>Ga0156782_116_pt1 | contig 137294 bp, 125 predicted proteins | sample RifOxyD3_FD_110732 | JGI IMG/M metagenome (GOLD analysis project Ga0156782, IMG submission 110732) | Gammaproteobacteria bacterium RIFOXYD12_FULL_61_37 | reverse complement strand
CATTCCACCATCGGTTATCAGTCACCCGCAAGATTCGAGCAAAGTGTTCAACATGCCGCGTGATTTTGTGTCCGGAATAGGCTTGCCAGATCATGCGCCCGAAATGCGCCACTGCGGGGTGAAATGGGTCAGATCGAGGCTTTTCTACGCATCTGAATGGACAAGAAGCGACGACGAGGGCGAGAAATGAGACAGTTATTGATAATTTAAATGCATGCATCGCCTAGTATTATCAAGATTGTCCGGAGAATCGGGGTAAGTCCGACGGGCTGCTAGGCCTTCTCCTTCGGCGCAGCGTACTCGAACGAGTCGTAGAACATATGTTCATGGCCAAGTCCCATGGCAGCGAAGGCGTCCCGTCCCGCCTTGACCATGGGTGGCGGGCCGGCCATGTAAACGTCGTAGCCGCCCATGTCCGGATGGTCTTCCAGCACGGACTCATGCACCCAACCCGCGCGACCGGTCCAGTCGCCGTCCGGTTCGGACAGGACCGGGGTGTAGCGGAAATTGGCGTGGCCCCTCTCCCAGTCCCTCGGCAAACCGTCCAAATAGAGATCCCGCTTTGAACGGACACCCCAGTAGAGGTGCATCGGGCGGGCAACTCCCGTATGGAATGCATGCTCGATGATGCCTTTGATGGGGGCGAACCCGGTGCCGCCCGCAACGAAAATCATCGGGCGGACGGAGTGCTCGCGCAGGGTGAAGCTGCCCAGCGGGGCTTGAATCCGCAGAATGGCCTTCTCATGCAGATCGGTGAAGACGAAGTCAGTGAACTGTCCTCCTGGGATATGGCGGATGTGCAGCTCGATGAAAGCGTCGTCATGGGGGGCATTGGCGATGGAAAAGGCGCGCCGCCTTCCGTCGGACAGCAGGATGTCAAGGTATTGGCCGGCGAGGAACTGGAGCCGCTGATCGTCCGGCTGCTTCAGCCTCAGCCGAATGACATCATGGGACAGGGCCTCCACCTGCTCGACACGGCAGGGCAAGATCCGCACCTCCATCTCCTCTGCTTTCTCCAGTTCATTGGCAGAGATCACTAGATCCCCGAGGGGAACGGCTTGACAGGTAAGACAGGCGCCGGGTGCCTCGTTCGCCAACGGATCGGGGGCGCCATTGGGATAGTAAACTTCTCCCTCTTTTATACGACAGAGGCAGGTGCCACAAACCCCGCTGCGGCATCCATAGGGGAGTCCAACTCCATGACGCAAAGCCGCATGGAGTAGTGTCTCTTCCCTATCCACGGTGAAGGCGTGGCCCGATGGCTCGATCTGAACGCGGAAGCTCATAGAATTACTCTTTTGCGGCTCATTGAAGTGAAACCAATTCTGACCGAAGGGAAGGGAGAATAAAACCTATGAGAAACGTCTTTATTGTTGGCTGCGGATATGTCGGACTTAGGGTTGCCCGCCGGCATAAAGATCGCGGCGATGGGGCAACCGGGATCGTCCGGGGCGATGCGAGCCTGGAACGGTTAGGACGGGAGGGCATCGCGGCGCTGAAATGGGACCTGGATGGCGAGCCCTTCAGCAAACCGGCCGATCTGGCCGGCGCGTATCTCTATTATTTTGCACCGCCACCCCGCGAGGGCGATGGCGACCCGCGCGTCGATCGAATGATCGGCGCCTTCGATCGATTTGGGCATCCCGCGCGGGTGGTCTATATCAGCACTTCCGGGGTCTATGGCGATTGCGGCGGGGACTGGATTGACGAGGAATGGCCGTTGAATCCCCAGGCGGCACGTAGTCGGCGGCGGGTCGCCGCTGAAAATAGCTGGCGGAAGTGGAGAAAAATTGAAGGCAGAGAGTTGGCCATATTGCGGGTGGCGGGGGTCTATGGGCCTGATCGGCTGCCACTGCGGCGGTTGCGCGAGGGTTTGCCCCTCCTGCGTGAGGAAGATTCGCCATACACCAACCGTATTCAGGTGGAGGACTTGGCGGATGTGTGCGTTGCCGCCATGGGTTCGACGAAACGGGAAGCGGTCTACAACGTGAGCGACGGCAATCCCTCGACCATGGTGGATTATTTCCGCCAAATCGCCGACAGGGCGGGCTTGCCCCATCCGCCCTTGATTCATAGGGCAGAGGCGGAAAAGGCCCTCTCATCTGGCATGCTCGATTACATGAATGAATCCCGGCGGTTGTCCAACGACCGAATGTTGCAGGAGCTGAATATCGAACTACACTACCCCAGCCTCAAGGAAGGTCTGGCAGCTTCTCTGCCCGTGGCCGAGATCACCCCAATCCAGCTCTAAGATCAGAATTTATGGAATTCGGTGCAAATCCCTTCAGTGAGACAGCTTTTTGGGCCATGGCGGCCCTGGACGGGCTCATTCTCGCCATCGCCTTCTGGCATGCCCCTTGGCAGCGCTTTATCGAAGACCGGCGTTCCAATGTCTATTTTGGCATCTTGGTCGTATTGATGCTTCTGTGGGGCATGCGCGTCGAGGTGACTAACGGCCTCCAGTTTCATTTGCTGGGGGTGACCAGCCTGACGCTGATGTTTGGCTGGCCGCTGGGTGTCATCGGGTCGGTGCTGGCGTTGGCGGGTGTAACCCTGGCGGGCTGGTCGGAATGGGCGGGTCTGCCATTCAGTATCGTTACCATCGGTCTGGTCCCCGTCAGCCTGACCTTCATCATCATGCTGGTCGTAAGGGCCTACCTGCCCAAACACTTTTATATTTTCGTCTTCGTCAATGCCTTTGTCACAGGCGGACTGGCGGGATTGACCTGTGGTTATCTCGCGGCTGGGATGTTGGCCTTGGGCGGGGTGCAGTCTTTTGGTCACTTGCGGGAAACGGTGATGCCGTTCTTCCCCATCATGTTTTTCCCCGAAGCCATGTTCAATGGCTGGATGATGACCCTGATGGTGGTGTTCAAGCCAGATTGGGTCTATTCCTTCAGCGACAGGGAATATCTCGCGGGAAAATAGGCCTCGATTCAACCCGAGGCCAAGCCATCGAGCCCGAGTTCAGACCAGATCCGATCGACGCGCGCCTTAACCGCTGCGTCCATGATGATGGGACGCCCCCATTCGCGGCTGGTCTCGCCCGGCCATTTGTTGGTGGCGTCGAAACCGATCTTGGAGCCGAGGCCGGAGACCGGGGAGGCGAAGTCCAGGTAGTCGATGGGCGTGTTTTCGACGATGGTGGTGTCGCGGCCGGGGTCCATGCGGGTGGTCATGGCCCAAATGACATCCTGCCAGTCGCGTGTGTTGATATCCTCGTCCACCACGATGACGAACTTGGTATACATGAACTGACGCAGGAAGGACCAGACGCCGAACATGACCCGCTTGGCGTGCCCAGCGTATTGCTTCTTCATGCTGACGATGGCCATGCGGTAAGAGCAGCCCTCGGGAGGGAGGTAGAAATCGACGATCTCCGGGAACTGCTTCTGCAGGATGGGAATGAAGACCTCATTGAGCGCGACGCCGAGCACGGCGGGTTCATCCGGCGGGCGGCCGGTGTAGGTGGAGTGATAGATGGGATTGTGCCGGTGACTGATGCGGTCGATGGTGAAGACCGGGAAGCTGTCCACCTCGTTGTAGTAACCGGTGTGGTCGCCGAAAGGTCCTTCCGGCGCCGAGTCGCCAGGATGGATGTGTCCTTCCAGCACGAACTCGGCGAAAGCAGGGACTTGCAGATTGTTGCCGATGCTCTGGCATACCTCGGTGCGGCTGCCCCGCAACAGGCCCGCGAAGCCGTATTCGGAAAGGCTGTCGGGCACGGGCGTCACCGCCCCGAGAATGGTGGCGGGGTCGGTGCCCAGGGCAACGCTGACGGGAAAGGGTTCGCCGGGGTGGCGCCTTTGCCAGTCGCGGAAGTCGAGCGCCCCGCCGCGATGGGCCAGCCAGCGCATGATGACCCGGTTGCGGCCGATCACCTGCATGCGGTAGATGCCCAGGTTTTGACGTGGCTTCTCTGGGCCTCGGGTAATCACCAGGCCCCAGGTGATCAGAGGACCTACGTCCCCCGGCCAGCAGGTCTGCACCGGTAGTTTGGAAAGATCGGCCGCCTCGCCCTCCAGGACCACTTCCTGGCAAGGGCCGCCCTTGAGAACCTTGGGTGCCATGTCCAGCACCTTGCGAAACAGGGGCAGCTTTTCCCAGGCATCCCGCATCCCCTTGGGTGGCTCCGGTTCCTTGAGCTGGGCCAGCAATCCGCCGACCTCGCGCAATGCCCCGACCGATTCTTCGCCCATGCCCAATGCAACCCGGCGGGGGGTGCCGAAAAGATTTCCCAGGAGGGGGAATGCAGAACCTTTAACTTTCTCGAACAGCAGGGCAGGTCCGGCGGCGCGTAGGGCGCGATCGCAGATTTCGGTAATCTCCAGCCGGGGATCGACCTCAAGACGGACACGCTTGAGCTCGCCCAAGGACTCAAGTTGCGCGATGAAATCCCGCAGATCCTTGTATTTCATGGAAGGCTAGAGACCCAACCCGCCGAAACGCCGCCGGGAACGCAGATCGAACAGGGCGAAGCCCGCCACGATGCCGGTGATGAGGGTGAGCAGCAGCATCAGATAGACCCAGATAGGCAGGCCTTCTGCCTCCTGCTCCTTTGCTGGGGAACCAGATTTGTCATCGACTTTAAGGAGGGCGGACGCCTTCTCCATGCGTTCCCTGAGCGCGTCGTTCTCGGCGAATACGGCCTCTTGTTCCATGCTGGTGCGCTTCGCCAGCTTGACCTGGCTTTGCAGCAGCTTGGCCTCTAATTCCTGGATTTTGCCCTGTAGCTCGGATGAGTCTTTGCCAGAGTAGTTTTCCTCACCCAGCGTCTTCACCTGATCGTCCTTGAGCTTCAACTGCTCTTCGAGTTCGGTAACGCGCTGATTGGACTTGCTCAGGCTATCTTCAAGCTCCTTGTTGGTGGCCTTGACCTTGTCCACCCCCTCATGCTTTTTCTTTAACTCGTCAAAATCGGCCTTGGTCTTTTCGAGATTGCGCTGCAGCAGCTTGTTCTCTTTCTCCAGATCTGTCAGCTTGGCTTGCGAGGGGGCGTCGTCGGTCACATAACGCAGTTCCACCCAGCCGATGGAGCCGTCGTTCAGCTTCACTTTGATATAGCCCCGCTGGCGTTCCAGTATCTCAACCGCCGTGCCACTGGAAAGGATCTTGATGGGTTTGCCGAAATTTTCCAGGTTCTCGTAAAGGCCTACCAACAGCTTGTCGGTGATATAGGCCGCCTGCGCCGAAAGGGCAGGCATCAGCGTCAGCAAAAGCAGGGGTAAGATTCGGCGAGGCATGCGGGAATCCTAACATTAAACCAGTAAGTCGCCAGATTATTGGTTAATACCCGAATGCCGCAGCAAGGGGGCGATGTCGGGCTCTCGTCCGCGAAAGGCAGTGAACAGGTTCATGGCGTCTTCTGAGCCTCCCTTTTCAAGGATGTTCCGCAAAAAGGCCATACCGGTCTCCGGGTCGAATATCCCCTTCTCCTCGAAGAGCGAGAAGGCGTCAGCCGACAGCACTTCGGCCCACTTGTAGCTGTAGTACCCGGCAGCATAGCCTCCGGCGAAGATATGGGAGAAACCGTGGGGGAAACGGTTCCACTCCGGCGGGCGGACCACTGAAACCTGTTCCCGAACCCGGTCGAGCATGGGATTAATGCGGCCGCCCTGGGCAGGGTCGTAGTCGCGGTGGATGCGCAGATCGAACAGGGAAAATTCCAGTTGCCGCACCATCTGCATGCCGGACTGGAAATGCTTGGCGGCCAGCATCCGTTCATACAGCTCGCCGGGAAGGGGTTCCCCCGTCTCGTAATGGCCTGCAAAAAGGGCCAGGGCATCCCGTTCCCAGCAGTAGTTTTCCATGAATTGACTGGGCAGCTCCACGGCGTCCCAGGCCACACCGTTGATCCCCGAGACAGCGGGATAGTCGATCCGGGTCAGCATGTGATGCAGGCCATGACCGAACTCGTGGAACAGGGTCTCCACCTCGCTATGAGTCAGCAGGGCTGGCCTGCCGCCAACGGGCGGGGAGAAGTTGCAGGTGAGATAGGCAACGGGGGTTTGCCGGAAACGATCATTGACGAAACGTCCCGCGCAGTCGTCCATCCAGGCGCCGCCACGCTTGTGGGGGCGGGCGTGGAGGTCGAGATAGAATTCACCACGCAGCTCGCCGCCGGGATCGCGGACCTCAAAGAACTGGACCTCCGGGTGCCAGACATCGACCCCTTGGACCGGCGCGATGCGAATGCCGAACAGCCTTTCGGCCACGGCAAAGAGTCCGGGGATCACCCGCGTCGCAGGGAAATAGGGCTTAAGCTCTTCCTGGCTGATGGCATAGCGATGGCGCCGCAACTTTTCGCTGTAGTAGCCGATGTCCCAGACCTCCAGCCCCGAAGCGCCGTGAGTTTCCATTGCGAAGGTCCGCAGCTCGTCCAGCTCATGCCTTGCCTGCGGCAGGGAGCGCTCGGCCAGATCCAGCAGGAATCGCTCTACCTGCTCGGTGGAGGACGCCATTTTTGTGACCAGGGAGCGTTCGGCGTAATTGGCGAAGCCCAGGAGCTGGGCGGCCTCATGCCGCAGCGCGAGGATCTGCTCCATGGTTTCGCCGTTATCCCAATGTCCCGCGTGGGGTCCCCGGTCGGAGGCGCGGGTGGCATAGGCCTCGTACATTTCCCGGCGGAGAGCCGGGTCGTCGGCATAGGTCATTACCGCGTAATAGGAAGGAAAGTCCAGGGTGACTATCCAGCCCTGTTCCCCGCGCTCCTCGGCGGTTTGGCGGGCCAGGCCGAGATCGGTGGAGGGAAGGCCGGCCAAGGCGGCGGGATCGGTAAAGGTTTTGCTCCAAGCATGGGTAGCATCGAGCAGGTTCTGCTCGAATTTGCTGGTCAACCGGGATAGTTCTTGGCTGATTTCCTTGTAACGGGCCTTCTTCTCATCCGGCAGATCGACCCCGGCCAGGTGAAAGTCGCGTAGGGCGTTGTCGAGGACCTTCCGCTGGACCGGGTTGAGATGGGGGTCCTTCTCCGCAACCTCGCGGTAAGCGAGATAAAGCGCCCGGTTGTGGCCCATCTCGGCGGCGTATTCGGCCAGTTTCGGCAGGCAGGTATTGTATGCCTCGCGCAACTCGGGGGTATCGGCTACGGAATTCAGATGGCTGACCGGGGACCAGGCAAGGTCCAACTGGTTATCCAGTTCCTCGATGGGGGCGATGAGGTTCTTCCAGGAATAGCCATGCCGGTTCTGTAGGAGCCGGGCTATGCCGGTCCGGCTGTCTTGCAAGAGATCCTCGATGGCGGGGAGCACATGCTCGGGTTTGATACGGGAAAAGGCCGGTAGCGGGGTAGGTTCAAGTAAGGGATTGCTCATGAAAAAAAGGTCTCTGCCAAATTATGCCGATACCTCGATTGTATCCGAGCATTGATTGAAATATAGGGAGCCTTCCTGTTCAATTGCCACGAATTGAGTGGGCAAGCCCGCGGCTCCGAAAAACAACCTAGTAAAATGGCATGGATCAGATGCAAGAACCCCAGACACCGGACGATCATGAATACGAGTTTTCCCTGAAACCCAACCCGGACGAGGAGTTGGGCCAGTATGTGCTGGGTTTCTGGGGAAAGGCCATATCCTGGAGCGATGCCGGAGAAGAGCAGGTGGTGGGCGAGCTCAGCGGTCATCGAATCGATATCGCTTTGGCCGTGCATGATGGTTTCGATCCCGTCCTGCTGTTCGATTCTGTTGTGCCGGAAATCGCCGATTTTGCGGAAACTGTGTTGCGCAATAAGGCTTGCATACTGCCCGAATCGGCGGACGGGGAGGTTGAGCAAACCAACTGCGAATGCCTGGTATTCATCTCCGAGCTGAAGGTGAGCGCGTCCCATCGCGGGCAGGGCGTGGGGTCGGCGCTACTGGGGCGCATGGGACGGATGATCGACCTGACCAACTGTCTCATCGCCCTGAAGGCATTCCCTTTGGCGGACGAGCTGGGCAAACCGGCCGAACCCGAGGAGATCGCGCGGGTGAAGCGTTTCTACGAACGCTACCAGTTCATCCACGCCGGGGGCGAATTCATGATCAAGGATGCCCGCCTCTGCGACGCCATGAAAAAGAAGATGGCCCTGCGCAAGGGGAAATGAGGTTCAGCCCGCGAAGCGGCCTAGAAAGAGAAAGAGAGCGAGGCCGCTCCCCGCCATGCCCAGGAACAAGGCCAGGTAGCTCCAGAGCCGCAGCTTGTCTTTGAGTTCGGTCTCCTCCTTGGTGGCCAGGATGTAGGGCTGGCCTTTGTTATGGGGCTTGCCAAGCATGTGCGGCACCTGATTGGCTTGGATCTCCCGGTACTCCTTTTCGGCGAGGGCCGCTGCCGTTTTGCGGGCGGCCTCCCATTCCCCCATGTCGATGTCCCCGCTGCCGTCCTTGTCGAACCGTGCCAGCAGGGCGGGGCGGTCTTCCTTCCATTGGCGCAAAAGGTTGCGCATGATCTCGCCCCGTCCCTCCTGGTGATCCATCTCGCCAAGGGAGCGGAACAGGCCGATAGCGTAGAGGGGGTTGCCTGGAAAGATGAACTCCTCGGTATAGCGGTAACTCCCCAGGCCGATGCCGATGCCGATGCCGAAGCTGAGGCCGCCCCCTCGCCTCGATGGTCCCGGAACCCTGCTGGAGCCGTACCATACATTCTTCACGAACGGCGTGACATCGGCTCCTTCGGGGTCGATGAGGCAACGCCCGGTGTCGTCCTCCAACAGAAAGGGGCTGTCGCTGACCCCCGACTCCACCAGATTCCATTGGTTCTTGCTGCCCCTGCGTTCGATCCGGTATCGCCACCAGCAGCAAGTGGTGCCAGTCAAGAGAGAGCGGATCGGCTCGCCATCCATCAACAAGGCGCGCCCCGCGAGTTCGATATAGCCCTGGGCGGCGGAACGGACCTTGGAGGTGGGCATGTCCTCGATCAGGCGGGCACGGAAGCTGTTGCGGAAGAAATAATAGAAGCCGCCGACGCCAACGCAGGCGGAGAGGATCAGGAGCGGTACAGCATCTTGCAACGCCATCGGCATGGTCAGCCCTCGGAGATGGTGCGATGGTTTACCCGAACAACTCCTTGATATTCACATCCTTCTTCTCCTCCTCGCCGAACTCCAGCAGCTCGGCCGACTGGAAGCTGAACATCCGGGCGATGATCAGGTCCGGGAACTGCTCGATGCGGACATTATTGTTATTGACCGCCTCGTTGTAGAACTCGCGCCGGTCGGCAATGCTGTTTTCGAGGCCCGTGATGCGGGTCTGGAGATGCTGGAAGGTCTCGTTGGTCTTGAGATCGGGATAGGCTTCGGCCACGGCGAACAGGTTGCCCAGTCCGAGACGGAGCTGGGTCTCCGCCTGGCCCAGGGCGGCCACATCACCCTGCTCGCGGGCATTGAATACGGCACTACGGGCACGCAGGACCCTTTCCAGGGTCTCCTGCTCGTATTTCATGTATTGTTTGCAGGTCTCTACCAACTTGGGCAACTCGTCGTGGCGCTGCTTGAGCAGCACGTCGATGTTGGCCCAGGCCTTGGCCACCGTGTGCTTGAGCGAAACCAGGCCGTTGTAGATCATGACGAGATAGAGCGCGGTCAGGACTGCTGCGCCGAGAAAAACGAGTGTGCCTGCTCCCATGGGATTCTCCTTCGGATGTCCGCTTGGTTGATTGGGTGCCCTCGCCAAGTATAACAACCCCTATCGGGAGTATCGTGACGTGAGCAGCATTCGTCCCTTTAACGGCATGGCACCCAAGATCGCGGCCGATGCCTGGATCGATCCGACGGCTGTGGTGATCGGCGACGTGGAAATCGACGCCGGGGCCAGCCTCTGGCCCTACGTGGTCGTACGTGGGGACATCCACCGCATACGCATCGGCGCGCGCAGCAACATCCAGGACGGCAGTGTGCTCCACGTCACCCACGACAGCGCCTTCGTCCCCGGCGGCCATCCCCTTGAGATCGGCGAGGGTGTCACCGTTGGACACAAGGTAATCCTGCACGGCTGCCGTATCGAAAACCATTGCCTAATCGGCATGGGCGCCATCGTCATGGATGGTGCTGTGCTGGAGCCGGAGGTGATGCTGGGGGCAGGGAGTCTGGTCCCACCGGGAAAGCGCTTGACGGGAGGCCATCTCTGGGTGGGTTCCCCCGCTCGCCAGATACGTCCCATCACCGACAAGGAACGGGCGCACCTCCACTATTCGGCGGAGAACTACGCCAGATTGGGGCGAAAATACGCCGAAGGCTGATCCGGTCAGGCCTTTTTCAGGAAACAGGCCTTGAGAAGGAAACTGCCTGCGTCGGTCTTGCAATCCACGCCATGGTCGCCGCCGACCAGCCGGATGCTCTTGATCTTGGTGCCCACCTTCAGGGTGGTGGAAGTACCCTTGACCTTGAGATCTTTGATCAACACCACGGAGTCCCCATCTGCCAGAACAGTGCCGTTGGCATCTCTCACCACCTCGCCATCAATATCCCCGGTCGATACATCGTTCCCTGCCTGCCACTCATGCCCGCAGTCGGGGCAGATAAAGAGGCCGCCGTCCGGATAGGTGTTATCCATGGCGCACTGCGGGCAGGAAGGGATAGAGGTCATTGGGGTTTCCGGGGAGTTGTGGTTTGAGGCGGTAATTATGGATTAGGGGCGTTCCCTGGGGCAAACCTCTGTGCCGTTACATTCGCCTGAGTAGTCCTAAAGAACCCGGTTTCGGCGATCGCCTTTTAAGAAGGCTGAGATATTAAGCCTTACCTCCTCGACGAGACGCTGACGTGACTCGCGTGATGCCCAGGCGATATGGGGCGTGATCAGCAGATTGGGTAAGGAATCGAGCAAGGGGTTGCCGGACGGGGGCTCCTGACTCAATACATCGATGCCTGCCCCACCGATGCGGCCGTGCCGCAGGGCCTCGGCCAGGGCCGCCTCATCGACGATGCCGCCACGCGCCGTATTGATCAGGATGGCGTCGGGCTTCATCAAGGCGAGTGCCCTCGTATCGATCAAGTTGCGCGTGTTGTCAGCCAATGGGCAGTGGAGGCTGATGATATCGGCCTGCTGCAACAGCACGTCCGTGGGGACACGGCCGGGCTGAGAGGCGCCGCCGGGCCTTTGGGCGATGAGCAGCTCCATGCCGAAGGCCTTCGCGACCTTTCCTACCTCCTTTCCCAGCTCTCCATAGCCGATGATGCCCAGCTTGCGCCCGGCAAGTTCTCGAATGGGGTAGTCGAGCAGGCAGAATTGCCCGGCATCCTGCCAGGCACCTGCTCTCACGGCGGTGGAATAGTCCAGCAGACGGGTCTGCAAGGCAGTGATCAGGGCGAAGACATGCTGTACCACCGAGGCGGTGGCGTAGCCGGTCACGTTGCAGACAGCAATACCATGCTCCTCGGCGGCTTCGAGGTCGATGTTGTTAGTGCCCGTGGCGGCGGCGCAAATGAGTTCAAGGGCAGGGGCGGTCTCGATGAAATCCCTGTCGATGACGACCTTGTTGGTGATGAGGATGCGGTCCGAACCCGCCCGCGCAGCCAACTCATGGGGATGAGTTTGCTCATGGACCTTCAGGCGGGGAAGTAATTCCTGCAAGGGGGCGAGACTGACATCGCCGTCATGGCCGATGGTGGAGAAATCGAGCAAGGAGGCGGGGATGGAATCGGGCATCTCGATGGTTCCTGGAAAAGACAAAAATGGATGGGCAAAGCCGGATGCTGGGCTAATATATGGCTCTTCTCAAGAGCGATGCCTGGGGATATTTTCACAGTCTCTCCGCCCAGGATCGCTGTTGACCCGCTTCCGTCATGGTCTTGATCGATGAAAGAGTCCCGCCCTTCACGCATACGTGAAATCCCCTACAACTACACCTCCTTTTCCGACCGCGAGATCGTCATCCGACTGCTCGGCAAGGAGTGCTGGCGCCTGATCGAGGAGTTGCGGGGATCGCGGCGCACAGGGCGTTCGGCGCGGATGCTGTTCGAGGTCCTTGGGGATATGTGGGTGGTCAACCGCAACCCCTATCTGCAAGACGACCTGCTGGAAAACAGCGATCGCAGGAAGTCCCTGATCGGCGCCTTGAATCACCGGCTGGATCAATTCGATTTGCGTACCAATGACAACCAGCAGGCCATCACCCTCTTGCGGGCGGCCCGGCGTGCCTTGGAGGGATTCGAGTCCTGCCTGGTGGAACAGATCGGCCGCCGCGCCCTGGTGAGGAAGCGGCTGCTCAAGGTGACCCGACCGGACAACATCGATTTCAGCGGTATGGCCCGCGCTGCCCATGCCACGGACGCGACGGACTGGCGCGTAGAATTGCCCTTCGTGGTGATAACACCGGATCATGAGGAAGAAGTGGCCCCCATCGTGGCGGCCTGCATCGAGACCGGATTGACCATCATCCCCAGGGGCGGCGGCACGGGCTACACGGGGTCGGCCGTGCCTTTGGAACTCCTTTCCGCCGTGATCAACACCGAGAAGCTGGACCGCATCGGCCCGGTGGAGCGGATGCGCCTGCCCGGAAGCCCCGCTGAGGCGGCAACGGTTCAGGTCGGCTGCGGGGTCGTGACGCGGCGCGTTTCGGAACTGGCCGAACGGAACGGCCTGGCATTCGCGGTTGATCCCACCTCCCAGGACGCCTCTACCATCGGCGGCAACATTGCCATGAACGCTGGCGGGAAGAAGGCGGTTCTCTGGGGGACGACCCTGGACAACCTTGTCTCCTGGCGCATGGTCACGCCGGATGCCAACTGGCTGGAGGTGGAACGGCTCGACCACAATCTGGGCCTGATCCATGATCAGACACGGGTGCGTTTCCGCGTCAGCCGCTTCCAGGCGGACGGGAAGATATCGCTGGGCGCCCCCGAGGAGATAGAGATGCCGGGATCGGCCTTCCGCACGGCGGGGCTCGGCAAGGATGTAACCGACAAGTTTCTGGGTGGATTGCCTGGGGTACAAAAGGAGGGCTGCGACGGGCTGATTACCTCTGCCCGTTTCCTCCTGCATCGCATGCCGCCGCACATCCGGACCCTCTGCCTGGAGTTTTTCGGCAGCGACCTCTCCCGCGCGGTGCCAGCCATCGTCGAGATCAAGGGATACCTGGACGCCAACGGCCAGGTCCAACTCTCGGGGCTGGAACACCTGGACGAGCGTTATCTCAAGGCCGTGAAGTATTCCACCAAGGCGGCGCGGCAGCAGTTGCCCAAGATGGTGCTGCTGGCCGACGTGGTGGGAGAGGAAGACGCAGCGGTGGCCGAGGCCGCCGCTTATGTGGTGGAACTGGCAAAGGCGCGGGGTGCGGAGGGTTTCGTCGCCCAGAGCCCGGAGGCGCGGCGCCGGTTCTGGCTCGACCGCGCCCGGACGGCCGCCATCTCCGCCCATACCAACGCCTTCAAGGTCAACGAAGACGTGGTCATTCCCCTCGATCGCCTCGCCGACTACAGCAAGGGGATCGAGCGCATCAACATTGAGCAGTCGATCGAAAACAAACTCCGCATCATGGATGGGGTGATCGACTACCTGAAGGGGGAGATCCCCGAGGCGCGCATCGACGAAAGGGGCGAGGATTCGGATGAAGATACCCAGATCCTGAACCCAAAGCGTGAGGCGGCCTTCGAGCGAGTGACAAGCGCCAGACTGCGATGGGCCAAGATCCTCGCCTCGCTGGATGAGCCCGCCTCGTTGCACATCGACCTCCTGGCGGAGGGTCACGGCGTCGAGCCGGGGCAGACCGACAGCCTGCTGGATCTGATGCTGCGCCGGGAGCTGGTGCTCTCCTATCGGCGGGAGGTGGCGAGACAGCTCCGGGAGATATTCAACGGCGAGACCATGGCGGGAGTCCGGGTCCGGCTCGATGCCATCCATGCCGAGATCAGGAATGCGCGGCTCTTCGTGGCGTTACATATGCATGCGGGAGACGGCAACGTCCACACTAACATCCCGGTTCACTCCCAGAACTACGAGATGCTCCACCAAGCAGACCGCATCGTCGATCGCATCATGGCCCTTGCCCTGTCCCTGGGTGGCGTCATCTCCGGGGAACACGGCATCGGCCTCACCAAGCTTCAATACCTGGAGCCGGAAAAGCTGGAGCGCTTCGTCGCCTACAAAAAGGTGGTGGACCCCCAGGGGCATTTCAATCGCGGCAAGCTCATGCCCGGCTCGGGGCTGGAGATGGCCTATACCCCCTCGCTGCAATTGGTCGAGCAGGAGGCCCTGATTCTGAAGGAGAGCGAGCTCGGCCAACTGAACGACGAGATCAAGCATTGCCTGCGCTGCGGTAAATGCAAGCCGCACTGTATGACCCATGTGCCCAGGGCCAACCTGCTCTACTCGCCGCGGAACAAAATCCTGGCCACCGGCTTGATCATTGAGGCCTTCCTCTACGAAGAGCAGACCCGAAGGGGGCTCTCCCAGCGTCACTTCGCCGAGATGAACGATGTGGCCGATCACTGCACCATCTGCCACAAGTGCCGGACACCTTGCCCGGTCAACATCGATTTCGGGGATGTGACAACCCGGATGCGGAAGATCCTGGTTGAGCGCGGGAAAAAACGGCGCAACCTGGGCGCCTGGGCGGCCCTGACCTTTCTCAACGTGGTCGATCCACGCGCGGTGAGAGTCCTGCGCACCCTTTTGGCCAGAATCGGTTTCAAAGCGCTCAATCTGGCCCATCTGGTGCTGAAACGTAGCGGTCTGCTGCCGAGGCCGGGCGACATCCCCGCTGCGACCACGGGGAGTCCCAGAGAGCGGGTGCGGAACCTGGTGCAGCGGCCGGTGCGCGTGGCCGTCCCCGCCACCACCTTGCGGGCCGATCTGGGGTTGGAGGATCGGACCACGGTGGCGATCATCCGCGATCCTAACCGCAAGGAGGAGGATTCCGAGGCGGTCTTCTATTTCCCCGGTTGCGGCTCCGAGCGGCTGTTCAGTGAGGTCGGGCTGGCGACCCTCGCCATGCTCTACCAGACCGGGGCCGAAACCGTGCTTCCGCCCGGCTATCTCTGCTGTGGATACCCACAGGCAGCTGCCGGGTTGTTCGATAAGGGGCGTAGGATCACTACCGAAAATCGAGTGCTCTTCCATCGCGTCGCCAACACTCTGAACTACCTGGACATCCGCACGGTAGTCGTCTCCTGCGGCACCTGCATGGATCAGTTGCGGGAATACGAATTCGACAAGATCTTCCCCGGCTGCCGCCTGCTCGATATCCACGAATACCTGATGGAAAAGGGGGTCCGGCTCCCCCGCGAAGAGGGGAAGGCCATCATCTACCACGACCCCTGCCACAGTCCCATCAAGCAATATGATCCCTTGCTGGTGGGAGAGAAGCTGCTCGGCACCAGGCCCCTCCTCTCGGATCGTTGTTGCGGTGAGGCGGGCACCCTGGGAACCGCCCGTCCCGATATCGCCAACCAGCTTCGGTTCCGCAAGCTGGAGGAGTTGCAGTCGGCCATCCGGACGCTGGGAAGGGATAAGGAGAAGCGCTTGCTGACGACCTGTCCCGCCTGCCAGCAGGGGCTGAGCCGCTACACGGACGATACGGGCCTGACACCGGCCTATATCGTAAGCGAATTGGCGCTGGCCACCCTGGGCGCGAACTGGCGCCGGGAATTCATCGATCGCGTGAAGCAGGGTGGGATCGAGCGTGTGCTGCTCTGATCTGGCGGCCGGTTAATTGACGGAGCTGCCTCCGGCCTCCATCAGATAATCCTCCATCTGTGCGAGCCGATCCTGGGCGGTTTCCGTTCCAGCCCGGCCATTCAGCAGCATCCGGGACTCTGAGACAAGTTCGGAGAGTTGCACCGCATCGAAGAGGGAAAGGGCCGCCGCCAGAGCTTCGGGTGTTTCGCCCAGCAGGGTGGCAGCCAGCTCGTCGGCCCCGATCAAGGTGTCTGGGCGTAGCAGATCGGCGACGATGGGGTATTCCAGCAGGGCGTAATGGGCCGCGCGTGCCTGTTCCTCTGCCTCAAGTTCCGATTCCGCAAGCCGATCCCCGTCGGCCCCGCTACGAACCGTCTTCATGATGACCACCGTCAGCTCGCGGATGGCGGAATGGTTGCCTGACTGGTCATCGGCGAGACCGGAAGAGGTTTCGTAAGCCATGTCCAAGTCCTCCTTGAGTGAGAGAATCTGCTCGCTTGGGACATTCGGTGGGAGGCTGACGGCTCGGGTCACCAGTCCGTGAAGATGGGAAATGAATTGCACCAGCTCCCCGTGGTCCAGCCGCTGGGCCTCCAGCAAGTCGCTATCGCCGTATTGTTCGACCGGGCGGGGGAAAAGGGAATTCTGGATCTTGCGGCGGAAATGCCGCTCATGCCGGCCAGGAAGCTGGCTGAATGGAATCTTCAGGGTCATAAGAGCTGACTATTGGAAATTGGGCATCGGATTGGCTCGCAGCCACCCCCGCTCGGGGTAATCAAACCATTGCTGAGAGTCGACCAATTCGCGAACTATCTGCCGGTCCTGGAAGATGTAACGAATTCTAACCTTTTGCTGAGCGCGATCCTGTTCCATCTGTGGCGGCGAGATCACCTCATAATCGGTGATCTTGATGTTGCTGAGATTGGCCGGGGGCACGGTCTGCTCGGCCAGCTCTGGGGTCAGGAATTTGTAAGCGTCGGCGATGCTGGTCCAGCGAAGCGTAACCTCGTAACTCCTCAGTGTTGTCCTCAGCTTTTCCTGGGGAGGGGTCAAGGGCATGCTGTCGCAACCGGAGACAAGGATCAACAGCGCTAGAAAAGGAAGGATAAGCGGATAACGGGACATGTTCGGTTCTTGTGTGGTTCTCGCGCAACCATAGCAAAAAAACCGGGACCCGAGTTGGATTTCAGCACGACCAAGATCGGGCCGGACTGGGTTTCGCGGATTGCTGGCTGGGAGGAACTGACACCCGCACTGTTGGAAAAGTCCGCCCGCATGACCCAATTGACCCAACCCTGTTCCGAAGCTGAGGCCGAGCAGGTGGCGGAAAGAACCCTGCGCCAGTCGGCCCGGCTTCTGGGGCAGCCGTTTCCCAAAAAGAGCGGCGAACCGCACGGCTATCGCCTGGATTGCCTCAACATCGGACTGGACATCCCCTCAGTGATCGCCGGCCTGCGCCGCCGTCCTAGCGGCTTCTGCTTCTACGGCCCGCCCGGCACCTGGCCCAGGCGTTGGACCGCCCGCTTCTCGTCAAGCGTGCCTCGGGCCTGCTCTCCAAATGGGTCGGTGAGGCCGAGCAAAACATCGCAGCCCTACTCCGCCAGGCGGAACAGGAAGGCGATGTCCTGGTGCTGGACGAAGCGGATGGTCTGCTTGCCGACCGGCGCGATGCCAGCCAAAACTGGGAAGTCACCCAGGTGAACGAGGTGCTGATCCAGATGGAAGCGTTCGACGGCATCTTCATCTGCACCACCAACCTGCTGGAGCGGCACGACCCGGCTTCCCTCCGCCGCTTCGCCTTCAAGGTGCGCTTCGATTACCTAGAACCGGATCAGAGCCGGCTTCTGTTCGAGGAGACTTGGCGCCTGACCAGCAAGGCTCATAATCGTCGATAAGAGAGCAGCATGTTCTGGTTCTATGAACCAGTCACTAATCGTATTGGTCGTGACCGTCACGGTCACTGAAACCCTGAAATCTGCTCGCTTTTGAAGGCTCAGTAAAAACTGAACTGGATTACTCCACCGTAACAGATTTCGCCAGGTTGCGCGGCTGATCCACATCGGTCCCTTTCAATACCGCCACGTGATAGGCAAGCAGTTGCAGTGGCAAGGTGAAGGCAATGGGCGCGGTGAGTGGCGGGCAATGGGGTAAGACGAGCACCCTGTAACCCTCGCCGCTGGCACTGACTGAGACGCTTTCGTCGGCAAAGACATAGAGTCGCCCGCCTCGGGCGCGCACCTCCTCAAGGTTTGACTTCAGCTTGTCCAGCAACGTGTTGTTGGGGGCTACGGCGATGACCGGCATTTCCTCGTCGATAAGGGCGAGGGGCCCGTGCTTGAGCTCTCCTGCTGGATAGGCCTCGGCATGGATGTAGGATATTTCCTTGAGCTTCAAGGAACCCTCTAAGGCGATAGGGAAGTTGCTGCCCCGTCCTAGGAAAAGGGCGTGCTGTTTGTCGACAAACTCTTCCGCCAGCTCCCGAATGGAGCTATCGAGTTCGAGGATTTTATGGCACAGGGCGGGTAGTTCCCGGAGCTGCTCCACCAGCGTCTGCTCGGTGATTTCCTTCAATCCGGCAGCCTTGCCCAATGAACCGACCAGCAGCAGCAGTGCAGTCAGTTGAGTGGTGAAGGCCTTGGTGGAGGCAACGCCGATCTCGGGTCCAGCGTGGGTCAGGAGGCAGAGCTGGGATTCGCGCACGAGGGAACTCTCGGGCACGTTGCAAATAGCAAGGGTCGCCTTATAGCCGATCACCTTGGCCTTGCGCAGGGCTGCCAAGGTGTCGGCGGTCTCGCCCGACTGGGAAATGGTGACGAAGAGGCTGTCTGGGAGGACTACCGGGACACGGTAGCGGTACTCGCTGGCAACCTCCACGTTGCAGGGGAGGCCGGTAAACCGCTCTATCCAGTAACGTGCAACCAGCCCAGCGTGATAGCTGGTGCCGCAAGCGACTATCTGCACAGCCTTGATCTCGTTCAACAGCCCTTCCGCCGCGTGACCCAGGGCGCTGGCAAGGATGTGGGAGCCGCTGATACGTCCTTCCAGGGTATCGGCGATGGCGCGTGGCTGCTCGTGGATCTCCTTGAGCATGAAGTGGCGATACTCACCCCGCTCGACCGTGTCGGCAGAAAGCCGCGACTCCCGGATCTCCCGTTCAACAGGGCGTCCCTCGGCATCGAAGATGCGGATCGATTCTGTAGTCAGTTCCGCTACATCGCCCTCTTCCAGGATAATGAACCGCTGGGTCACCGGCAGCAGGGCGGAGATATCCGAGGCGATGAAATGCTCGCCGAAGCCGATGCCGATGATCAGGGGGCTGCCGTGACGCGCCGCAACCAGCCTGTCCGGACTGTCGACCGAGATGACGCCAAGTGCGTAAGCCCCCTCCAGCTGGCCCAGGGTGTTGCGCACGGCGTCCAACAGCACTTCTCCCGCGACCAGCCGGTCGTGGACCGCATGCACAATGACCTCGGTGTCGGTCTGGGAGCTGAAGCAATGCCCGCTCTCCATCAGCCTGCGGCGCAGCTCCTCGTGATTTTCGATGATGCCGTTGTGGACCAGGGCAACGCGGTTGCCGCTCAGGTGAGGATGGGCGTTCTCTTCCGAGGGCGCGCCGTGGGTGGCCCAGCGGGTGTGGGCGATACCGAGCCTGCCGCTCAGATCTTCTGCCTCGACCGCATCGCCCAGGCACTGCACCTTGCCGAGGCGGCGGATGCGCTGGATCTGGCCCTGGGCATCGAGGACGGCAACGCCAGCCGAGTCGTAGCCACGGTATTCGAGCCTGCGGAGGCCTTCGATCAGGATGGGGGTAATGTCTCTCTGGGCAATGCCGCCGACGATGCCGCACATGCTATTTCTTCTCCTTGATGGGGCGTCTCCAGCCCTCGATAGTGGTCTGTTTGGCGCGCGAAAGGGTCAGCCGCTCCTCCGGCGCGTCCTTGCTGATGATGGAGCCGGCGCCGATGGTTGCGCCGGGGCCGATTGCTACCGGAGCCACCAGTGCCGTGTTGGAGCCGATAAAGGCACCATCGCCGATGCGGGTCTGGTGCTTGTTGGCGCCGTCATAATTGCAGGTGATGGTGCCGGCACCGATATTGACCTTTCTGCCGATGACGCTGTCGCCCACATAGCTAAGGTGGTTGATCTTGCTCCCCTCATCGATGCGTGACTTCTTGATCTCGACGAAGTTGCCCACATGGTTCGCTCCCACCAGCTCAGTGCCGGGCCGTATACGGGAGAAGGGACCGATACGGCAGCCGGGGCCGATCTTGGCATCCTCAATGACGCAATTCTCCCGGATATGCACCTCATCCCCGATACAGCAGTTGCGCAGTACCGTATTGGCGCCGACATGGACATCGTCGCCGAGGGTCACATCGCCCTCGATCAGGACATTGATGTCGATAGTCACGTCCCGTCCGTAGCGAAGGGTGCCGCGCAGGTCGAACCGGGCGGGGTCGAGCAGAGTGACGCCCTGGCGCATCAGTTCGGCGGCGCGCTGGCGCTGATATTCCCGTTCAAGCGCGGCCAGTTGCACCCGATCATTGATACCCATCAGCTCGGCAGCGTTGTCGATCATTACCCCTTCCACGGGGACCCCGTCCGCAACCGCTAGTCCAACGATATCGGTGAGATAAAACTCTCCCTGGGCATTGTCATTGCCGATGCGGGCGAGCCAGTCGTCAAGATTTGACCGGCCGATGCTCATGATACCGCTGTTGATTTCGCAGACACTCAGCTCGTCCGGGGTGGCATCCTTCTGTTCAACGATGCGCATCACGTGGCGTGCATCGTCGCGCAAGATTCTCCCGTATCCGGTGGGATCGGAGAGTTCGACGGTCAGCACGCCAACTCCCTGGGCCGCTCGATCGTTCAAATGCCGTAGCGTCTCGGCGCGGATCAAGGGGACATCGCCATAGAGGACTATAACGCGATCAAGCCCTCTGGTCGCCTTCATCGCTTGTGCAACGGCGTGTCCGGTGCCGAGCTGCTTTGCCTGTTCCACCCATTCGACCGGCTCGGTGCTGAGTGACTCCGGCACCAACTCGCCGCCATGCCCGTAGACTACGGCGATAGTCTCTGGTTCGAGTTCCTTTGCACAGTCAATGACATGTTTCAATAACGGCTTGCCGGCTAGGGGATGCAGCACCTTAGGCAGCTTGGAGCGCATGCGGGTGCCTTGTCCGGCGGCGAGGATGATGATTCCGAGTTTCATTTGAGTAACAGGATTTGGAAAAAACGATCAGGCCAGTATACCCCAAGGGCCCCCAGCGGGAGGCGAGTTCAGGGAATAAAGGACCGCCCTGGGCTAGTCAGGGCGGTCATAATAGTTTTACCGCTCGCGCCGGGTCCGCCCAGCCCTGGGATCGCCCTCCTGAAGCGGGAGGATCAAAGGGGTGATGCGCCGGAATACAATGCGGCGATTCAGGGGTTCCGGCCCATCGGTACCGATCCTCAGGAAACGTTCGCCATAGCCCTGCGTTGCCAGGTTTTCGGGGGGGATGCCGAACACATCGCTAAGCACCACGGCCAGATTCTCAGCGCGTCGATCAGATAGGGCGAGGTTTTCGACCTCGGGACCCATCGCGTCAGTATGGCCCTCGATGAGGAAGGTTTCCGCAGGGTTTTTCTCCAGCAACATCAGAATGGCGCTTGCCAGGCCCGCGAGTCTGTCGATCTGCCTTTCAGGGATCTCAGCCGATCCGGAGGCGAAGGGGAGATTGCTCATTTCGATACGCCTCACCTTGTCCCTCAGCCGGGCAGATCGCTTGACCTCGTTCAGGGAATAGAGGCGCTCAATCCGTTCCACGGGGGGCTTCTTAAGAAATCCATAGAATTCACGTTCATCCTCCACCCGCTCTGCGTCAAGGACGTAGTCGCCGGCAGAAACCGCAAGGCGCAACGGGGGAAGGTTGCGCCCTGGATCGCGCCAGGCATTCTCCTCTTTCTCCTCGGAACGGTGGCCATAGGAGAGAAAGACCTCGCGCCCGTTGGGGAGGATACGGGAGCGTTGGATGATGTCGCCCCACCGGTTGTAAATCGTGACAATTTCGTCCCCATTCGGACGGATGATGGTTTCGCGGGTACGATTGCCGGGCAGCCGCTCGACAATCACCTCGTCCCTCTGCCGGGCAATGCGTGCTGTATCGGGAGTTTCGACAATGTTGGAGCGATCTACGGAGAAGATGCGTCTGTTGCCGGTTCCGCCGAGGCTTTGTGCCTGTCCGGGCCGTTGCGACTGTCTGCCCGAGCCCTGGCGCTCACCTCGCTCAGCCCGCGATGATCGGGGAGGGGCCGATTCCATCTGGGTTTGGGCGCTCAGGTCATCGGCCGGCGGTGGGGCATTGGCAGCCCCCTCCCGCGCAGGTCGTTGACGTTGGGTGGCGACCTCTGGCCGGGGCTCACTCGTGGTCTCCTTGGCGCTATCCAAAATAGGGGCAGGATTCTCGGATACCAAGGTTGGGCTTGGCTCTGGCGTGAGCGCCGGTTCGGAGGGGGAGGACATGGATGCGGCATTTCCCTCCCGGCCGGGATGTTGCCTTTGTCTTGGCGGAGTGGACGGGGCCGGGCTTTCGGGAGTAGCGGCGGACTCAGGCGCGGAAGGCTGAGTCTGGGCGGCATCCGGCTCAGCCGCCCCCGGTAGAGGGTTGGGAGCGGCTCGGGTGGGTGCTGCCCCGGATTCCGCTTGCTGGCGTGACTGCTCCTCCGCAGCACGGTTTGCTGCATCCTGTTCTGCCCTGGCAGAGGCTTCTGCTTCCGCTTGGCGGCGAGCCTGCTCCTCAGCTGCGCGGTTGGCTGCATCCTGTTCTGCCCTGGCAGCGGCTTCTGCTTCCGCTTGGCGGCGAGCCTGCTCCTCAGCTGCGCGGTTGGCTGCATCCTGTTCTGTCCTGGCGGCGGCTTCTGCTTCCGCTTGGCGGCGAGCCTGTTCCTCAGCGGCACGGCTGGCTGCCTCTTGCTCTGCCCTGGCTGCGGATTCAGCCTGTGCCTGTCTACGCGCTTCCTCTTCGGCAGCAGCCTTCGCAGCCGCCTCAGCCTCTGGGTTTGCTCCACCCACCGCTGTCTGTTCAGCTTCCGCCAGCAGAGTCAATGGAAAGATGGCAGGGGCAATCGGCGCATCCCGCATAGGACCTGCCAGTACCGGCAAGGCGAGGAAAAGGGATAGCAGGGATACCCCCGTTGATCTTTGCATCAAGCGCATGGTCTTTCATCTCGCTGAATAGAGACACTTGCCTTGAGGTGTAACAGAAACCTCAATACTTGAATAGGGGCGTATAAAAAAAGGCCGTCCAAGGGGACGGCCTTTGATGCTGGGTTGAACCCTGAATCAGAGCATCGGCACGATCAGCAGCGCGACGATGTTGATGATTTTGATCAGCGGGTTTACGGCAGGGCCAGCGGTGTCCTTGTAGGGGTCGCCGACGGTATCGCCGGTGACGGCGGCCTTATGGGCGTCGGAACCCTTGCCACCGTAATTGCCTTCCTCGATGTACTTCTTGGCATTATCCCATGCGCCACCACCGGTGGTCATGGAGATGGCGACGAAGATGCCGGTGACGATGGTGCCGACCAGCACACCGCCCAGGGCTTGCGCGCCCAGGGTCAGGCCGACGATCACGGGGACCGCGACCGGCAGCAGCGAGGGGACAATCATCTCCTTGATGGCAGCCTTGGTCAGCATATCGACGCAAGTGCCGTATTCAGGCTTGGCGGTCCCTTCCATGATGCCGGGAATCTCCTTGAACTGGCGGCGCACTTCAACCACCACGGAACCGGCGGCACGGCCAACCGCTTCCATGCCCATCGCACCGAACAGGTAGGGCACCATGCCGCCGATGAACAGGCCGATGATGACCATGTGGTTGGACAGGTCGAAGGTCAGGTTCTGGCCGCCGGCGGACAGTGCGTGGGTGTAGTCGGCAAACAGCACCAGGGCGGCCAGTCCGGCGGAGCCGATGGCGTAGCCCTTGGTGACAGCCTTGGTGGTGTTGCCCACAGCGTCGAGCGGGTCGGTGATGTTGCGGACCTTCTCGTCCAGGTTCGCCATTTCGGCAATGCCGCCAGCGTTGTCGGTGATGGGACCGTAGGCGTCCAGTGCGACGATGATGCCGGTCATGGAGAGCATGGAGGTGGCAGCAATGGCGATGCCGTAGAGCCCGGCAAGTTCATAGGCTCCCCAGATGGAGGCACAGACTGCGAGTACCGGCAGAGCGGTGGACCTCATGGAGACGCCCAGGCCGGCAATGACGTTGGTGCCGTGGCCGGTGGTGGAAGCTTGGGCGATGTGGCGCACCGGCGAATACTCGGTGGCGGTGTAGTATTCGGTGATGATCACCATGGCAGCGGTCAGGACCAGACCGATCAGGGCGGAGCCGTACAGCGCCCAGGTGTTGTATCCCTCTACGCCGCTCATGAAGAGGACGGTGACCGGGAGGAAGGCGATGGCGGCAATACCGCCGGAGACGATCAGACCCTTGTAGAGAGCGGTCATGATCTTGGTATCGCCCTCTTTCGCCTTGACGAAGTAGGTGCCGATGATGGAGGCGATGATCGATACCCCGCCCAGCACCAGCGGATAGATCGCGGCCTGCATTTCGGCGCCTTTGACCAGCAGGGTGCCCAGCAACATGGTGGCGATGAGGGTGACGGCATAGGTTTCGAACAGGTCTGCGGCCATACCGGCGCAGTCGCCTACGTTGTCGCCCACGTTGTCGGCGATGACGGCGGGGTTGCGTGGGTCATCTTCCGGGATGCCGGCCTCGACCTTGCCCACCAGGTCGGCGCCGACGTCAGCGCCTTTGGTGAAGATGCCGCCGCCAAGCCGGGCGAAGATGGAGATCAGAGAGCCCCCGAAGCCAAGGCCCACCAAGGCGTGGAGCACCTTGTCCTGGGGCATGCCCATGGCGGTGAGCACGGCGTAGTAACCCGCCACACCCAGAAGGGCGAGTCCGACCACGAGCATGCCGGTGATGGCGCCGCCGCGGAAGGCGATTTGCAGGGCCGCATTCAGACCGTCGTTTGCGGCCTGGGCGGTGCGCACGTTGGAGCGGACCGAGATGTTCATCCCGATATAGCCGGTTGCCCCCGACATCAGGGCGCCGATGGCGAAGCCGATGGCGGTGGCGGCGCCCAGGGCAACCCACAATATGACGAAGAGGACTGCGCCAACGATGCCGATGGTGGTGTATTGGCGGTTGAGATAGGCCTTGGCGCCTTCCTGCACGGCAGCGGCGATCTCGCGCATGCGATCGTTGCCGTCGGGTTGGGCGAGTATCCATTTGACCGAGACGTAGCCATAGACCAGCGCCAGGACGGCGCAGATCAAGGCAAAGAGTAATCCAGCTATCATCGAGTTTCTCCTGTTGGTGGTTTCAGTTGTCAGTGGCCGGTGACACCGGCGAGAGTGATGCGGGAAATCCCGCCGTAAGCCAGTTCCAGCCCCATTTCCTCTAAGAAGCCGGTTGGCCGCCTGCAAGCCTTGATCCTTGCCGGGTTCAAATCCCCGATTGCGCGGGGCCTAACTCTTCTTCTTGTCCAGGGTCATGGCATTGATTTTTCTCAAGCCGCGTAAAAAAGGGAGCGACAAGGCCCCCTCAATACAAACGGCTTAAAGCTTGAACTCCGTGAGTTTTTTCGGCACGCCCGCCAGCTTGAGCGTCACATAATCCGGCATGCCGTTATCCTTATAGGGGGGATAGGCCTCACCTTTGATCAAGGGGTAGAGGTAATCCTTGCACCCCTGGGTAATCCCGAAACCGTCCTCGGTGATGAACTCCATGGGCATCATCTTTTCGACGTTGGCCACTTCGCTTAGCGAGGCCTCGCCGATGCTCCAGCGGTAGGGGCTGGTGGACTCGCGCACTACGGTCGGCATGATGGAGTTTTTACCCTCCAGGGCTTTCTGCACGGCGGCGACGCCCAGGGCATAGGCCTGCTCGACATCGGAAGCGGAAGCCAGGTGGCGGGCCGCGCGTTGCAGATAGTCGGCTACGGCCCAGTGGAATTTGTAGCCGTGGGCCTCCTTGATCATGTTGGCGACCACCGGGGCGGCGCCCCCCAACTGGGCGTGTCCGAAGGCATCGCGGGTACCCTGCTCGGCCAGAAACTTGCCGTCGGGCCAGTGACAGCCCTCGGAGACCACGACGGTGCAGAAGCCGTGCTGCTCCACCTTGGTCTTGACGGTGACCAGGAATCTCTCTTTGTCGAATTCCACTTCGGGGAACAGGACCACGACGGGAATACCGTTGTCTTCCACCAAGCCACCAGCTGCGGCGATCCAGCCGGCGTGGCGGCCCATGACCTCGATAACGAAAATCTTGGTGGAGGTGGCGGCCATGGAGCGCACGTCGAAAGAGGCCTCCAGAGTGGAGACGGCGATGTACTTGGCCACGGAGCCGAAGCCGGGACAGTTGTCGGTGATGGGCAGGTCGTTGTCCACGGTCTTGGGGACATGGATCGCCTGGACCGGGTAGCCCATCTTCTCGGAGAGCTGGGAGATCTTGAAGCAGGTGTCGGCGGAGTCACCGCCACCGTTATAGAAGAAGTAGCCGATGTTATGGGCCTTGAAGACCTCGATCAGGCGCTCATATTCGCGCTTGTTGGCCTCAAGGCTCTTGAGCTTGTAGCGGCAGGAGCCGAAGCCGCCGGAAGGGGTGTGCTTGAGGGCGGCGATGTCGGCACTGGATTCCTGGCTGGTGTCGATCAGGTCCTCGGTCAAGGCGCCGATGATGCCGTTACGGCCCGCGTAAACGTTGGCGATCTTGTCCTTGTGTTGGCGGGCGGTCTCGATGACCCCGCAGGCAGAGGCATTGATCACGGCGGTTACGCCGCCGGACTGGGCATAAAAGGCATTTTTCGCGGTCATGTATTCCCCTTTAGTTCAATTCAAAATTCTGAAATTCGGCAAAAAAAAGCGTAACCCAGAGGTCACGCCTGAATTGCTAACGCCGCTTCTGCGGTATGTCCCCTCTTTCCTGCGCGACGTAGTCGGCCTGAGTCTGAAGCAAGGAGACGATGCATTCGGTCAGATCGTCGTACTCGCGCACACCGGTGCCGTATTGCTGGTAAAGGCGGTAAAAGAATTGCCCACGGTAGTTGCGTTCACCGGTCTTGAAGATGATGAAGTTGCAATCCTCAGCCTGCCAGAAGATGACCGGCACCTGGGTCAACTCGCGATCCGAAGGCTCGATGCGAATCTCGCTGTCGGCAACCTCAGGGGCGATGGGCTGACCATACCGCTCAGCTAGAGTGGTCCTGGCGATCCAGAGCTCGGTTTCCGTGATGTCCGGGATTTGCCGCATAAATCTCAACTGTCAAGCCGAAATGAAAAGACGCCGTAGTCTATCCCACCCTTATCAGATGGGGCTAATGCAAAACGCGGATGCGACTATGTGTTTTCCTTATCCGATTGAAAAAGACTGTTTGCGGCCTGCCGCTATTTGCGATAATCGCGCGCCGATAAGGGGGGAAGGTCCCCCGTGAATCACGAGGGGCTAAACATCATGGTGGAAACCGGAACCGACAAAGACCCCAGGCTTGCCGCCCTGCGGCAATGGCTCGGCGGGCTAGGCTGTCTGGGCGAGTTCGATATCAGGCCGGCCTCCGGCGACGCCAGTTTCCGGCGCTATTTCCGCGTCAGCCTCCGGGACGCTGGCACCCTGATCGCCATGGACGCCCCGCCGGAAAAGGAGAATTCGGCCCCCTTCGTCCGCATTGCCGAATCCTTTGCCCGCTTCGGTATCCATGTCCCCCAGATCCACGCCATGGACCTGGAGCAGGGTTTCCTCCTCTTGAGCGATCTGGGCTCGACCCATTTCCTGGACGTGCTCGATCCCCAGACCGTCGAACGGCATTACGGCGACGCCATGGGGGCGCTGATCTCCATCCAGGCCTGCGGTCCCTGCGAGGGACTTCCGCACTACGACCGCCGCCTGCTCATGGCGGAGATGGAGCTGTTCCGCGAGTGGCTGGTGCGGCGCCACCTGGGGATCAAACTCTCGGATCTGGACCAGGAAATGCTCGACCAAACGTTCGACCTCCTGGCCGCCAACGCACTGGAACAGCCCCAGGTTTGCGTCCACCGGGACTTCCATTCGCGTAACCTGCTGGTTTCCAATCCCAATCCGGGGGTTCTGGATTTCCAGGACGCAGTCTGCGGCCCCGTCACCTACGATCTGGCCTCCCTGCTGCGTGACTGCTATATCGCCTGGCCGCGGGAACAGGTGCTGAGCTGGGTCCAGGGCTATTTTCAACTCGCCCTCCACTCCGGAGTCGTCAAGGCAGAGCATGAGACGAGGTTTCAGCGCTGGTTCGAGCTCATGGGCGCCCAGCGCCACCTCAAGGCCGCTGGCATCTTTGCCCGCCTCAATATCCGCGACGGCAAACCGGGTTATTTGAAAGATATTCCCCGCACTCTGGGTTATATCGTCGAGATCGCCCCCGACTACCCAAAACTGGCTGGGTTGGCGGCGCTGATCGAAGACCGGGTGTTGCCGACGCTATAAAAATCAACGGGGACCAGGGGCTTGAGAGGTATGCCCGGTCGCTCGACCGTTGCGCGATTTTTCTTGGGATTGAACCAGCATCACCCTCAGCTCCGGAATGCAGGAACCGCAATTGGTACCTGCCTTCAGTGCCTTGCCGATGGCGTCCAGGCTGCTGATCCCGTTGGTGTCAATAGCATCCTGGATGGTTTTGTAGCCGACGTTGAAGCAGGCACAGAGGGTGGGACCGGCCGGATTCCGCCCGGCTGCCGGGCGGCCGGACATGAGGCTGCTCCGGTCGTCAGGCGGCAGTTGATCTTCCAGAAACAGTCCACCCAGCCAGCCCCGCTCCGGCAGATCTTGCCGAGTTGAGATGAAAATGCAGGATTCCAGACGCCCCTGGTCCAGGCGCGCCCCCCGGTAGACTGCCTTGGTGGTGTCTTCGTACTCGATCCAATCGCCGCCGTCTCCCAGCAGTCGCCTCGCACTTGCCGGACCGCCGAAAGGAGTGTCTCCCGCCAGTTCGTAGCGGATGTGTCCCTTGCCCGGCACCCGTATCCAGTAGGTGGTTTCGGGCAAGACGAGTTCCCTGCGCGTGAGGATGAAGGCGTGCCAACGGGGATGATAGGGCTGGAGGCGGGCTGGAGTGTGCTTGAATTGGGGCTGCCCCGAGATGGGATCGCGGACCGGATTGACCAAGGCGCCCGCGCGGCACTGGCTGCCAAAGGCATCGCTCCAGTGCATGGGTACGAAGAGGGAGCCGGGCTGCTGTTCAGGGCTGATTCGTACCCGCGCCAGCATGGACCCGAAGCGGGTGGTGATCCGGGACAAGGCACCCTCTTCCACGCCGTGACAATCGGCATCTTCCGGGTGAATCTGGACAAGGGGCTCGGCAATGTGCGAGGTCAGCCGTGGCGTCTTGGCGGTGCGGGTCATGGTGTGCCATTGATCGCGGATTCGGCCGGTGTTCAGGATCAGCGGATACTCCTGGCAGTGGCCAGGGATTGTGGCCTGGGCGACGGGGACGAAGAATGCCCGTCCGTTATCATGGAAAAAGTGTCCATCGGCGAACATCCTGGCGGTTCCGGCCCCGGATGGATCAATTGGCCACTGCACAGGTACCAGGGCATCGTATTCGCGCACATCGAGCTGGGCCAGGGCAGCAATATCGAAATCGCGCCGTCCGTTGTTGTCGAGGCCGCTGAGGGCAGCATGTTCGACGAAGATCTCGTGGGGGTTTTCGTAAGGGAATGTCGCCGAGAAGCCCATATGACGTGCGACCTGGGAGATGATCCACCAGTCCGGACGGGCATCCCCCGGCGGATCGAGAAAGGCCCGTTGACGGGAAACGCGCCGCTCCGAATTGGTCACCGTGCCCTCCTTCTCCCCCCAGGTGGTTGCTGGCAACAGCACATGGGCACAGGCGGTGGTGTCGGTGTGGCGCGCACAGTCAGAGACCACCACGAAATCACAACCCCGGATCGCCTCCCGTACCCGGTCGGCGTCGGGTAGGCTGACTGCCGGATTGGTGGCCATGATCCAAAGGGCCTTGATCCGGCCGTCGCCCACCGCCTCGAACAGATCGACTGCCTTCAGGCCTGGGCCGGTGGCCATGCGCCCGGCCTGCCAATACCTGCCGACGCGCTCAATATCCCCGGCAACAAAATCCATGTGTGCTGCGAGCTGGTTGGCCAGACCGCCAACCTCCCGTCCGCCCATCGCGTTGGGCTGGCCGGTGAGGGAGAAGGGGCCGGCGCCGGGCCGGCCTATGCGCCCGGTGGCCAGGTGGCAGTTGATGATGGCGTTGGCCTTGTCTGTGCCCCAAGACCATTGGTTGATCCCTTGGGAATAGGCGGTAATGCTTCGCTCGGTTTCACCGAACCAGGCGAAAAAACGATCAACCTCGTCAACCTTCAGCCCGCAAGCGGCGGCAGTGACAGTCGCCGGATCATCCCCACAGTCGGCTGCCGCGATGGCTTCATTGAAGCCCTGGGTAGAGCTGTCGATAAAGGTCTTGTCGATATGGCCATGCCGGACCAGATAGGCCAGTAGGCCGTTGAACAGGGCGATGTCCATGCCGGGGTGGATCGGCAGATGGAGATCGGCGATATCGCAGGTGGCGGTGCGGCGGGGGTCGATCACAATCACCCGCATCTCTGGTCGCCGCTCCTTGGCCGCCCGGATGCGCTGAAACAGGACCGGGTGGCACCAAGCGGTATTGGAGCCTGCCAGAATGATGAGGTCCGCCTGTTCCAGATCCTCAAAGCAGCAGGGAACGGTATCAGTGCCGAAGGCGCGCTTGTGCCCCGCGACCGCCGAGGACATGCAGAGCCGCGAATTGGTATCGATGTTGCCGCTGCCGATGAAGCCTTTCATCAGCTTGTTGGCGACGTAGTAGTCCTCGGTCAGCAACTGGCCGGAGACGTAGAAGGCCACCGCCTCCGGGCCGTGATCGCGGATGACTTGGGTGAAGCGGCCAGCCACCAGGCCCAGTGCCTCGTCCCAGGAGGCGCGCCGCCTGGCAATCTCGGGGTACAGCAGGCGCCCCTCCAGATCGAGGGTTTCCGCCAATGCCGCTCCTTTGGAGCAGAGTCGGCCGAAATTGGCCGGATGTTCCCGGTCCCCGGCGATGGTGATGGCGCCATCCGCCGAGCGCGTTACCGCCAGGCCACAGCCGACCCCGCAGTAGGGGCAGGTGGTCTTAATGGTCTGTGCCGTTTTCATCTTTGTCATCTATGTGTAGGTCGGGTTTCAGCCCGACAACAGCGTCTGATGCCGGCATGGCAGGGTTTGTTCTTGCAAACCTTCTGCATTTCCTCCCTCCCTGGAGGTCAAAGGCCGACTTGCCACGGCTCAGGCCGCCGGTTCCCTGGAGGAGAAATCGAGGTAGATCAATCCACCCTCCAGCAGCACGGGGTAGGTCGTCACGCAGCCATCGTCGGGGGCGACGGCCTGGCCGGTCTTCAGATCCAGGCTCAGGTTGTGCAGGGGGCAGGCGACGGTAGCGCCATAGACGATCCCCTCCGACAGGGGGCCGCCCTTGTGAGGGCAGCAGTTGCGGATGGCGTAGATCTCGTCCTCCGCCGTGCGGAACACCGCGATGTCACCCTTGTCCGTCTTCACCACGCGGGCACCCTGGCGGGGAATGTCTTCAGCCCGGCCGATTTCGATCCATTCAGTCTTCATGTTTCACCTCATCGTTTGTTTCTAAAGGCGCTGTTACCGGCCTGGAGGCCGGCCTGCGGCCAGACGCTCAGCCCAGGATCTTCAGGGGCTCGAACTCGTGGGCCTCTCTACCCTCGGCCCGTTCGCGCCAGGGGTCTTGCTTGGCGATCCGCTGGGATTCATGGAAGCGCTTAGCCAGGGCGTTCCGGCCCATTTCGTCTTCCAGAAGACGCTGCTTGACGTAGGAGAGTCCAACCCGCTCCAGCCAGGGGGCCGTGCGTTCCAGGTAGCGCGCTTCCTCGCGGTAGAGCTGGATGAAGGCGGCGCAGTATGCCTTGACCTCTTGGGTACTCTTAACCCGGCACAGCAGGTCGGTAGCGCGGACCTTGACGCCGCCGTTTCCGCCGATGTGCAACTCCCAGCCGGAGTCGATGGCCACCACGCCGAAGTCCTTTATGGTGGCCTCGGCGCAGTTGCGGGGGCAGCCGGAGACAGCCATCTTGAACTTGTGCGGCATCCATGAGCCCCAAGTCATCTGCTCCAGCTCGATCCCCATGCCGGTGGAGTCCTGGGTGCCGAAACGGCACCAGGTGGAACCGACGCAGGTCTTCACCGTGCGCAGGGCCTTGCCGTAGGCGTGGCCCGAGACCAGCCCCCTCTCGCCGAGGAAGGCCCAGATGGCAGGCAATTGCTCTTTTTTCAGTCCCAGCAGATTGATGCGCTGGCCGCCGGTGAGATGGACCTCTCCGACGTGGAAGCGCTCGGCGGCGTCCGCGATGGCGCGCAGCTCATCCGGGGTGGCACGGCCGCCCCAGAGGCGCGGGATCACCGAGAAGCTGCCATCCTTCTGGATGTTGCCGTGAGCCCGCTCATTGATGAAGCGTGACTGGGGATCGTCTCTGGCCTCCCCTGGCCAAGTGGCGATCAGGTAATAGTTTATGGCCGGACGGCAGGCCGGACAGCCGTCGGGGCGGCGCCAGGCAAGGGCCTCGAAGACCGCTCCCAGGGAGGTCAGGTGCTGTTCGCGGATGGCTTGGCGCACAGCGTCGTGGGTTGCGTCGGTGCATTTGCAGAGGGGTTTCAGTTCCGGCGTCGAGTAATCGCTGCCCAATGTGTCGGCCAGGATCTGTTCCACCAGCCCGGTGCAAGAGCCGCAGGAGGCGGCGGCCTTGGTGTGGGCCTTGACTTCATCCAGGGTGAATAGACCTTTGGTGGTGATGGCCTTGACGATGGTCCCCTTGCAGACGCCGTTGCAGTCGCAGACTTGGGCATCGTCGCTCAGGGTGGATGCCTTGCTCTGGCCGCCGTGACCGGAGTCCCCCAGATGGGCCTCGCCGAACAGCAGCCGGTCACGGATATCGGCGATGTCCCGTCCTTCGCGCATGAGCTGAAAATACCAAGCCCCGTCGATGGTGTCGCCGTAGAGCACGGCGCCGGCGATCCGGTCATCCCGGATTACCAGCTTCTTGTAGATGCCGCCGGACGGGTCGCGCAGCAGGATTTCCTCACTTCCGTCGCTGCCCTGGAAATCCCCGGCGGAGAAGAGATCGATACCAGTTACCTTGAGCTTGGTGGCGGTCACCGAGCTTGTGTACCGCCCATAACCGAGCCCCGCCAGGTGGTTGGCGCAGACCTTGGCCTGTTCGAACAGGGGGGCCACCAGGCCAAAACACTGGCCCCGGTGCTGCACGCATTCACCCAGGGCGTAGATGCTGGGATCGAAGGTCTGGAGACAGTCGTCCACCAGTATGCCCCGCTCGCACCGGATGCCTGCCCGTTGCGCCAGTTCGATGCTGGGGCGGATGCCCACGGCCATCACCACCAGGTCGGTTTCCATCTCGCTGCCGTCGGCAAACCGGATGCCGGTCACCCGCTGGTTGCCCAGGATGGCGGCCGTCTGGGCCTCCATCAGGAAGCGCATGCCTGTCTCCTCCAGGGATGCCTTGAGCATGGCTGCGGCAGGCTTGTCGAGCTGGCGCTCCATCAGGCTGTCGAGCAGGTGGACCACTGTCACTTCCATTCCCTGCTTCATCAGGCCGTTGGCCGCCTCCAGCCCAAGCAGGCCGCCGCCGATGACGACCGCCTTCTTATGGCTCTTGGCAGCCGCCAGCATCAGTTCCACGTCGCGTATGTCGCGAAAGCCGATGACACCCTCTAGGCTGGCGCCCGGTACGGGGATAATGAAGGGGGTCGAGCCGGTGGCGATCAGCAGCCGGTCGTAATCCGTCTCGATTCCCGAGACGGTCCTCACCTTGCGTCTGACCCGGTCGATCTCCTGGACCGGATCGCCGGTATGCAGACGAATGCCGTTCTGCTCGTACCATTCCCGGCTGTTGAGGATGATGTCGTCGAAGGATTTCTCCCCCGCCAGGACCGGCGACAGCAGAATGCGGTTGTAATTGGGGTGGTGTTCGGCGCCGAAGACGGTGATCTCGTAGATCTCCGGGGCCAGCTTAAGCAGCTCCTCGATGGCGCGTATACCCGCCATGCCGTTGCCGATCAGTACCAGTCGCTTTTTGTTCATCAATTTGCTCCTAAAGTGCAGATGCCCGGCGTTCAATTCCGGCGGCATGACATTCCCGCTGCCCGGCGCGCCAGAGCCGCTTTAAATCATCGTCCAAGGGGAATGCCGGACAGGAAGTCTCGAATCCCTCCAGGTAGCCCAGGGGATCGGAGGGATCGAACGGCTTGCCGTCGAGGAAGGCATCGGCGCCCAGGGTCAGCGGGGCGTTGGATTGCTCCAGGGGCCAGGCTGTCATGTGTAATCCCTCAGCCTTGCGGTCGACCGGCGGCGTCGCGATGCCGAGCCGATCGGCTGCCTGACGGTAGATGGCGGGGCGGTAGACGCGGTCGGCTATCTCGTGGATATCGAAGGGATGATCGATTTGTCCCCAACGGACCATCTGGGTCATGAGCCAGATGGCGTGCGAGCGCCAGGGGAAGTTGGCCGCGTAGCGGTGGAAGACGTTGAAATCCGGACGGCTGCGCGGAAATTCGTTGTGGGCGTATTGGAAGGTGCCCATCATGGACATGCGGACCACCTCGGCGGGGGCGTTCACGTGGATGCTGCTGGAGATCAGCTCCACCGCCTCCAGCCGGTTGGCCGGTTCGTCCAGCCAGCGCAGGGCCTCCAGCAGAGCGGAAACCAGGGCGAGATGGGTCGCCGGATGCTGCTCGGCCCACTCCTCGCACACCCCCAGGACCTTCTCTGGGTGGTTGTTCCAGATCTCGGCGCTGGTGCAGATTACCCGCCCCAGGTCCTCTCGTACCGCCAGGGCGTTCCAGGGTTCGCCGACGCAATAGCCGTCCACCGCGCCCTTGCGCAGTTGATTGACCATCTGCGAAGGGGGTATCACGATCATTCGCACATCCCGGTCCGGATCGATACCGGCAGCGGCCATCCAGTAGCGCAGCAGGTAATTATGGCTGGAATAGGGAAAGACCGTGGCGAAGGTCAGGGGCGGTCGCCCTTGGCGCCGGTCTTCCTCGATCAGCCGCCTCAGCGGCAGGGCGCTGAGGGTCCCTTGTCCTGCGGCGGGATCGATTTCCCGCAGGCGTTGAAAGAGCGCCTTGGACAGAGTGATGGCATTGCCGTTGAGATCCAGGCTCAGGGCCGTGACCAAGGGCTTGTCGATGGCCGAGGGAACCAGGTGGCTGGCCAGGGCCATGGGCGCCAAGAGGTGGGCGCCATCCAGTACGCCGATGGCCAGCTTGTCGCGGATGCTGGCCCAGGAGGTCTCTTTGGATAGATTGACTTCCAGTCCGTATTTCTCGAAGAAGCCCTTCTCGCTGGCCACCACCAGGGGTGCGCAGTCGGTCAGCGGTATGTAGCCCAAACTAAGCCGGGTTTTTTCGAGGATCATGGGATGGGTTTCCGTTGTGGCGCGATTCGACCGGTTCATGGATCAGCCCACCCTTTTTAGTCGTGGCTGGGATTCCGCTGGCGTTTCCCGCGAGCCGGAGGAATTTCGATGCCGCTCGTGGAGGAATTTCACCACCTCGGCCCGGTAGTGGTTGTAGGTCGGGTTCTCCGCCAGGGCCAGGCGGTCTCGGGGACGGGGCAGATCGACACGGAGGATGTTGCCGACGGTCGCCGAAGGCCCGTTGGTCATCATGACGATGCGGTCGGAGAGCAATACCGCCTCGTCCACGTCATGGGTGATCAGGAGGACGGTATTGTTGAGCCTTGTCTGGATCTCCATCAGCGAGTCCTGCATGTGGGTGCGGGTCAGGGAGTCGAGGGCGCCGAAGGGCTCGTCCATGAGCAGGACCTTGGGTTCCATGGCCAGGGCGCGGGCGATACCGACCCGCTGCTTCATGCCGCCGGAAATCTCGTCGGGCTTGCGCTCCAGGGCATGGCCCATTTGCACCAGCTCCAGGTTGTGCAGGGTCCAATCGTGGCGCTCCTGTTTGCTTTTGGTACGCTTGAAGACCTGGTCCACTGCCAGACGAACGTTGCCATATACCGTCAGCCAAGGCAGCAGGGAGTGGTTCTGGAACACCACCGCCCGGTCTGGACCCGGTTCGTTCACCTCCCGGTTCTCTAGGAGGATGCCGCCCTCAGTGGCCTGCAACAGGCCAGCGACAATGTTCAGCACGGTGGATTTGCCACAGCCGGAGTGCCCGATCAACGAGATGAACTCTCCCTTCTCCACCCGGAGATTGACAGCGTCGAGCACCTTCAAGGGTCCTTTGGTCGTGGGAAAGCTGATGCCGACGTGGTCGATGCTCAGATATGTATTCATGGCTTTACCTTAAGCTTGAAGGGATAGGTCGGCCTTCAGGCCGATCGTCTTTGCGCGAAATAGAATTCAACGAAGCACCGCGCCCTTGTCCCAGCTCACCCGGCGTTGGAATACCAGCATGGCCTGATCCAACAGGAAACCAATGAAACCGATGACCAGCACGGCGACCATGATGCGAGCCAGAGAGTCGGAACTGCCGTTCTGGAACTCGTCCCAGACGAACTTGCCCAGGCCGGGGTTCTGCGCCAGCATTTCGGCCGCGATCAGCACCATCCAGCCGATACCCAGAGAGAGCCGCAGGCCGGTGAACATCAAGGGGATGGCCGAGGGCAGGACGATCCGGACCACACGGGTCAGCCAGCCCAGCCGCAGCACCCGGCTGACGTTGATTAGATCCTTGCTGACCCCGGCGACACCCACTGTGGTGTTGATGATGGTGGGCCAGAGGCAACAGAGGGTCACGGTGATCGCCGAGTTGAGGAACGATTTGGGGATGGCCGGGTTGTCGCTGGTATAGAGCGCCGAGACCACCAGGGTCACCAGCGGCAGCCAGGCTAGGGGCGACACCGGCTTGAAGACCTGGATCAGGGGATTCATCGCCTGATAGAGGGTGGCACTCATGCCGCACAGGATGCCCAGCGGGATGGCGATCAGCGAGGCGAGGATGAACCCGGTGGCCACGGTGATCAGGCTGGTGAGAATCTGATCGGCGAAGGTCGGCTTGCCGGTGTATTTGCGCCCTTGCACCTGCGCTGTGTTGCGCTCCGCCTGGCGCTGGTAGAAGGCCGCCTCCTTCTGCCGCTCCGCCTGGTGCTCCTGGTAGAGGGCGATGACCTGCCCCCATACCTTGACCGGACCGGGCAGTTGTCCCAGCGAGGTCTGTACATTCCGGGCCCCCAGCCCCCAGAGGCCGAGGAACAGGACGATGGCGAGGGTGGGGATCAGCAGCCCGCTGATGAAATGGACCAAACGCTGGCCGGCCACCTCGATGAAGAGGCCGTTGCGCGGGGTTCCTGCGGTTGTGGCTGAGGTTGTCATGGTTTTTTCCTCGATTCAGTCCGTGGGATGCGCCTCGTATCTCAACGCACCCCACGGGTTCGCCGGTTACGGCTGCTCCTGCCCCTTCAGCCCCAGTTTGAGGCTGTCGATGTAGGCATTGGGTTTACTGCCGTCGTAGCTGACTCCGTCGATGAACTCGGCCTGCGGCGCACGGAAACCGCTCTCCTTGTCGAACCCTGGGAATTCCTCGGCCTTCATCTTGCCTTCGGCGATCAGCGCCTCAGCGGCCTTGCGGTAGATGTCGGGCCGGTAGACCTGCTTGGCCATCTCGAAATACCAGTTGTCCGGCTTGGCCTCGGGGATCTGGCCCCAGCGGCGCATCTGAGTCAGATACCAAATGGCGTCCGAATAGTAGGGATAGGTGGCATGGCCACGGAAGAAGACGTTGAAGTCAGGCACGGGGCGTTGGTCCCCTTTCTCGTATTCGAAGGTGCCGGTCATGGAGTTGGCGATTACCTGGGCGTCTGCCCCCACGTAATTGGGCTTGGCGAGGATCTTCACCGCCTCGGGACGGTTGGCGTTTTCGTTCTCATCAAGCCACCGGGCAGCGCGCAGCAGAGCCTTCACCAGCCGGATCGTGGTGTTGGGGTATTTCTCTGTGAACTCCCTGGTCATGCCGAACACCTTTTCCGGATTGCCCTTCCAGATCTCGACGTCGGTGATGACGGGCACGCCGATCCCCTTGAACACCGCCTGTTGGTTCCAGGGCTCACCCACGCAGTAGCCGTTGATGGTGCCGGCCTCCAGCGTGGCGGGCATCTGCGGCGGCGGGGTGACCGACAGCAGGGCGTCGGCCTTGATTTGGCCGGTGATGTCACCCTTCTGCGGGGCGTAGTAGCCGGGGTGGATGCCACCCGCGGCCAGCCAGTAGCGCAACTCGTAGTTGTGGGTCGAAACCGGGAAGACCATGCCCATGCTAAAGGGCTTGCCCTCGGCCTTGAACTTCTCCACCACCGGCTTCAGCGCGGCGGCGCTGATCGGGTGCTGGGGCTTGCCGTCGGGCTGTTTGGGGATATGGGCCTTCATCTGTTCCCAGACGGCGTTGGAGACGGTGATGCCGTTGCCGTTCAGGTCCATGGAAAAGGGAGTGACGATGTTGGCCTTGGTGCCGAAGCCGATGGTGGCGGCAATGGGCTGGCCGGCCAGCATGTGGGCGCCGTCCAGGCGGCCGTCGATCACGCCGTCCAGCAGCACCTTCCAGTTGGCTTGGGCCTCCAGGGTTACATATAGGCCCTCCTCCTCGAACCAGCCCTTTTCATAGGCGATGGCGAGGGGGGCCATGTCGGTCAGCTTGATGAAGCCGAGCTTCAGGTCCGCTTTTTCTGGCTGGCCCACGTCCGCCAGGACCGTGCCCGCAGACAGGGTGAGTCCCGCCGCCAGGCCCAGGATGCCCAGGGCCCTGCGGATTGGCCGCCAGGGTTTCTTGATGTCACTTGTGGTCGGATTCATTATGTAAACCTTTCTGTTGTGCATAAAAAAACGGCGTCGCGTCATTCCGCTCCTGGGGAAGGAGAAGCGGAATGACGGACGCCGTTGTCCTGTCTTGGCCACCGCTGGCCGGTCATTTGTCGCAAAGAATGCTCGCTTGATCATCCTTCGCTACCCGGTACGACTCGCCGTTGAGTCTGCCCGCCTTTGGGTTACTGGGTCTGTTAACTATATCAGCAATAGTCGTGCCATGTATTTAACACGTTGAGTATCAAGGAGGAGGATGCCCTAACCCCTCCGTGCATGCAGAGAAAGGCACTATGGAGGTTCAATTTGCCGGGCCGAAGCACCGGACTGGTGCGGGGTTATCCCGAGTTCCCCAGAAGGTCTGCCGCCGCGATGATCTGGTCCGCCACTTCCGCCATACGTAGGTTGCGGTCCATGGCTGCCTTGCGTAGCAGTTGGTAGGCCTCCTGTTCCGGCAGCCTTCGCCGGGACATGATGAGCCCCTTGGCACGCTCGATCGACTTGCGTTCCAGCAGTTGCATCCGGGTCTTGTCCAGTTCAGTGGACAGATTCCTGAATTGCTCGAATCGGGCAATGGCTGCGTCCAGGATCGGCCGGACACGTTTCGGCTGGACCCCGTCAACCACATAGGCGCTGACGCCGGCCTCTACCGCGCGGCGAATCGTTTCACGGTCGCCGTCCTGGCTGAACATAACCATGGGGCGCGGTAGGGTGGATTGGACGGTGCGGAGATTTTCCAGGGTGTCGCGGCCGGGGGCGTCCATGTCGATTATGACGACATCGGGCCGGTGATGGGAAATCAGCTCCAGGAGATCATCCGAGGGATCGACGGCGGCAATGATCTCGCAATCAGCGCACAGAATCTGCGCCTGGAGGGCCTGGCGGCGCCCGGGCTTGTCATCGACCAACATGATGCGGAGCTTGGGCATGGTCCAGTTTCGGATGGAGGGGGAATGCCCCATGCTGCAAATATCATTCCACAAGATCGAATGGCTGGCCTCTCAGCCGCTGTAACGCAATGGCTGCCGGCAGCGCCGGCAGAGATAGCTTTGCCGCCCTTGCTGGACGCGGTTGTGGCGCGTGGTGCTGAGCTGGTGGCTGCCGCATCCGCAGGCGTAGCCCCAACGCGCTTGGCGGTGGACCTGGATGCCTTGAAGGTCGAAGTTGTGGCAGCGCTCGGCCTGGGGGACGCCGAGGAAGGCCATGACCTCCCGCCATTCCTGCCCGTGGGGCCGGACCCTGCCATGGCAGATGTGGGTTACCAGGTGCGCGACCTCGTGGGGAACGGTTCGCTCGATGAAGGTATCGGGCTGCTGCTGGGCGATCTGGAGGTTGTAGCGGATGGAATAATGGCGTCCCCGGTGTATCGCCTGGCCGGCGGTCAGGCCGGTCAGGTCGAAGCGGGTCTCGACCCCCTTCAGGGGCTGTTTCCGGGCCGTCCGGAAGAGGGGTTCCGCCAGGGCGAAATATTGATCGGTCGCAGCCCGCAGCCGCTCGATGAGTTGAAGCGGGTTCAGTGCGTCTCTTCCCGCTCGATGGCGCGATAGCCGATATCCCGGCGATAAAAGACCCCATCCCAGCGGACTTTTCCCGCCAGGGTATAGGCCTTGGTTTGGGCCTCTCCGACGGTGGCCCCCAGCGCCGTGGCGCAGAGGACGCGGCCGCCGCTGGTGACGGCCTGTCCATCCCTTTCTGTCGTACCGGCATGGAAAAGCTTGACCCCTTCCTGTTCCTGCCGGGGCAGGCCGGTGATGGGTAGGCCCTTAGCGTATTCGCCCGGATAGCCGCCCGCCGCCATGACGATGCCGAGACCGGCCCGCTTGTCCCACTCCGCAGTCTCCCGGTCGAGCCTGCCGTCGAGGGCAGAGAGGCAGTGGGCCACCAGATCGGACTTCATGCGCAGCATGATCGGCTGGGTCTCGGGGTCGCCGAAGCGGCAGTTGAACTCAATGACCTTAGGGACGCCGTCCGCCGATATCATGAGTCCGGCGTAGAGGAATCCGGTGTAGGGCATCCCCTCCTGGGCCATGCCGCGCACGGTGGGGAAGATGACCTCGTCCATGATGCGCCGGTAGACTTGGTCTGTGACCACCGGGGCGGGGGAGTAGGCACCCATGCCGCCGGTGTTGGGGCCGACGTCGCCGTCGCCGGCACGTTTGTGGTCCTGGCTGGTGGCCATGGGCAGGACATTCTTGCCGTCGGCCATGACGATGAAGCTGGCCTCCTCACCGGCGAGGAATTCCTCGATTACCACACGATGGCCCGCCTCGCCGAAGGCGTTGCCGGCCAGCATGTCACAGACCGCGGCCTCGGCCTGTTCGAGGGTCTCGGCGACTATAACCCCCTTCCCCGCAGCCAGCCCATCGGCCTTGATGACGATGGGGGCGCCCCGTTGCCTCACATAGGCCAGGGCCGGATCGAGATCGGTGAAGTTGCCGTAGGCCGCTGTCGGTATCTTGTGGCGGGCAAGGAAATCCTTGGCGAATGCCTTGGAACCTTCCAACTGAGCTGCCTTGGCCGATGGGCCGAAGCACTTGAGCCCGGCCTCGGTGAAGGCATCGACGATACCTGCCACCAGGGGGGCCTCGGGGCCGACGATGGTCAGGCCGATGGCATTGTCGCGGGCAAAGGCGACCAGGGCATCGATGTCGTCGCTGGTGATGGCGAGATTCTGGGTCTTTTTTTCGTGGGCAGTCCCGGCATTGCCCGGTGCGACGTAGATCCTGGTGGTGAGTGGGGACTGTGCCGCCTTCCAGGCGAGGGCGTGCTCGCGTCCACCGGAGCCGATGATGAGAATGTTCATGTCAGCCTTCCCTCCCTTTGGAAATCAGGCCCCGTTTACTGGCCTTGACGAATTCGAGGATGTGTCGAATATCATCGCTCGGTGACTCTGACAACCCCTGGTGCAGCGCCACCACGCCCTGCGGCCCTTCGCCGTAAAGCAGCCGGTAGGCCCGCTTGATGGCGGTCCGGCGCCCCTGGTCGAAGCCGTTGCGGCGCAGACCGACAAGATTGAGGCCGGAGAAGCGGGCACGCGAGCCGCTGGCCAGGGCAAATGGGGGTATGTCCTGGGCGACGCCGCAGACGCCGCTGACCATGACATAGGCCCCGATGCGGCAGAATTGATGCACCGCCACATGGCCCGAAAGGAAGATGTGGTGATCCATCTCCACATGGCCGCCAAGGGTGGCTGCGTTGGCGAAGATGTTGTTGTCACCTACCAGACAGTCATGGCCTACATGGGAGAAGGCCATGAAATAGTTGTTGTTGCCGATGACCGTCCCATGGTCCTCCTTGATGCCATGACTGATATTGACACCTTCCTTGAAGTGGTTGTTGTCGCCGATGCTGAGGGGCTTGGCCCGGTCACGGCTATAGCCCAGGTCCTGGGGTTCGCTGCCGATGGTGGCGCCGTGGCAGATCCGGTTGTGTTTGCCCATACGGGCCGGACCGTAGATGCGGACGTTGCTGTCGATAACGCAACCCTCACCGATGACGGCGCCGGATTCGACGATAGAGAAGGGACCGACCCTCACGCTGGGGTGAAGCTCGGCGCCCTCCTCGACGATGGCGGTGGGATGGATATTCATCAGACCGGTACGAAATGGATCAATGGCGGAAGTGGCGCATGCCGGTGAAGATCATGGCCATGCCGTGCTCGTTGGCGGCTTGGATGACCTCCGCGTCGCGCATGGAGCCGCCGGGTTGGATCACGGCGGCGATGCCCACTTGGGCGGCATTGTCGATGCCGTCGCGGAAGGGGAAGAAGGCGTCGGAGGCCATGACCGAACCCTTTACCTGCAAGCCCGCGTGTTCCGCCTTGATGGCGGCGATGCGTGCCGAGTTGACCCGGCTCATCTGGCCCGCGCCGACGCCGATGGTCTGCCCTGCCTTGCCGTAGACGATGGCGTTGGACTTGACGAACTTGGCCACCCGCCAGGTGAAGAGCAGGTCGCGCATCTCCTCTTCGGTGGGGGCGCGCTCCGACACCACCTGGGTGTCGTTGAGAAGCTGTAAGTCGGCGCCCTGCACCAGCAGCCCGCCGGTGACACGCTTGAAGTCGAGGCGGGGCAAGTTCTCTGCGCCCCAGGCGCCACACTCCAGCAGCCGCACGTTCTTCTTGGTCCCCACGGCCTCGATGGCGGCCTGGGAGACCTTGGGGGCGATGATGACCTCGACGAACTGGCGCTCGACGATGGCCTGGGCGGTGGAGCCGTCCAGTTCGCCGTTGAAGGCGATGATGCCGCCGAAGGCCGATTCCGGGTCGGTGGCGTAGGCGCGGTCATAAGCCTCTAGCAGGTTGGCCCCCAGAGCGACCCCGCAGGGATTGGCGTGCTTGACGATGACACAGGCCGGACCCTCGTTGAACTGCTTGATGCACTCCAGGGCGGCGTCGGTGTCGGCGATATTGTTATAGGAAAGTTCCTTGCCCTGGAGCTGGCGGGCGGTGGCAATGCTGGCCTCTTTGACATTGTGCTCGACGTAGAAGGCCGCCTTCTGGTGCGGGTTTTCGCCGTAGCGCATGGCCTGGATCTGCTTGAACTGCATGTTGAAGGTGCGCGGGAAACCGGCTGTTTCCGTGCCAGTGCGCAGGCCCAGCCAGTTGGCGATGGCCCCGTCGTAGCGGGCGGTGTGCTCGAAGACCTTGACCGCCAGATCGAAGCGGGTGGCATCGCTGACAGAGCCGTTATTGGCCTTCATCTCCGCCAGGACGCGGCCGTAGTCGGCGGCATCGACCACCACGGTGACATCGCGATGGTTCTTGGCGGCGGCGCGGAGCATGGTGGGCCCGCCGATGTCGATGTTCTCGATGGCGTCCTCCTGGGTGCAGCCAGGCTTGGCCACGGTCTGCTCGAAGGGGTAGAGATTGACCACGATCAGATCGATCGGCCCGATCTCGTTGGTGGCCATGACCTGGTCGTCGATCCCGCGCCGCCCCAGGATGCCGCCGTGGATCTTGGGGTGAAGGGTCTTGACGCGGCCGTCCATCATCTCGGGGAAACCGGTGTATTCGGATACCTCAATGACGGGGACATTGCTTTCGGTCAGCAGCTTGGCGGTGCCGCCGGTCGAGAGAATTTCCACGCCTCTTTCCGCCAGGGCGCGGGCGAAATCCACAATGCCGCTCTTGTCGGAAACGCTGATCAGGGCTCGGGTGATGCTCATGGGAACTCTCTTGATCTCTATTTAAATTGAATGGATATGGGGGCGCTTGATGCCCAGTATTTTTTCAGGTCATCCCATGTTGGGCGAGTTTTTTTCGTAGGGTACTACGGCTGATGCCGAGCATGGCAGCCGCCCGCGACTGGTTGCCGCCGGCCTGGGTCAGCACGGTTTCCAGCAAAGGCTTCTCCACCTCGTTGATCACCAGCTCGTAGAGGCCGGTCGTATCGTGTCCATCGAGTTGCGCGAAGTAGTGATCCAGCGTCAGCTTGACGCACTCCCGCAAGGTCTTGTCCCGGCTGTGGTCCGGGACCCGGAAACCCGACATATTGGCGCCGCCGCTCATGCAGCTAAAACTCCCTGGTAGCTAAGGCGGTCAAAGAAACCGCAGATGAGATCCCGTTGCTCGCAAATGCTTTCCGATTGGTTGATCCTCCCCCGGAAATGATTTCCTCCAGGGAAGGTCTTGCTGTACCAGGCGATGTGCTTGCGCGCGATTCGTACTCCTTGCCGCTCGCCATGGAAATCCAGCATGAGCGCGTGGTGCTCCAGGAGCAGGTCCCTGATCCATTCGGGCGAAGGGGGCGGGAGCCTCGCGCCGGTGGCGAGATACTGGCTGATCTCTCGAAATATCCAAGGGCGGCCCTGGGCGGCTCGACCGATCATCAGGCCGTCGGCCCCAGTGAATGCCATGACGGACTGGGCCTTCTCCGGCGAATCGATGTCGCCGTTGGCGATGACCGGGATGGTGACACTTCCCTTGACCTCTTGGATAGTCTCGTATTCCGCCAGACCCGAGAAACCGCAGGCGCGGGTCCGGCCATGCACGGCCAGTGCCTGGATGCCGCTCTCCTCGGCTATCCGGGCGACCCGGACCGCATTCCTGCTATCCCGGTCCCATCCTGTGCGAATCTTGAGGGTGACGGGGACATCCACGGCCTCGACTATCGCTGCCAGGATGCGGCCGATCAGGGGTTCATCCCTGAGCAGGGCGGAGCCCGCCGCGACCTTGCAGACCTTCTTGGCCGGACAGCCCATATTGATGTCGATGATCTGGGCGCCCCGGGCGACATTGATCCGCGCCGCTTCGGCCATGGTCACGGGATCGGCGCCCAGGATCTGAACGGAGATCGGCCCAGGCTCGCCAGCATGATCGAGCCGGCGGACGGACTTTGAGGTCCCCCAGAGGCTGCTGTTGGCGCTGATCATCTCCGACACGGCCAAGCCAGCTCCCAGGCGCCTACAGAGCGCCCGGAACGGCTTGTCCGTGACGCCAGCCATGGGCGCCAGGATCAGGTTGTTCTGGAGTCGATGGGGTCCGATCCGCATCAATCGTTGCAAGGTACGTGGGAAAACCCCGTACTCTACTATAGGCGGAACGCTAAAGGAATTTGATCTCGAAGCCGCTGATGTCGGGACCCGGATCAACCAGTTCCAGACGGATATAGACGGCGTGATTGGGCGTGAGGAGTTCGGTTTCGGGTTTCTCGCTCAGATACTCCTCGGGTTCGAAAATGCGCTGCCCGGCCGGTTGGCGATTGGCGTCGAAGAGATCGAGCTGGAGGTGGGGGTAAGGCTGTGAGAAATCGGCCTGATTCGCCATCACCAGCAGAAAGAGTAGGGCGTTTTCAGTCTGTGGGTGGCTGGACATGTCGCGGCTAAGGACGCGGAACTTGTCGGTCGCTCGCCGTGGCGGGAGTGCGCATTTGACTAGAACGCACATGGATGCCAGAAACCTTCTGCCTTGCGGGTCCTGAGTCAAGGCTCGGCGCTCCAGCCAAGCCAGTTGCGCGGCGGCGGTGACGGTCAGGAACAAGGCCAGGAGCCACCAGCCGATACCCGGACCCTTGCGTTGCGGCTGCGACAGCATGTCGATGGCCGGTTGTTCAGGTGGCTTTCTCGCTACTATGGGTGGGGGTTCGATTTTCTGGGGTGCTGGGGCGGCTTCCTCTAGGGGAGGCCGTGGCGGCGGCGCTATCGGCGCGGGAGGCTCTGCCTTGGGTGCGGGAGCGGGAGCGGTTTCCAGGGATTTGTCCGCCGTCTTGCGCAAATGTTCGATGGCGTTGAACACCTCATTGCATCGGGAGCAGCGGACGCGGCCCTCCGCCGCCTCGATTTGAGCGGTGGTGAGACGATAAAGGGTGTCGCATTTGGGGCAGCGTGTGAGCATGTCCAGCCCTGGCTTTTGATTGCTGTGAGTTTATCTCACCCGGAGGCCGTGCAGTAATATCCACTCGTCATGCTCTCGTGGCGGGTCCATTCGAAACCAGGGCTTGAAGGCGTTGGAAACCTCTTCGGCCTGGTGCGCCAGTATGCCGGACAACAGCAAGTCTCCCCCCGGTTTCACCAGCTCCGCCAGAGTTTCCGCAAGGGTGATCAGGGTGCCGGAGAGGATGTTGGCAAGCAGGATATCCGCAGGCTCCCGGATGGCATCCCCTGGGCCGTACAGTTCAAGCCGCTCGGAAACACCATTTTTCATGGCGTTGTCCCGCGAAGCCAGAATGGCCTGGGGGTCATGATCGGCCCCGAAGGCGATGCGGGCGCCGAGCTTCAGGGCGGCAATGGCGAGAATGCCGGAGCCGCAACCGAAATCGATGATGGATCGGTCCGTGAGGGCTGCGCCGTCCAGCCACTCCAGGCAGAGGGCCGTGGTGGGGTGGGTGCCGGTGCCGAAGGCCAGGCCGGGGTCCAGGTCAACCACCAGGGCATCCGTCTGGTCAATCGCCTGACCGTTGGGCCGGACCCAAAGTCTCCGGCCGAAGCGCATTGGATGGAAATGATCGAGCCAGGAGCGCTCCCATTCCTGGTCCTCCAGGATCTCCAGGGTCAACTGGCGGCAAATGTCGGCGTTGAGAGCGCGTGCGAGCCCCGCGCGCAAGCTGTCGGGATCCTGGTCGCCAGGAAAGAGCGCGGTAGCGCGGATCTGGCTCCAGAGCCGCGTCTCGCCGGGACCAAGTTCCAAGATGGGTTCATCGCCCGCATCGGCGAAGGTGACCGAGAGCGCGCCCGCGTCTTCGAACAACTGTTCGATTTGGGGGGCGAGCTTTTTGTCGATGGTCAGGTGCAGTTGAAGCCAGGACATCTCATTGGCCGGTAGAGATAGTTGGTCTGGCTTTCGTCGTGCCCGAAAGAGTCTTCCTCAAAGTCCGAGCTTCTTTTCCAGGTAGTGAATGTTGGCGCCGCCAGCCTGGAAGGCGGCATCGCGCATGATCTCCTGGTGCAACGGTATGTTGGTCTTGATGCCTTCCACCACGATCTCACGCAGGGCGGTGCGCATGCGAGCCAGGGCGGAGTCACGGGTCTCGCCGTGGGTGATCAGCTTGCCGATCATGGAGTCGTAGTGGGGCGGTACGCGATAGCCGTTGTAGATATGGGTATCGACGCGAACGCCTGGGCCTCCGGGAAGATGCAACCGCGTGATGTCGCCGGGGGAGGGCATGAAATTCCTCGGGTCTTCGGCATTGATGCGGCATTCGACGGCGTGTCCCCGGAGCTTGATGTCTTTCTGCTTGTAAGAAAGTGCCTGGCCGGAGGCGATGAAGATCTGCTCCTTGACGATATCGACGCCGGTGATCATCTCGGTCACCGGATGTTCCACCTGGACGCGGGTGTTCATCTCGATGAAATAGAACTCGCCGTCCTCGTAGAGAAATTCGAAGGTGCCCGCGCCGCGATAGCCGATTTGGCGGCAGGCTTCGGCACAACGTTCACCGATCCGGTGTCGCTGCTCCTCGGTAATTCCAGGGGCAGGGGCCTCCTCCACAACTTTTTGGTGACGGCGTTGCATGGAGCAATCGCGTTCGCCCAAATGGATGGCGTTGCCATGGGTGTCGGCCAGGATCTGGAACTCCACATGGCGCGGGTTCTCAAGAAATTTCTCCATGTACACCATGCTGTTGCCGAAGGCGGCGCCGGCTTCGGCGCGGGTCATAGACACGGCGTTGAGCAGCGCTGCTTCCGAATGGACCACGCGCATGCCGCGTCCGCCACCGCCACCGGCGGCCTTAATAATGACCGGATAACCGATTTTGTGGGCCAGTCCGATGGTACGTTGGTCGTCGTCGTCCAGCGGGCCATCCGAACCCGGCACGCAAGGGACCCCTGCCATTTTCATGGCGTTGATGGCAGAGACCTTGTCGCCCATCAGGCGGATGGTTTCAGGGCGGGGGCCGATGAAGACAAAGCCGCTGTTTTCCACCCGCTCGGCAAAGTCGGCATTCTCCGAGAGGAATCCATAACCGGGGTGAATGGCGACGGCGTCCGTCACCTCGGCAGCGCTGATGAGGGCCGGTATATTCAGGTAGCTGCCGGCGGAGGGCGCAGGGCCGATACAGACGGTTTCATCAGCCAGTCGGACATGCTTGAGGTCGCGGTCGGCGGTGGAGTGAACGGCGACCGTTCGGATGTCGAGTTCCTGGCAGGCACGCAGGATGCGCAAGGCGATCTCGCCCCGGTTGGCGATGACGATTTTTTCGATCATAGGGCTTACTCGATGACGAACAGCGGCTGGTCGTATTCCACCGGTTGGCCGTTTTCGACCAGGATCTTCTTGACGGTTCCCGTCTTGTCGGTTTCGATCTGGTTGAGGATCTTCATTGCCTCGACGATGCAAAGGGTGGCTCCGGCCGAAACCTGGCTGCCCACCTCGACGAAATTCTTGGCGTTAGGTGCCGGGGCGCGATAAAAGGTGCCCACCATGGGGGAGCGGATGACATGGCCGCTGAGTACTTCGGCAGCCGGCTCGTTCGATGGGGATGTCGGGGCTGGGGCGGCAGTTTGGATGGCGGCCGCTCCCTGGGGCATGGGGACCGGTGCGGTTGGCATCATTCCGGCGTAGCGGCTGATGCGTACTGATTCCTCTCCCTCGTGAATCTCGATTTCTGCCACGTTGGACTCTTCGAGCAGTTCGATCAGTTTTTTGACTTTGCGGATATCCATGGATCAACTCTACTTGTGGTTGTGCGCCAAGCGCGCCGCCGCAGCCATGAACGCCAGTTCGTATCCCTGTGCGCCCAGACCCGTGATGACGCCAACGGCGATGTCGGAAAAATAGGAATGCGCACGAAAGGGCTCGCGGGCATGTACATTCGATAGATGCAGTTCGATGAAGGGTATGCCTACGCCCAGCAGGGCGTCGCGAATCGCCACGCTGGTGTGGGTAAACGCGGCCGGATTGATGATGATGAATCGTACGCCACTGCGAGGGGCCTCGTGGAGGCGCTCGATCAGTTCGTGTTCCGCGTTGCTCTGAAAAAAATCGAGTTCATGATGGGCGTCGAGGGCAAGCCGCCGCAGCTTGGCATGAATGTCTTCCAGTGTTTCGCGCCCGTAAATGCCGGGTTCGCGGGTGCCCAGCAGATTGAGGTTTGGGCCATTGAGCACCAGGATTCGAGACATGATTCAGTAACAGGACATTGATAATTTACTTTATGCCGATTCTGCTGAATTGTTTTGAACTTGTCCAGTTTTGAGGTTAATTGATGCAATCGAGTTCTGTACTAGAGGCATGCGCGCTGGAGTGGCCAGCCTGGCTGCGGCCAAGGTTTCGGCCGTTCATGCTGGATTTGCCATGCTAGACTGACCTGAGGAAGGCGCCTGGAGGCAGAGGAAGTGAATCGAGCGAGGGCCGAAATGGTTGAGCTGAGTTGGAAGTTGTTGCTGAACACCCTGGTTCAGCGTCATGGACGCAATCCTGTCCGTCTGCTGCAAATGCTGCGAGAGGTCCAAGAGTCGAAGGGCTGGATCGCGCCTGAAATGATTGCCGATTTGGCTGACTGGCTCGGCCTGCCGGGGTCGCAGGTGAGAGGGGTCGCAGATTTCTACAGTTTTCTCCATACCGGCGGCCCTTGCCGCTATCGCGTCCTTTTTTCCGACAACATCACCGATCGCATGCAGGGCAGCGAGGCGCTGCTGGATTACCTTTGCGGCCGGCTTCTGTTGGAGAAGGGGCGTGTCTCCGAGGAGGGACTGGTATCCGTGGACACCACCTCCTGCACCGGTTTGTGTGATCAAGGTCCGGGGCTGCTGGTGAATGGCTGGGCCATCCCTGGCGTTACGCGGGAGCGACTGGATCAGATCGCCGAATTGATCCTGGGGCGGCGGCCGGTCGAGCAATGGCCGTCCGATTTTTTTGTGATCCAGGACCACATCCGCCGCGCCGGCATTCTTCTGGGCAGCGGCCTCAAGCCCGGTGAGGCCCTGCGCGTGGCGTCGCAGCGAGACCCTGTTTCTCTGCTGGAGCAAGTGAAGGCCTCGGGTCTGCGCGGCCGGGGCGGGGCGGGTTTCGCCACAGGGCTCAAATGGGAAGCCTGCCGCAACGCGCCGGGCGATCAGCGCTATGTGGTCTGCAACGCCGACGAGGGCGAGCCCGGTACCTTCAAGGACCGGGTTCTTCTTAGCCGCTACGCGGACCTGGTATTCGAGGGCATGACCCTTTGCGCTTATGCCATCGGCGCCGCCGAGGGTTTTCTCTACCTGCGCGGCGAATACCGCTACCTGCTGGAGCCGCTCCGGGAGGTCCTTAACCGCAGGCGCGCCGAAGGGTTGCTGGGCAGAAATATCCTTGGCCGCCAGGGCTTCGATTTCGATATCGAAATTCATCTGGGCGCCGGGGCCTATGTCTGCGGCGAGGAGTCGGCCCTGATCGAGTCCCTGGAAGGTAAGCGAGGCATCCCCCGCAACCGGCCGCCCTATCCGGTCACCCAGGGCTATCTGCAACGGCCCACCACGGTCAACAACGTCGAGACTTTTTGCGCGGCGGCCCTGATCACCCACAAGGGCGGCGACTGGTATCGCTCCATCGGCACCCCCAAATCTGCCGGAACCAAGCTGCTGTCTATTTCCGGAGATTGCGCAAAGCCGGGCATCTACGAATACCCCTTCGGCACCTCCATTCGCCAGATCCTGGCAGACTGCGGCGCCGAAGATGCCCAAGCGGTGCAGGTGAGCGGTCCCTCGGGCCGCTGCATCGATGCGACTGAATTCGGCCGCCGGATCGCCTTCGAGGATTTGCCGACCGCCGGCTCCTTCATGATCTTCGGCCAGGAGCGGGACATGTTCGAGGTGGCTCGCAACTTTGTCGAGTTCTTCGCCCATGAGTCCTGCGGTTTCTGTACTCCTTGCCGGGTGGGGACCTCCATGCTCAAGGGGGCCATGGAGAAGATTGCGGCAGGCCACGGCACGGCATGCGATCTTGGAGAGATCGAGGCGCTGGACCGGGTGCTGAACCAGGCGGCCCACTGCGGGCTGGGATCGGCTGCCTGCAATTCCACGCTGGATACCCTGAAGAAATTCCGTCCTACTTACGAAAGGCGGTTGAAGTCCCTGGAATTCGAGCCGGCCTTCGATCTGGACGGCGCCCTGGCAAGAGCCCGGCGCATGACGGGCCGGGACGATGCCGGCGCCCATTTGGAGACCGAGGCATGAGCGAGCGACAAGAGTTTCTTCTGGATGGGGAAGAGGTCCCTTTCATTCCTGGGCAAACCGTCTTGCAGGCGGCGCTGAGCGCTGGGCGCTATATCCCCCACCTTTGCTACCACCCGGAGTTCAAGCCCCACGGCAGTTGCAAGGTCTGCACGGTGAAGTCGGGTGGGCGTACACACGCCTCCTGCACCCTGCCGGCCCGAGCCGGTCTGGAAGTGGATAGCGCTACTGAAGAGATGAACCAGCTCCGGCGCACCCTGGTGCAGATGTTGTTCGCCGAGGGCAACCATTTCTGCCCCTCCTGCGAGAAGAGCGGCAACTGCGCCTTGCAGGCCCTGGGCTACGACCTGGGCTTGACCCATGCCGGTTTCCGTCATTTCTTTCCGGACCGTCCGGTGGATGCCTCCCACCCCAGCCTGCTGCTCGACTTTAATCGCTGCATTCTCTGTGAGCTTTGCGTGAGGGCCTCCGCTGAGGTGGATGGTAAGAACATCTTCTCCCTCTCGGGGCGTGGCATCGGCAAGCATCTCATCGTCAACGCGGCCAGCGGCCGTCTGGCGGATACCGGCATTGCTGCGACCGATAAGTCCGTGGCCGTCTGTCCTGTCGGAGTCATTTTGAAAAAACGGGTGGGTTTCGCCGTGCCTATCGGCAAGCGCCGGTATGACGAGCGTCCCATCAGCGCCCAGGCACTGGAGGATGCACCCCGGCCGCCAGCGGCCACCGCCATCCAGGAGACCCAATGAGCGAACCCGTCGAGAAAAAACTGCGCCTCGCCACTACCTCGCTGGCGGGCTGTTTTGGCTGCCACATGTCCTTTCTGGATATCGACGAGCGGCTGCTGGAACTGCTGCCCTTCATCGAATTCGACCGCACTCCCCTGACCGACATCAAACATTGCGGCCCCTGCGACATCGGGCTGGTGGAGGGTGGGGTCTGCAACGCTGAGAACGTCCATGTGCTGCGTGAATTCCGCAAGAACTGCAAGCTGCTGGTGGCTTTGGGCGCCTGTGCCGCTACCGGCGGCCTGCCCGCCCAGCGCAACCACCTCGATCTGGCCGACTGCCTGCAAGAGGTCTATGTGACCGAGGCCAGCCTCTCCAGGGGCGGAATACCCAACGACCCGGAACTACCCCTGCCTTTGGACAAGGTCCACCCCATCCACGAGGTGGTGAAGGTGGACTATTTCGTTCCCGGCTGCCCGCCCTCGGGGGATGCCATCTGGAAATTTCTCACCGATCTGCTTGCCGGGCGCTCGCCCAAACTGGGGCATGGTTTGATTTCCTATGACTGAGGCTGTCTACCCCATGAGCAACGATCTGGAAAACGCCCGGCATCCCGAGAACCTGCGCCGCGTGGCCATCGAGCCCCTGTCGCGGGTGGAGGGTCACGGCAAGGTGACCCTGTTGCTGGATGCGGATGACCGTATCCAGCAGGCGCGGCTGCACATCGTCGAGTTCCGGGGTTTCGAAAAATTCATCCAGGGCCGGCCTTATTGGGAGGCCCCGGTGATGGTGCAGCGCCTCTGTGGCATCTGTCCGGTCTCCCATCACTTGGCGGCCTCTAAGGCCATGGACCAGATCGTCGGCGCCATACAGATCACCCCCACGGCCGAGAAGCTGCGTCGGCTCATGCACTATGGCCAGATGCTCCAGTCCCATGCCCTGCACTTTTTCCACCTCTCCTCGCCGGACCTGCTGTTCGGCTTCGATTCGGAGGTAGCCAAGCGCAATATCGTTGGCGTCATCGCCGCATATCCCGAGGTCGCCAAGCAGGGGGTGCTGCTGCGCAAATTCGGCCAGGAGGTGATCCGCCTCACCGCCGGCAAGCGGGTCCATGGCACGGGCTCGGTACCCGGTGGCGTCAACAAGAACCTTTCGAGGGAAGAACGCGATTTCCTGCTCAAGGATATCTATCAGATCATCGCCTGGTGCCGCGATGCCGTGCAGTTGGCGCGGCAGTTGTTCGAACAGAACAGGGAGCTTTACAACAACTTCGGCCGTTTCGAGGCCCACGGGCTGTCGCTGATCCGCGCCGACGGGGCCATGGATCTTTACCACGGCGGCCTGCGCGCCCGCGACAAGAGCGGCGAGACCCTGTTCGATCACGTCAACTACGACCACTACTGGGAAAAAATCCTGGAAGAAGTGAAGCCCTGGTCCTACATGAAGTTCCCCTACCTGCGGGAGCTGGGGCCGGAGCAGGGCTGGTACCGAGTGGGGCCGCTTACTCGCGTCGCCCAGTGCGACTTCATCCCCACCCCCTTTGCCGACCACGAGCGGCGCGACTTCCTGGCCTACGACGCCGGCCGCGCCGCCGGGGCGACCCTAGGCACCCACTGGGCGCGCATGATCGAGATGCTGCACAGCGCCGAGGCCATCAAGGAACTGCTGCACGACGACGACCTTTCGGGGGATGAGCTGCTGGTCCAGGGCGAACGCCAGGAGCGAGGCGTGGGCGTCATCGAGGCCCCGCGCGGGACCCTGATTCACCACTACCGGGTGGACGGGGACGACCTCATCACCCGCTGCAACCTCATCGTCTCCACCACCCACAACAACCAGGCCATGAACGAGGCCATCCGCCAGGTGGCCCGCCAATACCTGGATGGCAGGAAACTCACCGAGGGCCTGCTTAACCACATCGAGGTCGCCATCCGCGCCTTCGACCCCTGCCTATCCTGCGCCACCCACGCCCTGGGCAAGATGCCCCTGATCGTGGAACTGCTGGATGCCGAGGGGACGCCAGTGGATAGCTTGGTCCGCGAGAGCCAGGGCATTTGTTGAGGGAGATGAGGCTTTAGGAACAATGTCTTGTAGCCTCAAGCCAAATGACAAGATGAACCTGCCTCCCACCCTCATCATCGGCATCGGCAATCCCAGCCGGGGCGACGATGCCCTGGGGCCTCGCTGTATCGAACGGCTGGAGGCCATGGCGCTGCCCGGCGTCGAACTGCTTACCGACTTTCAGCTCCAGGTGGAATATGCCCTGGACCTGCAAGGCCGGGAGCAGGTGATATTCATCGATGCCGCAGCCAGCGGCCCGGAGCCTTTCCTCTACGGGCCAGTAGCAGCAATGGAGGATGTCAGCTACAGCAGCCACGCCCTCTCCCCCGGCGCCCTGCTCCACGCCTACCAAAAACTCTACGGCGAGCCGCCCCCTGCCTGCGTCATGGCCATACGGGGCTATGGGTTCGAATTGGGCGAAGGATTGACCGAACAGGCGGCCGGTAATCTGGAGGCTGCGTTGGCCGCTTTGACGGAAACGATGGGATGTGGGTCGGCTTCAGGCCGACAGTCGTCCTGAAGGGCGACCTACAGGGCAGCGAGTAGCCCGAGGTGATGGCGTACGGATTTCCTGGATTCCACTGCGTTCTATCCAGGCTGCTCGCTTCGCTACCAGGCTTTCAGAGCATCACGAAGGCTTGGAAGATCTTGCTCAACCACTGACCAGATTATGTCTAAATCCAGCCCGAGATAATCATGAACCAGAATATTGCGAAAGCCAGCGATATCCCGCCATGGGATCGCAGGATGCTTTGACTTTTCCTCGTCTGACAGTCGTTGGCTTGACTCGGCCATAATTTGAAGATTTCGAACCACGGCATCTTGAAGGCGTTTTGGGACACCGGAGGGTAATTGGTTATTTCCACGCCGGAGCAGCGTAATGGGATCAATCACGAAACTACTCCAACCCAGCTACATCCTCAAACACCCTTTCCATTTCCAGCGTCAAACCGACCGATTCGAAGCGGCAGGCGGGCTCGGCGGCGTAGTCGTGCAACAACCATTCGTTGCCGGGCTGGCGGCGGAAGACCTCGACGCGGAGGTCGTCAATGTCGACCAGGGCATATTCTTGCAGGTCGGCGATCTGCCGGTAGGCGACGAACTTGGCGCCACGGTCGTGGGCGGCGGTGGATTCGGAGAGGACCTCGACGATCAGTTTGGGGTGTTCCAGGTAGAGGATGGCAGACTGGCGGTCGCGCGCGTCGCAACTGACCATGATGTCGGGGTAGAAAAAGGCGTCGGCGGTGGCGACGCGCAGCTTCATGTCGGCGATGAAGGGTAGGCAGGGGGAACCGCGCAGGTGTTCGCGCAGGGCGGAGCCGATGTTCAGGGTAACGGTGGCATGTTCCCGCCGCACTCCGACCATGGCGAAGACCTCGCCGGCGACGTATTCGGATCGGTCCGGCTGTTCGGCCTCCCAGGCGAGGTAGGCGTCGGCGTCGAAACGGGGTTTGGTTTGCGGCAATCCCATGGTGTCATCCTCCAATCGTTGGCTCAGTCTGCAAAGTATTGCCGGGGGAGGCCGCCGGGGCAATGGCCGCGTCCGGCTTTGCCGCGACAGGGGGGCCGCCCTACAATGCGCATCCAGCTTCAAGCCCAGCTCCGCCGCCATAAGGCCGAGGATTCCTCCATGAGTAGCCCGTCCCCAGAAACCCCGCCGGTCCAAGCCCCCTTTGTGTTCGACATCGAGCAGCTCCAGGCCCTGGCCGATGAGCAGCGGGTGCGGGAGGGGCTGGACGATTTCAAGGCCAACCGGGTGACCTGGGCGGAGGTGGAGGGCGGATTGCTGGTGGCGCGGGTGGAGGATGCCGTCTCGGAGGAGGAGGTGGCATTGGAGATTCGATCCGGCATCGATGGCAATCTCCTGGCCGAATGCGGTTGTGGCCGGATTGACGGTGCCCTTTGCCGGCACGGTATCGCGGCCCTCTTTGCCTATGCGGCCCAGGCGGGCGCGTCGCGGGAGCTGATGAGCGCGAACGAGGGTGCCATCAAGGAGCGTATCCAGAGCGCCCGGTCCGAGGTGCGGGTGGAGCACCTGTCCGCCGAGCCGGGTTACGGCCCCTGGCTCGCCTGGTCGGTGTCGAGCGCCACCCACTTCCCGCGCCGCTATGAGGTGCACATCCGCTCCCTCGTCCGCCGGGCCAACTATTGCGGTTGCCCCGACTTCGCGGTCAACCAGCTCGGCACCTGCAAGCACATCGAGGCGGTGCTGCACAAGTTGCAGAAGCAGCGCAATTTCAACGGCCTGAAGATGCAGGCCCCGCCCCATCCCTATATCTACCTGGACTGGGAGGGAGAGGAGGCGCCGGGGGTGCGGCTCCATCGCGCGGAGGACGCGGCGAATCCGGAACTGTCCCGGTTGCTCGATAACCACTTTGATGATGCGGGCGGCTTCCGCCTGCGCATGCCGGAGGACTTCCTGCGCCTGGCCGGCCTGCTGGAGGGGCAGGAGGCGATCGACATCGGCGCGGACGCGCTCGCCTATGCCCGCCGTCTGGCGGGGCAGGCGGCCCATGAGTTACAGGCGGAACGCATCCGTGCCCGGATACAGGCCACGGGCGGCCATATCCCCGGTGTCCGGGCGCGGCTCTATCCCTATCAGATGGAGGGGGTGGCCTTTCTTGCCGCCAACAGCCGAGCCCTGCTGGCGGACGACATGGGGCTGGGCAAGACCCTCCAGGCCATCGCCGCCTCGGTCTGGCTGCGCGACAACGCCGGGGCCGAGCGGGTCCTGATCGTCTGCCCCGCCTCGCTCAAGCACCAGTGGGCGCGGGAGGTCGAGCGCTTTACCGATGCCCCGGTGCAGATCGTCCAGGGCAACGCCGAGGCGCGCGGGGTGCAGTACCGGCGCGGAGCGGTCTTCACCATCCTCAACTACGAGCTGGTCCTGCGCGACCTGAGCCTGATCGGCGAGACCCTGCGCCCCGACCTGCTGATCCTGGACGAGGCGCAACGGATCAAGAACTGGCGCACCAAGATCGCCTCGGCGGTGAAACAGATTCCCTCGCGCTACGCCTTCGTGCTGAGCGGTACCCCGCTGGAGAACAGGCTAGAGGACCTCTACAGCCTGATGCAGGTGGTGGACCCCCATGTGCTGGGGCCGCTCTGGCGCTACCGGGTCGATTTCCATGTCACCGACGACAAGGGCAAGGTGCTGGGTTACCGCAACCTCTCGGAGCTGCGCCGGCGGCTGAAACGGGTGATGCTGCGCCGCGACCGCCGCCTGGTGCGGGATCAACTGCCGGACCGCATCACGCAACGCATCGACGTGGAGCTGACCGAGGCCCAGTGGGAACTGCACAATGCGGCCCTGACAGCGGCGGGCAACATCGCCCGGATCGCCAAGCGCCGCCCCCTAACCCCCGGCGAACAGAACCGCATGATGTCCGCCTTGCAGACCGCGCGCATGGCCTGCGACGCCGCCGGTCTGGTGGACAAGGAGACCCAGGGCTCGCCCAAGCTGGACGAGCTGTCCAACCTGCTGGACGAGCTTTGCGTCCAGTCGGGGCTCAAGGCGGTGATCTTCTCCCAGTGGGAGCTTATGACCCAGATGGCGGAGGCACGGGCGCGCGCCCTCGGCCTGGGCTGCGTGCGGCTCCACGGCGGCATCCCTACCGATAAGCGCGGTGCACTCATGGACCGCTTCCGCGACGACGACGCCGTCCAGGTCTTCATCTCCACCGACGCGGGCGCCACCGGACTCAATCTGCAAAACGCCTCGGTCCTGATCAACCTCGATATCCCCTGGAATCCGGCGGTGCTGGAACAGCGCAACGCCCGTATCCATCGCCTGGGGCAGCGCAACAAGGTCCAGATCATCCTTCTGGTCGCCGCCGGGGCCTACGAGGAGTCGGTGCTCTACATGGTGGAGGGCAAGCGCAACCTGTTCGACAACGTGGTGGAGGGCGACGCCACCGAGGATGTGGTAGGGGTCTCCAAAAGGCTGGTCGAGGTGCTGGTGGCCGACCTCAACAAGGAGGAGGCAGCCGCCTCGCCGGTGGAGTCCCCGCGACCCCCAGACGGGATCGACAGGGACCGGATCGCCCGGCGCTGGAAGGGTGAAAGGGCCGAGGCGGTGCGCGGGGTCATCGTCGCGCTGCAACAGGGTTTCGGCTGCCGGATCGAGCGCATACTCGGCGCGGGTGGGGGTCTGCTGGTGGTGCTGGATCGGGTGGGCGAGGAGGACGAACGCACCGCCGACGGGCTCTCCGATGCCGTGCCCGTCGCCCTGATCGATCCGCGTACTCTCAAGGGTCTGGGGCGGCTGGGGGCGGGTTCGCCGGTTGCCGAGGCCGACACCCTGTTCGAGGCAGCACCCCCGGTCGAGGTCGAACCGCCCCTGCTAAGGCAGGCCAGGGAAAAGATTCGGGCCGCCGACCTGCTCATCCAACAGAACTGCCTTGGCCCCGCCGTCGAGCTTTTGATCGGCGGCCTCCTCGCCGCCGCGGCCTCCCTGGCGGGCGAGACGGCCCCCCCCGAACCGCAACGGGCCGGGGTCTGGCTCTATGGGGAGATCTTGCCCAGGGGACTGCTCGATCAGGGCCAGGCCGCGCTGTTGGCGCGCGCCTTGGCGCTGGCCCAGAGCGGTGGCGATCTGCCGGAGGCGATGGTGCGGGAGCTGGCGGGGGACGCGGCGGGTTTTGTGGGCCGTTGCACGGCCTTTCCGTGAAATGCTGTGCGTAGTGCGGAGTAGAAGTGCGAGAAATTCCGAACGCACTCCGCACTTTTTTCTTCCGGGGCTCGCCTCGCCCCTGATCGTTAACTGGACGCGACGATCAGTTGCGCGATGTTCCAGAGATTGGGCAAATACTCGACGGCGGCTCTCATGGATTTGTCTCCCTGGTTGCGTTGCTGGGTGGCGTAGAGCCGGTGGTAGAAGTTCGAGAAATTGACGGCGACACCTTCGGCTTCCATGTCGGCGATCATGCGTTTTACGTTGCCCGCGCCCCAGTTGTAGGCCGTGATGGAGAAGAGCCAGGCGTCGGCCTCCGGCAGATTGGCGACCTTGGCGAAGTAGTACCAATAGCGGCGTAAATGGATCTGTGCCGCCTTGGTGCTTAGGGCGGGGTCGGAGCGAATTATGTCAGGGTGGGTCACCTTGATGTCGTCTGGCGTGTTGTCCAGCGTTTGGATCTCTTCGACCACATAGCGCCCTATCTGCCAGTAGCCGTAATCCTTTTCGCGCAGACCTGCCTGACTGTTCCATTGGGACTCCAGGTAGGGCATGAGGAGGATGATGTCGGGCATTCCTTGAAGGTCAACCGACTTGATGAAGGGATAGGATTGCCGGAATGCCTCGATGTAGGCATTTTTCCCTTGATCGTCGCGCCAGTTGATATTGCGACGGACGCCATTGGAGACCTGCTGAAAGACCCTTTTCCCATCGCCGCGCAGGGATTTGTCCAGGAAACGATTGAAATTGTTGAGTTGCTTGCGCGCGAAGAGCCTGGGTGCGGGTTTCGAGGTGGCTGTGTGGCCGCTCCGCCATTCAGACAGGCTGGCCTGGACCGTGCCCGCCGCCATCAGGAGTGAGATGAGAACGGCCAGTGTTCGCGCGAGTTGAGATAGGTGGGGTATGTAGGGAGCTGACATGGGAAACAACGGGTTTCTGATGCTCAAAAAATGCTTAGGGGATGAATTTTATCCTCTGATGAGAGTGAATAACAGATAAATCAATCACAAAGCCTACGATCTTTAATTGATTAGTCAGCTTTGAGCGGAATCTCAATGATCTTCCGGTTGGTGCTGCGGAATTTGGTGTGTGCTCCAATGAATATGCGCATTTGAAGGAGGGCGCAGGCTATCAGCAAGAGTCCGCTGAACAGCCCGGCATAGCTGTAGCCGCGCAGGGCAACGGCTAAGCTGGGCAGCAGCAGTATCAATAGCGCAAGCAGAATCCAGGGGCTTGTGGCGTCGATAAAGCTGTTCATGTGGGGAATGCGGATAACGAAGCGCCCCAATTTTGACTGGTTGTTTTGCAGTTGGAGCCAACTTAGAAAGGGGATGATCTTGAGCAGCGTACCGCACGGCATGATCACACCAACCCCTATCAGCGCCAGGGCTGCAACGGTTTCTCCCTGGCCGCCAAACAAAAGCAGCAGGCTGGCGATGAAGAGGGTCAGTGCTGAAACCTGCCAATAAAAAACGACCGGGTCCGGCGTCTTGCGCGCCCTCTTTCGCAGGAGCCTGATGAAGAGCAAGGAGAACAGCATGGCTGTTAGAGACAGCAGGTTCGTGGCGATGGAGGGGTCCAGCTCCAGCAGGACAAGCGTCATGCGGAGACATAAAAGAGCGAGGATGGCGATCCCTGCCCCTTGTCTGAACCAGGAGGGAAATTCGCCGGTGATGAAAAACAGGGGCGTTAGCTGAAATGAGATAGACATGGCCAAGAGCCCCAGCCAGCCAGCCAACGCCAGGGTGGCGTGGGTATCGACGTGGGTGGTGAGCCGCTCGGACGGGAGCCAGTTATTCAGGACCGCCACCAGGAAAAGGCCGTAGCAGACGACCAGGAAAAAAACGGCAAGGGCGAACCGAATTCCCCTGATGGTGAACGTTGGGGCATCGCGTTTCAATAGGGGAAAAAGGGCGATGAAAATGAAGGGGAGAACGGCAAGGGCGACGGATGCCGCACCTACCGCAAGCAGGGAGAAATTGCCGAAGAGAAATCCCGCCCCCATACAAGGCGCGCCGAGATTCAGCGACAGCCAAGGCAGGAGGCTGTTCCGTTCCAGTCGGCCCAAGGATATGCCTGAAAGCACCGGCAGCAACTGGAAGAGGCTGCCGATCATGATCTGCGTCATAAACCCTAGGGCCACCAAATGGACAGATGCCAAGACGGCGGGGGACCAGCGTGAGCCCAGCTCGCCGGGATTCAGGGCGATTAGGATACCGGCCAGCAACAAGTGAAGGGGGGCGGCTAGGAAAAAACGGAGCGGCACCTCGACCGGCGGGGCTTGTTCCAGACTGAGGCCGGATGTGTTCAAAAGAGTTCCGCCCCCGGCGGCGCTTCCTGCTCCTCCGGCCAGATCAGGATTTCGATCGAGGTGACCTCGCCGGGTATGGTGGACCAGCAATAGCCCATGTTTCTCAGCATCCCATACAAGGGATAGGGTTCCCGATGGTGCAGGACCTTGAGCCAGTCCCCCGGCGCCATCTCGGCGAGACTGTCGAGAATCCTCTCCAGGGGCTCAGGCGGTTCCAGTTTGCTGACGTCGATGATCCGTTCCATTTCTGCTAGGCAGCTCCAGCCAGCTCCCGCTCCACGTCGTAATAGATGTTCGAGTCCAGGGTTTGATCCAGCATGGGGTAGAGGATGTTCTCTTCCTTCAGATTGTGCTGCTGCATCATGATGAGAATGGTCTCGCAAACCCCCCGGACTGCGCGGGCGTCCTTGTCGCCGACGGACTCCAGCAACTCATCGAGCAGGCCGCGCATCTGGATATGTTCCTGGCGCATGATGGAGGTGGGTCCCCCGGTCATGCCGGTGATCGTCTCGAAGGCGGGGAAGAGCTTTCCCTCCTCGATGGAAAAATGCTTTTGCATGGCTCCGACGAATCTATGGGCTTCTTCGGAACACTGCGGCCAGTTGTTCTTCAAGGCGAGGGATTCAAGCCGGAAAAAGAACTCGTCACATTCTCGGTGATCCTGCGTCATGATTTCCGAGATTTTCATGGTCTCTCCAATTCCTAGTGGGCTCGATTGCCTCAGTATTCATTTTGGCTGGGGGGACTCCTTGATAAAGATCATGCATATCCAGAACGGGAAGCGGGAGCCAGGGGGTGTTTGATAATAATCAAGGCGACTGGAGGGGCTCGTCTCTAGCGTTTGGCCGGCAGAAGGCGGTATGGCGCAAAGGCCGGTGCCGGCTGGTGAAACGAAATATCTCAGGGTGGGTTATGAGTCAGATGGGCAAGGTCTATTTGGTCGGGGCGGGGCCGGGCGATCCGGATCTGTTGACAGTTAAGGCGCTACGGCTGCTCAAGGCGGCGGACGTGGTGGTCTATGACCGCTTGGTTTCCGCCGAGATCCTGGCGATGATTCCCGAAAAGAGTAAGCGCTGGTCGGTCGGCAAGTCGGCAGGCAGACATTGCGTCCCCCAGGACCAGATCAATCCGCTGCTCTACGATCTGGCGAAACGGTATCCCTCGGTGGTTCGGCTGAAGGGCGGGGACCCCTTCATTTTCGGGCGTGGCAGCGAAGAGGCGGAGTATCTGGGGCAGCGGCGGGTGGCTTTCGAGGTTGTGCCCGGCATCACGGCGGCGGCGGCTTGCACCGCATACTCGGGCATCCCGCTCACGCACCGGGGCATGAGCCGCGTCGTTCACATTGTTACCGGCCATTTTCGCGACGACGAGCCCATCGACCTCGATTGGGAGCGCCTGACCGGGCCAGAATCCACTTTGGTGGTCTACATGGGACTGTCGAACATCGAGAGGATAGCCGAAGAGCTTATGCGAGCGGGCATGCCGGGGGCGACCCCGGCAGCGGCTATTCAGAACGGCACCACGCCCAATCACTTCTGCTTGGCCAGCCGTCTGGACCGGTTGGCCTTGGAGGTGAGGGAGGCGGGCCTATCCGCGCCCGTGCTTCTGGTGTTCGGTGAAGTTGTGCGCATGGCGGAGGTCATGGGCGACTGGTTTTGCCCCACCACCTTGACGCAAGCGCTGGTTGGGGAGAGATAGGGCTATTTCTCACCTTTCTCCCGTAGATAGGGGCTGTATTCCTGGTCCGTGCCGTTGATGTGGTTCACCAGCCAGACCTTCAGGTATTCGGCCACCTGATCGAGCGCGTCTGAACCCTTTTTCTCGTACTCGGCTACAAACCTTTCCACTTCCTGAATCATCTCATGATGTTGCCGCTTGTGATCAGCAAAGCCGGGAAAGCCGTGCTTTTCCATCAGGGATTCCTCGCGCCCGAAATGGAAGCGGGTGTAATCGATCAGCTCGTTCAGGGACTGCCGCTCGAACTGCTCTCCCGTGTGGTAGTGGACGGATGCCTGGAGATTGTTGATCAAGCCAAGCAGCTTTTTATGATCGTTATCGATGGCCTCTATTCCCGTGGAATAGCTGTCATGCCAAGTGACGAAGCGGCGCTTTTCCTGTCTGGAAGAGAAGTAGGGAATGGTGGCGATCGCGGCCAATACCACCCATGGGATGGGGGAAGCAAGGCCCAGTGCCACGAATAACATAACGTCCACGACCAGTAATACGACCAATGCAAGTGAGTACATCAACATGCTGACACTTTGTTTCATCTCTGCACCCCTTGGGTTCTATGGTAGTTGGCGTGGCCCATGGTTGACGAGGAAACTGTGCTTCCCAGTCGTATCCTAGCACCCTCATACGCACGTTAACCGCTCGCCATTTTTACGAACTTGACAAATATCAAAGCCCTAGGAAGCGGAAGGATTAGGGTGGAACCCTAGCGATGCCAAGGCTTTTTTGGGCCTTTGCGTCCTGGCTTGATATCAATTCCGGTCACACCAACGGGGGAATCAACATGAGTAAAATACGATCAGGTCTTAGCGCGTTAAGCTTGGCGGTAGGCCTTGCATTGGCGGGCGGCTCTTCGGTGCTGTATGCCGAGGGGGAGCCCACCCTGAGTAAGGAGGACTTTGAAAAGTCCAAGAATATCTACTTCGAACGTTGCGCAGGTTGCCATGGCGTGCTCCGTAAAGGCGCCACCGGCAAGAATCTGGAGCCCAGCTACGTCAAGAAGAACAAGGACGGCACCGAGGAGCCTGCGGGCACCCTCAAGCTGGGACAGGAGCGCTTGGAGAAGATCATTACCCTCGGCACCGAGGGCGGCATGGTCAACTATGACGACATCCTGAGCAAGGACGAGATCAGCAAGATGGCTACCTATATCCAGATGCAACCCCCGGTTCCGCCGGAGTGGGGCATGAAGGATCAGTTGGGCAGCCACAAGTTGATCGTGCCGCCGGATCAGCGGCCGAAGAAACAGATGAACAACATCAACCTGTCCAATGTCTTCTCCGTCACCCTGCGTGATTCGGGTGAGGTAGCCCTGATCGACGGCGACACCAAAAAGATCGTCACCATCGTCAAGGCAGGCTACGCGGTCCACATCTCCCGCCTCTCCGCTTCCGGCCGCTACATCTACACCATCGGCCGCGACGGTCTGGTCAGTCTGATCGACCTCTGGATGGAGACGCCGCAGGTGGTGGCCACCGTCAAGTCCGGCATGGACGCACGTTCGGTGGATACCTCCAAGTTCAAGGGCTTCGAGGACAAGTATGCCGTTGTCGGTTCCTATTGGCCGCCACAGTACACTATCTACGAAGGCGACACACTGAAGCCGCTGAAGATCGTCTCCACCCGCTCCATGACCGTGGATGGCGAATACCACCCCGAGCCGCGCGTGGCCTCCATCGTCTCCTCGCCGTTCAAACCCGAGTGGGTGATCAACATCAAGGAGACCGGCCTGATCAAGCTGGTGGATTACTCCGACATCAAGAACCTGAAGGAAGTCACCATCGAGTCCGCCAAGTTCCTGCATGACGGTGGTTGGGACGCCTCCAAGCGTTACTTCCTGGTGGCCGCCAACATGTCAAACAAGGTGGCGGTGGTCGATACCAAGGAAGGCAAGCTGGCTGCCCTGGTGGACACCAAGGCCAAGCCCCATCCCGGCCGCGGCGCCAACTTCGTTCATCCCAAGTACGGTCCCGTTTGGGCCACCTCCCACTTGGGCGCGGACGTGATCACCCTCATCGGTACCGATCCCGAAAAGCACAAGGACCAAGCCTGGAAGGTGGTCGAGGAGCTTAAGGGCCACGGTTCCGGCTCGCTGTTCGTGAAGACCCATCCCAAGTCCAGCAACCTCTGGATGGATGCCCCGCTGAATCCCGAGAAGGAAATCGCGGAATCGGTCACGGTCTATGACATCAAGGACCTGAGCAAGGCGCCGGAAGTGCTGAACATCGCCAAGCTGGCTGAGCTGGGTACGACCAAGGGGACGCAGCGCGTGGTGCATGGCGAGTACAACAAGGCCGGTGACGAGATCTGGTTCTCCGTCTGGACAGGCAAGACCGACCCCGCCGCTATTGTCGTGATGGATGACAAGACGCGCAAAGTGAAGACGGTGATCAAGGACCCGAAACTGGTCACTCCGACCGGCAAGTTCAACGTCTATAACACGCAACACGACATCTACTGATTGCCCAAGGCCCTTCGGGGCGCGGCGGGGTCTGTTGGAGACCCCGCCGCTGGCGAGGGGGAGGCCCATCCTCCCCCTTTATCTTGAGATTTTGGCGGAGATGGCTCCATGATTGGCATGACAAAATTCGGTTTTTTGGCCCGTAGGACCCTGTTCGGCGCCACCGTGGGGGGTGCGGTCCTGTTCATGGTGTTCGGCGTGATCATCTGGGGTGGTTTCAACTGGACCCTGGAGGTAACCAACACTAAAGAATTCTGCATCTCGTGCCACGAGATGAAGGATAACGTCTATGCCGAATACCAGGGCAGCATCCATGATGCCAACCGTAGCGGTGTGCGCGCTGGCTGTCCCGATTGCCATGTGCCTCGGCCCTGGATTCACAAGATCGTCCGCAAGATCAAGGCCAGCAACGAGATATTCCACAAGCTTATGGGGACGGTAAATACCCCGGAGAAGTTTAACGAGCATCGCCTGGAAATGGCCCAACGGGTCTGGTCGGCGATGAAGTCCACCGATTCCCGTGAGTGCCGCAACTGCCACGACTTCGACACCATGGACCCGGCGCATCAAAAACCGAGGGCCCGCAATCAGCATTTGTTCGCCATGGAGAAGGGCAATACCTGCATCGATTGCCACAAGGGCATAGCGCACAAGCCCGCCCACAAGAATTTGCCCGACGAAGAGCTGGAGCGTCTAGCTCAGCCTAACCCTGACTATATTCGCCCGATCCCCGAGAGCTTCAAGGCCGGCATGGAACGGGCCAAGGCCGCCGATGCCAAGGCCGAGGCGGAAGCCGCCAAGACTGCCGTGGCTGCGGCGCCTGCTGCACCCGCAGCCAGTTCCGCCGCTACCGCCGGAGCCGCCACAGGAGGGCTTGGGGTTGATTGGAGCAAGGCGCCGGCTCGCCAGATCACGATCTTCTATCCGGGCCAAGCCTCCATGGAGTGGACCCTGGTGGGCTCCATGCACGGCGGGGCGCGGCCCTTCAAAGCCGGTGACCGTTGCTTCACCTGCCACGACAAGGAAACCGCCGACATGGGCCGCAAGATCGTGAGCGGCGAAAAGGCGGAGCCCACGCCCATTCCCGGCAAGCGAGGCTCCATCCCGGTCGCTGTGCAGGCTGCCCACGATGCTGACAATCTCTATCTGCGCTTCCAGTGGGAAGCCACTGCCCATACCCCCGCGCCCTTCGTGGAGGGGGGAAAGATGGACCCGGCTCACGCGGTCAAACTGGCCTTCATGCTGGCTACCGATGCGCCGCAATACGCCGACCGGGCTGGGTGCTGGGGCACCTGTCATCATGACCTGCGTTCCATGCCGGAGGCGCCGAAGGATGCCTCCCTGGCCGGGCTAGACCTCGCCAAGGGAGTCACCAAATACATCAAGGAATCCCGCACCGCCGTGGAAGAAGCCGGGCGCATGGGGGCCAAGCTGGGCGGCTGGGACAAGCTCAAGGATGCCGGTGCCCTTGCCGAGTCCCTCAAGGCCGGGCACTACATGGATCTGGTGCGAGTGAAAAGCGACGGCAGCGTCGAGGATGGTCAGGTCCTGGAGCAGCGCGTCATGACGGGCGGGCAAGGCGTTCAGGCCAGCATCGCAGAGGCCGGCGGTCGCTGGACCGTGGAAATCAAACGTCCCTTGAAGGCCGGCAAGCCGGGGGATGTCGGCATCGAACCAGGTGTGCTCTACAACTTCGGATTCGCCATCCACGACGACTATACCGATGCCCGTTTCCATCATGTCTCCCTGGGTTACAAGCTGGGGCTGGACAACGACCAGGCCGAAATCAACGCCAAGGGGCGGTGAGGATGAAATCCAGAGGCATAATGCTTCTCGTCGTGGCCGGGCTGCTGGGGTCGATGACCTTGGCCGCCCAGGCGGAGACGGTCGAGGTCATCATGCAGAAGTACAGCTTCCAGCCGCAGGAGTTGCGCATCAAGGCGGGGGACAGTATTCGCTGGGTCAACCGGGAAAAACGGCAGTTCCACAGCGTCCTCTTTCCGGGGCAGGCGGAGTCCGACTACCTCTTTCCGGGCGATACCTTTGAGAAGGCCTTTCCGGCGCCCGGCGTCTACCCCTACCATTGCGGCCCCCACCCTGAAATGACCGGAACCGTCCATGTGGACTAGCCTCCGGAACTGCTTGATGAAGGTCAAAGTCTTCGGGCCGCTCAAAGGAGAGAGTGTTCAGAGCGACATGGGCTGAGGGGGCGGAAGTGATGGTCAGATCTGTTTGCATGAGATTACTGCCTATTCTCCTTGCACTGCCGAGCGGCATCGCCTGGGCGGAGACGGAGCGGCAGCAGGAGCTGAGGCATCTCGTCAAGCACGATTGCGGCTCCTGTCATGGCCTGACCCTGCAAGGGGGGCTTGGCCCCTCACTGACGCCAGACCGGCTCAAGCCATTCACGGCAGAACAGCTCGCCATGACCATCGTACATGGCCGTCCAGGAACGGCCATGCCGCCTTGGCTCCCCTTTCTCAGCGAGACCGAAGCGGTCTGGCTGGCACAGGGTCTGAAAGAGGGGGTTTTTCCATGAGGTTGTATCTAATCGCAGCAGCCCTTTTCTGGGCCGGAGTGCTTCAGGCCGAAGGGCCGGAGGCGCGCGCTACCGGCGACCTGGGTATCGTCATTGAGCGCGAGCACGGCAGCCTGCAATTGATCGAGACCAGCGGCAATAGCCTTCTGGCCGAGATCCCCGGCCTTGGCGATCTTTCGCACGCCTCTGCGGTTTTCTCCCGTGACGAGCGGTTTGCCTATATCTTTGGCCGCGACGGCGGCCTGACCAAGGTCGATCTGCTGGAACGCAGGATCGTTGCCCGTGTGTTGCAGTCCGGCAACAGCATCGGCGGCGCCATTTCCCAGGATGGCTCTCTGGTGGCGGTTTCCAATTACACCCCAGGCGGGGTCAAGGTCTTCGATGCCCGCACCCTGGAACAGGTGGCCGATATCCCAGCCGAATACGACGGCGGCAAGCTCTCCAAGGTGGTTGGGCTGGTGGATGCCCCAGGCAATCGCTTCGTCTTCAGTCTTTGGGACGCGGGCGAGATATGGGTGGCGGACTTCACCGACAAGACCAAGCCCGCCGTCGTGAAATACCGCGACATCGGCCGCAATCCCTACGACGGCATCATCACCCCGGACGGACGCTATTACATTGCCGGCCTTTTCGGCGAGGATGGGCTTGCCCTGCTGGACCTCTGGCGTCCGGAGGCCGGGGTTAAGCGCATCCTGCCCGATTACGGTAAGGGGGAGGAGAAGCTGCCTGTTTACAAGATGCCCCACCTGGAGGGCTGGGCCATTGCAGGCAACCGGGCCTATCTCCCTGCCGTTGGGCGGCATGAGGTGCTGGTTGTGGATACCCTGAGCTGGCAGGTCGTCCAGCGCATTCCAGTCAAGGGCCAGCCCGTATTCGTCGTCGGCCAACCCAGCGGGCGCCATGTCTGGGTCAACTTCGCCCTCCCCGACAACCAATACATCCAAGTCATCGACACCCTGGACCAGAAGGTTACGCAGACCCTGGAGCCGGGCAAGGGTGTGCTTCATCTGGAGTTTGAGCCACGCGGCGAGGAGGTCTGGGTCTCTGTTCGCGACTCGGACCAGCTCCATGTCTATGATACGAGTAGCTATGCGCGCCGCACGGTCATCGCATCCATGAAGCCGAGCGGCATCTTCCTGACCGCACGCGCCCACCGTGGCGGTCTCTAGGGGGAAGGATGCGGGAGTCCAACGAAATCACCGCGCTTGATCGGACCCTCCTCGACGGCTTTCAGCGGGACTTTCCCCTGGAGCCCCGGCCCTTCGCCCGGATCGCTGAGTGCCTCGGCATCGGGGAGGATGAGGTGATTGAGCGGCTGCGTCTGCTTCAAGAGGCTGGTCTTGTCAGCCGGGTAGGGCCGGTTTTTCCGCCCAACCGGATCGGGGTGAGCACCTTGGCGGCACTCGCGGTCGAACCCGAGCGATTGGAGGAGGTTGCAGCCCTGATCAGCGCCCTCCCCGAGGTGAATCACAACTACGAGCGAGAACACCATTTCAATCTCTGGTTCGTCGCGACCGCGCCGAACCGGGCGCACCTGGATCGGGTGCTGGAGGAGATTTCTGAACGGACGGGGCTTGAGGTGCTTGATTTGCCCATGATCCAGGACTTCCACATCGACCTGGGGTTTCGGCTGCAATGGACATGAAGGTATATCCCAATCCGCTGGACTGCGATGCATCGGCGCCTCAAATACAGTCCGAGCTGGACGATCCGGTCCAGAAAGCCCTGATCAAGGCCATTGAGGGGGGCTTGCCCTTGACGGCGAGACCCTACGCCCTCATCGGCGAGCGGCTGGGTATCTGCGAGGCGGAGGTGATCGGACGCATCCAGCTCCTGTTCGACAACGATCTGATCAAGCGCATGGGCGTGGTAGTGCGCCACGGCCAGCTCGGCTACAAGGCCAACGCCATGGTGGTCTGGGACATCCCCGACGAGCGGGTCGGCGAGATTGGCCGCTGCTTCGGTCGCTTTCCCTTTGTTACCCTCTGCTACCAGCGGCCGCGCTGCCTGCCCCAATGGCGCTACAACCTCTTTACCATGATCCACGGCCGGGGCCATGACGAGGTCCGTGCGCGGATCGAGACCATGGCGGACCACTGCGCCTTGCAGGACAAGCAATACGAGGTGCTCTTCAGCCGTCGCTGCTTCAAGCAGCGGGGGGCGCGTTATGTCTCCCTCGACGGCGAGCCGGGGCAGTCTGAATGAGAACGAAATGGGTGTCTTGAGCCCTCTGGAGAGGGCCTTCGTCAACTGTTTCCAGGGTGGGGTCCCGCTCGTGGAGCGGCCCTACCGGATAATGGGGGAGGAGTTGGGCGCCAGCGAAAGCGAGCTTCTGGATTTGATACGCAGTCTGCTGGAACGTGGCCTGCTGACCCGCTTCGGTCCCTCCTACGATGCCTCCCGGATCGAGGGCGAACTGACCCTGGCGGCCATGGCCGTGCCCGAGACGCGTTTCGATGCGGTCGCCGATCAGGTCAATGCCCTCCCGGCGGTGGCCCACAACTACCGGCGTGATCACGCCCTCAACATGTGGTTTGTCGTCTCCAGCCTAGAAAGGGGCGGGGTGGCTGCGTGCATCGGCGAGATCGAGGCCATGACGGGCCTGAAGGTCCATGACTTTCCCAAGCAGCGGGAATTTTATCTGGGGCTCTGGCTCCATCTGGACGAGGACGGCCGAGTGGAAACCATGCCCGCGCCCCTTGTGCCGGAAACCCCTGCCGATGGCCGGGGTGAGCCAGGCGAAGATATCTGCCTCGGGATCATCCGGGCCACCCAGGATGGGCTGCCGTTGGTCGAGGCCCCCTTTGAAAAGATCGCCCGGACAATCGGACTCACATCCCAGACGGTGATCGAAGCCATGGGGGGGATGCTGGTCAAGGGGGCCATCCGGCGGATCGGCGCCATGCCCAACCACTACAGACTTGGCCTGCGCGGCAACGGCATGACGGTCTGGGATGTCCCCGATGAATGGGTTGATGAGGCGGGCCGGGCCATCGGCGCGCTCGATTTCGTCAGCCATTGCTACGAACGGGTGCGTCACCCCGGCGTCTGGCCCTACAACCTCTTTGCCATGGTGCATGGCAGGGACCAGGAGGAGGTCCGGCTGAAGGCGGAACGGATCGCGGCCCTTCTAGGCGGCCGCTGCCGGGGCCAGGATACCCTCTCCAGCACAGCCATCCTGAAGAAAAGCGGTCTCAGAATCTGAGGAGATAGCGATGTTCCGCCTGACCCGATTTCTCAAGGCCCTCGCGGATGGTCCGGAGGGCATGCGTCCGCAGGTAGCACCCCCAAGTGGGCCGGTGGTGATCTGGAACCTGATCCGGCGCTGCAATCTGACCTGTAAGCATTGTTACTCCACCTCGGCCGACAAGACCTTCGCGGGCGAATTGAGCGGCGAGGAGGTGGGGAGTGTCATGGAGGATCTCAAGGCATTCGGCGTACCGGTGCTGATCCTCTCCGGCGGGGAGCCCCTGATGCGGCCCGATATCTTCGACATCTCGCGCCGGTCCAAGGCGATGGGTTTCTACACAGCCCTCTCCACCAACGGGACTCTGATCTCAGAAGACAACATCGGCGAGATTGCCTCCGTGGGCTACGATTACGTCGGCATCAGCCTGGATGGCATCGCCGGGACCCACGACCGCTTCCGCCGCCGCGAGGGGGCGTTCGACGAATCCCTGCGCGGAATCCGGTTGTGCCGGGAGGCGGGAGTCAAGGTCGGCATCCGTTTCACCCTGACGGCTGAGAACGCGGCGGACTTGCCCGGACTTCTGCGCTTGATGGAGGCTGAGCGGATCGACAAATTTTACCTTTCGCACCTCAATTACGCCGGGCGCGGCAACAAGAATCGCGCTGGCGATGCCCATTTCCGCGTCACCCGCCTGGCCATGGACCTGCTGATCGAGAGCTGCTGGAACAGCATAAGGCGCGGCAGGCCCAAGGAGTTCGTCACCGGCAACAACGACGCCGACGGGGTTTTCCTGCTCCATTGGATCAGGAGGAACCTGCCCGACAGGGAGGCCAAATTGCTCCCCATGCTGCGGCGCTGGGGTGGCAACGCCTCCGGGGTCCATGTGGCCAATATCGATAATCTGGGTAATGTTCATCCAGATACCATGTGGTGGGATTATAATCTCGGCAACGTGCGCGACCGGCCCTTTTCCTCCATCTGGCGGGACGAGAGCGATCCGCTTATGGCGGGCTTGAAGAGAAAGCACCGCCCGGTGGAGGGGAGGTGCGCCCAATGTGGTTATCGGGACATCTGCGGCGGAAACAGCCGGACCCGTGCCTGGCAACTGACGGGTAACCCCTGGGCTGAAGATCCGGGCTGCTATCTGACCGACGAGGAAATCGGTTTGATCGGTAAGAATAATGAGCACACACCCTTGTTGAAAAAGAGGAGTTCCCGATGACGGGTAAATGCCGGCTTGGCTGGGGCCTTGCGGTCTTTTTTTTGATCACTACCCTTGTGCTGGCCTATACCTTCCTGATCCAGGGCAAGACCCGGCCCTCGGAGGATGGGCGTACCGCCATCCTGCTGACCCCGGCGGAACGCAATCTGGTCCTGGCCGAGATGCGCTCCTTCCTTGCTGCGGCCCAGGGCGTCGTCGAGGGCGGCACCAAAAGCGACCCGGCCGCCATTGCGCGGGCGGCGCGTGGGGTCGGCGCGACTGCCCAGCAAGGGGTGCCGGCCTCCCTCATGGGCAAGTTGCCATTGGCCTTCAAGTCACTGGGGCTGGATACCCACCGGCAATTTGACCAACTGGCGCTCAACGCGGAACAGATGGGAGACCCGCAGCAGGCGCAGCTCGACCTTGCCCGCGTCATGAGCAACTGCGTCGCCTGTCACGCAGCCTATCGCATCGAAGCGGAGCAACCATGATCAACCTGAGATATCTCCCCCTGGCGCTGCTATTTCTCTCCCCCCTCTCTCTTGGGGCAGAGCCGGTGGATGCGAAAGCGGCTCAGGCAGGCCCCAGCGGTGGCGAGCCCGTCGCGGCACCCGCCCCTGAGAGCCCCTCCGTTGTCGCGGCCCCTGCCGACCTCTTTCGGCGGCACTGCGCCGAATGCCATGGCAAGGACCGGCTTGGCGGCATGGGGCCAGCGCTCTTGCCTGAGAACCTGGGACGCCTGAAGAAGGCGGATGCAGCCGATGTGATCGCCAACAGCCGTCCGGCGGTGCAAATGCCCAAGTTTGCCGACAAGCTGAATCCCGAGCAGATTCAGTCCCTGGTCGATTTTATCTACACCCCCCTGGCGTCGATTCCCCAATGGGGCATGGCTGAAATCACCGCCAGCCGGCAGATTCTGGTTCCGCCCGAGAAGCTGCACCCCAAGCCGGTCCACTCAGCCGACCCCATGAACATGTTCGTGGTGGTGGAATTGGGGGACCATCACGCCACTATCCTTGATGGCGACAAATTCGAGCCCATCCACCGCTTCAAGACCCGTTTCGCCCTTCACGGCGGACCCAAATATTCCCCTGACGGGCGTTATGTCTATTTTGCTTCACGTGACGGCTGGGTCAGCAAGTTCGACATGTACAGCCTGCAACTGGTTGCCGAGACCAGGGCTGGTATCAACACCCGCAACCTAGCTGTCTCCGATGATGGCCGCTATCTCATGGCCGCCAACTACCTCCCCCATACCCTTACCCTGCTGGATGCAGGGGACCTGAGTCCGATCAAGGTCATCGAGGTGAAGGGAGAGTCAGGCCCCAGTTCCCGCGTCAGCGCGGTCTATACCGCCGACCCCCGGCACAGCTTCGTGGTCGCCCTCAAGGACCTCCCCGAGGTCTGGGAGATCAACTACCAGGACCACCCACCCAAGGGATTCGGTACCTGGGTGCATGACTTCAATGAGGATTCCGGCGAGAACACTGAGGTGGAACCCTTTCCCATACGGAAGATCAAGGTCAGCGACTACCTGGATGACTTCCTCTTCAGCCCGGACTACAGCACCCTGATCGGCTCCTCGCGCCAGGGGGGAATCCAGGTGGTGGACCTCGATATAGGGCGAGTTACGCACAAGCTCAAGCTGCCGGGGATGCCGCATCTCGGATCGGGCATCACTTGGAACTACAAGGGGAACCGCGTCATGGCAACCCCCAACCTCAAGGAAAGCACGATTTCCATCATCGACATGCGGAAATGGAAGGTCATCAAGGAGCTGAAGACCCTGGGTCCCGGCTTTTTCATGCGCAGCCACGAAAATTCCCCCTACGCCTGGGCGGATGTTTCCCTGGGCACCAGCAAGGATGCCGTGCATATCATCGACAAGCAGAAGCTGAAGATCGTCGATACCCTTCGCCCCGAACCGGGCAAGACCGCTGCCCATGTAGAGTTCGACAAGGATGGGCGCCATGCTCTCTTGAGCATCTGGGAGATGGACGGCGCGGTAGTGATCTACGACGCAAACAGCCTGAAAGAGGTAAAGCGCCTGCCCATGGTCAAGCCCTCCGGCAAATATAACGTCCACAACAAAATCACTCGCTCCGAGGGGACGAGCCATTGAGCCTTTTAAGTTCCTATTTGGTGCCTCACAACCCCGACCGGTGCGGTAAGAGATAGGTCGGCCTACTCGAAACCCGGAAGTCCACCGATATAGCCCACGGGGGCGTGGAATCTGTCGATCCTGGCCGAAAGCTGCGACTTCAATCCGGCAGGCACACCGTCGGAGATATCACCCCAGTGCTGGCTGTTGCTCATGATGTAGGCGTGACCGTTGAGGCTGTCCAGGACTTGCAAGCCCGTGATCTCGGCCCCGGCTGCGGCGGAGAGGATGCGGGTCAATTTTTTCGTGTCGATGTTGTAGGCCCAGAGGCGGTTGTTGAGGTGGAGGCTTGAGTCCTCGCCGATAAAGAGGGTCCGCATCTTCTCGGAAAAGAAGAGGTTGTCCGTGTTGGCGACAGTATTTAGGTCGGCGGTATTTCCTTGGTCATCGGGCGCAACGGGCCTGCCCAGCAGGGCGGGCTCCACGTACATGCGAACGGCGGTCTGATGGGAATCGATGACCTCGCCGCCATTGACCGGCCGTTGTCCGCCGGCCAATTCAACTGTGTAGGTGGCGCCCGCCTTGTTCTCCGGCAGTTGGATGTGGTCGGCGGGGGCTCCGGCTTCGGCCTTCATGCTACCTTCGATGCGGGACATGGCCATATAGAGTTTGTTGTCCTTGGTGTTACGGGCAATGCCTTCCATTTTGGTGAATTCGGTGGTCGCGCCCTGCAAGGCGGCATAGCGGCGGGTTTCCAGAAAGGCGGCGGCCTGCTCCATGCCGGGCCTTACCCTCAGGCACTCATCGGCGGATGAACCTGCGCGGATGCGGTTGTAACCCTCGGGACAAGCACCGCCCTGGGCCGCAACGGCGTCGAAGATGCCATTGAAATCTGTCCCCGTCTCGATAATGGCCCTGATCCCTGCGTCGGTGGCGTGGCCCAGCCTGACCCAGGCCAGGTCGGCCTTTCCACCTCCATCGGCCGATGTCTGGCCCCACCGGGCGGCGTAAAGGGTTCCGGCTGAAAGGTCTCCGGCTTTGTCGGCGATGAACATGGCCAACAGCCCGTGGGTACCGTCGTCACCGGAATAGACGGTCCTGCCGTCAGTCATGACCAGGGCCATCTCCCAGGAGGCGCGGCCCATGGCGTAGTGCTTCACCAGGTTGACCCCTCCCTCCTTGTCCACCCGTACCTCGGGAATGAAGCCGTAGTGATATGGGCGGGCGGTCCTGGTGTTCCCCCAATAGAGTTCGGTCATCGCCTTGAGGCCGGAGGAAGTGACGCTGTAACTGGGGGTCAACGGGTTGTACTGGAGGTCGTAGTCTTCCTCCGACCCCAGGTGTGTATTCCATGGGGTCTGGGAGCCGAAACAATTGATCCAGGTGCCGTTGACTGGGGAGAAATCGATGGGGCGCTGGGACCTCACCGACAACCTGCCGTCGCTGCTTTGATCAAGTCCGGTCAGGATCATGCCGGTGGGGACGCGGCGATACCAGTTGGGCGTTGAAGAGGCCCCGGCGCCATTGGAAAGCAGCCAGTCGTACTCCAGGTGGCTGATGAGGAAGAGGTTCCCGTCCAGGTCAAGCAGGCTGTTGGCATCGGGCGTTTCCAGGATGACAGGCTGCCCGAAGGGGTCCGTCAAGGGTTGCATCCGGTGGTCGTAGGCCTGCCCGGCGGGATGGGGGTTGCCCCCCACTTTGTCTTTGACGCTGAATAGGGTGTGATAGGTCAGCGGAAATTCCTTCCGGACGCCATTCGCGTAGGTCACCAGGGCCTTTGCGGTAGTCCTTGTCTTGGCCATGGCCTCCACCTCGGCAGGGGCGTCGGGCGTTTCCAGGAATTCAACGGAGAGTATTCTGCCGGGAGGGTTGCTGCCGTTCAGGGCGGCACCAAAGGTAAGGGTGGATACCGCCAAGAGAAGGACCAGCTTCGATTTCATCAGGGCCTCCCGTGGCGCTATGCCTGATCGCCTTTTCCGGCCTTCCGGCCAGGCCTGCTCCGGGAGTCCAAGGGGATCATGGGATCGTCGTCATCCATCAGAATGCGGTGGGCGGGTCCTTCCATATCCTCGAACTGCCCGCTACGCACGGACCAGACAAAGGCCCAGATGGCGCCCGCCAGCATAATCAGCGCTAAGGGGATCAGAAAATAGAGGCTGCTCACATCATCTCTCCGCTGGTATTGGGACCGGTCGATCCCTGGATTGTAGGGCCATCCGGTAGGCCGCGCTGGTCAGCCGGATCGCAGGCGCAATGAATTCACCACCACGATGAGGGAACTGATCGACATGCCGAGGGAGGCGACCCAGGGCAGGATGAAACCCGCTGCGGCCAGGGGGATGGCGATCGCATTATAGAGCAGCGCCCAGCCGAGGTTCTGCCGGATGATGGCCAGGGTTCGCCGGGCTGTGCGGATTCCCTCCGGAATATGCCGCAGTTGCTCCGAGAGCAGGATCATGTCGGCGCTGGCGTGGGCCAGTTGGGAGCCCCCGCCGACCGCCAGCGAGACCTCGGAGCCGGCCAGCACGGGGGCGTCGTTGACACCGTCCCCCACCATGACGACCACCCCGCCTTGCGCTTGGATGGTGCGGACCCGGTCCAGCTTCTCCTCTGGCCGGAGGCCCCCCTGGTAGTCGTCTATACCGAGGTTTCCGGCGACGGCGGCCACCGCCCCCGGCACGTCCCCGCTGAGGATCAGGGGCTGGAGCCCCAGGGAACGAAGCTCGCGCAAGGTCAGGACGGCATCCTCGCGCAGGCTGTCGCTGAGTTCGAACCAGGCCGCGATGCCCTGCTCATGGCCCAGGGCGATTCGGGTGGTCCCGGCGCCCTCCGGCAGGGTGTCGGCGGCGCCGCTCAGTTCGGCTACGTAGCGAAGGCTGCCGATACGGAAACGAACCCCCTCAACCCGGCCCTCCACGCCGTGGCCCGGTTTGGACTCCAGTTCCGTGACATCCAGAACGGCGCCGGATGAGAGGGACAGCAGCCGGGCGACAGGGTGTTCGGAACGGCTCTCCAGGGCAGCGGCAATAGCCAGCGCCTTTTCCGGGGTCATCCCCTCGGTGATAGGGATCACGGATATCAGGCTCAAGCGGCCCTGGGTCAGGGTCCCGGTCTTGTCGAAGACGATGTGGGTGGCCCTGGCCAGGGTCTCCAGGGCATGGCCGCGTGTAATCAAGAGGCCCTTCCGGGTCAGGGCGCCGGTGGCGGCGGTGACGGCGGCCGGTGTCGCGAGGGAGAGGGCGCAGGGGCAACTGACCACCAGCACCGAAAGGGTTACGACGAAGGCGCGGCTGGGATCGTGCATCACCCACCAGAGGGCCACGGCGACGGAGAGGAGCAGCAGGGCAGAGAGGAACCCGCCGGCGATGCGGTCGGCGACGAGGGCGATTCGCGGCTTCTCCGCCTGGGCACGATCCAGCAGCCGGACGATGGCCGAGACCAGGGTATCCTCGCCCACCTTCTCGACGCGAAGGACCAGGGGGCTCTCTACGTTGAGGCTGCCGCCGATCAGCGGGTCGCTGGGCTCCTTGGCCCTGGGGAGGCTCTCCCCCGTCAGGAGGGACTCATCGACGGAGCTGGTTCCCTCGATCACCACGCCGTCCACCGGCACGGTCTCACCCGGCTTCACCAACACCCGGTCGCCCGGCGCCAGATCGGCCACAGCGACTGCTTCCTGACCGGCATCGGTCAGGCGGATGGCGGTCGAGGGCAGCATCTTGACCAGACTCTCCGCCGCCTGCCCGGCGCGCTGGCGCGCGCTCATCTCCAGGAAGCGGCTGGTAAGCAAAAAGAAGGCGAACATGCAGACCGATTCGAAATAGACCTCGCCGCCCCCTGTCAGCGTGGACCAGGCGCTGGCGCCGAAGGCCCCGGCGATGGCGAGAGAGACCGGCACATCCATGCCTACCTGACGGTGCTTCAGGTCCCGCCAGGCGGCGATGAAAAAACTTTGGGCCGAGTAGATGAGCACTGGGATCGTGATGATCATGCTGATCAGGCGCAGGAAGTGCATCATTTCCCCGTCGGCGCCACTATAGAGGGGCACGGCGAGCATCATCACCTGCATGGTGCCGAGCCCAGCCACCGCCAGCCGCCGCAGGGCGATGGATCGTTCCTTCCGGAACACAGCCTCCTGACGGCCGGGGTCGAAGGGATGGGCCACGTAGCCGATGGCGGCGACGGCCTTGAGGATATCGCTCAAATGGATGCGCGAGTCGTCCCAGCGCACGCGGGCACGGTGGGTTGAGTAGTTGACGTTGAAGTCCAGCACACCGGGCAGCCCGCCCACATGCCTTTCATTGAGCCAGACGCAGGCGGCACAGGTGATACCCTCCAGAATCAAGGAGGCGGAGCGTAGGTTCTCTTCGTCCACGCTGACGAAAGAGCCTTGCAGGCGGGGCTGGTCGTAGAGTTCCATTTGACGAAGCTCCTCCGGCACCAGATCCTCTACCCGGTTGGAGGGGGCGGTTCGGTGCAGGTAGAAGTTCTCCAGGCCACCAGCCACGATGGCCTGGGCGACAGAGTGACAGCCCAGGCAACACATGGCGCGTTCCACACCCAGGATGGTTGTCCGGTAATCACAATCCGGCGGAACCGGTTGACCGCAGTGGAAACATTGCTGCTCAGGTTCCGTTTCTTTTGCCATGTCGTAGAGGCGCCTGTGAGAATTCGGTCCAAATGGACGCTCAAGTTACACGCCTCGCCCCGATTGCGAAAGAGGGGATTGCAGGGCGGCGAACCCCTCCAGATCGCAGGCCAGGGCATTGGGGGCCGGGTGATATCTGTGCCGCACCCTGCCCAGTAGGGGGGCAAGGATCTCCCGCTCCAGGGTGGAAATGTTTTCTTCCAGGCGCTCCATCGCCGGATCGAGGCAATTGGCGATCCAGCCCAGGAATTCACTGCCATGGGCGAGGATCGACTCGGTCGTGAGCAGGGCCTGGTTGATGCAGCCGAGCCGCATCCCCACCACCAGGATCACCGGCAGGCCCAATGCCTTGGCCAGCTCCGCGACACCGCCCTCAGCCCCCAGCGGCACGCGCCAGCCGCCAACGCCCTCGACGACGACCCAGTCCGTTTGGCTGGCCAGGGCCTGGTAGGCATGCCGGATTCCGGTGAATTCGATGGGGATGCCCGTCTCGCTCGCCGCGAGATGGGGTGCGATGGGGGGGGCGAAGGCATAGGGGTTTACCCAATCATAGGGGACGTTGAAAGTCCCTTGTGCCCGCAGGCGCTCGGCGTCCTGGTTACGCAACCCTTGCCCGGACGATTTCGCCCCCGAGGCCACAGGCTTCATGCCGAGCACGCGCTGTCCCTGCCGTTGCAGGGCGGCCATCAGCGCCAGGGAGACCTCAGTCTTGCCGATGCCGGTATCGGTGCCGGTGACGAAGAGCCCCCTAGCCCCCATGGCGCTGCCTGTCGGCCAGTCCCGTCAGGGGTATTTGGGCGACATTGCCAATTCGCCTCTGAGCGGGCGCCCAGGCATGGCCGTAGATGACCTCGTAGCTGGCGGGGAGCAGCCCGTCCTGGCGGAATGGCTCGTAGGACTCGATCATGGCCCGCATCCTGTCCTTGCCGGTCAGTCCAGGGTGGCGGCCGGTTGCTGCGTTGCTTGCGCCGAGGGACTTGATGTCCCGCATGAGTTGCCCGGCATCAGCATAGGTGAGAGTAAAGCGGTCGATGTCCATCACCGCTCCCTCCCAGCCAATGCCAAGTAGGGCATCGCCCAGCTCGTGCATGTCGAAAAAACGGCTGACATGGGGGAGGCCGTCAACCGCCGCCCAGGCGCTTCGCAGTTCCTTGAGGGTGTCAGGGCCGAAGCTGGTGAACATGAGCAGTCCACCCGGACGCAACACCGGTAGCCATTCACTGAACACCCGTGCCGGGTCATCGCACCATTGCAGCATGGCGTTGGAGATGATCAGATCCACGCAGCCATTGGTGAGTGGCAGGCGCTCGGCGTCGGCGCAAAGACAGCGGGGCTTTCGGAAAAGGGGACCCCGGCGGCGAGCCCGCAACAGCATCCCATGGGCGAAATCAGCGGCCAAGACCTTGGCCTTGGGGTAGCGGCGGGCCAGGCGCTCCGCCATCATCCCAGTCCCGGCGCCAATGTCGAGAATGGTCCTGGGTTCGATGCGAATATAGTCCAGCCGGCCCAGGAGGCGCTCTCCCATCTCCAACTGCAATCGCGCTACCTTGTCGTAGGAAGCGGCGGCCTGATCGAAGGCGCGGCGCGCCCGCCGCTTGTCGGTGCCATTCATCCTAAATACCTCGCTTAGCCGTAAAGAGCGCTAAGGAATACGATGAGATAACGTATTTCACATCCGACCCTGCAGCTGAGTGTGTTGGCGGATGTAATCCCCCGTTTTCCTACGCGTTCCTTGCGCCCTTGGCGGTTGAAATGGGGTCACGGAAGATTCTCCCGCACGAATGCGGACCAGGGGCCGGGATGGGAGAGGAAGGGGGCGTGTGCCGCGTCGGCCAGCCGGACGATCCGTGCCTGGGGAATGAGGGCCTCCAGGTCGTCCGCTACCCCGATGGGGACCAGGGCGTCGCGCTCGCCGAAGATAAACGCGAGTGGACACTGGATGCCGGCGATCCGGCCACGCAGGTCGCTCTCGCGCAAGAGGCGCAGGCCGGCGGACAGGGCCGCCGGGTCTGCCTGGGGGCGGGCCGCCAGATCGCCCTTCAGTCGGCGCAGGACCTCCATACCCTGTTCGCTGCCCCGCACCTGGAGGGCCAGGAAGCGGTGGATGGTGCCGAGATAGTCCCGGTCGAGTGCCTCGGCGAATTGGCCGAGGGTGCCGATGGGCGTGGCATGGGGCCAGCCATCGCCCCGCGCGAATCGCGGGACGCTGGCTGTGAGCAACAGGCCCGCAACGCGATCGGGCGCGAGCAGTGCCGCCTGGAGCGCCACTTGTCCCCCCAGGGACCAGCCGATCCAGCAGGCCCGCTCGGGTGCCATGTTCAGGCAGGCCCTGGCCCAGTCTTCAAGCGTCTCCTCCTTTCTGAACGGGCTTTCGCCGTGGCCCGGCAGTTCCAGCAAGTGCAGGCGGTAGTCCTGGGCCAGCCGGTCGGCAACATCGGTCCAGACAGCGGCGTTCATGCCCCAGCCGTGGAGCAGGACCAAATCGGAGATCACAAACCCTCCTTTTGCTTAACGGAGTCCAGTGCCGCCAGCAAGGTGTCCACATCAGCTTCCAGGTGGTCGGCGCTGAAGGTTATGCGTAGACGGGCGCTGCCAGCCGGAACGGTGGGCGGACGGATGGCCGTTGCCAGGATGCCGAGCCGCTCTAATTCGACGCTCCAATAGATGGCCCGCTCCGGCTCGCCGAGCAGGAGGGGCTGGATAGAGGTATGTGAAGGCAGCAACATGAGCCCGAGCCGTTCTGCCCCGGCATGGAATCGCTGCACGAGGGCGGCGAGATGGTCCCGCCGCCACTGCTCCGCCTTCACCAGCTTGAGGGCAGCTCGAACGGCCTCAGCTACCGCCGGTGGCAGGGCTGTGGTGTAAATATAGGGCCTGGCCTGCTGGATCAGGTTCTCGATCAGATCCTCGGAACCGGCGACGAAGGCGCCGAAGACGCCAAAGGCCTTGCCCAGTGTCCCCATCAGGATCGGGACCTCGGTAGGCCCCAGGCCGAAGTGGGCCAGGCTGCCCCGGCCATCGGGTCCGATCACGCCGATGCCGTGGGCGTCATCGACCATGAGCCAGGCGCCATGCTCCGCGCAGGTCCGGGCCAGTTGCGGCAAGGGTGCCAGATCGCCGTCCATGCTGAATACCCCGTCGGTTGCCACCAGTCTTTCGCCCTTCCCGGCGGCGGCCAGTTGCCGTGCCAGCGCCTCGGCGCTGGCGTGGGGATAGCGCTTGAGCCTAGCACCTGACAACAGCCCGCCGTCGATTAACGAGGCGTGGTTGAGCCGGTCCTCGAACAGGTTGTCACCGCGTCCCAGCAGGGCGGAGATGACGCCCAGGTTGGCCATATAGCCGGTGGAGAAGAGGAGGGCGCGGGGATAGCCGACGAATTCGGCCAGTTCTTCTTCCAGTTTTTGATGAGCGGTGCCGTGGCCCGTGATCAGGTGGGCCGCGCCGCTGCCCACCCCATGGCGTTCGGCGCCCTTCCGAAAGGCTTCGATCACTTGGGGATGGTGCGACAAACCAAGGTAATCGTTGCTGCAAAAGGCCAGCAATCTCTGGCCGTCCAGTGTGATCTCCCTCCCCTGGGGCGAGCCGAGAACGCGGCGGCGGCGATAGAGGTGCTCCGCCCGGCGCCTTTCCAATCCAGCCTTGAGATCCCAGGCCATCAATGCCCGCCGTGGCAGATCTTGGATGCCTTGACCTCGCTCTCCACTTGCGCCTGCATCTGAAGGCCGAGGCGCTCGAAGAGTTGGAGATCGCGGTCGGTCTCAGGGTTGTCGGTGGTGAGCAGGCGGTCGCCGTAGAATACCGAGTTGGCCCCAGCCAGGAAGCAGAGGGCCTGCATCTCGTCGCTCATCTCGGCCCGTCCGGCGGAGAGGCGTACATGGGAAGCCGGCATCAGGATTCGAGCAACGGCAATGGTACGCACGAACTCCAGCGGGTCCAGCGCCTCTGCGTTCTGGAGCGGCGTGCCTTCGATTCGCACCAGCATGTTGATGGGCACAGACTCGGGGTGCTTGGGAAGATTGGCCAGCTCGCGCAGCATGCTGGCCCGGTCGCGGCGGGATTCGCCCATCCCGAGGATTCCGCCGGAACAAACGTTAATGCCCACATCGCGCACATGCTTCAAGGTATCGAGCCGGTCCTGGAAGGTGCGGGTGGTGATGACGTTGCCGTAGAATTCCGGCGAGGTGTCCAGATTGTGGTTGTAGTAATCGAGGCCGGCCTCCTTGAGGCGCTGGGCCTGTTTCTCTTCCAGCATGCCTAGGGTGACACAGGTCTCCAGGCCCAGATCATGGACCGCCCGCACCATTGCGACGACCCGCTCCAGGTTGGTGTCGGTCGGGTTGCGCCAAGCCGCGCCCATGCAGAAGCGGGTCGCCCCTTTATCCTTGGCTGCCTGGGCCGCGTTTACCACGTCCTGCACCGGCAGCAATTTCTCCCGCCCGGCCTCGGTTGAGTGTTTGGCGCTTTGGGAACAATAACCGCAGTCCTCTGAACAGGCCCCGGTTTTGATGCTCAACAGCGAACTGACCTGGATGGCGTTGGGGTCAAAATGGGCGCGATGGACCTGCTGGGCGCGGAAGAGGAGATCGTTGAAGGTCTGGCCGAAAAGGGCCTCGATCTCTTCCAGCTTCCAATTATGCCGCGCGACTGCCTCAATCATGCCGAACCCCTCGAATTTTTGGATTACATCACCCGCGACTGCATTTCCCACTGGACCGAGAATCGCGGAAAATGCGAAATCATCGTTGTGGCAAGGTGGGCTGTCAACAAGGAAGAAGATTGATGGTTAACAACTGGATCAATGAGATCCAATCCTGGCTCTTCCCCCCGAGCTGCATCCTGTGCGGCACGACCGGGGAAAGGGGCGGGGATATCTGCCGGGAATGCAAAGGGGACCTGCCATATATCGAGCAGGGCTGTAGCCGTTGCGCTCTTCCCATGCCTCAAGCCGGGGTCTGCGGCCAATGCCAGAAGTCACCTCCCCGCTTCGACCGGTGCTTCGCCCCTTTTAGCTACGAAGGGGCCATTGCCGATCTGGTCTCCGGACTCAAATTCCACTCCCGCTTGCAAGCGGGCCGGCTGCTGGCCGAACTCCTGGCTGAACAGATCAGGAAAAAGGGGGTGGAACTGCCCGAGACCCTGATCCCCGTCCCTCTGCACGATACGCGGTTGAAGGAACGGGGTTACAACCAGGCCTTGGAGTTGGCGAGACCCTTGGCAAAATATCTCAGCTTGCCGGTCGCTTACAGAAGTTGCGTACGTCTCAAGGCAACCGGCCCGCAGACGGCACTGCCCCGCGAGGAGCGGGCAAAGAACGTAAAGGGCGTTTTCGCGCTGATAGGACCCATCCAGGCCCGGCATGTCGTCCTGCTGGACGATGTGGTGACCACCGGGAGTACGGTGAACGAATTGGCGAAGCTGTTGAAAAAGGCAGGGGTGAAGCGGGTGGATGTCTGGTGCGTTGCCAGGACGGTGCGTGATTGAGCCGGAAGCTTTAGGCGATTTCTGTCAATAAATATCCCATCTTATTTGTCTTTTCGCCCCCCTGCGTCGTTGCCCCAGGCGTTACATCGTTCGACTATGCGCCGCTTGTGGCGCCTTGCAGGGGAATGAAAATCTGGCGCAATCCGGGATATTAATTTCCGGCAATCGCCTTACCTCGTTTTCTTACCACCACCACTGACATAGTATTCAATCAACTGCTTTTTCTCCCCTTCGGTCAGTTTCTCGAACCGCTTTCTCATCTTGTCAGGCATGGGCCGCTCGCCGCTGGTTAGCCGTTCAAAGCCCTTTTCCAGATAGTCCCGCCACTGGCCACCCAGGATCGCGGCATCATCGGAGGCGTTGACCCCGCCGTCCGAATGGCATTTTTCACATTTTTCATCGTGGATTTTGGCGCCCTCGTCCGCCATGGCGGTATCTGCCGTTTGGGGATGGGGCTTGAACGCTTGCCGTGAGAAGAATCCGGCGAGGTCCTTTTTGTCGTCCGCATTCAACGTCTTGACGATCTCGGCCATGTCAGTTTCGTTCCCTCCCACGGGCTTGTAGCGGACAGCGATACGGTCGCCGGAGGCGTAGGATTCCAGCATGTCTTCGATGGCCCGGGCCGAGAACCCGGCGATGCTGGGTACCCTGCCGTCGGTGCTGACACCCTCATCGCCGTGGCAGTTGCCACACTTCTCATTGGCTAGTTCCTCTGGTCCGGCAGAGGCGTCAGAGATGGGAAGGACGGCCAGTGTGGCCAGGCTAATTAGGGTTATCAGGCATCTCGGTTTCATGAAATCTCTCCTTCCTCGGGGTCCTGATTATACTGATACGCTCACTTTTCAAATTTTTAGCGAAAAAAAAGGGCATCTTGCGATGCCCTTCAAGAGTAACTCTGCGGATCGGGTAAGGATCAGCCGAATACGTCGTGCGTGATGTTCTTGAACCAGGAGTGGGCGTACTTAACTTCGCGGGCACGCATCTCCATGGTGGTCTTGTCGTAGTCAGGAGTCAGGCCGCCGGCGTCCTTGACGGCGTTGATCTTGCCATCGACCAAGTTGTATACGGCCGCTACGGAGATGGCATCTTCTGGGGTGATCATGGAGTAGCAGGTGTTGACATAGGAGGGCTGCGGCGCTTCCAGGCCATTCAGCATGGCTACTACGGCGGAGGCGCAAACCTTGGCCTGGGAGTTGGCGGAGTAGGCCGACTTCGGCATGGGGTCTGCGATGGAGGCGTCGCCGATGACATGGACGCCCTTGTGGATGGAAGACTCGAAAGTCTTGCCGTCGACAGGGCACCATCCCTTGTCATTGACCAGGCCGGCAGTAACAGCGATTTGGCCGGCCTTCTGCGGGGGGATGATGTTGATGACATCAGCCTTGATGTCCTCCACCGCCGAAGATATGGTCATGGCGGCCGGGTTCAGCTTTTCAGCACCGGCCCCGGTCACCCAGGAGATCATGGCCTTGTCTGTCTCATAGCCGTAATGCTTCTTCCAGCCGGCGATGAAAAGTCCCTGCTTGGCGAATTTGTCCTTGGGGTCAAGGATGATGACCTTGGACTTCGGCTTGTGGGCCTTCAGGTAGTGGGCGATCATGGATGCCCGCTCATAGGGGCCGGGGGGGCAACGGTAAGGATTCGGCGGCGCGGCGATGACCACGGTACCTCCATCCTTCATGGACTCCAACTGCTTGCGCAGGGTTTCGGTCTGGGGACCCGCCTTCCAGGCATGGGGAATGGTTTCCGCCACGGCGGCACTGTAGCCTTCGATGGCTTCGAACTTGAAGTCGATGCCGGGGGAGACGACGCAACGGTCGAAATTGAAAGTCTGGCCGCCTTCGGTGGTAACGGTTTTGGCGGTTGCGTCGATGCCGCTGACCTTGTCGTGGACCACCTTGACGCCATGGGACTTGAGTCCCTCATAACCGAAACGAAGCGTGTCCATGGCCCGTTCCCCACCCAGTACTTCATTGCTCATGAAACAGGTGTGGTAGTGCTTGTTGGGTTCGATCAGGGTGACTTCGATGCCCTTGTCCGCCGTGCGGATGTATTTGGCTGCGGTGCAGCCGCCTACGCCGCCGCCGACCACGACCACCTTCTTGGCCGCGCCTCCGATGGCGAAGGAGCCGTAGCCCATGGCAAAGGATGCGGCAACCGCGCCGCCAGTCAGTTTGAGAAAGTCTCTACGATTATAATTGCTCATTTCACGCCTCCCCTTATTTCTGTCCGGCATAGAAGTTCAACAACTGCTTGAAGCCGTCGTCACCAGACTTGCCATGCATTTCATCAACCTTTTTCTTCATTTTCTCGGGCATCTCGCGCTTGCCGCTCATGAAGTCTTCAATGGCATAGCTCAGGTAGGGTGTCCATTGGCCCGCCAGAATACCGGCGTCATCCGAGGAAGCGGTGCCACCGTCTTCGTGGCATTTTTCGCAGAACTTCTTGTGCAGATTGGCGCCCTTCTTGGCGAGGCCTGCGTCGGACTGCTGCTTGGCAGCGTGGAATTTCTTCGTGGAGAAGAAGTCCGCCATGGCCTTGATTTCCTCCTCGGAATAGCCCTTGGCGATGCGGGTCATGACTGTGGCAGGGCGCGTGCCCTCCTTGTAGGCCTTCATGGCCTCGATGAAATATTCACTGGAAACGCCCGCAATGGACGGCGTGGCTGGCCCTTGGCTGATGCCATCGGGGCCGTGGCAGCCGGCGCAGGTATTGCCTAGCATGCTGCCGCTGGCGGTATCCGCCAGCGCAGGACCGCTCAGTGCCAAGCCACACGCCATCAGCGCGCTTAATAAGGCTTTTTTCTGCATCACACAAATCCTCCGTCAGATTTCATATTTTCGCTTGTGGTTATATGCAAGGTCCTTCTCGAAGGCCGAAGCCTTTCCATCGAATCTACTTGCTCGCTTTGGACAAAATTTCGGCGACTCCCTCCTGATTTGTTTTCCTCGACTGGTCCAGGGCCGTGGCCCCGCTGGCGTCCTTAATTCCGGTGTCTGCCCCCTTTTCGAGAAGAACCCTGACCACCTTCTCCTGGCCGTTAACGGCCGCCACCATCAAGGGCGTCATGCCGCCCTGGTCTTGGTGATTTATCTCCGCCCCCCGGTCAAGCAATACCGCGACCGTGTTGACATTTCCCTTTTCCGCGGCCCAGTGGAGAGCTGTTGCGCCATCTTCGTCCTGCTCATTCACATTGACCCCCGCCGCCAACAACATCGCCAGGATCGGGAGCCGTCCGTGCCCGGCGGCAATGATGAAGGCCGATGCGTTATGGCGGTCGCGGACATGGATGTCCGCGCCGGCCTTCAGCAGGATCTTCACCACCTGATAATGCCCCTTGTCGGCCGCCGCCATCAAGACCGTCATGCCGTCCTTATCGGAGGTATTGACGTTGGCGCCCTGGGAAATGAGTAAAGAGACGACCTCGGCATGTCCATAGCGGCCGGCGAACATCAAGGCATCCCAGCCGGTGCGGGTCTTGGTTTCCTTGATGGCGCCCTTGGATAGCAGCAGCTCTGCAAGCCCCAGGTGGCCGCCCTCGGCAGCAAAGGTCAGGGCGGTGCAGCCGGCTACGCTCTTGGCGCTGACATCCGCGCCCTTGTCCAGCAACAGCTGTGCGGCCTCGGCGTTGCCTTCCTCGACGGCGAACATGAGGGCGGATTTGCCGTATTTGTTCGCGCTCTTCGGGTTGGCGCCCAGCGCGAGCAACCTCCCAATCTCATCCACATCTCCTACCACTGCGGCCCGCTGGAGCTCATTGTCGAAATCCTCGGCGAGCAGGTGCTGGGCGAAAAGGGATACGGCCAGGAGCAGGATAAGTCTGAAAGATTTCATATCTTCCCCGTCTCAGCGCTGGGTTGCCCCGCGTCCGCCTTATCCTCGGTTTTCTCTTCAGATTTCTCTTCGAGGTCGGGCTCGTCGGGCTGGATGTGGGCTATGCCCTGATGACAGTCGATACAGGTTTTGCCTTCCATTTTCGCCCGTGGATGTTTCTTGCGGGCCGTCTGGTTTTGCGCACTGAAATCCATGGAGTCGAAGGCGTGGCAGGTCCGGCATTCGCGCGAATCACTCTGCTTCATGCGGTCCCACACCCGGTTGGCCAGGTGCCACCGGCGGGCGTCGTATTTTTCCTTGGTGTCTATGGTGCCGGCCAGCTCATGGTAAATGTCGCGGACTGCTACGATCTTGGCGGCCAGTTTGGGGAAGAAGGACTTGGGGACATGGCAATCGGAGCAGGTGGCCCTGACGCCGGAGGCATTTCTGAAATGGACGGTTTCCTGATATTCCTCCAGATTGGTCTTCATGGAGTGACAGGAGGTGCAGAAATCCATTTCGTTGGTATAGGAAAAAACGCCATTCATAGCACCAACCGCGCCCATACCAAGCACAAAAATTACCACTACGAAGAAAATCTTCATATCTCGCCTTCATCCTCCACGGGGCACCTGGTTCGCACGACCAAGTCCCCCCTATTTATCTTTATGCCGATCTTGTTGCCGGCGCGTTTGGTATGTGGTGATTCATCCATATGAGAGTAAAAAGGTAAATCACCCCAGCTGATTTTATTGATTTGAATCAGGTATGCAACAAGCGTTTCTTAATATTAGTTTTCACTAATGTCCCTATGTTTCAAATGGCCAAGATAGTTGCGTTATTTTGAACATCCCGCCAGGCCAGATCCTGGTCCAGGGCTTCGCACCACTGGCACTTCTGAAACACCGGACGAAGGGCGCCTTCTTGCCCTAATGCTGCAATCAGTTGCATTAACCGTGCCTGCGGCAGAAAAGTGGGGTGGATGGTTATCCGGACCTCATGGGCGATGCCTGAGTCGAGCAGGAGCCGCAGGCTTTGCCAGGCCTGTTCCCCGCTACGGAGAACCCCGGTGAGGGCCGGATAGTCCTCCGGCAGGGCCTTGATATCCAATCCCACCCAGTCGAGCATGGGAAGCACTGCCGCCAGCCGCTTCGGATAACAGCCAGCGGTATGAAGTCCCACCTTGAACCCCAGTACCCGGACCTCCCTGATGGCATCGGGCAACCCCCGCTGCAAGGTGGGTTCCCCGCCGGAAAAGACGACCGCGTCTAGCAAACCCGCCCGGCGGTGCAGAAAATCGAGGACGCCGGACCAGGGGATCTCCTCACTGCCACGTCGCGACAGAAGGTGGCGGTTATGGCAGTAACGGCAGCGCCAGGGACAGCCCTGACAGAAGACTACAGCAGCCAGTTCCCCCGGATAATCGATGGTGGTGAAGGGTTGGAATCCACCGACACGTAGGATGTTCATCTTCCATTCATCTCGGGCAAGGACGCAAAGACGCTAAGAGCAATGCTGTATGCAGCTCAATTCAATTTCTTAGCTGCCGGGATAAGGCATTCCTGAAATAGCCTTCGCGTCTTTGCGCCTTTGCGCGAAAATCAGGATGTCAGGTTTGCAGTCTGCCTGAAGTACAGCCGCTCGCGGTGTTCGGATTTCTTGCCGGGGTTCCAGCCGGAGACGGGCCGGTGGTAACCCATGACGCGGGTCCAGATCTCGCAGGGTGTCCGTTCCTCGGGTTTCAGGGAGAATTCAGTGGTTTGCATGGGCCTTGGCCTCCTGTTGTTTCTTGGCGATCAATTCCTCGTCGCAACGAGGGCAGTATGGGTGTTCCCCGGCGATGTAGCCGTGCCGGGGGCAGATGGAAAAGGTTGGGGTTACCGTGACGTAGGGCAGGCGGTAGTTTTCCAGTACCCGTCGGACCAGCCGCTTGCAGGCCTCCGGGCTGGAGACCCGCTCGCCCAGGTAAAGGTGCAGCACGGTGCCGCCGGTATATTTGCATTGCAGTGCCTCCTGCATTCCGAGCGCCTGGAAGGGGTCGTCGGTGTAACCTACCGGCAACTGGGTGGAGTTGGTGTAGTAGGGGGCGTCGGGCGAGCCTGCCTGGAGGATGGCTGGATAACGCTTGAGGTCTTCGCGGGCAAAGCGGTGGGCGGCCCCCTCGGCGGGTGTGGCCTCCATGTTGTAGAGGTGCCCCGTCTCCTCCTGGAAGGCCACCATGCGCCCCCGGATGTGGTCCAGCAGCTGCAGGGCGAAGGCGCGGCCCCAGGGGCTGGTGATGTCATCCCTGTCATCGCTGAAGTTGCGGATCATCTCGTTGACGCCGTTGACGCCGATGGTGGAGAAGTGATTCCGCAATGTGCCGAGATAGCGCTTGGTGTAGGGGAAGAGGCCTGCATCCAGGTAGCGGCCGATCACCTTGCGTTTGATTTCCAGGCTGTTGCGCGCCAGTTCCAGCAGTTGATCCAGTCGCTGGTAGAGCCCCGCCTCGTCGCCCCTATGCAGGAACCCCAGACGGGCGCAATTGATCGTCACCACCCCCAGGGAGCCGGTCTGCTCCGCCGAGCCGAAGAGGCCGTTGCCCCGCTTCAGCAGCTCCCGCAGGTCGAGCTGGAGGCGGCAGCACATGCTGCGCACCATGTTGGGGGTCAGCTCGGAGTTGAGAAAGTTCTGGAAGTAGGGCAGCCCGTATTTCGCCGTCATGGCGAACAGAAGCTCGGCGTTTTCCGATTCCCAGGGAAAATCCGGGGTGATGTTGTAGGTGGGGATCGGGAAGGTGAAGACCCGGCCCTTGGCGTCGCCCGCCGTCATCACCTCGATGTAGGCGCGGTTGATCAGGTCCATCTCGACCTGGAGGTCGCCGTAGCTGAAGGGCATCTCCTCGCCGCCGACCACCGGGATCTGTTCGCGCAGATCCTCCGGGCAGACCCAGTCGAAGGTGAGGTTGGTAAAGGGGGTCTGGGTGCCCCAGCGCGAGGGGACGTTGAGGTTGTAGATCAGTTCCTGGACGTATTGCTTGACCTCGGTGTAACCCAGCCGGTCCTTGCGCACGAAGGGGGCCATGTAGGTGTCGAAGGAACTGAAGGCCTGGGCGCCCGCCCACTCGTTTTGCAAGGTGCCGAGGAAGTTGACGATCTGGCCCACGGCACTGGACATGTGCCGGGGCGGCCCCGCCTCCACCTTGCCCGGCACACCGTTCAGACCCTCGTGCAGCAGGGTGCGGAGCGACCAGCCGGCGCAATAGCCGGACAGCATGTCCAGGTCGTGGATATGGACATCCCCGTCGCGGTGGGCCAGGCCGATCTCGGGTGGGTAGACATGGGACAGCCAGTAGTTGGCTATCATCTTGCCTGAGGTATTGAGGATCAGCCCGCCCAGGGAATAGCCCTGATTGGCGTTGGCATTAACCCGCCAGTCGGCCTGTTCCAGATACTCGTTCACCGAGGAGGCCACATCCACCAGGGTGCGCTTGTCGGCGCGCAGCCGGGTATGCTGCTCGCGGTAGACGATATAGGCACGGGCGGTCTTGAGGTGGTTGGCGGAGATCAGGCTTTGCTCGACGATGTCCTGGATGCGCTCGATCTCTGGCATGCCGTCCGGAAAATGGCCATGGGCCAGCACTTTAACCACCTGGGCGGTGAGCAGGAGGGTCTCGTCTTCGCCGAACTCTCCGGTGGCCTCGCCGGCACGGCGGATGGCCGAGAGGATGCGCCCGTCGTCGAAGGTGGCTGAACCGCCGTCACGGCGCCGCACCAAGAGGGGTGGTCTGACTGTCTGAACCGTCGGTACCGGCATGGATCTCTCTCTGTAATAGTCGGCGTGTTTCAATATATTGCGACAGATGTGCAGCATGAACACCATATATGGTGTTTGTTAGGCAAGGATACGCCCCCGCTGGCCCTCTGGCTTGACGATAATCAAGACGCATCCCCGGCGACGGCCAGGGGCATTTTGACTACCTCTCAGCGCATGCGAGGGGCGGGGTCGCGCAGAATGAGATCGGGTTTGGAAAAGGGGGCGAGGCGCTCAATGAAGTCGAGGAATTCCAGCGGGGGGGATGCGCGGAAAAAACGGGCCATGGGGCGGTCCATCCAGAGGCGGTCGGCAAAGAGATATACTTCGTGGGGCTGGTCCCCGGTGCCGTTACCGTCGCGGTCGAAGCCCTGATAGTCGTCCCAGCGGTTGCCGCGCCAGTCATGCAGGAAGGCGCTGGTGGGGCCGCTCACCGCTACCGGTTGCAGGTTCTCCTCGAAGTGGTTGCCATGGATCAGATGACCGCCCTTTTCGCCGTAGAAATAGAGCCCGATATCGTTGTAGGCGAAGTGGTTGTCCCGCAGATAAAAGACGTTCTCCGGGTGGATCGGCGAGTTGGCCGTCAGCCCGACGGCGCAATGGAGGATCTCGTTTCCCTCGATGACGACCTTCGAGCTTTCCTTGACCGCCAGGGCCGTGCTGGCGAAGTTGCGGAGGTGACGCAGGTGGTTGCCTTTGATGACCAGGTCTGGCGAGTAGATCACCACGATGCCGGTGGCATTGCCCTCGATCTCGTTTCCCTCCACCCGGTTGCCCGGTGAGAAGACGAACTCCATGGCTACCCGGCTGTCGGTGATGCGGTTGCCGAGGATCTGGTTATCGGGCGAGTTGGTGAAGACCAGGTCTCTTACTCGCTCGATCCGGTTTTCCTCGATGCGGTTGTCGCTGCTGTACCAGAGGCGAATTCCCTCGCCGCGCAAGGTAGGCTCGGTGGGTTTCGAGGTGATGCGATTGGCCCGGACCCGATTGTCATAGGCCTTCTTCAGGTGGATACCGAATAGCACGTCGTCGAGTTGGTTGTCCTCGATGAGGCTGTTGTTGGCCCCGTCCAGCAGGATGCCTGCGTCCACTTGATCGTGGGACTCGCCGGAATGGGTGATGCGCAGACCGCGCACCTTCACGCCGTCCGACTTGATCTGGAGGACCGTTCCTTCTCCCCCGCCATCCAGGGTGACCTTGCCGTCGCCATCCAGCGTCATGGGGCGATCGATCACCACCGGCCCGGAATAGATGCCGGGCTCTGGTTTGAGAACCCCTCCGCTGGGGGTCAGGGAGACATACAATTGTAAGGGCGGGTAGCCGTATCCCAGGCGGGGCAACAGGAGGCTGGTCAACAACCAGGCAAGGAGAGCGACTCTTTTCATGAAGGGGAACCATTCCGTGCGTGTTACCGCCTGAAATAGCATCCCGGACCGGTCCGGTACTTGAGATTAGGCAAAAAACGCCTGTTTCTACTTTGCTACGTCCGGGTTGCCTGGGTTGCGGCGCACATCAGTCTGCCGGAATCCTCACGACCGTTTACAGGTATCTCAGGAATCCCCCTCCCGTGGTCATGCCGGCATTATAGACCGCCAAGGTTCCGGTCTTTGTCTGGTTGATATGCCGATAGAGTTGGGTATATTCATCGCCATAACATCTCCCGGCTTCGTCGGTTGTGGAGACGATGATTACCTTGTCTTGTGATTTCTTCCCATCGGCGAATCCAAGTTCCCATGGAAGCCAAGGGGAGCCGGTTGAGTTGGGCGTTCCGAGAAATATAAACCAGTCGAGGGCGACTATTTTATCTTTGATTGAGGATGCCGTTCGCATATCGGGAATGTCCGTATTGTTAGTTTTATCCCAATCGATATGGACGTTCCAGCCGTTCTCGCTGAACAAGACCTGTAGTCCCCTGGCGATCTCCTCATCCTTTGGGGAATAGGAGAGGTAGGCGGTTGGCTGCCTCTTGGACTTGGCCTCGCTTCGGGTGCGGGTAAGGGCTGCCCGGTGGGACCGCCCGCAGGCCTGCTTGAGTGCACTCAAAGCGATGGGCATCGTTTTTCTCCTTCAAGGCTGATTGGGCGCGCGACCTCGAAATCCTACCAAAGGGGTGCCCTCAAGGGGTTGTCCATGGTCAATGGAGTGAGAGGCATTTTCACAACCTCTGATCAACCGCGCATCAAGAGTGCTTCAAACTCGTTTGCGGGCACGGGCCTGGAAAAGAGATAGCCTTGGGCGTAGTCGCACCCGGCCATGGCCAGCAGGTTGCGCTGGGCCTCCGTTTCAACGCCTTCGGCGATTACCCGGAGGCCCAGTTTCTGCGCCATGACGATGATGGCTTCGGCTATGGCCATGTCATTGGGATCGGATGCCAGGTTGCGCACGAAGGACTGGTCGATCTTCAGGTAGTCGATGTGGAATCGCCTAAGGTAGGAGAGGGAAGAATAGCCCGTTCCGAAATCGTCGATCGCGACCTGGACCCCGGCATCCCGGATTTGAAGCAGGCTTTCGCTGATGCTTGATGTCGTGTCAAGCAGCAGACCCTCGGTGATCTCGATGGAGAGGGATTCAGCGGGTAGCCCTTGCTCAGTAAGGCAGGAGACTATTTGTGCGTATGGCTCGCCGGGGGTGCGGAACTGCACAGGGGAAACATTCACACTGATCTGTAATCTGGCGTCATGCTGGTTTCTCCAGCGGCTCAGGTGTCGTGCGGTCTGTGAAAGGACGAAATCGCCGATGGCGACAATCAGTCCGGAATCCTCGGCCACCGGGATGAATTCGACTGGGCTCACCATGCCGCGCTCGGGATGGTGCCAGCGGATCAGGGCCTCTGCCTTGATGATCCCACCCGTGCTCAGGTTCACGATGGGCTGGTAATAGACCTCGAACTGATGGTTCTCCAGCGCCAGTCGCATGTCATTGATCAGGCGAAGCCGGGCGCGCGCCGCCGTCTGCATGGCCGGGGTGAAGAAACTGAAGCGCCCCCGGCCTGCATTTTTGGCGGCATACATGGCTTGATCGGCGTTTTTCCACAGGTCATCCACGTCCGTGGCGTCGCAGGGAAAGAGGGTGATGCCGATGCTGGCCGAGATTACGACATTCTCCTCGCCAAGCCTGTAAGGGGCCGTCAGGCCGGCATTGATCTCCTGGGCCACCCGTTCCACATCGTCGCTTTCGTCCAGACCCGCCAGAATGACCGCGAATACGTCGCCGCCGAAGCGGGCCACCGTGTCGGACTCCCGAACACAGCCGGATATCCGCTGTGCAGCCTCTGCAAGCAGCCCATCCCCGGCAGGGTGTCCTAGTGTGTCGTTGATTTGCTTGAAATCGTCCAGATCGATAAACAGCAGCGCCAGCTTCAGGCCCGCGCGATGCATCCTTTTGATTTCGTGCTGGAGGCGGTCGCGAAAGAGGTTGCGGTTGGGAAGCTGGGTGAGTTCGTCGTAATAGGCCTGCCGCTGAATGGTCTCCTCCGCACGCTTGCGATCAGTGATATCGGAATGGGTGCCGATGATGCGGAGCGGTTTGCCGTCGATGTTACGGCTGACCGCCATGGCGCGGGCAAGTATCCATTTCAAGCTGCCATCCTTGCAGCTAAGCCTGAACTCGTCGATGTATTGCGGGATTTTCCCCTCCAGGTATTTCCCTAACCCATCCCGGACGCGGTCCTGATCGCCGGGATGGATGAAGGCCATCCAGTCCCCGCTCTGCCCATCGAACTCTTCTTCGCTGTAGCCGATCATCTCCTTCCAGCGCTTGGACAGCACCGTCTCGCCGCTCTGAAGATTCCAGTCCCAGACCCCGTCGCCCGAGCCCTCCAGGGCAAAACGCCAGCGCTCTTCCGCTTCCCGGAGGCGTTCGAGCATCCGGTATTGGGACTGGGTCAGGAGTTCTTCTTTGCTCGGTTCCACGGGTCAGCCAGGCTGTAGTTCGTCCAGGAGCTCATGGCTGGTCAAGACCTTGGCATAGAGGGGTAGTACGTCGTTGCAGTAAAACTCCTGCTCGTAGGCCGACCGTCCCGCCGTGCAGTCCGAGAGTACGGAAACCTGGTAGCCCAGCTCGAAGGCCGAGCGAGCCGTAGAGTCGATGCAGATGGATGTTACTACGCCGGCCAAGACCACGTTGGCTATGCCGCGCCGCTCCATCTCCTGCTGAAGCTGGGTAGCGTGAAAGGCATTCAGCCCTCGCTTGCCGGGCACCTCAAGGATGCGGTCTCCAAACCGGGTGAGGTCTCCGATCGTCTCGGCGCCGCTGGTCCCCTGTTTGAAGGCGCCTACTTCACGGATTAGCTTCAGGATACCTATGGGATCAACGAGTTCCGTGTATGCGGGGGTAAAAATGATCGGCGTCGAGATGATGGTGACTGGGGTGGGCACCAGGTGCTCGACCAAGTTGATCGTATTGCTCAGCACCTCGTCGACGGATGCCTCAATTACCCTATGGAGCGCCCCCTGTTTTTCAAAATAGTCCTTTTGGTAGCCGATCAGAATTAGTGCGGTCGCGGAGGGTTTCATGCAGTGATTTCCAGGTTAACAGGAGGTTGGATAATATATCGAAACACGACTTTTTCTGAAGATCTTGTAGGAAAAATCTGAAAAGTATCCGCTTGCTCCAGCGCTACTTATCCTGATCCCGGAAAGCGCATATTTCATTGACATAATGCTGAATTTATACCTCTGGTTATAGCCGATTGTGGATGCCTGTCAATGGAGTAAATATTGACTATGCTGTGTCAGTCTAAAGTCGATTCCAACCTCCCCAATAATCAAGACTATATAAAGAAGAATGCCATGATTGATTTCCATCTGGGTATAAATCTGGGACACGACCGGTCGGCGGCCATCGTGAGGAATGGTGAAATACAGGTGGCTATCCAGCAGGAGCGGCTGGACCGGCGCAAGCACAGCATCGGCGTGATGCACCAATCCATTGATGATCCTCGTCAGGTGCAGTTGCCCCTTGAGGCCATTCATTACTGCCTGGATCACTGCGGAATCGGGCTGGAGGAGTTGGCGACCATCAGCGCCAACATGCCCGGAGATGACCACTCCCGAGAGATTTTACGGCGCGGGCTGGGTGCGCGGCTGGAATCTCGTTTCCGGGCAATTCCCAGTCACCATCTGGCGCATGCCTATTCTGCCTATTGGCCCTCGGGGTTTGACGAAGCCCTCGTGATGGTGGTCGATGCCAGCGGCAGCACCCTGCCGGATCGATCGATTGAATCCTATTCCCTTTACCTGGGGCGCGAGGGCAGGCTGCTCCCCTATCATTCCGAGGGGGTCGAGGCGCATCTGGCCGGTCTTTCCACCCTAGGGTTCGTCTACGAATATATCAGCCGTAAGGCAGGCTTCACCACCGAGGTGGGTGGTTCGGTCAGCGTCCCCGAGGCGGGCAAACTGATGGGGTTGGCTCCCTATGGCTCACACCAGGAGCATTGGCATCCCTGGGTAAGAAGAAGGCCCGGTAACTGTAGCTTGGCGGTTTCAGCCTACGACATCTTCCTGGAGGTCGCGGCACTGGAAAAACGCTACGACGATGGCGTAGGCAAGCCTTACCTGCGTCCCTATCTGGTTGATCTGGCCTATAAGGTGCAGCGGGAGATCGAGGATGCAGTGATCCATGTCGCCGATATTGCCTTGCGTGATGCCGGCATGAAGAAGGTTTGTCTGGCGGGCGGGGTTGCTCTCAACTCGGTGGCCAATTACAAGCTCTACCGGCAACTGGATTTGGATGACATCTTCATCTTTCCGGCCGCAGGTGATGCCGGTATCGCAGCAGGCTGCGCGCTCTGGGCCTATGCCGGGCATGATGCATCGCCGCAGCGGCCGCCCCTGAAGGTGGGGACCCTCGGGTCTCCCTATTCGAGGGAGGCGATTCTGGAGGCCGCCGGCAAGTATGACGATCAGATTAGGGTTGAGATATTGACGCCGGACCAGGTCATTCCCCGCAGCGCCGAGGTGCTGGCGCGCGGGAATATCCTTGCCCGCTTCGAGGGTGGTTCCGAATTCGGGCCGCGCGCCCTGGGGCATCGCTCGATCCTAGCCGATCCCACCTTCGCCAGGATGAAGGATGTCGTCAATGCCAGGGTCAAGTTCCGCGAGGCATTCCGTCCCTTCGCCCCGGTGATTCCCCTGGAGGATGTGTCGATCGTGTTCGAGCAGGAGGTGCCGGCTCCTTTCATGCTCCTGGTCTCCGATATCAAGGAAGAGTACCGCGCCAAAATACCCTCCGTGACCCATTATGATGGAACCGGCCGGGTTCAGACCGTGACCCCGGACGAGAATCCCTATTTTCATGGCCTCTGCCGGGAACTGGCCGACCGGCGCGGCGGGCCGCCAGTGCTGTTGAATACCAGTTTCAACGTGGCCGGACAGCCCATCGTCGAGACCCCGGAGGAGGCCGTGGCGACCTTCATCGGAACCAGCATCGATTACCTCTGCATCGAGGATATCTGGATCTCCAAGCGCGGCCAGTCCCTGCTCGATTACCGGCAGCATCTTGCCCAGGCCAGCGACAGTGCCCTTCCCCAGGGGTTGCCCGCAGGGCAGCCGGCCGTGGATGACCTCATGCGGCAACTGGACCGGGCACTCTTTTTCGGTGAAACGGAGCGCTGTCCCTGGTCGGACGAAGAGTTGCGCGAGCTCTCCCGTCTCGGGGCGCGCTACAAAGAAACCAGCCTGCTCTTCCGCGATGCCCCTTTCGGCGGGACGGTACGCACCCGGTTGTCCGAGGATGCCGTGCTGATTCTCGATCCTCTCGGAAAAAGCGACCTGATCGACCTTAGTGGCCGTGCGCCGCCGCTCAGGCTTTCCTATGGCGAGGTGAAATGGCTGCTGGCCGTTTGCGCCGGTACCGGCCGGATGGAGGAACTGCGTCTCGAACAGCAACTGACCAGGAGAGAGGCCCGCGAGCGGGTGGAGCAGGCCCGCTTGCGGCTGCAAGCGCGGAGAATAAAGTTTCCCCCCATCGCCGATGTCTCTCTGGGCCGGGAAGATGTGCCTCTTCTCAATTACGAATTGACCCTGGAGCCCTTCGCCGATCCCGAATTCCGGATCGGAGAAAGGCTGGAGGCCCTGCGCCGGGTGCTGGAACGGGCGGAATATCGGGAGAACGCCATTGGGAAGGTCTTGGGCGTCAGTTCGCTGCAAATGATCGAGCCGACCCACCTGCATTACTTTGATCAGTACAAATTGCCGAGGAATGAATTCGGCGATTTGGTACGGCTGTTTCTGTTGAGGGGATCGGTCAGCGAAAGTGGTGCAAGGCTGCTCTTCGGCGAGGGGTTGTTCGACAGCCTGGTCCGGCTGGGAATCCTTGTGCCGAGGGGTGGGCTCTGGTCCTCGCGGATCGACATCTTCTGTGTGGATGATCTCTATATCGCCACAGATCATCGCTATATGCTCTACCCCGAGGATGCCATCGCCGAACAGCCGGTCATGTACATCGGCCTCGACAGTATGGGGCTGGTCCATACTGCCCCGCGCGGGCCTGCCGGAAAGGTGTTGGATCTCTGCACGGGATCGGGGGTGCAGGCGCTGGTGGCGAGCCGTTATGCAAGCGCTGTCGTTGGGGTCGATCTGCAACCCAGGGCGGTCCGTTTTGCCCGTTTCAATGCCCAGTTGAACGGCATCGACAATGTCCGCTTCGCCCAGGGTGATCTCTACGCGGCGGTGGCGGGAGAACGATTCGATATCCTGTTGGCCAACCCGCCCTTCGTTCCCAGTCCCCATGCGGATGGGCTGACCTTCCGCGATGGCGGGTCAGAGGGCGAGGCCATACTCCGGCGCATTGTCGCCGAAGCTGTGGATCATCTGAATCCGAGCGGGCGCTTGCATATCGTCACGGACTTGGTGGATTTGAAGGGCTACCGCGCCAAGCTCAGCGACTGGTGGCAGGGTGGAGGGGCCGATATGCTCGTGCTGCACACGGCGGACCGCGACGAGATTCTGTTCTCCGTTCCCCACTGCCACTGGCCCTTCGGGCAGTCCGTCGAGGAATACAACGCCGAGTTGGAACGATGGGTAGATAACTTCCGCGACTCGAAACTTGCGGCTGTGAACTTCGGCTATATCCTGGTGCATCGCCGGCCGGAAATGGAGGGCATCAGTTATTTCAGCCGCTGCATCCATAACCCGGATACGCCCATCCACGCCCAGGTAAGCAATTACTTCGTTCAGCGGGAGCTTCTGAGCAAGGCGGGAAAGCAGGGATACCGAATCGACATTGCTTCTGCGCTACGGGTGCGGATCGACAGAGGATTGAATGACTCCCGCACCCGCATTGAGCTGTACGTGGAAGGCGACCCCTACTACACCACCTACAGCATCGATAAGGCGACCTTGCTGGAACTGCAAAGCATCACCGAGAGCACTCCTCCCGCCTTCACTTATATCCACGCCGGCAATCGCGCCTGGGTGGAGGACCTTGTGGGCAAAGGGGTGCTGCGCCTTACCGCTTCGCCCCAAGTGGCGAGGGAAGCAAGGGCCAAATCGACCCATTCCGCGCGTATAGTCGTAGCGCCACCCAGGCATGAGGCTGAGGAGGAAGGGCCATTCTGGATGGCCGCCATCGCCGAGATGTCGACCAAAACCACGCCGACTTGCCTCAGCTCCTATTTGCGGAAGTAGAGTCACGCGAGAATTGCGACCCAACCGCCCATGGGGCGGGATGCCCCGTGCCGGAATACCTGGGTATAATCCAAAATTTGGACAACGGTATTGTTTTCCTTGTGGATTGAGAAGTTTCCTCTGCCCCCGTTCGTTGCGGTTGTGATCCGGGGTTTCATGCCATGAACGGTTCAGGCGTGGTCAGGCGTTGCGTTTTCTTGGTTGGTGGCTACACACCCAAATCAATCGAAGAGAATTTTGCAAGGATCTCCCGTGATTTGGCAAAAAGGTTCTCCAGCACCTGGGGGGTCGAGGTGGACCAATCGGAGCTGGTCCTTTCGGAAAACGGGACGCTCGGCACTAAAAAAATACGCACCCGTGGGCAGCGCTGGGAGGTGGAGACCGAATTCTCGGTCTGCAATTGGGAAGACATCGTGCGCAGGGATTTTGCCCGTCCCCTGTGGCAGCGATTGATTCTCTACCTGATCACCCTGTGGGACTTCGCCTTCTCCGGCGCCTTGCTCCGTTTTAGCCGGACGAGTTGGCGATTTGTTCTCTACTTCCTTTATCCGGCCTTCCTGCTGTCGGTCGTTTTTGCCATAGCGGGCTGTGCCGTTGCGTGGATCGCCGGGCTGGATTTCCGCGGGTCTGGCCTGGCCGCTGCTGGTGCCTTTCCGGTTGTTGCCTATACCCTGATCCGCTGGCCAGGTGATCGGTTGTTTTTAAGCCATTTGATGGACCTCTGGATCTTTTCAAGGCAATACCTGCATGAGTCCAGGGGGGATGTGGCGGAGAGGACCGAATCCTACGCAAGAATGGTTGTGGATCGAGCCGCCAGAGGGTATTTCGACGAGATTCTGATCATCGGTCACAGCACGGGTTGTGTCCTTGCGCTCGATATCGCCGCCAAGGCCCTTAAGCTCGATGCAGGCTTGGCCCGGCGTGGCGCGCGAGTTTCTGTACTCACGCTGGGCTCGACCGCGTTGAAGGTCGGCATGCATCCCGCCGCCACAGCCTATCGCGCCCGTTTGCAACGAATGGCATCGGAACCGGACATGGGTTGGGTCGAGTACCAATCTTTGACCGATATCATCAATTTCTATAAAAGCGATCCCGTCCGGGAAATGGGGCTGGAATCCCTCCACCGAGAGGCCTTCCCCATTGTTGTCCGGGTACGTTTCCGGGATATGCTGTCACCGGGTTTCTATAAGCGGATCAGGTTCAATCCTTTCCGGGTCCACTACCAGTACGTTATGGGCAATACCCGGCGCTATCACTATGACTTTTTTATGATCTGTTGCGGGCCGTTGCCGTTATACGAGCGTGCGTTGCGCCGTATCCTGGGTCCTGCCGGGAATGAGGAGATTGATGCATGAACGAGATTGCCGCCGCCCTAGTCTGGATCGCCGGTCTGTTGGCCTGGTGGGTCATCCGCTACCCTTACCAGCGCCGCGCACGGGGGTTGAAGGTGATACGCCATCACAAGGATTTGGAAGAACGCCTGCTGCTGCTGTTTTCCATTGTCACGCTGGCGATTATGCCGGTGACGCATTGGGCGACGTCCCTGTTCCGCTTCGCAAATTACCCGTTTCAGCCGTCAATGGGTTTGCTCGGTGCAGTGGTGCTTGCCGCCTTTTTATGGCTGTTTCGCCAAAGCCACAGTGATCTGGGCGGTAATTGGTCGGTTACGCTGGAGATACGCGAAAGGCATAGCCTGGTAACCGCCGGTGTCTATCGCTACATCCGGCATCCAATGTACGCCTCCTTCTGGCTTTGGGCGCTGGCGCAGGCATTACTGATTCCCAACTTCATTGTGGGCCCGGCGAGTTTGGTATCGGTGGGGTTTCTCTATATGCGCCGCTCAGGCCGGGAGGAGCAAATGATGATGGATGAATTCGGAGAGGAATACCGCGCCTACGCGGAAAAGACGGCGCGGCTGATTCCTGGGATCTTCTAATGCGAGGCCACAGCAAGCCCTTGTTTCATGGCGTTCTTGGCTTTGATGAGCTGTTGAAGTTCCAGAACCCAATGTCTTTTGACATGGAACCAGACGTCGGCCGCGAATAGGATGTTGTCCGCTTTTTCACCGGTGGGAGGCGGGGAAGGCTGCTTATCGGTTGGTTTGTAGGCATTTATCCAATCCCGCAACTTCTTGCTTTTCGTCAGGTGCAGGCTATCCATGATTCGGTGGTGGGTATGCCCAGCCGGTAGATGGATGGTGCGTACCTGGGCCGAGCCGATGGCTTGGTACTGGTTCAGACTGTCCAGCAAATCGGCCCCGATCAGGTCTCCCTCCATGAAATAACCCGTGAATTCCTCGACGGTGTCCGGGATGGTCCTGAGCTTAGCTCCGATAAGCCACTGATTCGGTATGATCCTTGCCGCACCGCCAGCACCGACGGCATGGGCGTAGGACACCTTGAGCTTGTCCATGCCAAGGCGCCGACCGGTCAGCGGGTCGATGATATGTTTGCGGTTTTCCGGGCGGCCCGTGAGCGGATTGTAGATCGCGGGAGCCTCCCCCAGCTCGCCAGCCAGCGCATAGAGCACTTTGATCACATGGAAACCGCCCAGGCTGTATCCAAGGACCATGGGCCTCATCCCTTCCCTCTCATAGTACCAGGCGAAATATCCCGCCAGTTCAGTGCTGCTGCCGTAGGGACTGAACGAATAGCTCCCATCCTTTGGCATCCTGATCATGGCTTCGGGATAGCCCATGCCGATGAGGAACTGGGAAAAATTGACTGTCCGCAGATAGACGGGGTAGATGCCCCCGTGGATGTTGAGGATGCGCGGAGCCGGGGCCTTGGTCAGGGTGGCGCGAATATCCTGCTCGCTGACATTGTCCGGGTTCAGCGCCATGATTCTCTTTGCGAGGCCACCGTCGATTTGCAGGCTCTTCAATACGTCCCATGGTTGCACTGCCCCCTTTTCATAGGATGGCGGATAGGAGGGCCTGGGATCTCCCTCGCGCTGGGTGGTCGCTATAGCTTTATTGGATGCCAAGGTCGGTGACGATTGATCAAAACCTGTGGCAGCAAAGGTGCTGAAACTTATCGGAAGGACAAGTAGCAGTAGCAATGTGTTGAGGCGCATGCAAAAGCTTCCGTTTCTTACGGCATTTCGTTGACAGGAATGAATTGGGCCTAGTTTCCAGGCACCTGGATTATGAAGGGTTATAAAAAAAGGGGCTACACGCAAACAGTGGTCAGGTTCCGGGAAAGCAAGGAATTGATATCGCACCCGTCAACGCGCGGAGTTTCAGGCCGGTGTCTTGGGGCTCATATCAAGCCTTTCCCGCCGGGGGCGGGCAAGGATGTCGAAAGGTGGATTCCAGTGAGTCCTTGGTATAGGCACAAGTATCGGCCAAGGTCTCAAGGGCGTCTCTGTTGCGGATATGCACCGTGCTGCCGCTGACTTCGAGGATATTCTGCTCGTTGAGCTGCTTGATGATACGAGAGAAGGTTTCGGCCTTGACCGATAGGCGCGAGGCCAGGATCTGCTTGGGGATCTCAAGCTTGAACGGCTCGCCGTTTTCGGGGCTGTGGGTCAGCAGATAACCCGCCACTCGGCAGGTGGCGCTGTGCAGGCTGATGTCATCGATCTCGCGGATGAGTCCGCGCAGGCGCTGGCTCATGTCGCCCATCATCAGGAAGCAGGTCTCCACCGATTCCCGCAGCATGCCGGCGAAGTCCCTGGCATCGATGCTGATGACCTCCGATTCACGGAGGGATTCGGCGCCCACAGGGTAGTGGGGGTGGTCGAAAAACATCAGCGCCTCGGCAAAGGTGCTGCCGGGCTTGACGACCTCGATCACCTTTTCGTCACCAGCAGGTGAGAGGCGATAGAGCTTGATCTGGCCTTTGAGGACCAGATAGAAACGATCGGCCGGGTCGCCCTGTTCGAACAGGGATTGCCCCGCTTGTAAATGGATTCGATGAGCCCTTTGGGCGATGCGTTGCAACTGCTTCTCGCTCAAGCGCTCGAAGAGTATGCCCCTTTTCAGATCGTCGATCATGGTCGTTCCGGCTTGATGGACTGTTTCAACGCCAAAAACCCAATTTTTCAGTGGGAGATTGGGAGGGGACGATCTTCTCCGCGCCGAGCCGCAAACGATTTGATGAATGTCAAGGAGGGCAGGTGGCAGGGTCGATTCAATGCATTCTCCGAATAACTGAAAACCGGAGGGAGAGAACCATGTCACAGGCTTTCACCAAGGCCATGGCACGCAACATCTTTTATGGTGGAACCGTGTTCTTTCTGTTGTTGTTTCTCGCGTTGTCGTTCGACACCGTTTCCGCGCTGCCGAAACGTGACAACCGGGCAAACCTGACAGAAGCGGTCGCTCAGGGCAAAAAGCTCTGGGAGAACAACAACTGTATCGGCTGTCATACCCTTCTGGGGGAAGGCGCCTATTTCGCACCCGAACTGGGCAACGCCTTCAAGCGTCTGGGGGGTAAGGACGGAGTCATGGCTTTCATCAAAAGCCGTCCCGCCGGAGGTATTCCTGGCCGGAGAAGCATGCCCCAATTCAACTTCACTGACGCGCAACTCAACGCCTTGGCCGAGTTCCTGAAGTATTCCTCGGAGATCAACTCCGCCAACTGGCCGCCGAACGTTCAGGGCTGACAAAAGGGGAGACATTCAACATGCAATACAGTTCACAAGCGGTTGCAAAACCCTACTTTATCGCGGCCATCGGTCTGTTCGTCGGGCAGATTCTATTTGGCCTGATCCTGGGTCTGCAATATGTGCTCGGGGATTTCCTTTTCCCTGAGATTCCGTTCAACGTGGCCCGCATGGTCCACACCAACCTGCTGATCGTCTGGCTGCTGTTCGGTTTCATGGGAGCGGCCTATTACTTGGTCCCAGAGGAGTCGGAGCGTGAATTGGAGAGCCCTGGGCTCGCCATCGCCATGTTCTGGATCTTCCTGGTGGCGGGCGCCCTGACCATTCTCGGTTACCTGCTGGTGCCTTATGCCGGGCTGGCTCAGTTAACCGGTAACGATCTGTTGCCGACCATGGGACGTGAGTTCCTGGAGCAGCCTACCATCACCAAGCTGGGTATTGTGGTGGTCGCGCTTTCCTTCCTCTACAACATAGGTATGACCGTCCTGAAGGGACGCAAGACCGTGGTCTCCCTGGTACTGTTGATAGGGCTTACGGGCCTGGCCGTGTTTTTTCTCTTCTCCTTCTACAATCCCGACAACCTGGTTCTGGACAAGTTCTTCTGGTGGTGGGTCGTTCATTTGTGGGTGGAAGGCGTGTGGGAACTGATCCTCGGTTCCATCCTGGCCTTCGTGCTGATCAAGACCACGGGCGTCGATCGTGAAGTGATCGAAAAGTGGCTCTATATCATCATTGCCATGACCCTGATCACCGGCATCATCGGCACCGGTCACCATTACTACTGGATCGGCACCCCCGAGTACTGGCAGTGGTGGGGTTCCGTCTTCTCGGCCATGGAGCCCATACCCTTCTTCATGATGACGGTCTTTGCCTTCAACATGGTGAACAAGCGCCGCCGCGAACATCCCAACAAGGCAGCGGTTCTCTGGGCGCTGGGCACGGCAACCATGGCATTCCTGGGTGCTGGTGTCTGGGGCTTCCTGCACACCCTAGCTCCGGTCAACTACTACACCCACGGCAGCCAGATCACGGCGGCACATGGTCATATGGCCTTCTACGGTGCCTACGTAATGATCGTGCTGACCATGATCTCCTACGCCATGCCCATGTTGCGCGGCCGTACTGCGGCCAACAGCAATAAGTCCCAGGTGCTGGAAATGTGGTCTTTCTGGCTGATGACCATTGCCATCGTCTTTATTACTCTCTTCCTGACTGCCGCCGGCATCCTGCAAGTCTTCCTGCAGCGCATGGGTGAAAATCCCCTGCCCTTCATGGTCGTGCAGGAAAAGGTCGCGCTCTTCTACTGGTTGCGTGAGATCGCCGGGCTGGTCTTCCTGATCGGTTTGCTCACCTATGTCGCAAGCTTCTTCGTCGGGAACGACGAGCCGGAGGCGAAGACGGCCGGGTAATCCGGCTGGATGGAAGGGTTTTGATTACTGACGCGGATAAGGATATTCGCGTGGTAAGGGGACTCTCTGAATGTGGTCTGTGAGTCTTACCCCCTGTTTCCCGGCAGCAAGGCACTGGAACTACCGAGCTGACCGGGTTTCTTTTTTTAGTGGGGCCTATGCAGAAGAATAAATATCCCCCCGGCGATCTGGCCATCTGGATCTTCATCCTGGCGGAACTGCTGGTCTTTGCCGCCTTCTTCGGGGCCTATGCCTTTACCCGGCTGAAAAACGTCGAACTTTTCAATTACTACCAGATGACCCTGGACCGCAACGCGGCGCTACTCAATACCCTGGCCCTGATAACCTCAAGCTACTTCGTGGTAAGGGCGGTAGCGGATATCCGGGAGGACGACTCAAAAGGCTGTAAGCGCTGGCTGTGGGCCGCGATCGCCATGGGCGCGTTCTTCATTGTGATCAAGGGTGGCGAATACGCACACCATTTCAGTGCCGGTGTCACTCTGAGCAGCAATACCTTTTACATGTTTTATCTCTCCCTGACCTTCTTCCACTTCATGCACGTCATCCTGGGGATGGTGATACTGGCGGCGGTGGCTCTGAAGGTGGGCCGGGGGGGCTACAGCGCGGATGAGCATACTGGCGTGGAGACCGGGGCCAGTTATTGGCACATGGTCGATCTGGTCTGGTTGATCCTCTTTCCGCTGATTTATGTGATGAGGTAGGAGATGCAAGACATTCCACGAAAACGCTGGATACGGCCCTGTACTCTCGTCTATCTGATCATGGTGGCGCTGACCCTGGTTACCTGGGGCATCGGCATGACCGCCCAGGGTGGGCTGGAACTGTCGCTCCTGGTCCTGTTGTTCGCCCTAATCAAGGGGCAGATGGTCGGCGATTGGTTCATGGGGCTGCATTTTGTGCAGGGTATATGGCGCTGGCCAATCATTATCTGGCTGTTCGTGCCCGGCGCGCTGATTACGATAGCCTTTATTCTGTCCTATGGAGGATGATCCGATGGAGATGCCGACTTCCGTCAAGAAGATAAAGCGGGAGGAGTCGCTCCCCTTCTATCTCTCCCAATCCAACGAGGTCGCCCTGTTCGAGCAGGCCTGGCGGCACCAATTGCCGGTCATGATCAAGGGGCCTACCGGCTGCGGCAAGACCCGTTTTGTCCAATTCATGGCCGCAAGGCTCGGTCGTCCGCTCTATACGGTGGCCTGCCATGACGACCTCACCGCCGCCGATCTGGTGGGACGCCACCTGATCGGCGAGAACGGCACCTTCTGGTGCGACGGTCCCCTGACCCGCGCCGTGCGCGAAGGGGCCATCTGCTATCTGGACGAGGTGGTGGAGGCGCGCAAGGACACCACTGTTGTACTCCATCCCCTCACCGATGACCGCCGCATCCTGCCCCTGGAACGTACCGGCGAGACCCTGAGCGCCCCGCCCGGTTTCATGCTGGTGGTCTCCTTCAATCCAGGCTATCAGAACCTGCTCAAGGGTATGAAACCCTCTACCCGCCAGCGCTTCGTGGCCATGAGCTTCGGGTTTCCCGCCCCGGAACGGGAGATCGAGATCCTGCGAGGGGAGACCGGCATCGAATCCGATCTGGCGGCCCGGCTGGTCAAGCTGGCCAATGCCTTGCGTGCACTGAAGGACCACGATCTTGAGGAGCCGGCCTCCACCCGCCTGCTGGTCTACGCAGCCACCCTGATCAAGCATGGCTTCTCCATGGTGGATGCCTGCATCGCGGCGCTGGTGCAGCCCCTCTCCGACGACGAGGAGACCATCGAGGCACTGACGGAGGTGGTCCATGCAACCCTCGGATGAGGGGCGCGCGGTCCCGGGGGCGGCGATTGCGGTCGTCGCCGAGATCCTTTACTTGGCAAATTTGCTGATAGCGCCGGGCTTCGCTTTCGCCCTGCTCCTGTTGCTCTTTCTCCATCGCCGGAGAGATGTTCCGCCACTGGCTCGTTCGCATTTGGAACAAACCCTCTCCGCCAGCCTCTGGGCTGGACTCCTACTCATCCTGGTAGCCTCGCTGATTCTGGTGCTCGGCGGCATGCATGGCGCTCACACCTGGGTCATCCTCATTCTCTACTTCACCCTCTGTCACTCCACGCTTGTAGTTTTCGGGGCCTATGGCCTGGCCAAGGCCATGGCGGGCCAGTGCTGGCGCTATCCACTGGTGGGGCGGCCCTTGGCACGGGGATGCCGGGAAATCCGCTGGCAATGAGCCGCTTGCCCTTGCAGCGTCGCCGGGCCTGGTTTCAGGCCGGCTTCTTCGTCCTTTTCGTCGCCGCGCCACCGCTGGACATCTTCCGGCTCGATCTTTCCCTCGGCCATTTCATCCTCTTTGGGCAGAACTGGACACTGGGTATCGACGGGTTCCTCTCGGGGAGCGAGGGCATAGGACAAGCCGCCTTAAATATTTTCTGGCGGGGCTTCCTGCCTCTATTCGGTGGCGCCGGTTTGTTTCTCTGGATTGCCTGGTGCTTTGGCCGGCTCTATTGCGGCTGGTTCTGTCCCCACTTCTCGGTGGTCGAAGTCGTCAATCATCTCATGTGGCGAGCCTCGGGCAGACCGAGCCTGTGGGAGCGCAAACCCCTGCCCCAATTGCAGGCCGACGGACGCATCTTCACTCCCGACCGGCGTTACTGGCTGGCGGCGCTAGTCGCCGTGCTGGTCTTCAGCTTTGCCTGGGCGCTGGCCCTTTTGACCTATCTGCTGCCGCCGTCCGAGATCTACAGCAACCTCTTCAACGGGGAGCTGACCCCCAACCAGCTCCGGTTCCTCGCGGTGGGGACCGTTCTCTTCGCCATCGAATTTACCCTGGCCCGCCACCTCTTCTGCCGCTTCGGCTGCGCCGTGGGGCTCTTCCAGAGCCTGGCCTGGATGGCCAACGACCGGGCCATGGTGGTCGGCTTCGATACCCGCCGGGCCAGGGAGTGCGCTGACTGCAATAATGCCTGCGACAACGCTTGTCCCATGCGGCTGAAACCCCGTACCCTGAAACGCAAGATGTTCACCTGTACCGAGTGCGCCGAATGCATCTCCGCCTGCCGCCTGAAGAAGGGCGAGCGGAGAGGATTGTTGCACTGGGTCAGCGGTACCGATGCCCTGCCAGTGGTGACGGGCAGGGGCTACCCCGAATCCATGGGCAAGAGAGATGAGCGGGAATAAGCTGGATCAGAGCTTCGGTTATCAGCCGGTCAGCCCCGAGCAACGGGAGCGCCGCATCCGTCATGTCTTCCAGGTCGTCGCCGGCCGCTACGATCTGATGAACGACTTCATGAGCTTCGGCATTCACCGCCTCTGGAAACGGCGGCTCTGTCGCATGGCGGCCCCGGCGCCAGGCCAGTTGATCGTCGATCTGGCGGGCGGCACGGGCGATGTGGCCCGCGCCCTAGCTGGTACGGACCGTCGTGTGGTCATCGTCGATCCCAGCCGGGAGATGATGAATGCTGGCCGCCAGCGCGGACCGGCCCTGCTGGGCTATCTGGCGGGGGCCGGGGAGGCATTGCCCCTGGCCGCCAATTCGGTCGATACCCTGACCATCGCCTTCGGCATCCGCAACATGACCCGCATGTCCCTAGCGTTGGAGGAGATCCATCGGGTGCTCAAGCCCGGCGGTCGCTGTCTCTGTCTGGAGTTCTCCAAGCCCTGGGCCTTGATTCGTCCCTTCTACAACCTCTATTCCTTCTTGGTCATCCCCCGCCTAGGGGCCATGATCGCCCGCCAGCCCGCAGCCTATGCCTATCTGGTCGAGTCCATCCGGCGTTTCCCCGACCAGGAGGAGATGAAAGGGCTCATGGAACAGGCCGGGATGCTAAATGTCGGCTACCGGAATCTGTCGATGGGCATCGCCTGCATCCATGTGGGGCACAAGGGGTATCAGTGAAAATCCGCCAGCCGGACCCGCTGGAAGCGGGGTCCCCAGTTCCCCGGCTGTGCCTCGAAGACGCCTGAACAGACAGTCCCGCAATGGGGGCAGCGGCCCTCGGTGGTCAGGTGCCAGGCAGTCAGCCGGTACCAGTCGCGGCCGATCAGTTGCTTGCCGCAGCCGTGGCAATAGGTACTGTCGGCGGCGGGGTCGTGGATGTTGCCCACATAGGCATAGCGGACGCCATTCCTCAAGGCGATGTTCCGGGCACGAGTCAGGGTGGCGGGCGGGGTCGGCGGCTTGTCGAGCATCTTCCAGTCCGGGTGGAAGGCACTGAAGTGCATGGGGACATCTGGCCCCAGCTCCTTCACCACCCAGCGGGTCATGGCCTCCAGCTCCTCGTCGGAGTCGTTCTCGCCGGGGATCAGAAGCGTGGTGGTCTCGATCCAGACGGCCGTTTCCCGCTTCAGATAGACCAGGGTGTCCAGGACCGGCTGCAAGTGGCTGCCGCAAAGCTGGTGGTAGAAGGCGTCGGTGAAGCCCTTGAGGTCCACATTGGCGGCATCCATCCAGCGGTAGAACTCGGCGCGGGGCTCGGGCTCCACGTAGCCCGCCGTCACCGCCACCGACTTGATTCCCAGCTCCCGGCAGGCGCGGGCCACGTCGATGGCGTATTCGTGGAAGATCACCGGGTCGTTGTAGGTATAGGCGACGCTACGGCAACCCAGGGCCTTGGCGGCGCGGGCGATGGTCTCGGGCGCGGCCCGGTCCATCAGCGTGTCCATCTGGCGCGACTTGCTGATGTCCCAGTTCTGGCAGAACTTGCAGCTCAGATTGCATCCGGCGGTGCCGAAGGAGAGGATGGGCGTCCCCGGCAGGAAGTGGTTGAGGGGCTTCTTCTCGATGGGGTCGATGACGTAGCCGCTGGAGCGGCCATAGCTGGTCAGAACCACCTTGCCCTGTTGATTGGCGCGCACGAAGCAGAGCCCGCGCTGCCCTTCCTTGATGCGGCAATGGCGCGGGCAGAGATCGCACTCCAGCCTTCCGTCGTCCAGGGCATGCCAGTATCGGGTCGGCCAGACATCATCGCCGCTGGCTTCCTCCCCTGCGTCCATCTCAGCGCCCTACCGAGACTGCCAGCACATCGCAAGGCGCCAGATGCAGCACTCCGTTGGCTGTGGAGCCCAGCAGGAGTTGCAGGCCGCGCCGCCCGTGGCTGCCGACGATAATCAGGTCGGCCGCCGTCTCCTCCGCCACCCTGCAGATCTCGTGCTTGGGCGAACCAACCTCCACCTGGATACCGGCATCGGCGCGTCCCAGCTTCTGGGCCAGTTCTCGCAGGCGCTGACCGGCGGATTCGACCAGGCGCTTCTCCAGCTCCAGATCGTCGGGGATGGGGAATTCGGGATTGAGGCTGAGGCCAAGAAACTCGACCACATGGATTAGGCTCAGGCGGGCATCGAACAATTCCGCAAGCTGGGCAGCTTTCTCGGCCGCCGCCTGCCCGCCGTCGGAAAAATCCACTGCCAAAAGGATATGAGAATAGAGGGCCATGACTTGCTCCGGAAAAAAGGGGCTCTTCCGAAGTATTGACCAAGAATGGCGAGATTTCTGCGCGGAATGAAGAGAGGCCCTGAAAACCGCCGCTGAAGGCAATTTTGCGAGGGCCTCGAAGGCTGCCGGGAACCGGCAATTAAAGAATCAGCCGCTGAACGGGCGAAATCACTCGCCGCCGGTAATGCGCTCGAACTTGGCGCGGAGCTGATCCTCGGATTCCTGATGGTTGGGGTCGGCGATGATGCAATCGACCGGGCAGACTTCTACACACTGGGAGGTGTCGTAGTGTCCGACGCACTCGGTGCAGAGGGCAGGGTCGATCACATAGATCTCGTCGCCCTGGGTGATGGCGCCGTTGGGGCATTCGGGCTCGCATACATCGCAGTTGATGCATTCGTCGGTGATCATCAAGGCCATGGTATTCTCCTGTCGCTTCGCCGGCTTAGGGCCGGCCCAATTTCTCAATCAATGCGGTCTGGACGACCGGATGCACGAACTCTGACACATCCCCACCCAAACCCGCAATTTCCTTGATCAGGCTCGATGAGATATAGCTGAAATTTTCCGCCGGGGTCAGGAAAAGGGTCTCGACCTCCGGTACCAGACGGCGATTCATCCCTGCCAACTGGAACTCGTATTCGAAATCGGACACGGCCCGGAGCCCGCGCAATATCACCTGAGCCCGTTCCTTCCGGCAAAAATCCGCCAAGAGGCAATGGAAGGAACAAACGGTGACATTGCCGTGCTCCGCCAGTACCTCCCGCGCCAGGGCCACCCGTTCTTCTACGGGAAAGAGGGGTTTTTTGGAGGGGCTGATCGCAATGGCAACCTTGACCTCCTCGAACAACCGGCAAGCACGGCCAATCAGGTCGCTGTGGCCGTGGGTGATCGGATCGAAGGTGCCGGGATAGACGGCCTTTACCATGCAAATTCCCTCAGAAGACTTCCGCGCCCATGGCCGTTCTGACCGCCGCCAAAATAACGCGGCAAGGATAGCGATATATCGGAATGGCGCAAATGATTTTACTCATTGCGGCATAAGACGCTGATGCTGGACCAGACCATAGCGCACCTGTCCCGCCACTTTTTCCCGCAATGGGACCAAGCCTCCCGGCAGGGGGGGGAAGGGTTCAGCCGCGTCTCCCTCCAGGTAGATCCTCGTCCCCTCCCGCAGCAGGCCGGGACGCACCAGGCAGCGCAGCACGGGTTCCAGGAGTTGGGCGGCGAAGGGGGGATCGACGAATACCAGATCGAAGCCGCCGTTCACCGATGCCAGCCAGCCAAGGGCGTCGGCCGTCAACACCTCCACATTGGGCAGCCCCAGAGCCTGGGCGTTCTGCCTCAGATATCCTGCAACCTCAGGGTTGCGCTCTACCAGGGTCACGCTCTCGGCCCCGCGCGAGGCTGCCTCAAAGCCGAGGGCGCCACTGCCGGCGAAGAGATCCAGGCACCGGCTGCCGGGGATAAAGGGCTGCACCCAGTTGAACAGTGTCTCGCGCACCCGGTCTGGCGTTGGCCTGAGTCCGGCGGCATCCGGGAAGGAGATGTGCCTGCCCCGATGAGAGCCGCCGATGATGCGGACCCGATTGGCCTGGCTGGTGCGCTGCACCACCTCAATCCTTCCCGTCGCCGCTTTTGCCCACGGTGATGGTGATGAAGCGTTCCGGCGCCAAGCGGCGGCGGAAGGCATCACGGATCTGTTCCTTCGTCACCTCCATCACATTGGGTACCAGTCTGTCCAGGTAATCGAGGGGCAGGCCGTAGAAACCGATCATGGCCAGATACTGCACGATCTTGCCGTTGCTGGCGATCTGCATGGGAAAGCCACCGCTGATATTGCGCTTGGCGGACTCCAGCTCTTTCTCGGCCGGCCCTTCCTCCATGAAGCGGCGCAAGGTATCCCGCATCACCCTCACCGCCTCATCGGCCTGGCTGTTCTGCGTTTGGGCAGTGATCTGGAAGGGACCCAACTGACTCATGGGCATGAAATGGCTGGAGACGCTGTAGGAGAGCCCGCGCTTTTCCCTTACCTCCTCGCTGAGGATGGAAACAAGTCCGTTGCCGCCCAGGATGTGGTTGCCCACATAGAGGGGAAAATAGTCGGGATCGCCCCGCTTCATGCCGGGCTGTCCCAGGAAGATATGGGTCTGGGTAGAGGGGTGATTTATCCGCCTTTCCACTGCCTTGTCAGGGATGGCAGGTTCCGGCAGGGGAATCGCCTTACTGCCCGCCGGCAAGCCGGCCAATGCCCGCCGCGCCACGTCCTTGGCCTCGTCCAGGCTAAGATCGCCGACGATGGCGACGACGGCGTTGGCGGCAACATAGTAGCGCCGGTAGAACGCCTTCAGCGCCTCCTCCGTCAAGCCATTGACCGACTCCGGGGTGCCGTTGGGGTTGGAGGCGTAGGGGTGGCCCTGATAGACCGTCTCGTAGAAGGCCTTTTCGCCGATGTTTGCAAGTGACTCCGCCTCCTGCTTCAGCGACGACAGCATGGTCAGGCGCAGGCGTTCCACGTCGCCCCTTTCGAAACGGGGTTCGGCTAGGACCGCTGCCAGGGTCTCCAGGGCGGTATCCAGGACCTTTTTCTCGGTCAGACTGCGGAGCGCAACCCAGGCCATGTCCCGCTGGGCACCGTTGCTCAGCTCCGCCCCGACGGCTTCCATCCGCTCTGCCACCTCGTCGGCGCTCCATTTGCCCGCCGATTCGGTCAAGAGGCCATTGGTCAGTACTGCCGATCCGGGCTTGCCGTCGTCGCGGGCGCTGCCGGCATCGAACACCACCCGGACATCGACCATCGGCAGGCCGGGGGAGGGGACGAAGAGCACCTTTGCGCCGTTTTCCGTGTTCCAGCTTTCGATCTTGGGTGCAGCCCAGGGGTTGCCGATGGGCAGTGCCAGGCAGATCAAGGCCAGCCATCGCGTCATCCTGCGGTTAGATCCCATGACGGCCCCCCGAGATCAGCGGCTTGGCGAAGCCTTTGTCCTTGATCGGCTGGGGATCAAGTTCGGCTACCGTCAGATTGTCATCGTTGAGATATTTTTGCGCTGCCTTCATCACCTGCTCCGGGGTTATCTGCTTCATCCGCTCCACGTAATTTTCCGCCAGGCGCCAATCGAGCCCGATGGTCTCCATCATGCCGATCCGCATCGCCTGATAGAAGACGGTATCCCTCTCGTAGACCTTGGTCGCCAGCAATTGGTTACGGACTCGCTCCATCTCCTTCTCTGACACCGGCTCCTTCTTGAGGCGGTCGACCTGCTGCCGCAGGGCTTTTTCCAGCTCGGCCATGTTGTGGCCCTCGGCGGGGATGCCGTCGAGCGTCAGCATGCCCGGCAGGCGGCCAAAGGCTTCGTAATCCACGCTCGCCGCCACGGCGACCCGTTCGCCGCGAACCAATTCACGGGCGAACCGGGCGCTGCCACCCCCGTCGAGGACGGCGGCCAGCATCTCCAGCGCGTAGGGCTCCCATTCGCCATCCCCCTTAACCTCCCGGCCGACCACCGGGGTCTTGTAGCCCATGAGCAGATAGGGCTGCTGGGCCGGGGCCTTGACCCGGATGCGGGCCTCGCCGAGCTGGGTGGGCTCCGATTCGGGCTTGAGCGTCTTCAGCTCCGAGGGCTTCAGCTTGCCGAAATGGAGTTGGGCCATCTGGAAGATCCGTTCCGGCTCCACGTCCCCGACCACCACCAGGGTCGCGTTGTTGGGCGAGTACCAGCGGCCATACCATTCGCGCAGATCTTCGACCCGCATGTTATCCAGGTCGTTCATCCAGCCGATGACGGGATTCCGGTAGGGGGAGACCCGGTAGGCAGCGGCATTGAACTGCTCATAAGTCAGTGCCTTGGGCTTGTCCTCGGTGCGCAGCCGGCGTTCCTCCTGCACCACCTTGATCTCCTTGGCGAACTCCTCCTGCTTCAGGAGCAGATTGCGCATCCGGTCTGCCTCCAGCTCGAAGGAGATCGCCAAGCGGTCGCTGGCCAGTGTCTGGAAGTAGGCCGTGTAGTCGTCGCCGGTGAAGGCGTTCTCCTGCCCGCCCTGCTCGGAGATGATCTGGGAGAATTGGTTGGGGCCGTGCCTTTCCGTCCCCTTGAACATCATGTGCTCCAGGGCGTGGGATATCCCGGTGATGCCGCGCGGTTCGTAGCTGGCGCCCACCTTGTACCAGACTTGGGTCACAGCAATGGGTGCGCGGTGGTCCTCCTTGACGATGACCTTCATGCCGTTTTCGAGCAGGCGCTCCTGAACGGGCGGGGGGGCGGCCCAGAGGGGCAGGGTCTGCACGAGCAGTAACCAGGGGATGACTCTACGCATTAAACGACTCCGTCATGGGGATTTGGCGAGTGGGAGATGATAGGATGGGGAGGTGGTTGATTACAAAAAACCTGCAATATTCCGACAACCTGCCCGTACCAGGGTTCCCGAGACCGATTAGAAATGTTTGGATTCGGCAAGCGCAAAATCGAGGGAAAGCCGGAGTCGAAAGCGCCCCTGGCATCCCCTCCGCTGGAAGATGAATCTCCCGCCGGCCTTTTGCAAAGGCTCCGGAAAGGCCTCGGCAAGACCCGGCAGAGCCTGGGTGGCGGTTTGACCAGCCTCCTCGGCGGCAAAAGGATCGACCGGGATATCCTGGAAGAGATCGAGACCCTGCTGCTGACCGCCGATGTGGGCGTCGAGGCGACCCATGAGATCATCAAGGCGCTGACTGCCCAGGTCGAACGCAAGGAGCTGACCGATCCCCAACTACTGACCGCCGCGCTGAAAAGGTTGCTGAGCGGCATCCTCAACGCCTGCGACCGTCCCTTTGGCGAGCCCGCCCCCGGCAGACCCCGTGTACTGATGATGGTCGGCATCAACGGCGCCGGCAAGACCACTACCATCGGCAAGCTGGCCAAACGCTTCCGCCAAGAGGGCAACAAGGTGATGCTGGCGGCGGGCGACACCTTCCGCGCCGCTGCCGTGGAGCAGTTGCAGGTCTGGGGCGAGCGCAACGAGGTTCCGGTCATTGCCCAGCATACGGGTGCCGACTCCGCTTCGGTCTGTTTCGATGCCACCCAGGCCGCCGCCGCGCGTGGCATGGACATCTTGATCGTCGATACCGCAGGCCGCCTGCATACTAAGACCAACCTCATGGACGAACTGGTGAAGATCGTTCGGGTAATCAAAAAGGTGGACGATACAGCCCCCCACGAGATTCTGCTGGTGGTCGATGCCACCACGGGCCAGAACGCTGTCAACCAAGCACTGGAGTTCGATCAGGCGGTTGGCCTTACCGGTATTGTCTTGACCAAGCTGGACGGCACCGCCAAGGGCGGCGTGGTCTTCGCACTGGCGCGGCGGGCCGGGGTGCCGATCCGTTACATCGGCGTCGGCGAGGGCATCGATGATCTGCGTCCCTTCGACCCCGACGCCTTCGTCGAGGCCCTGTTCGACCAATAGTTCCCGGAATGATCCGCTACGAGCAAGTCACCAAGCGCTATCCCAGCGGGTACGAGGGGCTGAAAGATGTCAGCTTCCATATCGAGCCGGGCGAGATGGTCTTTCTCACTGGCCCTTCCGGCGCCGGCAAGAGCACCCTGCTGAAACTGACTGGCTTGCTGGAGCGCTGCACCCGTGGCCAGGTCATCGTGGACAACCGCAACCTGGCCCAGATGCGCCCATCCGAGATCCCTTACCACCGGCGCAAGGTTGGGATGATCTTTCAAGACCACCGCCTGTTGCATGACCGGCCAGTTTTCGACAACGTCGCACTTCCCCTGGTCGTCGCGGGTGTCGGACGCGAGGAGATCGGAAGACGGGTGCGGGCTGCCCTGGACCAGGTGGGGCTTTTGAAGAAAGAAAGGTCCATGCCCATCACCCTCTCGGGCGGCGAGCAGCAGCGGGTGGGCATCGCCCGTGCCGTGGTCACCCGCCCGCCGGTATTGCTGGCCGACGAGCCCACCGGCAACCTCGATCCCCGGCTCTCGGCCGAGATCATGAAGCTGTTCGAGCGCTTCAATCAGGTGGGCGTCACCCTGTTGATCGCCAGCCACGATGTGAGCCTGATCCGGCGCATGGGCAAGCGCATCCTGGTCCTGGACCAGGGGGCTCTGACCCATGACCTGCCGCCGGGAGCGCTCAACCGATGAGCCTCTTCAAGCATTTCACCCCGCTCCGAATCCTGCTGGCCCACCATCTGCAAACCGCACTGGCCAGCCTTGGGCGCCTCAGTCGCAATCCCGCCGGCAGCCTCATGACCACCGCCGTCATCGGCATCGCCCTGGCGATGCCCGCCGGGTTGCACCTGATCCTCTCCAACCTCCAGCTTCTGAGCGACAACTGGGATGGTTCCAGCAGCATCTCGCTCTTTCTCAAGAAAGAGGCGCCCGAGAGCGGCGGGCGCCGCCTGGCCGAGCGCATTGGCGAGATGGCCGAGGTGAGCAAGGTGAAGTTCGTCACGGCGGATGAGTCCCTGGCGGAGTTCCGGCGCTTCAGCGGTTTCGACGACGTGCTTGGCCTGCTTCAGGAAAATCCCCTGCCGGCGGTCGTCCTGATCCAGCCGAAGGAGCAGGGCGGCAATCCCGTCTCCGTGGAGAAATTGGTCGAGCAACTGAAAAAGGAAGCGCTGGTCGATCATGCGCAGATCGACCTGGAATGGGTCAAGCGCTTTGCCGCCATCACCCGGATCGCCCAGAGGGGGGTACTGATCCTGGCCGGGCTGTTGAGCATGGCGGTGCTCCTGGTGATCGGGAACACCATCCGCCTGGAGATCCAGAACCGGCACGAGGAGATCGAGATCACCAAGCTCATCGGGGCCACCAACGCCTTCATTCGCCGCCCCTTTCTCTACAGCGGCTTCTGGTTCGGCCTCCTCGGCGGCCTTTTCGCATTGCTGCTGGTCCTGCTATCGGCCTTTCTGATCCAGGAGCCGCTATTGCAACTGACGATCCTCTACAACAGCGGCTTCACCTTTTCCGCACTGGATTCAACCACACTGCTTGGCTTTCTCGTCGGCAGTCCGATCCTGGGATTGCTGGGCGCGGCCATCGCGGTGGGCCGCCATCTCAAACGCATCGAACCGGCCTGATCTTTGGCGAACTTTTTTTATCTTTCCCAATCAAAGCATTAGCACTCTCTTTGGGCGAGTGCTAGAATTGTCCTCAGTTGCCTAAACCCGATCCAGGGTGTAGCATTAATAATAGAGTAATTTAGTGAGGTATAGAGCGACATGACTAGGGAACTTTCCTTCTCTACCGCCATGGTGCCCACCGGCAGTATCGACGCCTACATCAGCGCCTCCTATCAGTTGCCCATGCTGTCCCCCGAGGAGGAGCGCGATTTCGCACTGCGCCTTCGCGATCAAGGCGACCTTGTTGCCGCGCGTGCCTTGGTTCTTTCTCATCTGCGCTTCGTGGTGCGTATAGCACGCGGTTACTCCGGCTATGGCCTGGCGCTGAACGATCTTATCCAAGAGGGAACCGTCGGCCTGATGAAGGCGGTACGCCGTTTTGACCCGGACCAGGGGGTCCGGCTGGTCTCCTTCGCCGTACACTGGATACGGGCCGAGATACACGAATTCATCCTGCGCAACTGGCGCATCGTCAAGGTCGCGACCACCAAGGCCCAGCGCAAGCTTTTCTTCAACCTGCGTAGCGCCAAGAAGCGACTGGGCTGGTTCGACCAGGAAGAGGTGGCGGAGGTTGCCAAAGAACTGGGGGTCAAGCCGGCCGAGGTCATGGAGATGGAGAGCCGCCTCTCCGGCCAGGACATCGCCTACGACACCCCGGACAGCGACGATGAAGATGCCCTGGGTACGACTCCTTCCGCTTACCTGCGCGACACTCGCATGGAACCCCTGGCCATGCTGGAACGCCAGGATTCCGAGGAGTATCGGCTCTCAAGGCTCCATTCCGCCCTGGAGTGCTTGGACCCGCGCAGCCACGCCATACTCCAGGCCCGCTGGTTGACCGACGACAAGCGGACACTCCACGAGCTGGCAGACGAATATGGGGTATCAGCCGAACGCATCCGCCAGATCGAGAAGAATGCCATGGAAAAGATTCGTCAGCGGATGGAGTAGGACGCCTGCCCGAGCCCGGATATTTCGTAAACCGGCGCGTTCATCAGGGCAAATTATGAAAAGTCTGGGGTAATTGAAAAAGGCCGCATCGCGCGGCCTTTTTTGTGGATTGGAAAAGAATCAGAGATTCTTTGCGTCAAAGGTATTGCAGCTATTCAAGCTGCCGTTCTCGATGCCGATTCTGAACCACTTTACCCTCTGGGCGGAGGTGCCGTGGGTGAAGGAATCAGGGGCCACATAGCCCGTTGACTGCTTCTGCAAGCGGTCGTCGCCGATGGCGCTGGCGGCGTTGATGGCTTCATCTATATCGCCCTGCTCCAGGATGTTCCGCGCCTTGTTGGCATGGTGAGCCCATACGCCGGCGAAGCAATCCGCCTGCAACTCCTGGCGTACCGAGAGCCGGTTGCCTTCCACCTTGCTTACCCGGTCCATGGTCTGCTCCACCTTCCCCATGATCCCCAGCATATTCTGCACATGGTGGCCGATTTCATGGGCGATGACGTAGGCCTGGGCGAAGTCGCCGGGGGAGTTGTGCCTTTTCTTGAGGTCCTCGTAGAAGCTCAAGTCGATATAGACCTTCTGATCACCAGGGCAGTAAAAAGGTCCCATCGCGGCCTCCGCCTTGCCGCAGGCGGAACGGACGGCGCCCCTGAACAGCACCAGCCGGGGTTCCTGGTATTGCCTTCCCATGTTTCGGAACTGGCTGTTCCAGGTGTCTTCCGTATCGGCAAGCACCACCTTGACGAATTCCACCAGCTCCTTCTCTGTCGCAGTCTCCTGTACCGTGCCTTGACGGGAGGAGGGGGCCGGCCCGACCTGCACCCCGGTCAGGCCGTTTAAAAGCCCTCCCAGGTCGCCGCCGGTGAAATACATGAGGGCGGCAATGACGACGAAGGTCCAGATTCCACCTCTGCGTCCGCCAAGACGCAGGAGTATCGGCAGCAGGGGGCTCCCCCCGCCACCGCCGTCAACCCCGCCGCCTTCGGAGCGCTGATCTTCCACATTGTCACTTCTTCTTCCGCTACGCCAACGCATCGGATACCCCCGTTGTTAGGAGAAAGTTCAACAACCCCGTGCCGGGGTCTTCATGAGGCCCATCAGCAGTATGACGACCCCCAGGGTAATGGCGCTGTCCGCCAGATTGAAGGCGGGCCAGTGCCATGTGCCGTAGTAGAGATCGATGAAATCGGTCACGCGGCCATACAGCGCCCGGTCAATCAGATTCCCCCAGGCCCCGCCGAGTATCAGCGTCAGGGCGGCGGCGGCGGAACGCTCATGCCGCTTCAGGTTATCGAGCCAATTGTAGAGCACCAGGGAGATCACCAGTGCCAGGCCGACGAAGAACCAGCGCTGCCAGCCACCCGCGCCGCTGAGAAAGCTGAAGGCAGCCCCTTCGTTATAGACCAGGAGCAGGTTGAAAAAGCCGGTCAGCGGCAGATACTCCTCTTCGGTCATCGCCGATTGGACCCAGTATTTGGTCCCCTGGTCCAGGGCAACCACCAGAAGGGAAAGCCAGAGCCATACGCGCATGGAATCGATGTCCTTTAAGCGAAGCGTCGCGACTCGCCGTTACCGGCGACGTTCTCGACGCAGCGTCCGCAAAGCTCGGGGTGTGCCTCGTTGATACCCACATCCTCCCGGTGATGCCAGCAGCGCACACACTTGACGTGTCCCGATGCCTTGACGGTCAGCCGCAGGCCCGGCAGCTCGGTTTCCAGGGCATCGGTCGGCGCCTTCTCCAGGGGATGGAGCCGGGCATGGGAGCTGATCAGGACGAAGCGCAGCTCATCGCCCAGGGCGGACAGCATCTCTCCCGTTGCCGGGTCGCAATAGAGATCCAGCTCGGCGTCCAGGGAACCGCCGATACCGCCCTCCTTGCGAGCATTCTCCAGGTGCTTGGAGGCTGCGGCGCGAACGGACAGCGCCCCGTCCCAGAAGGCGCGCCCCATGGCTTCACCCTCGGCCAGGGCAAAGAGCCCCTCGTACCAGGTCTCCAGGAAGACCGATTCGCGGCGCTCGCCGGGCAGATAGCCCCACATCTCGTCGGCGGTGAAGCTCAGTACCGGGGCCAGCCAACGGACGAAGGCCTCGGCGATGTGGTACATGGCCGTCTGAGCCGAGCGGCGGGCGCGGCTGTCGGCCCGGCAGGTGTATTGGCGGTCCTTGGTCACGTCCAGGTAGAAGCCGCCCAGGTCGGTGACGCAGAAGTTGTGGACCTTCTGGTAGATCAGGTGGAACTGGTAGTCGCGGTAGGCCTGGACGATCTCCTGCTGCAACTGATAGGCCCGGTCCACCGCCCAGCGGTCGAGGGCCAGCATCTCGCCGGGTGCCACCAGGTCCGTGGCTGGATCGAAACCGGCCAGGTTCGACAGGAGATAACGGCCGGTATTGCGGATGCGCCGGTAGGCATCGGACATGCGCTTCAAGATCTCGTCGGAGACCGACATCTCGCTACGGTAGTCGGTTGCCGCCACCCAGAGGCGGATGATGTCGGCCCCCAGGGTCTTCATCACGTCCTGGGGCCGCACCACATTACCCAGGGACTTGGACATCTTGCGCCCCTCGGCATCGACGGTGAAGCCGTGGGTCAGGACCTCCTTGTAAGGCGCGCGGTTGGTCATGGCCACCGAGGAGATGAGGGAGGACTGGAACCAGCCGCGATGCTGGTCGGAGCCCTCCAGATAGAGATCGGCGGGGCTTGCCAGGCCCTCCCGCTGCTCCAGGACGCAGGCGTGGGTCACGCCGGAATCAAACCAGACATCCAGGGTGTCGCTTACCTTCTCGTATTGATCGGCCTCCTCGCCCAGCAGCTCCTCAGGCTTGAGATCGAACCAGGCCTGGATACCGCCGGTCTCGATCCGCTTGGCCACCGCCTCGATGAGGCGGGGGGACTCGGGGTGCAGCGCGCTGGTCTGTTTGTGGACAAAGAGGGCGATGGGCACCCCCCAGGTGCGCTGGCGCGAGATGCACCAGTCGGGACGGTTGGCCACCATCCCCTCGATGCGGGCACGGCCCCAGTCGGGCATCCAGTGAACTTGGCCGATCTCACGCAGGGCAGCCTCGCGCAGGCCCTTGCGCTCCATGCCGATGAACCACTGGGGGGTGGCACGGAAGATGATCGGGGTCTTGTGGCGCCAGCAGTGGGGGTAGCTGTGCTTCAGGCGCGCCTCGGCCACCAAGGCTCCCTTCGCCTTGAGCACCGCGATCACCTTCTCGTTTGCGGTGAAGACGTGCTCTCCCTCGAACAGGGGGGTACCCTCGACGAAGCGGCCATCGCCGCCGACCGGGTTGTCCACCGCCAAATGGTAACGCTGGCCAACGATGTAGTCGTCCAGGCCGTGACCGGGCGCGGTATGGACGGCACCGGTCCCGGCCTCCAGGGTGACATGCTCACCCAGGATCACCGGCACCTCGCGGTCATAGAAGGGGTGCTGGAGCCGAAGCCCCTCGAAGGCGGCGCCCTGGCCGTAGGCGATGACGCGGTAGGAGGCCATGCCCCAGCGGTCCAGGGTGCCGGCCAGCAGTCCCTCGGCCACCAGCAGCCGCTCTTTGCCGAGTGGTCCATCGGTCTGCACTAGGGCATATTCCAGCCCGGGATTGAGGGCAACCGCCTGATTGGCGGGCAGGGTCCAGGGGGTCGTGGTCCAGATCACCACAGAGACGGGGCCTTCACCGTGACCATCGGGCACGCTATGGCAGTGGGCGAAGAGGGATTCCTCGTCCAGAACACGGAAACGGACATCGATGGCGAAGGACTCCTTATCCATGTATTCCACCTCTGCCTCGGCCAGGGCCGAACCGCAGTCGGTACACCAGTGGACCGGCTTGTAACCCTTCTGCACATGGCCATTGGCCACGATTCGGCCCAGGGCGCGGACGATACCGGCCTCGGTCCCGTAGTCCATGGTCAGATAGGGATGGTCCCAGTCGCCAAGCACCCCAAGGCGTATGAAGTCATCTCGCTGGCGCTTCACTTGCTTGGTGGCGTAGTCGCGACAGGCTTGGCGGAACTGGGCGGGGGTTACCTTGCGGCCCGGCTTGCCCACCTCCTTCTCCACCTGTAACTCGATGGGCAGGCCGTGGCAGTCCCAGCCCGGCACATAGGGGGCGTCGAAGCCGTCCAGGGTCCGGCCCTTGACGATGATGTCCTTCAGCACCTTGTTGACCGCGTGGCCGATGTGGATCTCACCGTTGGCGTAGGGCGGGCCGTCGTGGAGGATGAACTTGGGACGCCCGGCGCAGGTCTCCCGGATCATTCGATAGAGACCCTTCTCTTGCCAGGCCGCCAGCATTTCGGGCTCACGCTGGGCCAGATTGGCCTTCATGGGAAAGCCGGTGTTCGGCAGGTTCAGGGTGTCCTTGTAGTTGCTCACGGAATTACCTTCAAATGGGTGGCGGCCCGGTGCGGGGCCTTTGGTCGTAAAGTTTCGTATTGTACGGCCAAATCAGACTCAGGCCAGGCCGAGGATATGCCGTGCCTCATAGGCGTCATGGTCGATCTGGCGCCGTAACTGCTCGAAGGAGTCGAAGCGCCGCACCTCACGAATCCGCTGTACGAACTCTACCTCCAGGTGGCGGCCATAGATCTCGCGGGCGAAGTCGAAGAGATGGACCTCCAGCAGATAGCGGCCGTCGCCCGCCACCGTGGGGCGCACGCCGATATTGGCGACTCCCGGCAGCACTTCACCCTCCAGGCCAAAGACGCGGACAGCAAAGACCCCGCTCAAGGGGCTGATGAGTCGATGCAGATTGATGTTGGCAGTCGGGAAACCCAGGTTGCGGCCCCGCTTGTCCCCATGGGAGACACGGCCGCCGATGCGGTAATTCCGGCCCAGGCAGGCCGCAGCCGTTGCCAGATCACCCTGCTCCAGTGCCTCTCGGATGCGGGTGCTGCTGATTCGTGCCCCATCCAGGGCGACCGTCGGCAAATGGTCCACGCTGAAACCCGCCTCGGCACCGACGCGACGGAGCAGGTCCACATCCCCCTCGCGGCCCTTGCCGAAGCGGAAATCATCGCCTATGTAGAGATGCCGGACACCCAGCCCATCGACCAGGATGTGCCGGACAAAGCCCTCGGCGTTCATGGCCGCCAGTTTCTGGCCGAATTCCAGCAACAGAAGCCGTTGGATGCCGGCATCCCGGATCGCCAGTACCTTTTCCCGGAAGCGGGTCAGGCGGGCGGGAGCCCTGGCCGGGGCAAAAAATTCCAGTGGCTGGGGCTCAAAGGTAATTACCGTCGCCGGTACGCCCATTTCGAGTCCCTCTGACAACAGCCTGTCAAAGACGGCCTGATGGCCGCGATGGACCCCGTCAAAATTGCCGATCGTCGCCACGCACTCCCGGTGCCCGGTGCGCAGATTGTGAAGACCGCGGATGAGCTGCATCTAATCCGACCTGTTGAAATAATGGGATTATACCGGCCTATCCTCCCTGACTGGGCGGTTGAATTGCCGATGAAGGATAGAACAACCATTTTCTCCGGCCAAGCCCATCCTTTCAGTGGGGCGGAGTGAGTATCCGCTTTCGCCCTCCGGGCGGTTTCTTGTACTCTGTAGGGAATCTTTCTTCCCTGGACGAGAATCGATTTGAAAAAAAATATCCTGCTCGGCGTATGCGGCGGGGTTGCCGCATATAAATCGGCCGAACTGGTTCGCCTGCTGCAAAGGGAGGGCTTCGAGGTGCGCGTGATGATGACGGCGGCTGCGGCGCGCTTCGTGGGGCCGCTCACCTTCCAGGCGCTCTCGGGCCATCCTGTCGCTACGAATCTGCTGGACGCCGATCAGGAGAGCGCCATGGGGCATATCCGTCTGGCCCGCTGGCCGGACCAGATCCTAATCGCCCCGGCTACCGCCCATTTCATGGCCCGGATCGCCCATGGCCTGGCCGATGACATCCTGTCGGCGGTCTGTCTGGCCGCTCGGGTTCCCATCAGACTTGCCCCGGCCATGAACACGGCCATGTGGCTCAATCCCGCAACCCAGTCCAACCGCCAGGTCCTTGAATCACGCGGCATCCGCCTGCTGGGTCCCGGTCAGGGTGAGTTGGCCTGCGGCGAATCCGGGGAGGGACGCATGCTCGACCCGGACGAGATCATCGACCGGCTCCGCGAGACGTTCCAAACCGGTCCCCTCCAGGGACAGTCCGCGCTGGTGACGGCGGGCCCGACTCGCGAGCCGCTGGACCCGGTCCGATTCATCAGCAACCGCAGTTCCGGCAAGATGGGCTACGCTTTGGCCGAGGCGCTTCGATCTGCCGGGGCTTCGGTCACGCTGGTCAGCGGCCCGGTCGCCTTGCCCGCCCCGCCGGGGGTGGAGCTGATACGGGTCGAGACGGCATTGCAGATGCGGGACGCGGTGATGGCACGGATCAGTCAGGCCCCGCCCGGTCTTTTCGTCGCCTGCGCCGCCGTGGCGGACTATCGGCCGGAACATGCCGCCTCGGGCAAGATCAAGAAAACCGATGCCAACATGACATTGTCGTTGACGCGGAACCCGGACATACTTACCGAGGTCGCGGCCCTGCCGCCCGGTTCGCGGCCTTTCTGCGTCGGTTTCGCCGCCGAGACCGAAGACATCCGGCGGCTGGGCGAGGAGAAACGCCGGTGCAAAGGGGTGGATCTGCTGGCCGCCAATCTGGTCGGTGGTCCCCAGGGGGGGTTCGAGGACAATAATAATGCCTTGACCCTGCTATGGGCCGATGGCCAGGCCGAGCTGCCCATGATGCCCAAACGGGAGCTGGCCGCAGCCCTGGTCTCTTTTATCGAGGAGCGCTTTTTCGCATGCAACCCGTCCAGTTGAAGATCCTAGACCAGCGCCTGGGTAAGGAGTTTCCGCTGCCGCACTACGCCACTCCTGGTTCGGCCGGCATGGATCTGCGCGCCATGCTGGATCAGCCGCTGGAACTGATGCCGGGCCAGACGGCATTGATCCCCTCCGGCATCGCCCTGCACATGGAGGACAAGGGCATGGCGGCGGTGGTCCTGCCCCGCTCGGGCCTCGGCCATAAACATGGCGTCGTGCTCGGGAACCTGGTGGGCCTGATCGATTCCGACTATCAGGGCCAGATCTTGGTCTCCTGTTGGAATCGGGGCCAGACACCTTTTCGTATCGAGGTCGGGGAGCGTATCGCGCAGCTTGTTTTCATTCCTGTTATCCAGGCCATCTTTGACATCGTCGAGGAATTCGACAGCTCCCAGCGGGGAGAGGGTGGATTCGGCCATTCCGGCCGTCATTGAGGGGAAAGGGTGCCATGTTCAGTAAGAAGAATCCGCTGGAGCCTGCCCTCGAAGCCGAGGAATCTCCCAGTTCTCCCGCCCCGGCAAAAAAGGCGTCAGAGCCTGGCCGCCCCTTTGATTCCTACCTGACCCTTCTCTATCTCCTCCTATCCGGGCTGTTTGCCGCCGCTTGGTTTGTGTCCTTCATCCTGGTGGAGTTCAAGCTTGCTAACCACGAGGAAGATCGCACCCGCGTCATCACCCAGATCACGGCGGACCGGATCGCCGAGCGGCTGGATACCCAGAAGCGGAAACTACGCCTGCTCGCCAAGGACCCCAGCGTGGCAACCCTGCTGGCATCCAATCAAGGTGAGATGCTCAAGACCCATATCGAGTGGACGTTGCGCCCCCAAGCGGAAGAGGCACAAAAAATCCTGGTGCTGCCCAAGGGTTATGACGTGCCCGATCTCAAGGCCACTCCGCCCTTGGGGTACGCCTCTCTTGACCTCTTCCGCCAGATAGACCGGAACGGAAAGGAAACCCAGTTCGAGCTGCACAACCCGGCCAGCCAGGACAGTCATATCGCGGTGGCATTCCCGGTCAGCGACGCCGGCGGAGGACTATTGGGTTACATGTATTTCGCCCTGCGCCATGATTGGTTGGCGCGGATCATCAAGGAAATCCCTGCGGCAACTGCGGTTGGACTTTTACAGATCGTCCCAAGGGATAAACCGGTCAGGGTTGTCTCCAACAACGAACAAGCAAGCCTCGTCATCAACGAGCGAAAGGCAGTCCCCGTACCAGGCTCCATCTGGCTGATTGACGCCCAGGGACTCAATCCCGGCCCCGCTTGGCTCGACTGGGCCTTTTGGTTGCTACTGCCCCTTATCTTGGCCGCCGGCGCCGCGATGCTGTTGTTTATCAAAAAGTCGTTGAGCAAGAACATCCAGCAGGACAGGCGCGATTTTCAGCATACCCTGGTAGCCCTCTTCAGTGGCCGCCGTCCCCCCTTGGCGCAGGCTCGTATCAGGGAGCTCCACGGCGCCACGCAACTGTTGTTGACCGTCGCCAAGAAGACGGCCATCAGTGTCAAGGGAGGCAGTAAGCAGGAGAAGACCGCGCCGCCGAAAACCGGCCCCGAGCCAAGGGCGCTTCGCGGCGAGGATGCCTTGCCTGCCGAAGCCACGCCGGAGGTAATGCCGGTGCCCAGCCAGAAACGGGTGCAGTTGGAAAACGCCATTTCGCCGACCATCTTCCGTGCCTATGACATTCGCGGCATCGTCGGCAAGACCCTGACGGAGGAGGCGGTTTACGATATCGGCAAGGCCATCGGCAGCGAGGCCTACGAAAAGGGCCAGCAAACCGTGATCGTCGCCCGCGACGGCAGAACCTCCAGCGAGGCGCTGCTGGATGCCCTTGCCCGCGGACTGACCTCCACCGGTCGCGATGTGGTCGATATCGGTCTAGCCCCCACCCCTTTGCTCTATTTCGCTACCCATTTTCTGGGCAGCAACACCGGCATCATGGTAACTGGGAGCCACAACCCACCCGAATACAATGGGCTGAAGATCGTCATAAACGGCATCAGTCTCCATGGCCAAGCCCTCAAGGCACTCCACGAACGCGCCGTGGAGGGACGATTTCTGATCGGCAACGGCTCGCGTCTGGAGCAGTCGTTGATCCCCGATTACATCCAGCGGGTGTGCAACAACCTGACCTTGCAACGCAGCTTGCGGGTGGTCGTGGATTGCGGCAACGGCGTAGCCGGGCGGGTTGCGCCCGATCTTCTGCGCGCACTGGGATGCGATGTGAAGGAGCTTTTCACCCAGGTCGATGGAACCTTCCCCAACCATCATCCTGATCCCAGCAAACCGGAAAATCTGACGGACCTCATCGACGCCGTCCGTTTGGAAGGCGCCGATTTGGGCGTTGCTTACGACGGCGATGGTGATCGCATCGGCATCGTCGATTCAAACGGCAAGATCATCTGGCCCGATCGGCTTCTCATGCTGCTGGCCGACGATATCCTCGCGCGCAACCCCGGCGCGGACGTGATCTATGACATCAAGTCCAGCCGTCATATTGCGCCTCGCGTGTTGAATATGGGCGGGCGTCCGGTTTTGTGGAAGACCGGCCACTCCCTGGTCAAGGCTAAGATGCGTGAGACGGGGGCTCTTTTAGGGGGCGAAATGACCGGCCACATCTTCATCAAGGAGCGCTGGTACGGTTTCGACGATGCCCTTTACGCCACCGCCCGCTTACTGGAAATCATCGCCATCGATTCGCGCCCCAGCGCCGCGATTTTTGCGGAATTGCCGGAGGACGTGAGCACCCCGGAGATCCACCTGGAGGTGTCCGAGGGATCGCAAGCAGCCATCATGAAAAAGATCATCGACGCAGCCACCTTCGACGATGCCAATCTGATCACCCTGGATGGCCTGCGCGTGGAGTTCCCCGAGGGCTGGGGTCTGGTGCGCGCCTCCAACACCACACCGAATTTGACGTTCCGGTTCGAGGCCGTGGATGCGGCATCCCTGGAACGCATCCAGGAACAATTCCGAGACCTGCTGAGAAAGGCCGTGCCCGGCCTGCAACCGCCATTTTAAGAAAGAAGGCAGGAGTCCGCATTATTCAGGCTCCTGAATACTGCCCCCCAACGAATCCGGAGAAATGACACGCCCATGAGCCTTTCCACTGAAGCTGCCCAAAATATCGCGCATGTTCTGACCGAGGCACTGCCCTACATCAAACGCTTTCAGGGCAAGACCCTGGTCATCAAGTATGGTGGCAACGCCATGGTTGATCCCGAGCTGAAACAGGGTTTCGCGCGCGATATCGTCTTGATGAAACTGGTCGGCATCAATCCTGTGGTGGTCCACGGCGGTGGTCCCCAGATCGGCAATTTGTTGGGGCGCCTGGGCAAGAACTCGGAGTTTGTCCAGGGGATGCGCGTCACCGACAGCGAGACCATGGACGTGGTGGAGATGGTGCTGGGCGGCCTGGTCAACAAGGAGATCGTCAACCTGATCAACCGCCAGGGCGGCTCGGCGGTGGGGCTCACCGGGAAGGACGGCGGGCTGATCCGGGCCAGGAAGATGATGATCACCCGTGAGTCTCCCGAGCTGAAGGTTCCCGAGATCATCGACATCGGGCATGTGGGTGAGGTGGAGAGCATCAATACCGGCATCCTCGACACGCTGGTGAGGGGCGATTTCATTCCTGTAGTTGCCCCCATCGGCATCGGCGATGACGGTCATTCCTACAACATCAACGCCGATCTGGTGGCAGGGAAGATGGCCGAGGTGCTCCAGGCGGAGAAACTGATCCTGTTGACCAACACCCAGGGACTACTCGACAAGGAAGGCCGTCTATTGACGGGGCTTGATACCCCGAAGGTCAATGAGCTGATCGCAGACGGCACTATCCACGGTGGGATGCTGCCCAAGATCGGCTGTGCCCTGGAGGCGGTGCGGAAGGGTGTGAATAGGGTCCATATCATCGACGGCAGGGTAAAACACGCCGTCCTCCTTGAGCTTTTCACCGATGAAGGGATTGGGACCTTAATTGGAAGGGGCTGACCGATGACAACGGACCGGAACGACCGCAAGCAGCAGATCCTCGAAGCCCTGGCGCGCCTGCTGGAGCAGAACCCCGGCGAGCGCATCACGACCGCCGTCCTGGCGAAGCAATGCGGCGTTTCCGAGGCGGCGCTCTACCGCCACTTCGCCAGCAAGGCGCGTATGTACGAGGCCCTGATCGAATTCGCCGAGGAGACGGTCTTTTCCCGCATCAACCGGATACTGGAGGAGGAGAAGGACAGCGCCGAACGCTGTTCCCGTCTCCTCTTTCTAGTGCTGGGCTTTGCCGAGAAAAACCCCGGCATCACCCGCATCCTGTTGGGCGATGCCCTGGTGGGAGAGCAGGAGCGCCTGCTGGATCGGGTCGAGCAATTTTTCACCCGCCTGGAGACCCAGTTGAAGCAAGTCCTGCGCGAGACCGCCATGCGCCAGGATGCCCCGCGAGACCTAAAGGCCGAGCTCAGCGCCAACCTCTTGCTGACCTGGGTCGAGGGCCGCATGCATCAGTATCTGAGGACCCACTTCAGGGTCTCGCCCCTACACTCCTGGGACGAGCAGTGGCGGCTGCTGGCCGATTCCCTCTTCCATCCTTCAGTTTCCCGGTGAGGGCTTAGCCTCGCCTCCCTCCTGGGGCGCGCTCTCCACCGGGGCGGGTGTGCCCTGCCCAAGCGCCCTGAATCCCTTGCGTATCTCCTGAACCGCCGGACTCTTGCAGTGCTCCTCGCCCGGCGTACTGTCCTTGCACTGGATGTCGAGGAAGAATTCCTCGGTCGAACCCTCCCGTTTGATCCGGGAGACCGTCAGGCTGATGTCCTGATCCTTGATTGGCGGGTGAGTCATGATGATGTTTCTGCCCAGCAGTTGCATGCGGGTCGTCGCGTGCTCGCGGACATAGGTCTCGGCCTTTTGCCAGCGTTCGTCGCAGTCGATGGAACAGGTCACGAGGGTGTCCAGCATGGAATTGGGGCTATCTGCCTTCTCGGGCAACACGCCTTGATCCGGCTTCAAATTCCTCAACTCGCGGAACCGCGCCAGGTCGGCCGCGTATTTTTCACGGATCTGCTGCTTCAACTCTTCCTGGGCGATGATGCCCTGGTAGTCGCTATTGATCTGGTTCCGGGTGTTTTCGATCTCCTTCAACTGATTCGGCGAGACCGTCTGGCCGGCCCTTTCCATATCGGCAGCGGCGAGCTGGAATTCCGCCAACTGGCTTTTTTGGCGCCGGATATTGCCTCGCACAATCTGTAACTTGGCATCGATGGAGGCCAGCTTTCCGTTGCGCGCCATGATGATGTCGTCCTCGGTGCGGAAGGTGCGGAGCAACACGCGGTCCGCCTTTTCCTGTTCTTCGATCAGCTGTTGCTGCTCTTGGCGCCGCTTTTCCAGTTCGGCCTCGCGAGCCAGCTCCTCCTTAGTCTTGGCCGCGCCCACCCTGTCGACAACGATGCCTTGCTCGTTAAGGGTGTCGAGCTTGTGCTGCACCTCGGTGGGAGGGACCTTGTCGGAATAAAAAATCTTGCCCTGATCATCGATCCAGCGATAAAGCTTGCCCGCCTGGAGGGGCGAGCAGATCAGCAGGGCAAGGGTCAGTATCGGAAGGAGTTTCATGTTCATTGTTTCGCTCTCGGTTGCCTTGCGGCGTCTCTACCTGCCGGAGGATGCCCCAACAAGGCAGCTCCATACGACAAAGGTAGAATTATAATCACGCCTTCGCCACCCCGGATCCTGACGATGGGGGCCAAGCTGATCCTGGGGTGAGATGCCTCAACTCACCCCGTACTGGTCCCGGTAGGCACTGATCCTGGCCAGATCCTCCGCCTGCCCTTTCTCCGCCAGGTATTCGATGAGCTGTTCCAGCCGCACAATGGCGGCGACGGGGACGCCGTAATCCTGCTGCACCTCCTGAATGGCCGATTTCTCCCCCTTGCCGCGCTCTTGCCGGTCGAGGGCGATCACCACCCCAGCGGCCACGGCATCCCCGGCCTTGATGATGTCGAAGGATTCCCGCACCGAGGTCCCGGCCGAGATCACGTCGTCGATGATCAGGACCCGCTTCCCCTGGAGCGGATGGCCGACGATGACCCCGCCTTCGCCGTGGTCCTTGGCCTCCTTGCGGTTGAAGGCGTAGGGCAGATCAAGCCCATGATGATCGTACAGGGCGGCGGCAGTCACCGCCGCCAGAGGTATTCCCTTGTAGGCCGGGCCGTAGATCAGATCGAACTCCATGCCGGAATCGACAATGGTCTGGGCGTAATACCGCCCCAGCCGAGCTAGGCTGGCCCCCGTATTAAACAACCCGGCATTGAAAAAATAGGGACTGATGCGCCCGGACTTGAGGGTGAACTCGCCAAAGCGCAACACCCCGATGCCGAGGGCGAAATCGAGAAATTCCCGTTGATACGGCTGCATATGACCTTGCTCCTGTATTTGTGCCTTGGCCGGCGATGATACCGGGCCGCCGTTGGGATGTCTTGGCATGCCGCCCCTTACGTCACCGCTCCCTGCCGGTCCGCCAGCAACGCTCCAGCATCGCGGGTTGCCGGATACCGGAGGCATGTGTGGGTCTCGGGACGCTGGAACCTAGGTAGGGCTTCGTGCCTCAACCCATTAACCTACCGTGCTGGAGTCCAAAGGTGTTGCCTTTAGAACTCCGAACAGCTCCGTAGACGCCATGCACAGCCTACGGCCCTGGAAAATTTAGCGCCAGGGTCTCCGCCCCTGGACCCCGTAGAGCAAGAGAAGAAAAAAGGGGTAAAGGGCCTAAGGTGAGACCATCCCATCCCCGCCGGGGCCACCAACCGCTGGCGGCTAATGCAAGAGTCTTGCAGCTTATCTACTGTTCACCGCGTCAAGCTCATGAACAGCCTTGGCAGCTTCTCGGGCAGCCGCTCGACCCGGTCGATGACCGTGTATTGGTGGCCGAAGATCTCCTTCACGTAGTCGTCGGCGTTGGGGTCGAGGTTGATGCAGTAGGTATAGATGCCCTGTTGATCCAGCTCCTGCACGGCCTTGTGGGCGTCATGGATCAGGAGTCGCGGGTCGCTGGCGTCGATGTCCGAGGGCTCGCCGTCGGTGAGGACGAGCAGGAGCTTCTTGTCGGCCTTGCGCGTCTTGAGGTAGTGAGCGGCATGGCGCAGGGCAGCGCCCATGCGGGTGGAGTAGCCGGCCTCCATGGCCGCCAGGCGGGCCTTGACCCGGTCGTCCCAGCGTTCGGAGTAGCCCTTGATGTGCTGGTAGCGCACCTCGTGGCGGCTGTTGGAAGAGAATCCGGCGATGGCGAATTCGTCCCCCAGTTGATCGACCGCCCAGGCCATGAGGGCCACCGCCTCCTGGCTCAGTTCCAGCAGAGTCTGGGTGCAGCCTTCCGGGATCTCTCTCAGGGACTGTGACAGGTCCAGCAGCAGCATGACGGCGATGTCGCGGCCGTCGTTACGGTGGCTCATGTTGATGCGCGGGTCGGGCTGGCTGCCGGCCCGGAGGTCGATCAGGGAGCGGAGGGCCACGTCCAGATCCAGCTCGCTCCCTTCCTCCTGATAGCGGACGCGGACGAAGTGCTGAGGCTTGAGCAGGTCCATGACCTGTTTCAGCCGCTTGGTCAGTTGCTCGTGCTTGGAGAGCAGGGCGTCGATGCGCATGGGATCGCCGGCGGGGTGCAGGCTCTCGTAGAGGCTGACCCAGTCGGGGCGGTAGGTCTTGGTCTGGTAATCCCACTCGGGGTAGTGGCGCGGCGGCAGGCGGTCTGTCTCCTTCTCCTCTGGCGGCAGTTTGCGCTCTTCGTCGAATCGTTCCTCCTCGTCGCCCTCCTCGATGTAGCGCCACAGATGGCGGTTGTCGTCGCGGTAGTCGATCAGGGTGTCGGTGAAATAGACATTGGGGGATAGATCGGCCTGGCGGCGGGTGCGGGCGATGTAGGAGACTGCCAGCCCCGCGACGGCCTTGGTGCTGTTGTCCTTCGATTGCATCAGTTCATGGAATTTGGCGGCGAACTCCAGCAGATCGGCGTTCCGGTAGCCGTGATTGGGGTCGAGCAGGGCACGGGAGAACATCGCCAGACGATGGCGAATGCAGGATTCCCGTTCCGGGTCGCAGTCCTCCTCGCCGGGCCGGGGATGCAGGGCCAGCCAGATGCGCCGCAGGCCGGGGTATTGAGCCATGGCCAGCCACTCCACGCGCGAGTCCTCGAAGGTCTCGATGGCGACCCGCTGGAAGGGGCTGAAATTATCGGCGATAAGCGGTTCGCTCCAGCGCCGGTGGGCGGCGATGTGGGCCAGCAGGGCGCGGTAGCGGTCGATGCCGGATACAAGGATCTCTCCCGCAGGGAGACGTTTGCCCTTTCCCCCGCTGTCCGGGGGAGAGTTGGAGAGGGGGGCTCGGATATCATCGTAGACATCCGGGACCCGGATGCCCAGGTGGTCGTAATAGGGCACCGGCTTGCGAAGCTCGTCCCAGCCCTCGGAATAGGGGACGTACTGTGTCTTGGTCTCCCAGAGCGCCTTCATGTAGAGGTCGAGCTGGCGCTCCCTGTCCATGAACAGGGTGCCGCGGCGCTCCCGCTGGAGGATCGCCCGGCTGTCGGCCGATTGCAGGCCGAAATAGTCCTTCTGACGCTCCGGATGGCCGTTGTAGTTGTGGATGCCGTACTCCACCCAGTTCTTCAGCCCCTCAAGGGAGAGCTGACTGAGCAGGAAGGGGACCTGGTCCAGGAACAGGGGCAGGCCGGGGCTGGGAAAGGTGGCGTTCTGATTGCCGTGGATCGAGGTGCTGGTCCGGTTTGCCAGGCCCATCATGAGGTCCACATAGCGTTCGAGCGACTCCTCGCTCCCCAGGCGGCGGGCTGCCTCGGCGATGGTCTGGAGGAAATGGGGAATCGCCTTGCCGTTGGTCCCCCGCGACAACCGCCATACCGTGCGCGAGACCAGCTCCAGGGTCCCCTCGCCGAGCTGGCTGGCCACCTGGGGCATCTCCTCCAGATAGATCAGCACCGGCTCGAACCCCCGCCCGATCCGGCAGATCAGCGAAGCCCCGTCCAGATAGTCCTTCACCCCCTGGGGCGAGAGCAGCGCCACCGCCTCCGCGATGCAGTCGGGAAAGACATCCTCCAGTTGGCCGAAGTTGCAGGTTAGTTGAGGGCGATAGAGATCGACCAGGCTTGAGGTTTGGGGCTTTAGGCTTGAGGAAGGCGCCGGAGGGGTTGGCTGCATGGGGTGACCTTGATTCAGTTCAAATCTCAAGCCTGACCAAAAACAACGTCGATGGCATGATCCAGCGTGATGCGAATATCCATGTCGTCGGTGATCGGCCGCACCAGGGCCATGCGGCAGGCGGCGTTGGGCTTGATGCCGCGCTTTATCAGTTGAGCCGCGTAGACCAGCAGGCGGGTGGAGATGCCCTCGTCCAAGCCGTGGCCCTTGAGGTTGCGGGCGGTGGCGCCGATCTTGACCAGCTTCATGGCGGTTTCCTCATCGATGCCGGTCTCCCGGACAAGGATGCCGGCCTCGACCGGGGGCGGGGCGTAGTCGAAATCCATGCCCGCGAAGCGCTGTTTGGTGGACTGCTTCAGGTCCTTCATCAAGGACTGATAGCCTGGGTTGTAGGAGATGACCAACTGGAAATCGGGGTGGGCATGGACCAGCTCGCCCTTCTTGTCCAGGGGGAGCTGGCGGCGGTGGTCGGTGAGGGGGTGGATCACCACGGTAGTGTCCTGGCGCGCCTCGACGATCTCGTCCAGATAGCAAATGGCGCCGATGCGGGCGGCGGTGGTCAGGGGGCCGTCCAGCCAGCGGGTGCCACCGGCATCCAGCAGATAACGGCCCACAAGGTCGGATGCAGTCATGTCCTCGTTGCAGGCCACAGTGATCAGCGGCCGGCCCAATCGCCAAGCCATGTATTCCACAAAGCGCGATTTGCCGCAGCCGGTCGGCCCCTTGATCATCACCGGCAACCGCTCTGCGTAGGCGGCCTCGTAGAGTTCGATCTCGTCGGCCTGGGGCTGGTAAAAGGGTTCCTCGCTGATCCGGTATGGGTCGATGGCGTGGCTCATGGGGTCTCCTGCATGCTGAAGGGTGGATTACCAGTCAGGATAGTCAGGGACATCCATAAGGAACACTAAAATTCCGTGATGGTCTGGATAGATCATGCCTTATGCATGGAGTGACCGACGTTGGAATGATCTCACTGCCTCATTGCCCCCCGCTGGTTTGCAACCGCAATAGCTGTTCCAGGGTGCCAAACGTCGCACCAGCAGCAGATCCACCAGTAGGTCGAGGTAGCGGCCGTCCGTTTTGGTATCCACCATCAGATTCCAGCCAAGTTGCGACAAGTTGAGCATTCCGCCCTGGTTGTGCGCCAGCATGGTCCAGAATCGCCGCAGGATCTCTGCACTAGGCTTTGCTTGTCATTCGCAGCCAAAAAAACGGTTGTTGCCGCTTGCCCGAGATTTACTTCGATGTCCAGACCGATGCCATCCCAGGATAGGGCGATCGCATTAAAAAACAGGTTGACAACAGGAGCAAAGGAGAGGTTTTAGGATAAGTTTTTTGCCAGCCCATGAACGTGAAGCTACGCCCCA
>Ga0156782_155_pt3 | contig 181782 bp, 156 predicted proteins | sample RifOxyD3_FD_110732 | JGI IMG/M metagenome (GOLD analysis project Ga0156782, IMG submission 110732) | Gammaproteobacteria bacterium RIFOXYD12_FULL_61_37 | reverse complement strand
CGTAGCTGCCGCTCATCTTTTCCAGGCTGGCGAAGTCCAGTTGTCCCACCCAGTCCTCGTGAACAAAGCCGCGCAGCAGATCCTCCACCGCCTTGGGGTGGGAGAAGAGGTGCTTGTAGGCGTTGTCGTGGCTGGGCTGGGTTGCCATGGGGTCTCACGGGGTACTTGTCGAAGAAACTATACACAAGAAAGACAGGGAAAGCAGGAGATGACCATGTCCCATGGGAATGCCGTCCGGGGTCTGTAGGCTGGGCTTCAGCCCGGCAAGCCGCCCTGAAGGGCGGCCTACGGGGTTCAGTGACGACCGCGTCGCTGACCCGACAAGGACCTCCGCCGATCTGTAGGAAATCCGACATCCGGCGCCTGGTTGGCTGCAAAAATCCCGCTATCCCAAACCGGCTTTTCCTTTCGTTTTCATTGCGATAGGTAATTATCCCGCTCGGCCGCCACCCCCTGGCACGTTTTCTGTAGAGGACCTCCCATCGAAACCACTGGCGATGGGTCCATGGAATATTTCCTCATCCTTCTCTCGACGGCGTTGGTCAACAACGTGGTGCTGGTCCGCTTCCTCGGGCTCTGCTCCTTCATGGGGGTGTCCAACAAGCTCGACTCCGCCCTGGGCATGGGGATGGCGACCACCTTTGTCCTGACCATGGCCACCTTCACGGGCTGGCTGCTGGAGTACTTCGTGCTGGCGCCCCTGGACCTGGGTTTCCTGCGCATCCTCACCTTCATTCTGGTGATTGCCGTGGTGGTGCAGTTCACGGAGATGGTGGTGCGCAAGGCCTCGCCGGTGCTCTATCAGGTCCTGGGGATCTATCTGCCCCTGATCACCACCAACTGCGCCGTGTTGGGGATCGCCCTGCTCAATGTGCAACAGGGGAACGGCCTGCTGGAGAGTCTGCTGTACGGTCTGGGTTCGGCGCTGGGATTCACCCTGGTCATGGCGCTTTTCGCAGGATTGCGCGAACGCCTGGCCCTGGCCGCCGTACCCGCCGTCTTTCGCGGGGCGCCCATCGCCTTCGTGGTGGCGGGGCTCATGTCCCTGGCCTTCATGGGTTTCGCCGGTCTGACCAACCACTGAGGGGTTGCCATGATTCTGAATACCGTTTTCAACCGCAAAGATCGCAAAGAAACGCAAAGAAATACAATTACCTATATGCGTATCACCTCCTGTCCGGAAGGTGAAAGCGCCGAAGGATGTAACCCGCTACCTTCCTTCGCGTTCTTTGCGTCCTTCGCGGTTGAACTGAGGTTTCTAGGATGATATTTGCCGTTCTCATCCTCTCCCTGCTGGGCCTGATCATGGGCGCCCTGCTCGGCATCGCCGCCCGCTATCTGGCCGTGGAGGGCAACCCCCTGCTGAAGGAAATCGAGGGACTCTTCCCCGGTTCCCAGTGCGGTCAGTGCGGCTATCCCGGATGCAATGCCGCCGCGGAAGCCGTAGCCAACGGCCAGGCGCCGGTGACCCTCTGTCCCCCCGGCGGCAAGGGCCTGGCCGAGACCCTGGCCGGCAAACTGGGGGTCAGCATCGATCTCTCCAGCGTGGAAGAGAAGGAACCCCGTTTCGCCTTCGTCCATGAAAACCTCTGCATCGGCTGCACCAAATGCCTCAAACGCTGCCCCACCGATGCCATCATCGGCGGACCCCGGCAGATCCACGGGGTCTTCGCCGAGGCCTGCACCGGCTGCGAGAAGTGCTTCGAGGTCTGCCCCACCGAGTGCATCGAGATGCGCCCGATCCCGGCAACCCTGCAAACCTGGTACTGGCCGAACCCGGCCAAGGCGGCCTGACGATGAAGATCAAGCTCTTCCCCATCCGTGGCGGGGTCCATCCCGAGGACCGCAAGGGACTCAGCGCCGGCATGGCGATCGAGGCCATCCCCCTGGCGCCGCTGCTCCATATCCCCTTGCAGCAGCACATCGGCGCCCCGGCGGAACCCCTGGTGTCGCGCGGCGACCGGGTCAAGAAGGGACAACTGCTGGCGCGTGCCCAGGGGGCCATCTCCGCACCTGTGCATGCCCCCACCTCGGGGCTGGTCATGGGGATCGGCGGCTACCCCGCCCACCATCCCTCCGGGCTCAAGGTGCGCACCATCAGCCTGAAGCCCGATGGCAAGGAGGAGTGGATCGAGGGCCTTGACCCGGTGCCGGACCCCTTCGCCCTGGCGCCCGAGGAGATCGCCCGGCGCGTGGCCGAGGCCGGTATCGTCGGCATGGGCGGGGCGACCTTTCCCTCGGCGGTGAAGCTCGACCTGCGCAAGCGTTACAGCCTCCACAGCCTCGTCATCAACGGGGCCGAGTGCGAGCCCTATCTCACTTGCGATGACCGCCTGATGCGCGAGCAGCCGGAACAGGTCATCGAGGGGGCGCGGCTGATGGCGCGGGGCCTGGGGCTGGAATCGGTCCTGATCGCCATCGAGAACAACAAGCCGGAGGCCCAGGCCGCCTTGCGCGCCGCTGCCGCGCCCTATCCCGCCGTCAAGGTCATCGGACTGCCCACCCGCTACCCCATGGGTTCCGAAAAACACCTGGTGCAGACCCTGACCGGGAAAGAGACCCCGGCGCGGGGGCTGACCGCCGACATCGGCGTGGTGGTGCATAACGTGGCCACGGCCCTGGCCATGCATGAGGCCCTGCGCCAGGGCCGCCCCCTGATCGACCGGGTGATGACCGTCACCGGCGGCGCCATCGCAACCCCGCGCAATCTGCGTGTTCCCCTGGGCACCCCGGTCTCCTTTCTGATCGAGCTGTGCGGGGGGTTCAAACAGGAACCGGCACGGCTGATCAGCGGCGGCCCCATGATGGGCCAACCCCTGCCCAATACCCAGGTTCCGGTGGTCAAGGGGAGTAACGGACTCTTGGCCCTGACCGCCGCCGAGACCCAACAGGCGCCGGAGATGCCCTGCATCCGCTGCGCCAGTTGCGTCGGGGCCTGTCCCTGCGGCCTGACGCCCCTGGAGATCGCCGCCCGCATCCGCGCCGGGGCGCTCGACGCCTCGGTCAACCGGGGCTTGCTCGACTGCATCGGCTGCGGCTCCTGCGCCTATGTCTGCCCCTCCCACATCCCCCTGGTGCAGTATTTCAACCATGCCAAGGGCGAGCTGGCGGCACGCCAGCGGGCGCGGCACAAACAGCTCGAAACCAAGCGCCTGGCCGAGGCCAGGAGCGAGCGTATGGAGGCGCTGCAACGGGCCAAGCAAGAGGCCATGGCAAGGCAGAAGCAGGAACGGGCGGCCAAGGCCGCCGGAGGCGGCGAAGCATGATGATCCTAAAAACCGCTTTTAACCGCAAAGATCGCAAAGAAACGCAAAGTAATACAACAGCTTACATACGCCCAGTCTCTCGCCCGGAAGATGAAAGCGCCAATGGATGTAACCAATTGCCTTCCTTCGCGTTCTTGGCGTCCTTCGCGGTTAAACAAGGAAATTAGGATGAAAGAACCAACCCTCATCGCAGCGCCCTACAGCCACGCCAAAACCAGCGTCTCCCGCACCATGGGGCTGGTGATGCTGGCCCTGCTGCCGGCCACGCTCTTCGGCCTCTACCAATTCGGCTGGCCAGCGATTTTCCTCTTCACCGTCACCCTGATTTCCGCCGTGGCGGCCGAGGCCTTCTCCCTGCGGCTGGCGGGCAAGCCGGTGGGCCTGTTTCTGAAAGACGGTTCCGCCCTCCTCAGCGGCTGGCTGCTGGCCATGACCCTGCCGCCCTGGGCGCCCTGGTGGATCGGGGTGATCGGCGCCTTTCTGGCCATCGTCGTCGGCAAACAGATCTTCGGCGGCCTGGGCCAGAACCTCTTCAACCCGGCCATGGTGGCGCGGGTGGCGCTGCTGATCTCCTTTCCCCTGGAGCTGACCCTCTTCACCGCGCCGAGCCCGCTGTTTTCGGCAAGCGCCCCCGGTTTTCTGGAGGGCCTGGCCGTCACCTTCGGCGGCTCGAACGCCATCGACGCCGTCGCCAGCGCCACCCCCCTGGGTCATTTCAAGACCGAATTGGGCCGTGGTCTGACCCTCGGCCAGGCGTCGGAGGGGACCGGCAGCCTCTGGCAACTGGCATGGGGCCAGATTCCCGGCAGCCTGGGCGAGACCTCCGCCCTGCTGATCCTGCTGGGCGGGCTGTTCCTGATCCACAAAAAGGTGATCGGCTGGCACATCCCCCTGGCCATGCTCGCCGGTCTGGCCCTGCCCGCCGCCCTCTTCCACGGGCTCTATCCCGGTCAGTATGTGGGACCGCTGACCCACTTGGTGTCCGGCGCGGCCATGCTCGGGGCCTTCTTCATCGCCACCGATCTGGTCACCTCGCCGGTCTCCCGGAGCGGACAACTGCTGTTCGGCGCCGGTTGCGGCCTGCTGGTCTATGTCATCCGCACCTGGGCGGGCTATCCCGAGGGGGTCGCCTTCGCGGTGATGCTGATGAACGCCTGCACCCCTTTGATCGATCACTATTTGAGGCCGCGCATCTACGGCCGGGACCGCCGGGGCGAACCCTTGAACACTGACGGCAAGAGGGAAAATACCTGATGGACGAGCCCAACAAACCCCGCTTCCGCGATGGCATCCCCTACCAGGCGCTCCTGCTGGGCGGCTTCGCCACCCTGGCCACCCTGCTCCTGGTCGCGGCCAATATGGCAACCCAGGGGGCCATCGAACAACGCCAGAAGGAAGACCTGCAACTCTTCCTGACCCAGGTCATCCCTCCGGCCCAGAATGCCAGCGGCCTGTTGGAGAACAAATTGCAACTACCCGCCCCCGGCGGAAAGCCAGTCACCGTCTATCGCGGCATCGGCCAGGGCCGGATCAAGGCCCTCGCCTGGGAATTGAGCGGCAAGGGCTACGCCGGTCCCATCCGCCTCATCCTCGGCCTGGACGCGGAGGGAAAGATACTCGGCGTGCGAGTCCTCTCGCATGCCGAAACCCCCGGTCTGGGCGATAAGATCGAGGCGCAGAAGGACGACTGGATATTGGGCTTCAACGGCCTCTCCCTCGGCGACCCGCCCGAGGCGCGGTGGAAGGTGAAAAAGGACGGCGGCCAATTCGACGCCTTCAGCGGGGCGACCATCACCCCCCGTGGGGTGGTGGGGGCCATCCGTGAGGGGCTGCGATTCTTCGAAGCCCACAAGGCCGAATTGCTCGATCCGCCAAAGGGCAGCCAAACCTCCGGGAGAACCGAACCATGAGCGGCATCTACAGCAAAATTGCCCGCGACGGCCTCTGGGACAACAACGTGGTCTTCGCCCAGATGCTCGCCCTCTGCCCTACCCTGGCGGTCACCGGCAGCGCCACCAACGGGCTCGGCATGGGGCTGGCCACCACGGCGGTCCTGGTGGTCTCCAACATGCTGATCTCCGCCCTGCGCCGGATCATCAGCCCCGATGTGCGCATCCCCGTCTACGTGGTCATCATCGCCACCCTGGTGACCCTGGTGGACATGGGCCTCAACGCCTGGGCCCATGACCTCTACAAGGTGCTGGGCCTCTTCATCGCCCTCATCGTGGTGAATTGCGCCATCCTCGGACGGGCCGAATCCTTCGCCTCGAAGAACCCCATCCTGCCCGCCGGCTTCGACGGACTGATGATGGGGCTCGGCTTCACCTTCGCCCTGGTCCTCCTCGGCGGCGTTCGCGAGACCCTCGGCAGCGGCACCCTCTTCAGCAACGCCGCCCTGCTGCTGGGTCCCTGGGCCGCCTTCCTGGAACTCAAACTCATCCCCGATTACAAGAACTTCCTGCTCGTCATCCTGCCGCCGGGGGGGTTCATCCTCCTGGGCTTCCTGCTGGCGGGAAAGCGGCTGCTCGATCAAAGAGGAAACCCGTCATGAACGTGGGGGTCGCCTACGCCGCCAGAACCAAACAGGTCTGGCTCAAGCTGGAGGTGCCGGACGGCAGCACCCTGCGCGATGCCATCGTGCTCTCCGGCCTGCTCCGGCAGTTCCCCGACATCGATCTGGAAAAACAGAAGGCCGGCGTCTTCGGCAAGATCACCAAACTGGACGCCAAGCTGGAGGAAGGGGCGCGGGTGGAGATCTACCGCGAAATCACCGCCGATCCTGAGCTGGTGGAACGGCGGGACAACTGAGCCGCTTCTCAACCCTAGCAGCCCTCTTCCCTTCCAATTTACCCCCCGTGACCTTAGACTCTGGCCGCATCGTCACGCATTGGGAGCACCGCACATGAGCGAAACCAAACACTGCCGCCTGCTGATCCTGGGTTCCGGACCCGCCGGCTACACCGCCGGGGTCTATGCCTCCCGCGCCAACCTGAGCCCGGTGCTGGTCACCGGTATGCAGATGGGCGGCCAGCTCACCACCACCACCGAAGTGGAAAACTGGCCGGGCGAGCCCGAGGGGGTACAGGGTCCCGATCTGATGGAACGCATGCGCCTGCACGCCGAGAAGATGGGCACCGAGATCATCTTCGACCACATCCACAAGACCGACCTGAGCCAGCGCCCCTTTCGCCTGACCGGCGACTCCGGCGAATACAGTTGCGACGCCCTGATCGTCGCCACCGGCGCCAGCGCCCGCTACCTGGGCCTGGAGTCGGAGGAAAAATTCAAGGGCAAGGGCGTCTCCGCCTGCGCCACCTGCGACGGCTTCTTCTACCGCAACCAGAAAGTGGCCGTGATCGGCGGCGGCAACACCGCCGTGGAAGAGGCCCTCTACCTGGCCAACATCGCCTCCCATGTGACCATCGTCCACCGCCGCGACCAGTTCCGTTCCGAGAAGATCCTGGCCGACCGGCTCAAGGCCAAGGCCGCCGAAGGTAAAGTGACCATCGAGTGGGATTCGGTGCTGGACGAGGTCCTGGGCGACAAGACCGGCGTCACCGGCATGCGCGTCAAAAACGTCAAGACCGGCGCCACCAAGGACATCGACCTGCTGGGCGTCTTCGTCGCCATCGGCCACCGGCCCAACACCGAGATCTTCGAAGGCCAGTTGGCCATGCACAACGGCTACATCAAGGTCCAGGGCGGCATCGACGGCAACGCCACCCAGACCCATGTGGAAGGCGTCTTCGCCGCCGGCGACGTGGCCGACCACAACTACCGCCAGGCCGTCACCTCCGCCGGCACCGGCTGCATGGCCGCCCTCGACGCCGAACGCTTCCTCGACGCGCAATAGACGCCGACATCCCTCCGGTCCTTCGCATTTGATTGATCGTTCCCTCGCTCCGGCGTGGGAACGCATCCCCGGACGCTCCAGCGTCCCGAGATCGCAGAAATAGCCTAGCCCTTCTTTTTCATCTTCCGGGGCGGGTTGTCTCGTCCCATGGGCGGTTAGCGTGAAATCCGTGTTGTAGGTCGCCCTTTAGGGCGACAGTCGGCCTGAAGGCCGACCTACGTTAGCGTTTTCATCCTCCGGGGCGGCTCGCCTCGCCCCATGATCGTTAGGCCATAAGGATGTGCAAACGACGATGATCTACACTCATGTGTTGAACAAGGGCGGGCGCGGGGCGGCTAGTCCGCCCAATCCGGAAATTGCACTCCATGACCATGAGCAGCCAACCATGAAACCACACCACCTGTTGCTCCTTCCCCTGCTGCTGTGGGGCAGCCTTGCCTTGGCGGATTATCCGCTGGAGATCATCAAGCTCAGGTCGAATCTGCCGGAGGAGCTGTTGCCGTCGATCCAGCCTCTGCTGGGGCCGGGCGAGAATATCAGCGCGGCGCACAACATGCTGTTGTTGCGCGCGGCGCCGGAGCGGATCGAGGAGATCCGGCAGGTCATCGACCAGCTCGACCGCCCTCCGCGCAAGCTGTTGATTACGGTGCGGCGCGGGGCGGCCGAGATAACGCGGGGAGAGGGTTTTACGAGCAGCGACGGGGATCAGCGCATCCAGACCCTGGAGGGACGCCCCGCCTTCATCCATAGCGGCAGTTCCATCGCCGTGCCGGAGCGGACCACCACCCTGCGCGGCGGCGCGGTGATCACCCAGCGCACCACCGGCTACCGCGACGCCCTCCAGGGCTTCTATGTGGTGCCCCGTGTCGTCAGCGATCAGGTCACTTTGGAGATCCACCAGCAATACGACCAGCCGGGAGGACGGCGGGGGACCATTCAGACGCAACGCGCCGACAGCGTCGTCTCCGGCCGGCTGGGACAATGGATCGGTCTGGGCGGAATCAGCCATCAGGTCCGTCGGGAGGGGAGTTCCCTCTCCGGCTACGGCAGCCGCCAATCGGTCCAAACCCTGGATCTGCAAGTGCGGGTGACGGAGCTTCCCTGACCGCCATGGCGCAACTGATCCTCTTCAACAAGCCCTACGGCGTCCTGACCCAATTCACCGACAAGGAAAACCGCCCTACCCTGGCGGACTTCATCGCCATTCCGGGCGTCTATTGCGCCGGCCGCCTGGATCTGGACAGCGAGGGCCTGCTGCTGCTCACCGGCGACGGCGGCCTGCAACACCGGCTATCGAACCCCAAGGCCAAGACCTGGAAGACCTATCTGGTCCAGGTGGAGGGCATCCCCGATGAGGCGGCCTTGCAACGGCTGCGCGACGGGGTTCTGCTCAACGACGGCCCTACCCTGCCCGCCCAGGCCCGGCTGATTCCCGAACCGGCCCTCTGGCCGCGCGACCCGCCCGTCCGCTTTCGCGCCCAGATTCCCACCGCCTGGATCGAACTCAAGATCCGCGAGGGCCGCAACCGGCAGGTCCGGCGCATGACTGCCGCCGCAGGCTTCCCCACCCTGCGGCTGGTCCGCGTCCAAATCGGCCGGTGGGGTTTGGAGGGCCTGCCGCCGGGGGAGTGGCGGCAGGTCGAGCTTCCCTGAAGCAGGAGTAATGAGATACCGGCACCGGCCGAGACTCGCATGGCCGGACGCGATCCGGTCAAGTTCCCTGCGGGGCGAGTAGGATACTGAAACCGCAATAGCGTGGTTCTAAAAGCAACGATGGCGATTAAGCGTATTTAGTAAAGTGTCACCGTAATTCGTAATTGCCGCCGCAGGCTTCCCCACCCTGCGGCTGGTCCGCGTCCAGATCGGCCAGTGGGGCTTGAAGGGCCTGCCGCCGGGGGAGTGGCGGCAGGTCGAGCTTCCCTGAAGCAGGAGTAATGAGGTAGCGGCACCGGTCGAGACTCGCATGGCCGGACGCGATCCGGTCAAGTTCCCTGCGGGGCGAGTAGGATACTGAAACCGCAATAGCGTGGCTCCAAAAGCAACGATGGTGATTAAGCGTATTTAGTAAAGTGTCACCGTAATTGGGGATAGCGTTCGCGGCACAGGGGCTGCGCCTTGAAGCAGCGGGGGTGGAAGTGTCACCGTAATTCAAGTCCTCTCGATTGAAGGGTTAGGTGACTCGCGGTACACGGTGGTCTTTGGGGCTAAGAAAGACCACTCAGCCAAGTCTTCAGATTGACCACGCTGGCCCACCACGCCTCTACAAGCTTTGCGTCCACTTCTACTCGCTTGCCTGAATCGTCTCGGAACGAAAGATCGCCACGATGTGCGATCTTATTTCTGCATCTGAAGATGTTATCGATGGCCCGGTAGTTCGCTTCGAATTCCTTCCTATAGCTGCGTGCGAAGGCTTCTTGAGCAACAGAGTCGAGAAGCTCTAGAACACGCACAGAGACCTTTGCTTTGTCTTCCAGGTAGTCAAACGCGGCTCCCGCCGGAGAAGCCTGTGCGAAAAACTTGCGCTTAACCATTACCTCCGCACAGATTGCGAGTTCTAGAACGGCTCTTCGAAAATTTCCCTCAAACCATGCAGTCTGGGCGTCGGACAGAAGTGATTCTGATAGCGACGGTTCTTGAGAAGTGACTAGAAAGGAAAGCAGGCTTGGCACATCAGAGGGAGTTAGCCTCTTTGCGCCTAGCGTCCCGTGAAGTCCCGCCACCGGTTCAGCGACGAAAGTTGGTGTTCCTCGCAACTCCATTCCGTCTTCGCGATACCACTTTGGGTTGTGAAAGGAATGCTCCCAATCCGGTAAGGGACGGACTAGTGGAGTGTGAAGCGAGTATTGGAAGAACCTTAGAAAGCGGTTGGAAACTGAGGTTGCGACATCTTGATACGCCGGCAATCGCGTTCGCAGAAAGGTTGATTGCACTGTGAGATCGTTCTTCCCATCGGGCGTAACGATTGGCTTGGGACAAGCTTCTAGTTCGTCCCGAGAAATCACCAGTTCGATGAATTGGATGGCAGTAATCCAGTCCTCGTCTTCGCTTAGCTTGCTTCGCCAATGATCAACTGCCTTAAGGCGAAGAATGACATTGAAAGCTTCAATATCAAATGTCCATTCAGTTCCTAGTCCGTCTGGCCACGCTATGAGGCACGGCACCGATATGTCTATGGTGAAGCGAGCAGCAAGCCTGGGCATTCGAGGCACCTAACGAATAGCGTTTATCCGCCGCCAGGGACGAACGAGGAGAGCGCAGGCGGACATTGCGGCGGATAAACCTCGTTGGATTACGGTGACACTTTACTAAATATACTTAATGAATTATATATTTAGATACGGTGACAGTTTAGTCAAAATACTAAATATGCCACTTTCTCGCCACGTCGCGATTGCCCCGTCTCGTTATGGAACGCCGAATATAGCGATAGAAATTCGGCATTATCCTGTCCGTCCACGAAATGGTGGGCATGAGTACATGCCCACCCTACCCGGCCACGAGTCCAATACAAGGCCGAGGGGAAAATGGCAACTCACCCGGCGGCCGCTCTCCAGCAGGCTTTCCTTGGGATAGGTTTCCCGGCACAGGGGCTGCGCCTTGGGGCAGCGGGGGTGGAAGTGGCAGCCGGGGGGCGGGGCCGAGGGCGATGGCATGTCGCCTTGCAGGGGTTGTCTTTCGACATGGCGGTTTGCCTCCGCGATGGGGGCGGAGTCGAGGAGTGCGCGGCTGTAGGGATGAAGCGGGGTTTCGAGCACCGCCTCGACGGGGCCGCATTCGACGATGCGGCCCAGGTACATCACGGCGACCTCCTGGGCCAGGTAGGAGACCACGGCGATGTTGTGGGTGATGAAGAGGTAGCCTATCCCCAGTTGCTGTTGCAGATCCTTGAGCAGGTTGAGAATCTGCGCCTGCACCGAGACATCCAGGGCGCTGGTGGGTTCGTCGCAGATGATCAGCTTGGGGTCGAGCGCCAGGGCGCGGGCGATGGCGATGCGCTGGCGCTGGCCGCCGGAGAATTCGTGCGGGAAGCGGTCCAGTGCCTCTTCGGGCAGCCCTACCTGTTGCAGCAATTGGGCGATCCGGGCGCGGAGCTGGTCCGGCTTGCCCGCCTTACCCTGGGCGCGCAAGCCTTCGGCGACGATATCGGCCACCGGCATGCGGGGGTTCATGGAGGAATAGGGGTCCTGGAAGACGATCTGCATGTCGGCCCGCCGCTTGCGCAAGGCCGCGCCGGAGAGTCCGGCCAGGGATTCGCCCTGGAGCAGCACCTCCCCGGCGGTGGGGCGGATCAAGCGCAGGATCGCCTTGCCCACGGTGGTTTTGCCGCAGCCGGATTCGCCCACCAGGGCCAATGTGCGGCCGGCGGCCAGAGAAAGCTCGACCCCATCGACCGCGCGCACCTGGCCAACTGTACGGCGCAGCAATCCGGCGCGGATGGGGAAGTGGACCCGCAGCCCCTTAATCTCGATCAGCGGGGCCTGGACCGGCGGGTTCCGCCCGGCATCGGCTGGCGTGGGATCAATCGAGCCCGGCCCCGTTGCGCTGAGATCCGGCTCTTCGGCGAAGTGGCAGCGCACGGCGTGTCGCATGGCGACCAGGGTGCAGAGGGGAACCTGCCCCTGACAGGGCTCGCCCGCCCTGTCGCAACGATCGGCAAAACGGCAACCGTCGAAGCGCCGCCGGGGGGAAGGGACGCTGCCCTTGATCACCGCCAGGCGCCGCCCGCGCTTGCGGCTCTCCGGCAGGGATTGAAACAGCTTGCGGCTGTAGGGGTGGCGCGCATCGCGAAAGAATTCACCGCAATCGGCCGTCTCCACGATCTGGCCGGCGTACATCACCCCGACCCGGTCGGCGGCCTCGGCGACCACGCCCAGATCGTGGGTGATCAACAGCACCGACATGCCCGTCTGGCGCTGCAAGCCCTTGAGCAGATCCAGGACCTGGGCCTGGATGGTGACATCCAGGGCGGTGGTCGGTTCGTCGGCGATGAGTAGGCTGGGCCGGCCCGCCAGGGCGATGGCGATCATCACCCGCTGTTTCATGCCGCCCGAGAGTTGGTGGGGATATTCGTCCGTGCGCCGCTCGGGGTCAGGCAGGCCCACCGAACGCAGCAGTTCGATGACCCGCAGGCGCGGATTGCGGGCCTGTTCCGGCTCGTGCAGCCGCACCGCCTCGGCGATCTGCTCGCCGATGGTCATCACCGGATTGAGGGAGGTCATGGGCTCCTGGAAGATCATGCCGATGCGCCCGCCGCGTTCGCGGCGCATGTCGCGCTCGATCAGGTCGGGCAGGGATACGCCGTCGAGCAGGATCTCGCCGGACTGGATGCGCCCCCCCGGCGGCAGCAACCGCATCAGGGCCAGCGCAGTCATACTCTTGCCGCAACCCGACTCGCCGAGCAGGGCGAAGGTCTCGCCCCGGCGGATCTCCATATCGACCCCATCCACCGGCCGCACGGCATCCTCGCCCTCGCCGATGGCCACGCAGAGGCCGCGCACCCGCAACAGGATCGGGGAATCGCTCATCGTTCATTTCTCAGACGCGGATCGAAGGCATCCCGCACCGCATCGGCGAAGAGGTTGGCGGCCAACACCAATATGAACATAAACATCATCGAGGCCAGCAGGGACCACCAGACCACCGGCTCGCGGGCCATCTCCAGGCGGGCGCTGTTGATCATGTTGCCCCAACTGTAGGTGGTGGGATCGACGCCGATGTTGACGTAGGAAAGCACCGCCTCGGCCAGCACCAGGCCGCTGAAGTCGAGCACCAGGGTGATCAGCACGATATAGCCCACGTTGGGCAGGATGTGGCGGGCCAGGATGGTGAAATGACCCACCCCCATGGAGAGGGCGGCCTGCACATAATCCAGTTCGCGCAACTTCAGCGCCTCGCCGCGCAGCAGACGGCAGAGGCCGGTCCAACTGGTTACGCCCAGAATCAGGCAGAGGAACAGCAGGCGCATGTCGGCCCGCTCCTGCACCGAGCCGAACTGCTCCGCGTGGTTATCCATGTGCAGGTTCAGCATCAGCACGGCGGCAGCGATCAGCAGTACGCCGGGGATGGAGTTCAGTGTGGTGTATAGATACTGGATCAGGTCGTCGATCCAGCCGCCGAAATAGCCGGCCATCATGCCCAGCAACAGGGCGGCGGGCAGCATCACCAGGGTGGTCAGGGTGCCGATCACCAGGCCGGTGCGGATGCTCTTGAGGGCCTGATAGAAGACATCCTCGCCCACCTTGTCGGTGCCGAGCAGGTGGTAGTGCTGGGCCAACTGCCAGGAGGCCGCGCCCAACACCAGGATCATGCCGAGCATAACCAGCACCGTGGTCCAGGGGATATCCTCCTCGTCACCGGTGAAAAGGACCTCCATCTGTTGCAGGAAACCGCTGCCCTCCCGCCAGGCCAAAAGCCCGGCCAGCAGGGCCACCACCCCGGCCCACAGCAGCAGGCCCTCGAAGGCGCCGACCAGAAGCAGCCGCGCCTGATCCAGTATGGCCGCGCTCCCCGTGGCGAGGTGGCTTCCGGCATGCTCCAGGCGGGGATAGTCGCGCACCGTATTGCCGTCCGGGGTCTCGATGTTCTCCTTGGCGTAGAGATGGAGCGCGAGCGGGGCGGAATAGGTCTTCTCCTGGCGGGTGCGCAAGGGGCTGGCGATCCGGTCGAAGAGGCTCAGCACCTCGCCGGTCTCCACCCCCTTGGCGTCCTGGGCGCGGAAGTGGACCGAATCCAGCAGGCCGACGGCGACATAGGCGAACAGTACGATCAGCGAGGCCACCCCCACCCGGCTGCGCACCACCTTGCGCCAGGGCGCGCACAGGGGTTCGCGGCGGCGGGCATAACCGGCGAACAGCAAGATCCCCGCCACCAGCAGAAAGATCAGGGCGTCCGTCCAGAGGATCACCAGTTCGGGCATCATGACAGCCGCACCCTGGGATCGACGAGGGTATAGGAGATGTCAGTCAGCAACAGCCCCAGGATATAGAGGACCGAACCCAGGAAGACCATGGAGCGGACGATGGCGAAGTCCTGGCGGCTGATGGCGTCGATGGTGTAGCTGCCGAGCCCCGGTATGCCGAAGAAGGACTCGGTCACCAGGGCGCCCATGAACAGCAGGGGAATGGCTGCGACCACCATGGTCAGGATGGGGATCATGGCGTTGCGCAGCACATGGCGAAAGAGCACGGCGTTCTCCGACAGGCCCTTGGCCCGCGCCGTGCGTACATAGTCCTTGTGGATCTCTTCCAGAAAGAGGGTGCGGTAGACCCGGATGCCGGACCCCAGACCGCCGACCACCCCGATGATCACCGGCAGCACCAGAAACTTGGCCGCCTCCCAGCCGGTGTCATAGCCCGAGATGGGGATCAGCCGCAGCAGCTTCCCCACCAGCCATTGACCGCCGATGATGTAGAAGAGGCCCGAGATCGACATCATGGCGACCGCAGCCACCACCACCGTCAGATCGATAGGGGTCGCCCGGAACAGAACGACCGCCAAGGCGATCCCGATCGTCGTCAGCAGGCCGATCAGAAAGACCGGCCCGGCAATGGCCAGGCTGGGCCACATGCGCTGGGAGATGTCGTAACCGATGTCGCGCCCGCTGTCGGAACGGCCGAAGTCGAAGCTGAACAGCTTCACCGACTTCTGGAAGAAGATCGTCCCGGTCAGTTGCTCCAGCCCTTGCGCCTGCCCGTTGTAGAGCAAGGGCAGATCGTAGCCCCGCTCCGCCTTCCAGGTCTGGATCGCCTCCGGCGTCACCCGCTTGATGCCCAGATTCATGCGCGCCATGTCGTCCGGCGGATTGACCACGAAAAAGAGCACAAACGTCAGCACATTGACCCCGACGAGGATCGGGATGGCATAGAGCACGCGGCGAATGATATAGGCCATCATGGGGCGCGGAACCTGTTAACCCGGCAGTTCGCAGGGCAGGCAACGCCCTCTCTACAGAAAATCATCACAGCAACCCTGTTCAATCACGAAGAGAGCCTCCCCGCCAGCCATTGGACGGCAAAACCGGCGAATCCGAAGGCGGATGTTAGCACAAGGATTCTGCCGCTCGCCTCGCCTTGGGTTGGCGTGAAAATCCCTGTTGTAGGTCGCCCTTTAGGGCGACAGTCGGCCTGAAGGCCGACCTACGTTAGCATTTTCATCTTCCGGGATGGCTCGCCTCGCCCCATGATCGTCAGTCCTTTGAAATCCGCCAGCACCGATGCGGCTGGTAGCGCTGAAAATCCGGGGGGATGGTCTTGGAGGTTATCTCTTCGAACTGCGCCTCGCCTTCCAGTTCGGGATCGAGTTTGAAACCCCGGCGGTTGTTGGAGAAGAAGAGTTCCCCGGCGGGACTGAGCAGCCGCAGGGTCTTGCGCAGCAGCCAGGGGTGGTCACGCTGGATGTCGAAGGCATCTTGCATACGCTTGGAGTTGGAGAAGCTCGGCGGGTCCAGCACGATGAGGTCGAAGCGCTCGCCGGCCGCAGGGGCGTCTTGGATGAACTTCAGCACATCGGTACAGATCAGCCCGTGGCGCTTGGGGTCATCCAGTCCGTTGAGGATGAGATTGCGCCGGGTCCAGGCCTGATAGGTCTGTGACATATCCACCGTGAGGGTGCGCCTTGCGCCGCCGGCGGCGGCATAAACGGTAAAGCTGCCGGTATAGGCGAAGAGGTTGAGCAGGCTCTTGCCCTCTGCCCGTTCCCGGACCATCCGGCGGGTATCGCGGTGATCGAGAAAGAGCCCCGTGTCCAGGTACCGCCGCATGTTCACCTCGAACAGCAGGTCCCGCTCGCGCACACTGAAGAAGGGGGCATCCTCGTCCAGCTTCTGATATTGGTCGCTGCCCCGTTGCCGCTGGCGTGCCTTGAGGGCGATATGATCCGGGGGAATCTCAAGCGCGGCGGATAGCGCCTCCCGGTGCGCCGCTACCTGCGGCTCCTCCAGGGGACGTTTGCCCTCGAACAGTTGCAGGTGCAGCCAATCGCCATAGAGGTCGATGGCGTAAGGCAGCTCGGGGATGTCGCGGTCATAGAGCCGGTAGGCCTCCAATCCCTCCCGCTTGGCCCATTTGCGCAAATGGCGGCTGTTTTTCAGCACCCGGTTGATCAGGGCGTCCGTCTGGCTCATGACGCCATCATGTCCTGCCTGCGGCCGCTTCTTTCACCTCGCGCTGCTCCGCTCCCTCTGCCGGTGCAGGCGCACGGCGGGGATAATGAGGGCGGCGAGGGCCAGCAGGGTCAGGATGACGGGCCACCAGAGGGGTTCGTTCCACTGGATGCGGAATTCCCGGCGCCCTTCGGGGTCGATGCGCTTGTACTTGAGGGTGTTGTTGGCCATCAAGTTGGGTTTGACGTTGTGGTACCAGGCGTGGTGCAGGGAGAAGCCCTTGGGGAAGAAGCCCCAGATCCAGGGGGCGTCGCGTCGCAGGATCTCGGTCATTTGGTTGATGACGGCCTGCCGCTCGGGTCCGTTGGGCATGTTCTTCATGCGGTCGAAGAGGGCGTCGAACTCGGGGTTGGCATAGTTGGCGGCATTCTCGCCGCCATGCTCCACCTTGCCGTTGGGGCCGTGGAGCAGGAAAAAGAAGTTCTCCGGATCGGGGTAGTCGGCGTTCCAGCCCCACCAGAACATCTGCCCGGTTCCTTTCTGCATCTTTTCCTGGAAGCGGTTGTAGTCAGTGGTGCGCAGGATGAGCTGAACGCCGAGCTTGTCGAACTGCTTGCGCAGCCAACTCAGGCGCGACTTGTCGTCCGGCCCGGCGGCGGCCACGTCGAAGTAGAGCACCAGGGGCTTGCCGGTGGCGCTGTCGATGGCGTCGGGATAGCCAGCCTTGGCGAGCAGCCCTTTCGCCTCGGCGATGGCCCGGCGTTTGAGGCGTCCTTCGGACTTCTCGAAGACATGGGGGTTATAGTCGCCCTCGCGATGGCCGAAGATGCCCGGCGGCAGCGGCCCCTGGGCAGTGAGGCCGCGCCCGTTGGCGAAGATGGCGATGTATTCCTCGTAATCGACCGCGATGGAGATGGCCCGGCGCAGCAGCCGCGCCCGTTCCGTATCGCCGCCCACCACAGAGTCCTTCATGTTGAAGCCGAGGTACATGATGGAGGTGGTGACGGCGGTCGTCAGATTGATGCCCTTGCGCTTCATGGCGCCGGTAAGGCCGGCCTCTCCGCCCGTGTCGAAGCGTACCGCCTGGTCGAAGCTGTCGGATGTTATCCCTGATGTGTCGTAATAGCCCTGCAAGAACTTGTTCCAGTAGGGAATATCTTCCTTTTCCAGGCTATGGACGGCCTTGTCGATCAGCGGCAAGGGCCGGCCCGCGTCCGCCAGCAGTCCCTGGTCCCGGTCGTCCGGCTCCCCTTCTGCGGGATAGGTCTCGCCGTGAAAATTGGGGTTGCGGTCCAGCACCATGCGCAGATTGGGATTGTTCTCCGCCAGCAGGAACGGCCCGGTGCCCACCGGATACCAGTCGAGGCTGATGTTGCGCTCCTCCATGCCCGGCTGGCTGTAGAACCGGACCGCCTCCCAGGGCATGGGGGCGAAGAAGGGCATCGCCAGCCAATAGACAAACTGGGGATAGACCCCCTTCAGCCGGATGCTGAAACGGTGTCGGTCGATCTCCCGCACCCCGGCCATCTCGAATTGGCGCAGATCGAGGAAGCCCTTTTGTTGCGGGCGCTTCTCCTCCGCCGCGATCCGTTTGGCGAAATCTTCGAAACCGTCGATGTGTTCGGCCATCAGCCCGGCGATGGGGGAATGGGTGCTGGCCTGGGCCAGGCGCTTGATCTGGAAGACATGGTCGGCGGCGGTCAGCTCGCGCGTGCCGATCTCGGCGAAGTCCTTCAGGGCATGAACGCCAATCAGGTCCTTTTCGCCGAGTTCGAGATAGCGAGGCGTTCCATCCGGCTTGAGGGCAAAGGCGGGGTGGGGCTGATAGCGAATCCCCGGCTGGATGCGGATCTCGTATTCGCTGAAGGCCACCGTCGCCGGATCGGCGCCTTCGGGCAGGGGGCTCCCTTGGGCATCCAGCAGCCGTGGCTTGGGGACCTCCGTTGCGGTCAGGGGGATCAGCTCATAGGGCCGCTTGAGAAAGTGGTATTGCAACGGCGGCTCGTAAATCTGGGCAATGAAGGCGTATTCGTTCGAGCTGTAGGAACGGGCCGGGTCCAGATGCTTCGGCTGCTCCGAAAAAGAGCTGTAGAGAATCCGGAGCCCCTCCTCCCCCTTCGGATAGGGGTTGTTCCAGGGCTTACCGCACGCCGCCAGGGAGAGGGAGATAAGAAGTGCCAGGAGGATTCGCATGGGGGACTATTCTTTCACAGGCTGGGGCGAAACCACTAACGATCATGGGTTGGAAAGTCTCCAGTAAGAGCTACCATTTTCCCACGCACAATCAGCCCGCCAAACCGGGCCACAACAACACGAGGAACGCAGCATGCAATACCAACTCCCCCCCCTGCCCTACCCCATCGAGGCGCTGGAACCCGTCATCTCCCGCGAGACCCTCCAGTTCCACCACGGCAAGCACCACCAGACCTATGTGGACAACCTCAACAAGCTGGTGCCGGGCACCGAATTCGAGGGCAAGACCCTGGAAGAGATCATCCCCAAGGCCAGCGGCGGCATCTTCAACAACGCCGCCCAGGTGTGGAACCACAGCTTCTACTGGAACTGCCTCAGCCCCAACGGCGGCGGCGAACCCAGCGGCGCCCTGGCCGAAGCCATCAAGGCCGCCTTCGCCGATTTCGCCAGCTTCAAGGAGAAATTCAACCAGTCGGCGGCGACCAACTTCGGCTCCGGCTGGACCTGGCTGGTGAAGAACAAGGAAGGCAAGCTGGAGATCCTCAACACCTCCAACGCCGGCTGCCCCCTGACCGATGGCAAGACCGCCCTGCTCACCGCCGATGTCTGGGAACACGCCTACTACATCGACTACCGCAACGCCCGCGTCAAATACCTGGAAGCCCTCTGGGGCATCGTAAACTGGGACTTCGTGGCCGGGAATTTTGCCGGTTAGAAAACCGGGATCAAATCTCCGTCATGAAGGGGCCTCCAGCGGAGGCCCTTTTTTATTGGGACTGAGAGGCTGTGGATTCCCCCTCCCCAACCCCTCGCGGAGTTGGAAGCCCAGCCTTTCGGGTTCATCCTCAAACCCGTGACTTTGCCGCCCGTGTCACTACTTCGTCCTCGGACAGGGGATTTTGGGGGTGGTGGCTGAGGCATAGGGGCGTGGTGACTTTCACCGGCCTCTTCATCCCTTCGGTGGTGAAGTAGAACTCTCCGGCCCCGAGATTGCCGATGTCAGTGGCGGCACCCCCCTTGGCCGCCATCAGCTCGCGGGTGGCCGCGATCGTCGCGGGCGCATTCATGCGCCCATAGAACTGGGTGGTGCAATTGCCGATGATCTTGTTATCGATCCCCTTGGGCACCTGGGTGGCGAAAATCATGCCGAGCCCGTATTTGCGCGCCTGGGCCACCAAGGACAATGTGCTCCCCTTGCACGGCGTCATCTTGACGGCTGGGGCGAAATTCTGCGCCTCGTCCAAAACATAGAGCGCGGTCAAGGGCCGCCCCGGCGGGGACGGATTCTTCTTGATGAAGGAGAACAGCGCCATCTGCAATTGATTGACGAAGGCCTGGCGGGTCTCGTCCGAGGGCAGGCCGGAGAAATTGATCACCGAGATACGGTTTTTCCCCGGCGACCGGGCCGTGATCAGCAGTTTTGGGTCGAGTGCCGTCCCCGATGCTGCTAAGAGGGGATTCTTGGCCATCGACGCCCTCAATTGGTTGCCCATTTCGCGGGCGAGTTTTTCCGCATCATCGATATCGCTGATGCCCTCGGGCAATTCCGAAAGAAAATGGGTGAAGCTGTGCAGATCACCATCCATCCGCAGGGCGAAATACTTCAGTGCCTGAACCAATACCCCCTCCTTGAGCGCGGCCTTGGCCCCCGTTGCACCGACGACCGGATGCAAGGTGGCTGCAGCCATGTGAACGGCGCGGTCGAGTTCGTCCGCGTCATCCCGGATCGCGGAAAAATCCGGCAGCGAGGAAAGTACCAGCGGATTGCCCCCCGCGATGCGCGGGGTCCAGATAACCACCTCGGCGAGTTCCTGATAGCGGGCGGCCCTTTCGGCCTCGCCCTCGCCCCAGACGCCGGGGCGTTCTGGCCAGGGATCACCGAGACGGGCAAGGTCGTTGTTGGTATCGAGGACGATGGCGGGGATGCCGTGCAATGCCGATTCCTCGATGATACGACGCAGCAAAACCGTCTTACCGGAGCCGCTACCGGCCAGAATGGCGGTATGGCGCGACAAGATCGACAAAGGGATGGAATAGGGGACGCCGGATTCCTTCGCCTTGCCGACAGGGATGACATCGGCATTGTCCCCCTGTGAGCGGTCGGGCTGTCCGCCCTCCGATGGTGGCCTCTGTTCCGTCTCGATCCCTGGGATCGATGGTGGCCCAGATCTCTGTCCCGCTTCGCAGAGGCCGGTAGCTCTGAATAGCGCGGTATCGCACAGGGGTTTGCGTTGCCGAAGCCAATCCTCGAAGCCCTCCGGTTTCTGATGCAGCATCAGCTTTAGCGCGACCAGTGTTCGCAAATCGTCCCTGCCCAGAGGAACGAATCTCCCGCCGGCATTTTCAAATTCATCGGCCAGTTGGGCAGAAACGCGGCCGGACGGTGGAGGGGTATTGCGCAGGATGAACAGGCGGCGAAAGGGCAAATCACGGTCGATGCCGGAGGCGGTGATCGCCGCCTTCAGCCTTGCCTGGAAGGCCATGGCATGGTTCTGATTGAGGACACGGAAGCAATAGTGCTCTTCCCGGTCGTCGTCGCAGCGATGGATGAAGCGCAATCGGCCATGCAATGCCGGGCGCCTTTGATCGAGGTCGCCATCGACCAGCAGATCGACCCCATCGGCAATCTCGGTCTGATGCACATAGATGCGCAGCAGGTCTTGCATCAAGTCGCAGAAGAGGTCGTCTTCCGCGCCCGGATCGGTCAAAGTCTCTGTCTGGGCGTTGGATTTGGCCTGGGCGAATTGACGATCGAGATCCGGGCCTTGAACCGGCCTGGGTTTAGGTTCCAGCCCGGCAAAGCGGGCAAGTTCCTCAACGACGCCCGAGGCAATGCACCTCTTCCTGTGGGCCTCGCATTTCATCAGGAGTTCGCGCGGACTGAGGGCGATGGCGGAATCGAAGGCGTCGGGATGGAACGGCCATGTGGGATAGGCGGGGTGGAAACCGCGCTCGGCATAGGCGGATTCCAAGCGGTTGCGAACGATGATCTCGGCGGTCTCCCTTTGGGTGATCGGCGACAGCAGCGTCGGTTCGTGGAAGCGCTGGGTCGCGCTCCTCAAGGCCCTTTCCTTGAGGATTTCCCAGGTCGCCTCAAGGCAGGAGACGAGGGTCATCGCCCGATGCTTCACATCGTGCAAGTCCATCAGTCCACCGGCCAGGGCTTCGATAATCGAGCGCGCCTTGCGCTCGCCGTCCTCGTCCGTTTCCTTGGATGGACCGGCCCGCAGATTGGACTCGCTGAGGATGGCATCGATCTGGTCGATGGCAATCATGGTTGGCCCGGTAAGGCCCATGATCCAGGAGAGACCTCGCACGATTTCGATGGCAGGGCGCTGGTGGCCAAACCCGAAGAGCCCTGCTACATCGAGGGGGATTTCCAGCCCCTGTAGCCAGTTATAGCCGACATTGACGGCCTCCCTGTCGGCGGAATTCAACAGCAGGAGCGCACGGAACACATCCTGATGGCTCTGGGTCTCGCTTCTGGAGAGTTGGGCAAGACGGTCGAGATAAACTTTGAAGACATAGGCTGGAGGGAACTTGGCGCCGGAATCGAGTTGCAACTTGTCGCTGGCATCGCCAAGCAATCCCGGCTTGTTGGGTTCGAGGATCGCACCCAGTTTTTTTATCAGGAGCTGGTATTGGAATTGGCCATCGCCCATCTTCCGATGGAGTGAATTGACAAAGCCAAGGCAAACGGTCGGCCAGAAATCCCTGACATCGACCAGATCGATCAAGACGAACCAGCCGCCCCTCTCCCAGACCCGCCGACGCAGATTGCCCACCAAATGGGTTTTCCCCGCGCCGGCGGGACCGACAATGACTTCGCCGAGGGGCGCTGCCATCGGGTCACGGGTGCGGCGATTGAACTCGGACATCAAGCCATCGGCAACCTGTCCATTTAGCGCTTCGACATGATAGGCGCTGTCGTGCCAAACACTGTGCAACTGCCTTGTCCAGTCGAAGTCGGCTTCCTGGAAGGCAGCAAGGCCAGGATCGCTCCCCTTCATGGCTAGGCCCCGAAATAGAGGATATGGCGAGGATTGCCGCCGACATCCAATGCCGCTTCCCGGTCTGCGGCGGTAATCTCGCGGTTATCGTCGAGGATCATCAGTACAAGGACAGCTTGCCGCTGCATTTCGAGCAGGGTCCGATCGAGGGTGGCCCTGTCCAGATCGGGCATGGCCGCGCGCAACTGGTGCAGCCTGACCCGCTGCTTCGTATTGCCATGGGTCAATTGAAAATAGGCCTGGCGAATGCGCTGCTCGATCTCGCCCGTGGCAGTGGGCGCCATTCCTCCTTCGATAGGAAACAATTCCGCCAGTGCAATCCCCCTCTCCTGAAGGAATGGCATCAATCGCATCAAGAACGACCGAAAGATCGGCGCGGCGGATTGGGTCTTCGGCAGTTCCACGCCAGGGTGCCTCGCCGCCCAGGCCCAACCCTTGTCCGTGACCTCAAGCAGGATCGTTCGGCCTTGCAGGCTCATTTCGAGCAGGCCCGCCTTTATCAACCCCTCGCGTATCGCCTTGGTGACCTGAAACGCCCTATCCTTCTGCAATCCCCGGCCCCCTTCGGCAATCAGGGACCAGAGTAACAACGCCTGCCAACTTGAAGGGTTGATGGTCATTTTGCGCTCCCCTTTACCTGTGTATGTCGATATTCAGATGCCATTACCAGTTCGCCCGCCTATATTTCACGAAATCGCGAATCTTATCCAGGCATTGCGGGGTGTCTCGCAATACCGCGTTGCTGCTGAGACGTAACACCAGATAGCCACTGAGATTCAGTTCGTAGTCGCGCTGGCGGTCCGCGTCGTATTTCTCCACGTCGCCATAGTGTTGTTCCCCATCCACCTCCACCAAGACCCGCCCCTCCCGCCACACCAGATCGACGCAATAGCGACTGCCGCGCACAGTCTCGACGGATTGGTTGAAGGCAAACAGATACGACAGTTCGGGGTCCCTTCTTATCACCACCGCCAGCCGTTGCTCAGCACGGCTGTTGTGATGGGGGCGCCCCCGGACGGTACCCAGGAATTCCACAGGCGACTTGGTGTTGGTCCGGGGCTTGGCCCTGTCCGAATCCGCAGTAACTAATGCGCCGTCATATGCGCCATACAGGATGCGTTGCAAGGGGAGGTAATGGGTGCTGCCGACGGGCAGTAATGCAATGACCGCCAGAGGCCCGTTTTCCGCCAGCCATTCCAGGGAACGCACCAAACCCCTGGCTTGATCATCGGAATCCAATCGGGAGATTTCCACGATCATCAGCAAGCCGCCAGGGTGGATGGCCAGACAGAGTTGCTGTAATTGGATCTGCGCCGGGATACCGGCGACAGAAGGGGGCCGGCCGGAGAGGACAAGATCGACGGCACGCTCGGCCCAGTCGGGGGCCAAATCATGAAACGGGCCGTCCTTCCTGATGTGATGGATTTCGATTCTCGCCAGCTCCCGCCCCGCCGAGGTGTTCTCGCAAGTCAGGAAACCCTCGCCACCGTACCAAAATGGCCAATTATCCAATGCCGTACTTGCAAGCAGGGCAAGAACCTCATCGTCCGTCTCCATCGCCTGCTCCGGGCCGATCCTAACCATCAGCGGCAAACGCTCATGAATGGCAAAGTCAGCCCCCGAAAAATGCGCCGTTACCGCATCGCTTGAAAGGCCGATATAGACGCTGACCTTTCCCGCCCTTGCATGCAGTATGGCCTCCATGAGTGACCCTGGCGCTTCTTGGGCATGCCTCCCGCTCATGGATTAACTCCTCCGTCATTCTGGTCGGACATGCCTTCTTGCCAACCTCTTCGATAAACCCGTCCTGCATTATGGGCCGGGAAGAAAATTATTCGTTACAATTGCGCACCGATTTTTTTCAAACTACGGAGTCACCATGGGCTTTTTGGACAACAAGAAGATCCTCGTCGTCGGCATCGCCAGCGACCGTTCCATCGCCTGGGGCACCGCCGAGGCCATGCACCGCGAAGGCGCGCAACTCGCCTTCACCTATCAGAACGACAAGCTGAAGAAGCGCGTCGAGGCCGCCGCCGCTGAAATGGGTTCCGACATCGTGCTGCCCCTGGACGTGGGTGACGACGCCCAGATCCAGGGCGTATTCGAGGAACTGGGCAAGCGCTGGGACGGCCTGGACGGCATCGTCCATTCCGTCGCCTTCGCGCCGCGCGATCATCTGGAAGGGGGGTATCTGGACAACCTGACCCGCGAGGGCTTCGCCATGGCCCACGACATCAGCGCCTACAGCTTTGCCGCTCTGGCCAAGGCCGGCCGGCCGATGATGCAGGGCCGCAAGGCCGCGCTGGTCACCATGACCTACCTGGGCGCAGTGCGCGTGGTGCCCAACTACAACGTCATGGGCGTGGCCAAGGCCAGCCTGGAGGCCAATGTGCGCTACCTGGCCGATTGCCTGGGTCCCGAGGGCATCCGCGTCAACGCCGTCTCCGCCGGCCCCATTCGCACCCTGGCCGCCGCCGGCATCAAGAACTTCAAGAGCATGCTGGATGCGGCCGAGGCCAAGGTCCCTCTGCGCCACAATGTCACCATCGAAGAGGTCGGCAACGCCGCCGCTTTCCTTTGCTCCGACCTCGCCTCCGGCATTACCGGTGACGTGCTTTACGTCGATTCCGGATATCACATTTTGGGGATGTAATCGGGCTTGAGGGCTCGTGAAGAACGCAGAGGCGCTGGGTAAAACCAGCGCCTCTGCGTCATCGTCAATTCGTCACTGAGAGGCTCGCGGTCTTTTCCTTGCCGGCCGTCGCAACCCGGTTCTCGGTGTAATATTCGAGCACCTTTTTCACGTAGCCCTGGGTCTCGGGAAAGGGCGGCACTTGGTTGCCGTGCTTTTTCACGTTGTTTTCGCCCGAATTGTAGGCCGCGAGGGCGAGGCTGAGATTGGAGTTGAACATGGCGAGCAAATCCCGCAGGTAGCGGGAGCCACCGTCCACGTTCTGGTAGGGGTCGGTGATATTGGTAACCCCATAGCGCTTGGCGGTATCTGGCATCAATTGCATCAGGCCTCGCGCGCCCGCCTTGGAAAGGGCGTTCGGGTCGTAACCCGATTCCGCCTTGACCATGGCGTGCAGCAGTTCCGGCCTGAGACGCACCCGCCGCGCCGCCTCGTCGATGATGGGGGCGTGGCGGGCCAGATTGAGCCGGTATTGAGCGGGGTCCCACCCGCTGGGGGAACCGGAACGGGTCATCCCCGGCGGGGCATAGGAGCTGATCTCGCCGATGGATTTGGAACGCCACAATAGCTTGTAGTCGCCCTGCATCGGCTTATCCGAGAAACAGATGCGCCCCTCCACATCCTGATACTTGTAGATCTCGGCGGAGGCAGATTCGGCGACGGCCAGCAGGATGATGGTCAGCAGTGCGTAACGCATTCCGTTCGATACCGGTTGATGGGGACACGACAGCCCCGACACAACTTACTTTATCGAACAAAATCAGAATATTTTCAAGATTATTTTACGTCATGCGCAAATATATAGACCTATATCACTGAAAACTGGCCATTCACAGAACCGGATATCTCTTAATCAAGCCCCGCAGCACTTCTTGAACTTCTTGCCGCTGCCACAGGAACAAGGATCGTTGCGCCCCACCTTGGGCGCTTCCCGCTGCACCGTCTCCGGCTTTACCTGTTTTCCGCTCAGGTAGTACCAGCGTCCTTCCTCTTTGGTGAATAGGCCGGTCTCGTGGTGCTTTCTCAGCGCCCCCTTGTCGCGGTATTGGGCAACGAATTCAACCTCGCCCTTCTCGTCACCGGCGCCGCCGCCGACCAGGCTACGAACCTCCAGGCCCATCCACTGGGACTCGGCGGCCCAACGCCTGGCAGCCGCCGCGTCATGGTCGTGCCGGGAACTGGGGTGCAGACTCTCGGTCAGATGTTCGATTTCGCCCTTGGCATAGGCGGTGTAACGGGACCGCATCAAGGCCTCGGCACTTTCCGCCGCTTGCTCGCCGCGAATGATGGGGCCGCAGCAGGCGTCATATTCCTTACCGGAACCACAGGGGCACTGGCTCATGGCTTCACTCTCCAGGTTATTTCGGAAAAAGGCGAAGAATGAAGGAAAAGAGGGCTGTGCTCAATCTCAACCGGCAAGCGGCTCATGCCGAGGGAAATATTGCGGGCAGCCAGCAATCGGCCCATAAGCCGATCTGCCGCCGCGTTACTTCTTCTTTTGCAGCTCCACCAATTCCTTTAGCAACGCCTCGATATTGGCCAGGCGTGTCTCCATATTTTGCATGTGTTGCGGCATCATTGCCTGCCCCTGTTGCATGCGCTGCATCATGCACGGCATGCCGCCACCCTGCGGGTTGCCCATCATGGGCATGGCTTGGGGCGTGGCATTCGCGTCCTGAGCGGTTTCCGCCGTCGCGGCCGGCTGGGCGGAGGCCCCGAATGAAATGGCCCCGGCAAAAAGAATGGTCGTTATTGCTGTCGAAATCTTCATAGCGCTTTCTCCTTCGGTTTAAAAAACCCGCCGTTCTGCGGCGGGCGAAAACAGGACAGGCCGGACCCGCATCCGGCAGGAACCCGCTTTGTCTGTCTAAGGCGTTGGGCAGCCGCCTTAAGCATAAGTTCCTCCTCGAACCCCGGAAACCCTTGAGATTCGCGGGTTCGTCAACATTTAAGCAAGACCGGAGGCTGGAGACCCGAGGCTGAAGGAGGGAGGATCGCTTTCCCTCTCTTTCCTCAGGTCTCAAGCCTCAAGTCTATAGCCAGTTTGGAGAACCAAGATGACCGATCCCCTGCATATTGTCTGTCCGAAATGCATCGCCGTTAACCGCATCCCCAGCCAGCGTCTGGCCGACAACCCCAAATGCGGCAAGTGCGGCGGACCTTTGTTCAACGCCCATCCGGTGGAACTGAACTCCGGCAGTTTTCAGAAGCACCTCCAGCGCAACGACATCCCGCTTCTGGTCGATTTCTGGGCGCCCTGGTGCGGACCCTGCAAGATGATGGCCCCGGCCTTCGAACAAGCCACCGCCCAATTGGAACCCCGGGTGCGTCTGGCCAAGATCAACACGGAGGTGGAACAGGCATTGGGTGCGTCCCATGGCATCCGCAGCATCCCGACCCTGGCCCTGTTCCATCATGGCCGCGAGATCGCCCGCCAGGCGGGGGCGATGGGAACCGCCGACATCGTCCGCTGGGCACTCTCCCACCTGTAGCCGGATTCAGTTCAAAAGCGACTCGATCACCCGTTGCGACTGCGCCCCCACCAACACCTTGGCGATGGCCTCATGCCTCAGCACGACCAGGGTGGGGGTGGCGCGGATGTTGTAATCGTTTGCCGCTTCCATGTCCCGCGAGACATCGATGCTGACGACGTTGGAATTGGACCGCCCCAGTTCCGCGATGATGGGCGTCATGCCCCTGCATGCCCCGCAGCGGGGACTATGGAAATAGAGCAGCGCGGGGCGGCTGGGATCGAGACGGCGGGTCAGATCCGAAGCGGGCACGGGCAGGCCCTGCAACCGCCTCGATTGCCAGAGAATCCAGACCTGGAGCAGGACAAAGAGTCCAACCAGGGCCAGGGCGATGGTGACGATGAGTGACATGGATGGCTCCTTGCGAGGCTTCGGGTTAGGCGGATGGTTTGCCGCTTACCCCCCAAGTCTAGCGCCTCCCGCCCGAAATCTCTCCGAGGTAAGCCGCGCCGACGGACAGCCTGAAGGCCGGCCCACCCTTTTTCCGTCTTCCGGGGCGTCGGCTCGCATTCATGGCGGCTAGGTTGTTACCGGCCGGACCCGGCGACTAGAATAGCCCTCTGTCTCCCGAAGGACGATCCCATGAGCACCGAATTCCAGCAACGCGCCGAAGAACTGGTGGCCGCCGGGCGCTTTCTTTATCAACGCGGCTGGGTGCCCGCCACCAGCGGCAACCTCTCGGCGCGGCTCAAGGACGGACGCATCGCCGTGACGGTCTCCGGCCGCCACAAGGGATTCCTGACCCAGGGCGACATCATGATCACCGACGCCAGCGGACAGTCCCAGGACGGCCGCCGCCCCTCGGCCGAGACCCTGCTCCATGTGCAGATCTACCGGCGCTTTCCCGACATCAACGCGGTCCTGCATCCCCATTCGGTCAATGCCACACTGCTTTCTCGCCTGTTGAGCGAAGATCTGGTGCTGCAAGACTACGAGCTGCTGAAGGCCTTCAACGGCATCGACAGCCACGAGTGCAGCGTGCGGGTGCCGATCCTCCCCAACGACCAGGACATTGCCCGCCTGGCCGCCCAGGTGGATGCACGCATGGACGCCTGTTCGCCCCTGCACGGCTACCTCATCGCCGGACACGGCTTCTACACCTGGGGCCAGAGCGTGGAGGACGCCCTGCGCCATGTGGAGGCCTTCGAGTTCCTGTTTGAATGTGAAATGCGTTTACGCGGAGTCAACAAATCATGAGCACACTGACCCTTTGCCGTAGCGATTCCGCCGAGCGGATCGAACACCTCGCCGACCACCCGGCCATCGTCGCCAAACTCGCCGGGCTGGGCGTCCGCTTCGAACGCTGGGACGCCGACGCACCCCTCTCGGCCGATGCGGGGCAGGAGGAGGTCCTGGCGGCCTACGCCGGTTCCGTCGAGCGGTTGAACAAGGAGTACGGCTTCCAGTCCCTGGACGTGGTCGCCCTGCGGCCGGACCATCCCCAGCGGACCGAACTGCGGGCCAAGTACCTGAACGAGCATATCCACGCCGACTTCGAGGCCCGCTTCTTCGTCGATGGCGCCGGGCTCTTCTACGTGCATCTGGGCGATCAGCTCTACATGATCCTCTGCGAAAAGGGCGACCTCATCTGCGTCCCCGCCGGGGTGCCCCACTGGTTCGACATGGGCGCCGCGCCCGACTTCAAATGCATCCGCTTCTTCACCACCCCAAACGGCTGGGAAGCAGAGTTCACCGGCGACCCGATCAAGGCCCGTTTCCCCGACTACGACGCCTATCGGGCGGCCCTTTGATGATCCTGGCGATCCTGACCGACATCGAGGGGACCACCACCTCGGTCTCCTTCGTCTTCGATTGCCTCTTTCCCTACGCCCGCGCCCGCCTGGCGGCGTTCGTCCGGGAGAATGGCCATGACCCGGCGGTCAGGGAACAGCTCGACGCCGTGGCGCGTGAGTCCGGCCGCAGCCTCAGCGATGACGAAGCGGTGGCGCAATTGATCCAATGGATCGACGAAGACCGCAAGATCACGCCCCTCAAGGCACTGCAAGGGATGATCTGGGAGGCGGGATATCTGAAAGGCGACTTCACCGGCCATGTCTACCCGGATGCGGTGAAATACCTGCGCCAGTGGAAGGCGCAAGGGCTGGCCCTCTATGTCTACTCCTCCGGTTCGGTCAAGGCCCAGCAACTCCTCTTCGGCCACAGCGACGCGGGCGACATGAGGCCCCTCTTCTCCGGCTGGTTCGACACCCAGGCCGGCCCCAAACGCGAGGCCGCCTCCTACCGCCTCATCGCCAGCCAGATCGGCCTGCCGCCCGGCGACATCCTCTTTCTCTCCGACATCAAGGAAGAGCTGGACGCCGCCCGCGCGGCCGGCATGCAAACCATTTGGCTGGTGCGCGGGGCGATCCCGGACCCCGAGGCAACACACCGGCAGGTGACGAGTTTCGATGAGATCCGGATTTAGCGTGAAAATCCGTGCGTAGGTCGCCCTTCAGGGCGACAGTCGGCCTGAAGGCCGACCTACGTTAGCGTGAAATACGCGAAGCACCTTCGCTCCCTCCCCCTCCGGGGCATAAGCGCTAACTTATCCGAAACTATGCTAAGAATGTGATTAAAAACTGTCAAATTTGCATGAATTTCACTTAAAAATCCGACGAAAAATACCTTAGCGCGCTTAAGTTAGCGCTTATGCCCCTCCGGGGGGAGGGTTGGGAAGGGGGAACGATCAGGGGGCGAGGCAACTTTTCATCTTCTGGGGTGGGGTGCCTCGTCCCATGATCGTTAGGGCACCTTGTAGGTACTCTCTACCTTATCAAAGAACGCTCCCCCGAACCGCCGCTCCACATAACCATCCAGGATTGCCATGAACTCCTCGGCGATGCGGTCGCCCTTGAGGGTGGCTGCCTTTTCGCCGTCGATGAAAACGGGGGCTGCGGGGTTCTCGCCGCTGCCGGGGAGGCTGATGCCGATGTCGGCGTGCTTGCTCTCGCCGGGACCGTTGACGATGCAGCCCATGACCGCCACGTCCAGGTTTTCGACGCCGGGGTATTTCCCGCTCCAGACAAGCATCCTCTCCCGCAGATGATCCTGCACCTGCTTGGCCAGTTCCTGGAAGAGGGTGCTGGTGGTGCGACCGCAGCCGGGGCAGGCGATGACGACCGGCATGAAGGCGCGCAGGCCCAGTGCTTGCAGAATCTCCTGGGCGACGATGACCTCTTTGGTGCGGGGCTCGCCCGGCTCGGGGGTCAGGGAGACACGAATGGTGTCGCCGATCCCCTCCTGCAACAGCACCGCCAGGGCGGCGGTGGAGGCGACGATCCCCTTGGAACCCATGCCCGCCTCGGTCAGCCCCAGGTGCAGGGCGTAGTCGCTCTCGGCCGCCAGCAGGCGATAGACGGCGATCAGGTCCTGGACCTTGCTCACCTTGCAGGAGAGGACGATGCGGTCGCGGCCCAGACCGAACGACTCAGCGCGGGCGGCGCTCTCCAGGGCGGAGGCGACCATGATGCGGTGCATCAGGGCATCGGGCTCCAGCGGCGCCTCGGCGCGGGCGTTCTCGTCCATCATGCGCGCCAGCAATGACCTGTCGAGACTGCCCCAATTCACGCCGATACGCACCGCCTTGCCGTGGCGGGCTGCGGTCTCGATCATGGCGGCGAAGCTGGCGTCGCGGGTCTGGCCGCTGCCCACGTTGCCGGGGTTGATGCGGTACTTGGCCAGGGCCTTGGCGCAGGCGGGGTGCTGCTCCAGCAGGCGATGGCCGTTGAAGTGGAAGTCCCCCACCAGGGGGATATTGATACCCTGCCGGTCCAGTGCCTCGCAAATATGGGGCACGGCGGCGGCCGCCGCCTCGTTGTTGACCGTGACCCGCACCAGCTCCGAACCGGCGCGGGCCAGTTGGGCCACCTGGGCCAGCGTCCCCGCCACATCGGCGGTGTCGGTGTTGGTCATGGACTGCACCACCACCGGGGCCGTGCCGCCGAGGCACAGGTGACCGATGCGGACGGGGGTGGTCTTATGGCGTTGAATCTTGGGGTGCGTCATCTGTTGTCCACTAATTCAAAGGGTCGTAATGGCCGCCGATGGCGAAGATATAGAGGCTTTTTTCATCGAATTTGTAGATCAGGCGGTCCTTCTGACTGAGCCGCCGGGACCAGAAGCCGGAGAGGTTATGGCGCAGGGGTTCGGGTTTCCCCGTTCCGGTGGCGGGATCGCCCCGCAGCATCTCTTTCAGCATGGCGCATAGGGCCTGGTGCAGGCGCTTGTCGCGGGTTCTGAGTTCTTCGTAGACGGACCAGGTATTACCCTCAAACACCAAGGATTTCATCGGTCTCGTCGTCCCTGGGTTTGTACCCGCCATCAGTCGCATGGGTCCGCGACGATTCGGCGATTTGCCGCATCAGGCTGGAGTTTTGCAGGACATAGAGTGTTTCCTGCTCCCGCTCCCAATCCTCCGCGCCGACCACCACGAAGTCTTCACCATTCCGCCGCGTTACCCGAATCGGCAAGTGCTGGCTGATCACTTGCTCCACGAAATTCTTCATCTGGTCCCGGAATTTGTTCACGGTGACGCTGTGCATCGAACCCCCCTTTCATGTACGGCAACTCCGTACATGATGGGCGTGAAGGGGCGGGGAAGCAACAGGAAAACGGGGATCAGTCGGTGAAGAACGCCGCCACGGCGCACTCGAACCCCGGCAGTATGGCCTGATCTCGCACCCAGTCGCCCTGTTGCAGGATCTGGAACTGGGTCAGGGAGCCGTAGGTGCGCAGGGTCTTGCTGGCGGGGTCGGCGATCCAGACCGCATCCACGCCGATGGCGAAGTACTCTTCCAGCTTGCGTTCAACGTCGAGCCAGCGGTCGTGGGGGGAAAGGACTTCCACCACCAGCTCGGGGGCCACGTCCAGGTAGGAGTCGGACCTGACCTGACTCAAGCGGGCATGGGAGATGTAGAGCACATCGGCCCCGCGCACGGTGTCGGGGTTGCGGCGGGTGTAGATGCCGACTTCGCCCGTCATGACGCGCCCGAGCCGATTTTGGGAGACAAATTTCTTCAAAAGGCTGCCGATGTTGAGTTCGACATCACCATGCAAAAATCCCGTCGGCGTCATAATCCTCATCTCCCCTTCCACCAGTTCCGCCCGTTGCGCGTCCCCCAGGGCGTACAACGCCTCGCCGGTCATCGGCGGGGGGGCGTATTCGCTGCTCAGGACTGCGTTCATGACCGTTCCTCGGACAGGTCCGTTTGTAAGTCATTCAAAATATAGCAGGATTTCCCCGTCATGAATGCAGCAGCGAGGGCGTCAGGTACTGGTGGAAGGGGGGCGAACGGTGCCAGAAACGCTGGCGCTTCTGGCCGCTCAGGCGGTAGCTGGTTCCGTTGCAGGGGTAGAGGACGAGGCTCCTTTCCCGCTTCTCGTTGAGCCAGCGGAAGACGTTGCCGAGCCATTGATCGAATTCCACCAGGACCTCCTTCCAGCCCCGTTCGTCGGCGGAGAGTTCGGCGTGCTGAAAGGCGTGCAGTACGCAGAGCACATCGGCGTGGATAGCCTGGGCCAGTTCCGTCCGGATGGCGCCCGCAGCCTTGGCCAGGCCCAGGGCAAGCGGGTCGTCGGCAACGATCATCTTGAAATGGGTGGCCGGGGCGAGCGACTCGGCCCGCCGGCCCGGCCCATGGACCCAGAGGGCATTGATGGCCGGATGACCGGCCTTCTCCCTGGCCTTGTTGACCGGCGAGGCGTGGAACAGCATCTGGGCCTCGGTGAGCAGAGACTGCCAATAGCGCGCGTCCTCCCCCTTGGGCAGAAAGGCGTCGGGCGAACGCCCCGCCGCCAGGCTGAGGGGAGAGGTCTTGAGGCGGGGCAGACGGGACAGCCGCAGATACCAGCGTTCGGGGTGGGGGGCGATCATCTCCAGCCCCTCGCCCGCAAAGTGGTCGTTGAACTCCTGCGCCAGGGCCTCCGCCTCGTCGTGCCGGATCTCCAGGTTCCGCCCCTCGAACAGGATGAGCCGGGTCAGATCGACCTTCATGTGGACGGGGTCGGCCTGCATCCAGATCTCCTCGCCCGGATCGATCCCCTCACCCATGAGGGCATAAGGCGCGGCCGCCGCTTCCTCCGGCAGGCCCATGAGGGCAAAGAGCTGGGGTTCATATTCCTTTGCGCCGCCGGAACTGCTGGACCAGCCCAGCAGCTTCTCGACCGCCGGGGCGCGCAACGCTGTCCTGCCGTGCAATCCCTCGGGGGGGGAGAGCAGGCTGGGGACGACCAGATGGAGGGTATCTTGGGACATGATTGGGAGTATAGCCGTTGCGGTTCGTGTCGTGCCCCCGTTTGTCTCCGGTATAATCCACCGATCATTCACACCAGACCGGCCCAATCCCATGAACTTCATCGAAACCCGCGGCAACGACGGCAGCCGCCCCGCCAAGGTCAGCTTTTCCGAGGCCATCCTCAGCCCCATGTCCTCCTTCGGCGGTATCTATGTGCCGGAATCCCTGCCGGAACTGGGCCTCGACTTTCTGAACGAGCACCTCGCCTCCGGTTACAAGACACTGGCCCGCGCTGTCCTAATAGCCTTCCAGCCCGACATCGCCCCCGAGGCCATCGACCGGGCGCTGGCGACCTACGACGGCTTCGACGATCCGGCCAACCCCGTGCCGGTTGTCAAAGTCCGCGATGACCTCTACGTCAGCGAGCTGTATCACGGCCCCACCCGCGCCTTCAAGGACATGGCCCTGCAACCCTTCGGCGTGGTCCTGTCGGAGCTGGCCCAGCAACGCGGCGAGAATTATCTGATCCTGGCCGCCACCAGCGGCGATACCGGCCCCGCCGCCCTGGATACCTTCCGCAACAAGGCCAACGTCCGGGTCGCCTGCCTCTACCCCGACGGAGGCACCTCCGACGTGCAGCGCTTGCAGATGGTGACCGAGGCAGCGCCCAACCTGAAAGTCATCGGCATCCACGGCGACTTCGACGACGCCCAGAACGCCCTCAAGTCCCTCCTGGCCTCGGACCGGTTCCGCGCCAAGCTGAAGGAGAAGAACTGCCTCCTCTCCGCCGCCAACTCGGTCAACTTCGGCCGCATCATCTTCCAGGTCATCTACCACCTCCACAGCTACCTGGAGCTGGTGCGTCAGGGCGCGATCCCGCTGGGCGAAAAGGTCTACCTGGACGTGCCCAGCGGCAACTTCGGCAATGCCCTGGGCGGCTACTACGCCATGAAGATGGGCCTGCCGGTGGAGAAGATCCTCATCGCCTCCAACCGCAACAACGTCCTCACCGACCTTATCAATACCGGCAAATACAACCTGCGCGACCGCCCGGTGATCGGCACCACCTCCCCCGCCATGGACATCCTCAAGTCCTCCAACGTCGAACGCATCCTCTGGGACCTGTTCGGTGCCGAACGCACCAAAGAACTCATGCAGCAGTTGGATGAGGAAAAACACTACGAACTGACGGCGGAAGAACTCGCCCGGCTGCAAGCCATCTTCGCCGCCGACTCCTGCGACGATGCCGAGGGCAAGGCCTACATCCAGCAGGCCTTCGAGAACGGCTACCTGATGGACCCCCACACCGCCACCTGCTTCAAGACCTACGAAACCCGCCGCGACAAACCCCTGAAGACCATCGTCTATTCCACCGCCGAATGGACCAAGTTCTCCCCCACCATCGCCAACGCCCTCACCGGTGAAGTGGGCGCCCGCGACATCGACGCCCTCCAGGCCATCGCCAAGGCGGCCAAGACAACCATCCCCGCCCCCATTGCCGGGCTGTTCGACAAGGCAATCACCCAGAAGACCGTCATCGACAAGGAACAGATCGAGCAGGAAGTGTTGGCCTTCCTGTGAGGGAGGCTCAGCCGCCAAACGTCCACGACATCCGTGCTATGCTTTTTCCGTCCAGCCCAAATTCCGAGTTCTGCCCATGAATGTCTACCCTTTTTGTGCGAAACAACCCAGCGCCGTCTACGTGGCCGAGGTGCTTCACGATGCGGAAAGCGGCTGGTGGGTAGCGTCGTGCGATGCCCTGGGCGTAGCCACCGAAGCGGCGTCTTACGACGCGCTGATCGAGCGCTTCTGGGCAATTGCCCCGGAATTGGCCGCCGAGAATGGCATGCCCTTCAATCCGTCCAGCGTGCGTGTGGATTTTGTGCAGGCGACCGGAGGGGCAGCCCCCGATCTGCGGGCGGGTTGAGCCATGGGCAGCGGATTTTACCCGCAGGTGCGGGAGATTCTGCTGCACCACGGCTGTGTTTTCAGACGTCAGGGCAAAGGCAGCCATGAGATCTGGTTCAGCCCCATCAGCAACCGAGCCTTCCCCGTGGCGGTATCCCTCAATTCCCGCATTCTGGCCAATACGATCCTGAAACAGGCCGGGATTGACCAGCGCCTTTGAGGCATGGTCCCTGCTTTCTTTGATATTGCTGTCAATACGGCTGCTGAAGTTTCACCGAAATTCCGCTAAGCAGCCTCCCCGCGAACCTCAAGCCACCAAGCGCAGCAAGGTGGCGACAAAGGAATTCTGCTGGGGTTTTCCGATATCGGGCCAAAGCCTGAGAAAATCCTCGGACAGTGCGGCATCGGCGATCAGCCTTCGCACATCGGAGAAGGCAAAACTGGCGCGGCCCCTGACCACATGGCGCCGTTCGGGGTCGGCCTTGGTCCGGTCGGCATAGATCCAGGTCAGCGTCGTCGCCATCATACAAAGATTCGTAACTACTCAGGTGTCTGGTCCGGAAAGCATCGCTGTTCCGGGCTGACAGGGCTAAACTATTCTAGGAATTTTAGCTTGTAAAAACATATGGTTACACGGAATCATGACAAAATCGGTTCCTCCCATAAAAATACATTGAGATTCAAGAGCCTAGCGAGGCTGTGTGATTATTTGTGGCTACAGAATCAATGATTTATGTGGCAGAACAGATTTGCCCTGTCCGGGCTGACTTCACGAATCGTCAGGCGGGTTGGCTTGGAGATACAGTGCAGTGTTTGACGATTTTCAGAACCATATCGAACTGACTACTGAAGTTGCGGATGCTGCCAGCCTGGCCGTTCCGGGTACAGCGTTAACAAGACAACGACAAGATGAAATGGCCAAACAGAAACCCGTTCCGGTAATCGATCTGTTCGCCGGGCCGGGAGGGCTCGGCGAGGGATTTTCGTCCTTGACCGACGAGAACGGCGACCGTTGCTTCGACCTGCGAATATCCATCGAGAAGGATGCAATAGCCCACAAGACGCTGTCGCTACGCGCACTGCTTCGTGCCTTTCCAAAGGGAAAAGTACCGGACTGCTACTATGACTACGCACGTGGAGAGATCACCCGGAAACAGCTGTTCGAACACCCCGATGTGCCGGAGGAAGCCCGAAAGGCCGCATCAGAAGCCAAGAACGCAGAACTTGGGAAGATCCCACCCGAAGAGGTGGACAGCTGGATAGGAAATGCTCTGGAGGGGGCCGACGAATGGGTGCTAATCGGTGGACCGCCGTGCCAGGCATACTCAGTCGTTGGACGCTCAAGACGCACCAAGCAGGCCCTCGTGGATTTTGAGAAGGACGAGAAGCACCTTCTTTACAGGGAATACCTGCGCATCATTCAACAGTTCAGACCGTCCGTGTTTGTAATGGAGAACGTCAAGGGCATGCTCTCCTCCCAGCACGGCGGTTCGCTGATCTTCGATCACATCCTCTCCGACCTGTCGGCGCCCGCCGACGACCTTTCCTACCAGATACGCTCCTTCGTCGTGCCCGGAGAGAGCGACACCCTCAAGCCGATGGACTTTGTGATCGAGTCCGAGCGATTTGGGGTGCCGCAGAGCAGACACCGTGTGATTCTGTTTGGCATCCGCTCCGACTTGGCAAGTAGAACGCCAGAACTCAAAGAGAAACCTCATCGGTTTGTCCTTCAACCTTCGGAAAAACTGGTGACCGTGGCACAGGTTCTCAATGACCTGCCCCCCTTGCGCAGCCGTCTTTCAAGGGAGCCAGACTCAGCCGATGCCTGGCTTTTAGCTGTTCGCGAAGCGACCAAGTCGCTGACTGGCTGGAAAAGCGTGGCCAGGAATCAGGTTGCCGAGGAAATGGCGACAGCGGCTGAAACAGCCTCGAAGCACCTATCCTACGGCGGCCGGTCCGTGAAGGCGATCGCTGGCGAATGCCTGCTGTCAAAGAAACACAAATCCTGGTACCTGAACCGACGCCTGGATGCATTCCTTCAGCACGAAACCCGAAGCCACATGCGTACGGATATACACCGCTACCTGTTTGTATCGTCCTATGCGAAGGTTTGCAGGTTCTCCCCGAGGCTGGCCGAGTTCCCGCCGCGCCTCCTGCCCGATCACAGCAACGTGGACAATGAGGACGTCCCATTCAAAGACCGCTTCAGGGTCCAGGTTGCCTGGCTCCCATCGTCCACGGTTGTCGCCCACATCGCCAAGGACGGGCATTACTTCATCCATCCCGACCCGTCCCAGTGTCGCAGCCTGACGGTGCGAGAGGTCGCCCGTCTTCAGACGTTTCCGGATGACTACTTCTTCGAGGGCAACCGCACGGAACAATACACACAGGTCGGCAACGCAGTTCCTCCGTGGCTCGCCAAGAAGATCGCGACGGTCGTCCTCGATTTCCTCACGGCATCGCGCCGCCGGCAACCTCTCCAAGAGGGGCGTCGCTCCTGATCCAGTCGGACAGCACCTTGGGCAGGGTCGACAGCTTTTCCTTGTCCCGGATAGCGCATTCCCAGACGATCAACACGCGCCATCCCATCGCTCTCAGAGCTTGGATGGCCCGCTCATCCCGTTCGGCGTTTCCTTCCAGTTTCGCCTTCCAGAACTCCGGCCGTGTGGCCGGCATTTTCGCGTACCCGCACCCCTCGTGCCGGTGCCAGAAACAGCCATGAACGAAGATGGCTACTTTTTTGCCTGGAAGCGCGATATCTGGCGCACCGGGCAGATCCCTGCGGTGCAGTCGGAAGCGTAACCCCTCAGCGAACAGGACACGGCGAACGAGCATCTCGGGCTTGGTATCTTTCCCCCTGATACCCGCCATCATCCTGCTGCGCGTCTCGGGGGTGACAACGTCTGCCAATTCACTCGCCTCCGTCAGCGCAATTCAGGGATCCCATCGCCGACGGGCGAATAGGATGCTGACCGGACAGCATCCCAGCACTCGGGCTTCTTGGCCCACTCGGAGATCATCTTCCCGCCAGATGAGCGGTGCAACACGTCGTTGACCTCTATGGCCCATGCCTGCAGCTGCTGCCTGAGAGCGGGCGAGATATCCTGACGAGTCCAGATTTTCTCGAGATCGATCCTGTGACTGACGCGGTCAGCGACCAGTGAGACAAGGTACGCTGCCACGTTTCCCTGGAACGCCGGGAACATGGGGCGAACCAGCGCATGGGTTTTCTTGAAGAATATGGCCTTGGCGACCATTGCCTTGTAGACCGCAACGTCTGGTAGCGGTGCCAGTGGCTGCCCCTCCGGGTCTCTGAGGCCATCCATGAACCGTTCGAAGTTCTTCTGGGAACCCAGGCTGACCAGGTCGGGTTTCCGCTCCCAGGCATTGAGATACTTGGCTAGGTCAGTCTTGGTGATCTTCCGTGAAGGCGGTGTGACAACTTCCTTGAGGTGCTTGAGGCGTGCAAGCGTGGTCCCCTCGCGGGCCAGCATCGTGTTGTAGCTGCCGGCGGCCCGTTCGTAGAACCAACGTCCGACCCCGTCGGGGCAGTAGGTGGAAAGTGCAAGTTTCTCCATCTCGACGTGGAACGGCTTGTTGGCCGACAGGTCGGACTGCTTGACCGAATTCTGGCTGTTGGCATACCGGGAGATATCGGAGATGAGGGCCTCTTCGGCCACAGCATCGCGCGAACGCAGGATGATGACCTTGGCCGGTACTCGAACACGCCGAAGATCGATCTCGGGCGTTTTCTTCTTGGTGAAATAGATGGAAGCAGTCGTCTGCCCGCCGTTGACGATCTGCATGCCTTTGAGCCAGAGGATGCCGGGGCCGCCATCGGCGGTCCTGCCGATACTGGCTTCGTCGGCTACAAGGACGATCCCGTTGTTGTAAGCCATAAAACGCTCGGGATCGTCCCTGAGGGTGTCGCGGATGCCCTTGTTGACCTTCCCCGTCGCACTCAGGAACGAGCGGACATTTGCCTCCAGCAGGCGCGCACCGTATTTCTCGTAGATAAAGCGCAATGCTTCACCTGGAATGACGGTTAGCGCGTAATCGTAGTCGGTCATTTCGCCCGGGATGTATACACAGGGCAACGCTCCACCGGACACTTCATCGAAATTCACCACCAACTCGTCGCGCGGCTTGCCCTCTGACCAGTGGCGGTGGAGGCGCTCGATGTCCATGACCTCAAGCTTGACGGTCTTGCCATTCACCTCTCGTGCCTTGAAGTTCTTGGCCCTGGCCTGCCTGTCGGTGAGTACGTAGATTCTGATCTGGTCCAGATCCGCATAGCACCCCTGGATGGTCAGTGCGAGAGCATAGGCATCGTTGGACTCGTCCATGGTCGCCGCAAGCTTGCCCTCCGCGCACCTGGCGAGGAAACGCAGACACTGCTCGGCAGCGGTCTTGGTCTCCGAATCGGGAACGGGCACGATCCTGTCTACACCGTCATAAAGACTGACAAACAGGTCAAGCTGGTCAGCGTCATCGGAAACGGCAAAGCCGCTCAGGCGAAGGTTGGCATTCCCGACCTTCGCCGAGTAGTGGCATACCTCGGGCTCGAAGGTCATGCCGATCTCGGACATATGCTGCATGACAATCTCGGCAAAGACCGATTCAGGGTAAGGATAGGCTTCCCCCGAGGCACCGAGACGCTCACCGATCTCAGCCTGGACCTCGGCCTGGGTCTGGCGCAGAAATTCCTCTAGTTCCATTATTGAATCCCCCCAAGTTCTCTAAGTGCGTGTTCGATCCCCACATCCCCGGTAGATATCAGATCGAGATCAATCTCGTAACGTGCCCGTCTGATTTCAATGGCGACGTTTGCCCGCGTCAGGCGAGGAAAGCCGTCGGAAACATGCAGCACCTTTCCCCCCACACGCGAAAAGCGGCGCGTATAGCGTTCGGCGGCCGCATCCAGGAAACCAGCGTGAAGGAGGCGGCTGTTCAGGATTCCAAGCGCCGTTATCTCTTCACGCAGCGTGTTTCGCAGTTCGCCAACCTGCTCGGGAAGTGTTCTACCTGATGCAGTCATCGCAAGTCGGACGCCAGCAAGAAAAAGCGGCCGGGTCAATGAATCATCCAGCTGATCCAGAGAGCCGACAGTTGCGGGGAAGCCGCTCGGAGATACCGTGCTCTTCACCTCGATTGCCCCGGTCCCAACCATAAAGTCCTGAATCCCGTCCAGCGGACCTTGCCATGCCTCGACGGCGACAGTAGCAGGCAGGCCGGCAGAGATGATGTCACGCAGGATCTCGAGCTCGCCGAAGAGCCCGACCTCCACTTCAGGGCCAAGGACGCGGTCTCCACCACGACGCATGAAGTCCTGCCATGCCTTGATTCTTGCCAGGAAGATGTGAAAGAGTTTCCCATCGTCAGCACCACGAAACCCTTCCAGGGTCGATACCACGTCGTCTGCCATCATGGCGAAGAGATCGAGACTGCCGGCACTCTGTCGACGAAGCGCGATCCAGACCCGGTTGGCCCCGTCCTCGCCAAGGGCTGCGCTGGACACAAAAAAGCCCTGACCCTGGGGGAGCTGGTCAACCGGCGGCACCCGGACAGAGGTAAATCCGACAAGCAGGGCCTCCTCGTTGCCAGGGAAATGTCGGCCAGCCAGCAGATGGCAAGGGCCACCATGGGTGACCGGGATCGTGCGCCATCCCTCCACGTCGGAATTGCCAGCCAGGGCACGCCAGGCGACGAGGAGTTCGTCCTTCTTACTCTGCAGGGCCATATTCCTGCTCCCAGAGAACATTGTTGACCTTGTACTCCACCTTGAGACCAGAATTGCTGCCCGGGAAACTGATGCCAAAAGCGATAACGGGTGGGGTGCCCACAGGAAATCCTGCATCAGCCTTCATCGGGTCGAGTACATAGAGAAGCAACACACCTCTTTCAGGGTGTGCTGCAACGCCATGTGCCCCGAACCCGCGAATCTTGCGGACAGCCGGTCCGTTTGGGGCATCCGGCTCCCTGCTTTCCCGAAGCCTTGCAGGATCGGCGTGCCAGGACTCACGGGTGGCTGCAAGGGCTGCTTCCCAGGCGGTTTCGTCCAGGTCTATGGATTCGTCGCGCGGCGACATCAGTCGGCCGATTGAGTATCGGTTCTCGTATGGGCCATTGTTGGCACGCCTGAGCATGTCCACCCGAATGCCATCGCAAATCTCGCAGGGCGCTCCTTCACCGCCACCGATAACCGCGATCGTCCACCGCGTCAGCTCACCGGTCGACGCCATGTTCCGTACGAACTCGGCAAGCAGGGCGTTGTTGACCTTGTAGGCTTCCGGATGCGTCCTGTAGGCCGCAAGGAAGTCGATCACATCCGTAGCCGCAGCGTCATGCCAGAGAAAACCTTTCCACTGCTGGCGGGAACCCGCACGAAGTCGAACGGGATCAACGTCCGGGTCACCGAGGCCAGAAAGCAGCAATGCAGCAGCCTCGAAGTTACGCACAAGCACCTGGGGATCGCGATAGAGGGATACTGTCTCAAGGAGTTGCCCGCTGAATGAGAGCATCAGGTTTCTGGCTGCCCGCATCTTGAGGCGGGATGTAACCATCAGCACCGGGTGGGATTGCACCTTGAGACCGTACTCCCGTGGTGTGGCACCGCTGGCGGCCATCAGGTCAAATTCCTCGCGTAGCTCCTCTGCTGCGTCGGCGATATGCCCAAACCATTTGGAGAGCTCGTCGGTGGTGTACAGGCGACACAGGTCTAGGTAGCCCGGCCGGTATCCAAACCAGCGCCCCATCTGCATCAACGTGTCATACATCTTCGATGCTCGCAGGAAGTAGCTAACGCAAAGACCTTCCAGAGTAAGGCCACGTGCGAGCTTGTCACCACCGATTGCTATCACCTTGAGGCCAGTACCTTCGCGCTCGGCGTAGTCCAGGGCATCCTTGGCAGTGCCGTTGATCATCCTTATCTCGATATCGGAGATAGTCTCGGATAACACTGACAGAATCTCCTCCCACACCAAGTCCTGGGGCGGAATGTGATCTGACTGGGCAACGCGGATGGCCTCGGTTGTGGGCACGAAATCTTTATCCCAAACAGACTTTAGCCGCGCAAGAACCTTCTCGTGGTCGATATGCCGATGAATTCTCTGACGAAGATGGTACAGATATTCTTCGACCTGTCTGTGCACGTCCCTCTGGACAGAATTGAAGCGTGTGACGTGCACGAGCATCGAGCAGTGGTCATTTTCCTGGCCCCGTACGCGGCGGACTGCGCAGGCCAGCAGGAAGGCGTCGATGGCCTCGACGAGTGACGGCGGTAGGATGTCGGTGCCGTTATAAAGCGGTGTATGACCATTTCTGTGCTTCTGCGGCATCCACCCGTTGCGTCCGTCCTCGCTCGCGTAATCGTCTATCGGGCGGACAAGGGGAAGGCCGCCCAAGCGGCCTTCTTGGGTCAGCAATCCGAAGACCCTGGCGGGGCCGACATAATTCGAGGGAGCGGCGAGATTGATGATGAAGGAGGAAGGGAATAGATCGGGACCCTCCTCGCGAGTCTCCCCCCGCTCGTGGATGAAGATGTTGGCGAAGGGGGTAGCGGTGTAGCCGACGTAAGCCGCCCTTGAGAAGGAATGCAGGATTCTTCGGATCAGCCTGTTGATTGTCGTCGGCAGATGCTCGTCATCAGGGTTTCCCTCGGCATCAAAGACCTGTTCCTGCGTATCCACAGAGGCATGATCCGCCTCGTCATCGATGATCAGCAGAGGGAGCTTGGTCACCATCTTTTTCACTCTGGGCAGGCCATCGCTGGTGGCTGCCTGCTCGTCGGCGCCAGGAATGTTTGTATCGGCCGCGTGGTTTTGAACCCACTTCAGCAGTTCCCTAAGCACGGTCTTGTTCTTTTTTACAACAAACAGCCAGGGACGTTCTTCGGGAGATACCGCTAGGTGCCGGGCGATCCGGGTGCTGAAATCGCCACCATTTGAGCGATTGGTCGCACAGTTGGGATGAATATCCTTGTCACTGTCGATCTCGCCGACTCCCAGCACGGTACCGGAGTCCCGGTCTGCCAGCGTTTCATACCCCAGGAACCCTTCTTCCAGCCGTATCTGGGTCTGGGAGCGCAGGTTGTTGTGCAGACCGGCAAGCACGATGACAATCTTGTAACCAGCGTCTGCCGCCTTGCAGATGAATCCGGTGTAGTTGCCCGTCTTGCCGGACTGCACATGACCGACGACAAGCCCGCGTCGGTCCCATCTTCCATCGCGCAGTGGGTCTTCCAGCAGCCCCAGCACGGCATCAGTTGACTTGTCGAGGGCCTCGACGGCTTTCCAGGAAAGCTTCCTCTCGAGCCACTCGCGGTATCGCTGCCAGTAACGCCAATCCTGCTTCCTTGAGGAGTTCAGCCATGGCTCATGTCCGGTATCGCTTTTGAGTGTGGTGTCCTGCCCGATCCAGAGGCTGAAACGACGGATCAGTTCGTCCGTGACGGCGTCACGGTCCAGTTCCTCTCCCCACCTGGGTTTCATTGCCACGACCATGTCGATCTTCTCGGCGATGAGCGTCGGCGTAATGGCCGAACGGTCTTCCTCGTCGAGCAGGAGCTCCTGGACGAACTTGATCACTCGCTGCCGGTTTTCCTCAGCTGCTGTTGTCATTCTTTCTTACTCCTGAGAGGCAGGTGCATCTGGAAGTGCGATCACCAGTTCCGGATAGTTGTTGAAGGGCTCCGTGCGAAGCAGACGTTCGCGAGCGAGTTCCGGGGAGAGCCCCTTGCGGAGCACCATGTTCCTGTACACGACTGACATGATGGCCACAATTTCTGCTGGCGGCTCACCGGCGAAACCGGTGCGTGGTGTCTCACGCGCCTCCGTGGTGTCCAGCCAGATGCGCTGCACCGGGATGGTCTCCTCGATGACGCGCAGCATGGCCCGGACCTGGGGTTCGATGGCTCCGGCATAGTCAAGTACAGCTCTTACCGCCGGATGATCATTGTCGATCCGGTAGCGTATGCCACCTTTGAAATGTTCTGCGCGCCATGCCTGCACCAGAGGCTCGCTGTTCCCGACCCTCACGGGTTGTCCCCGGTGGGCGAATACGCGGCGTGCTCGCTCCCTGGTGTCTTCAGCGAGCCGAGTCAGGCGCTCCCGGACGGATACCGGGGGCCGTGCCATGGACTTGCGGACGTCAATCTTCCATTCGGCATCAGCGGTATTGGGAATGTCCAATCTGATTCTGGCCAGCCGATGCGCCTCCTCCTTGGTCCAGGAACGTCCCCGTCCAAGTCCCAACCAGCTCCCGGCAACGAGGAGTCGCTCGTTCCGATACACATAGAATCCCTGCTGGGCCGTCCAGCCATCCGGCCCTGCCGCCAAATCGTGCTCACGTGCATCGAGACGGTCCTTGTGAGGCAGTACGTGGCACTGAACCTCAATCGTCCCCCCATCGGCAGGAATGCGCTCGACAGGTGAGGACCATGTGGCCGTGTGTCTGTTGAGAAATGGATCCCAAGGGGCGACTGGATGGCCGTTGATGGTCAGGCGCAGCCTTGGCCGGAGCCCTTGGAGAAAGCGGTGAAAGACCATGGACAGATGCCGCTCGACCCTGTCGACAAGATCGAGGAAATCCTGCTCTCCGAAACCTGGTGTGACGATCCTGTCGAGTTTTTCCCATAGCACGAGAGTCCCCCTGCTCTGGGAAGTCAACGGAGCCAGATGGTTTTCCGAGCCGCCAGCCGGTCCCTCGATGAGATGCCAGCCATCGTCCTCACTGGCCGCGAGTACGTCGAGATCCCAGTACAGGCAGCTCGTCCTCTCCGCCTTGCGACTAGCGACTGTCAGCCTCCGGCACTGCGAGAAGGAGGCCGTCTTCAATCCCAGTCCGAAGCGGCCGAGGTCGTGGGCGGCCCGTTGGTCGAGCGGGTTCCTCTCTCCAAGACGCATGGCGAGATCCAGTTCGCGGTCGTCCATCCCCTCGCCGTTGTCCAGGACTGCGATAGTGCTCGCTGATCCATTCCACGAGAACAGGATGTCCACCCTGTCTCCGCGTGCGGCAATGCTGTTGTCGATGATGTCAGCCAGGGCTGTGGCCGTCGAATAGCCAAGCCCGCGCAGAGCTTCGATCATGGCGCTGGCTCGGGGTGGCGCGTGTCTTGTCTTCATTATGCAGAATTCCCTATTGGCATCTTTCAAGAGCCTTTCCAGAACCCATACCCGGGTCTGTGCATAAAACCTATCTTCAACAGTTTTCGGGCCATCTGTCTTGATGGCCCGTCATTCGGATCAAGCTGTATCCAGACATTCCCGCGCACATCCGCGTTGCGATTGTCGCGGAAGGGAATGCCATTTTCCTTTGCAAGGCGTATTGCTTCTTCGATCTGGTCTCCCGACAGATTTGAGTGATGATTTTTACTCTTGGCACATTGCTGCGTTTTCTCCTCCATGTCTGGGAAAGAAGAGAGGCTTGCCGGTGATAGTGGCTGGTGTTGCCTGTCCTCTTTCGGCTCGGATTCGTTATCCGGCGATGGAATTGGCAATATGCGATCAAAATAATCCAACAACTCTGAGTTGCGCACAGGGTGACGAAGTTTTTTCAGTCCTGCGGCTTCAATTTGTCGCACCCGCTCACGTGTGACTCCGAAAGCCTGACCAACCTCCTCAAGCGTGTGCTCATCTGCCTCACCCAAGCCAAACCGCAGCCTGAGCACCTCCGCTTCTTTCTGAGGAATTGATTCCAGAGCAGCAACAATGCTCTTTTGCAACCCGGAATCGATAGCCGCCTCTTCCGGGTTCGGTGTTTTCTCCTGAATATTGCCCAGTAGTGCTATCAGTTCATCGTCGTCTGATTGCGCATCCAGAGAGATTATTTCTCCGGGCACCTTCAGCACTTTTGCCACCTTTTCGACAGGCATGGAAAGATAGAACGCAATCATGGCGGCATCCGGCGCATTACGAACGTCCCTCTCAAGAAGTTTTCGTGCCCGGTCCACCTGATTGATGCTCTCAACCATGTGTACGGGAACGCGGATAAGGCGCGCCTGGTCGGAAACGGCGCGCGTGACTGCCTGACGAATCCACCATGTGGCGTAGGTTGAAAACTTGAAGCCACGGCGATAATCGAATTTCTCGACAGCCCTCATCAGGCCGATATTCCCTTCCTGGATCAGGTCGAGGAACGGTAGCCCGCCGTATACATACTTTTTGGCGATGGAGATTACCAGCCTGAGGTTAGCCTTCGTCAGGAGGTATCTTGCCTTGCGTATCTTGTCGAGTGCGGATGACAGCGCATCATGGGCTGCCGGATCCTGTCCGGAACGATCCAGAGTGTCACGAAGATGTTCGAGAAAGGCCAAAGACAACCGCAATCCCCGCAAGGCATCGAGCAAGGCGCTGTGGTGTCCCGACGACAAACCGGGGAGCAACCTGCGAATGCTTTCGATGCGGACCGAAAAGTCTGAAGACGTCATTGTTTCCGTCTCGACATCCATCTTTCCGTCCTCGCCGCCGCTTTCCGGGGCCGCCATCTCATCCTTGAACTCGATGTCGTCGAGTTCCTCTGCTTCAGGCTGTGTTGCCGAGACCCTAGTGACCATGCTTGCAGCCGACACTTCCCCGCGCTCGATCTCACCGGCTACATGGAGGATCTCGGTGATGGCTGGAGCGCAATTTGCAATGACGACAACAGCCTCCTCCAGTCCGTCCTCCATGTCCTTGCCGAGCGCAGCCTCGTCCTCGCGTGAGAGCAGGCCTCCATTGCCCATGTCCCTGACGTAGAGCCGCAGGGGATCATTGTTCTGATGTGCCAGTTCCGAAAGGAAGGCTATGGCCTCGTCGGCCATGAGTTCCGAATCCTCGTCTACGGGCTGGGTGTCGGGGATATCCCATTGCCAAGCGTCCCCATCCACGATGATGCCAAGATCTCCCAGTACGATGGACAGATGTACTTCGAACGCCAAGTCCGGTTCACCGTCATCACCAAGCGCTACCTCGGCAACCTGCCACTTCGGCACGCTGCCATCTCGCAGGCCGACAAGGAAGAGATGCCGTGCTGCGTTACGGTCGTCATCGTCCAGAGCATTTCTGTGCCTGCGGCCCCTCTGGACGTCCGGCAGATCAATATCCACATCTGACCAGTCTTGGTCGGTGTCGATAGGAATATGGGCCGAGATGTCATGCTGGCGTGCCGAGGCCATGACCAAGCACTCAACGTCCGAGGGCGGTGGCTGCGATTCCTCATCTGCCTCCCATATGGACAGGTCAATGTCATCATGACCCGTCCCGTCGGTATTCCTTGTGGCGTGTGGCTCGGACAGGAGGGGATTCTCCAATGGCTCCTCAGGTGGAAATGTCGAGGGCGGTGCCAGATGATCATTCAGCAGGGTGCTGAGGTCGGCTTTACCGGTGCCAATCGCAATGGAGAGCGCGTTATTGCCCTCATTGTCGAGTGATCGAGGGTCGGCCCCGGCCTCAAGAAGAATCCTGCAGGTTTCGGTATGCCCCCTTGATGCAGCCAGCATCAGGAGCGACCGGCCCTTGTCATCGGTGGCATTGATGTCGTCCCCACGGCGGATATGCTCACGGACGGCCGTCTGAATCCCGGCGAGAGCGGCCATCTTGAGGAGCGGTTTCAGCGGCTTTCCGGAATGTGAGGGACGGTCGTTCAAGCCAATCCTCCCGATGCATCAAAGATAATTTCCAAGCCCGCATCCATGATACCGTCAACGCCACAACACCACGATAATTGAGAAAAGCCATAAGATGCAGGTCTTGCTGTCATTCGCATCCCGAGGGCCGCGCAGAATGTTGGCAAATTCACCACAGATGGGACTCGATCTGACTGAGGGTGACGATTTGATCAGACAAAATATGCCTTGTTGCTTTCTGTGTGGGTGCATTATCACACCAGTGTGGGCAAAATATGAGCCACAGGAGCGAGTAGGCCTGCTTCAGAAGCGCCGAAAAATCCATTGAACATCCTGGCTCCCGTACTCCCGCCCGAAAGGGTTTTGAAGATCGAAAAGGGAAATGGAATTGACTTAGAGGAGAGGCGGCGCGACCAATCCCGCCGCATCCGGCTGAAGGTCACATTACGCTCTACCCAGAGCCCCACACAGACAACAGCATAACTCCCACCCAGGCTGCGTCATGACTACCCATCCCCCCGCATTCATCCCCGGCCAGCGCTGGCTCAGCGAGACGGAACCCGATCTGGGTTTGGGCTGCGTCACCCAGGTGGAGTTCCGGCTGGTCCGGCTCGATTTCCCCGCCTGCGGCGAGAGCCGTACCTATTCCCGCCAGAATGCCCCGCTGGCCCGGATTCGTTTCAGCGAGGGTGATACCGTCGAGGATCGGCAAGGGCGCAAGGCCAAGGTCATCGCGATTCGGGAGGAGGCCGGCCTGCTGAGCTACCGGGTGACCACGGAGAACGGTAACGAGTGGGATCTCCCCGAGGCAAAGCTGAGCGACCGGTTCCAATTCAACCGTCCCCAGGACCGGCTCCTCGCCGGGCGCATCGACGACAATCCCTGGTTCGGCCTGCGTTACCAAACCTGGCTGAAGCGCGCGGAGCTGCTGGCCTCGCCGGTCTTTGGTCTGACCGGACCCCGCGTGGGGCTGATCCCCCATCAGCTCCATATCGCCGCCGAGGTGGCATCGCGCCATGCCCCGCGCGTACTGCTGGCCGACGAGGTAGGGCTGGGCAAGACCATCGAGGCCGGGCTGATCCTGCATCGCATGTGGCTCACCGGGCGCGTGCGCCGGGTCCTGCTGGTGGTGCCCGAGGCCCTGTTGCACCAGTGGCTGGTGGAGATGCTGCGCCGCTTCAACCTGCTCTTCGCCCTGTTCAATCAGGAACGCTTCACCTCCCTCGAAGGAGAGAATCCCTTTCTCACCGAGCAGCGGGTGCTGTGCAGCCTGGAGTTCCTGACCGCCACACCCAAGGTGGCCCGCGCCGTCCTCGCTGGCGGCTGGGACCTGCTGGTGGTGGATGAGGCCCACCACCTCACCTGGTCCGAAGGCGGCTCCAGCCTGGAATACGATCTGATCGAGGCCCTGGCGGAACACGCCAAGGGGGTCCTGCTGCTCACCGCCACCCCCGAACAACTGGGCCGCTCCGGCCACTTCGGACGTTTGCGCCTGCTGGACCCGGCCCGCTTCCACGACTACGAAGCCTTTCTGCAGGAAGAGGAACAATACGCCCCCGTCGCCTCGATCGCGGCCAAGCTGCTGGACGATGCCCCCCTGGATGGAGACGAACAGGCGCTACTGGCCAGTCTTCTGGGCAAACTCGAAGGCGACCCCACCGGACTGGTGGATCGTCTGGTGGACCGTCACGGCACCGGCCGGGTGCTGTTCCGCAACACCCGCGCCGCCATCAAGGGCTTTCCGGGGAGACGATTGCTGGAATACCCTCTGCCCCTCCCGACCGAATACACCGGGCTGCCTTGCGGCCTGCTCGGCTGGCACCCGGAAACGCTCCATGGCCCCGGCTGGACCCGCATCGACGGCCGCGTGGCCTGGCTGGCCGGACTGCTGCGCCAACTGGCCCCGGAAAAGGTCCTGCTCATCTGCGCCCATCCCGGCACGGTGCTGGAACTGCGCGAGATGTTGCTTGCCGAAACAGGCATTCGCGCCTCGGTCTTTCACGAGGGGATGGAGATCGTCGAACGCGACCGGGCTGCCGCCTATTTCGCCGATCCCGAGGAGGGCGCCCAGCTCCTGATCTGTTCCGAGATCGGCAGCGAGGGGCGCAACTTCCAGTTCGCCCATCACCTGATTCTGTTCGACCTGCCGCTGGAACCGGAACTGCTGGAGCAGCGCATCGGCCGCTTGGACCGCATCGGCCAGACGCAAGAGATCCAGATCCACGTCCCCTATTTCCAAGGCAGCCCCTCGGAGGCCCTGTTGCGCTGGTACCGGGACGGGCTCGACGCCTTCCTGGCCGTGGCCCCCGCCGCCCCCGGCGTCTACGATCAACTGCACGAGGAACTGCACGGCGCCCTGTCCGGAGTGGGCGACATCGACCCATTGATCGAAAAGGCGGCAAGGCTCTCCCGGCAGATCGGCGCCGAGCTGGAGACAGGCCGCGACCGCCTGCTGGAACTGCAATCCCACCACCCGGAACGGGCCGCGCAGTTGGTGGATGAGGTCCAGGCTTGGGACCAGGCGCCCGATCTGGCCGATTACCTGAGCCGCTACTGGGACAGCTACGGCGTCAACCACGAACCGGGACCGGGCCGCTCAACCGTGCTCCATCCCGGCAGCCACATGCTGCACGAGACCTTTCCCTGCCTGCCGGGCGACGGAGCCACCCTGACCTTCGACCGGGCCGACGCCCTCGCCCACGAGGACCGCGAATTCATCACTTGGGAACACCCCATGACCCAGGGCGCCATGGACGCCCTGGTGAGTTCCGAGCTGGGTTCCGCCGCCTTCATCCTGGCCCGCGACCCAGCCTTCAAGACCGGCACGCTATTGCTCGAACTGATTCATGTGGTCGAGTGCGTCGCCCCCGCCGAACTGGAGGTCGGTCGCTTTCTCCCACCCACGCCCCTGCGCCTGTTGCTGGATGCCGAAGGCAACAACCTGGCGGATCGAATCCCCCACCAAAGGCTCCAGGGCCAATGCCTGACCCGTAACCGTAAGCTGGCCGAGACCCTCATCCGCTCCCAGACCAATCTGTTGCGCGGCTTGATCGAACAAGGGGGCAATCTGGCCCATCAGGAGGCGCAAGGGCTGGTGGCCGACGCCCTTAATCGCATGGAAAGGGAACTGGAAAGCGAACACTCGCGCCTGACCGCCCTGGCCGCCCTCAATCCCAATGTGCGGCAGGACGAGATCGAATATCTGGAAACCCTGCGGGAGCAGCTTGGACTCCACCTGCGCCACACCCCCGTGCGGCTGGATGCGCTTAGGATCCTTGTGTTTGCTTGATGATACCCATACCTCGCACAAGTAGGGGCGGGTTTAAAACCCGCCCCTACACAGCCTCCCCGGGGGAGTGGAGAAACGATCAAGGGGCGAGGCGCCCTTGTCCATCCTTTGGTCCATAACCGGTGCATCCCTGCACCATTTCTCATATTCCGGGGTGGCCCGCCTCGCCCCATGATCGTTAGTTCAGAAAACCCTGGTCTCCCCATATTGCCGCAGGCCTTGCGACACACTCGAAGCGCACATAAAATATGCGCATATTTTATGCAGGAATAATGCGCATGCACCCCGCCTTTGACACCCGCGCCCCAAAAAAACCAACGAATGTCAGTATAAACAGCGAGTTACTCGCTATAGCCAAAGAACTGAAGATCAATTTATCGGCAACGCTGGAAACAGCTCTAACCCAATTAGTAAACGCACGGCAACGTGAACTTTGGAAGCGCGAAAACCAAACGGCCATCGAGGCGTACAACCAGTTGGTAGAGGAGCAGGGAATCTTTAGCGACGACTTGAGGAGCTTTTAATGGCTCAGTTCAAGGTATATGTGAACCAAAACAAAGCTACCGAAAAAACCTACCCTTATCTTTTGGATATCCAATCCAACCTGCTCGATGATCTACGAACCAGGGTAGTAATTCCGCTCTGCCCCACAAGCCTTGCAGGTAAAGCAGCGATCACGAAGTTATGCCCGATATTGGAAATTGAGGGCAACCATTTCATTGCGCTCACACAACAAATCGCGGGCATAGACAGAAAATCCATTGGAAAGGAAATTTGCAACCTTTCGCAGAACCGGTCTGAAATCATTGCCGCATTGGACTTTATCATTTCTGGGATATGACGCACCCGCCCAGCAAAAGCCAACCCTGAATCCGGTGATCTGGGCCGGGCTTCAGCCCGGCAAGCCGCCCTGAAGGGCGGCCTACCCACCTTCGCCCGACTCGCTAAGCCACCGACTGATAGTAGATATTCTGCGGGTGCCGGGCCTCGGCGAAGAAGTGCCAGCGCTCGGCCAGCAGACCCAGATACTGGATGCCGAAGGCGGCCAGGGGCAGGATGGACGGACCCTGTTCCAGGAAGGAGAGCGCCAGCAGCACCAGGGGCAGGGGGAATGTCAGGATCAGGAAGCTGTTCCTGACCCGGCCCAGGGCCGACAGGCCCGCGCCAGGGAAGAATTCGCGGGTATTGAAGGAGCCGCCCATGAAGCCCATGGCTTTCTGCTGGATGCGGGTGTGACGAACGCCGATGGCGCTTTGCAGGGTCGATTTGTGCTTAATCGAACCGTTGCGAACCAGGGACGCCCCCCGGCTCAGCAGGCCCAGCGAGATCGCCACCACCGCCCAGCCCCCATAGAAGAAGAGCAGGCCGTTGTTCATCCAGGCGGAGATGGCCGCCGCCAGGGTGAATCCGGAGGCGATCCCCAGCAGGGTGAAATTGACCACCGTCAGGGGGCTGTGCCACTCCTGCAAGAACTTCAGCCCGGCGTAGATCATGCCGGTGCAGACGAAGAGCCCGAAGGTGAACAGGGTCGCCGCGATGCCAATGAGCAGGGTGGCATCGACGCGCACCTCGCCGAGCACGAACAGGGGCTGGGTCCAGCCCAGGAAATGGGTCAGACCATAGAGGGCGATCAACCCCAGGGTAATGGGCAGCACCAGCACCTCCCGCGACAGCCAAGAGGTACGCCATTGCGCAATGGAACGCCAGGCCCGCTCCGGATGGCCCAGATGGAAGAAGGAAGCCACCAGCCCCAGAACCAGAAACAACAGCGCGATCAGACTCCCCAGGCTGAAGAAGGCCGGGGTGGGATGCACGTCGAGCAGGGTCGCGAGGTCGTAGACCTGGCCGGTGAACAGCGCCAGGAACAACCCCTGGCCGACGCCGATCAGGGTGGTAAGAAAGATGACCGAGAAGGCGGGATGCATGGGGTTCTTCTCCTGATTACCAAGCCACGTCGTCGAGGGTCTCGCCGGTCTCGCGGACGATGTCCTCTTTCTTGAGCGGGTTGTCGGCGCGGACCAGTTCGTCGGCGTGGATGTGGATGCGGACCTTGCGCCGGGGTAGGTAGTGGTTGGATGGTTGGGTGCCCCATTCGGGCATGAGCTGATAGCCGCCCTGCTCGCGGATCGCCACCGAGACCTCGGAATCGGGGTCGTGCACGTCGCCGAAGAGGCGGGCGCTGGTGGGACAGGCAAGGACGCAGGCCGGTTTGCGTTCGCTCTCCGGCAGGCGGGTGTCGGTTATACGGTCGATGCAGAGGGTGCATTTCTTCATCACCCGCTGCTGCTCGTCGAACTCGCGCACGCCGTAGGGGCAGGCCCAGGAGCAGTACTTGCAGCCGATGCACTTGTCGTAATCCACCAGCACCACACCGTTGTCCGGGCGCTTGTAGGAGGCCCCGGTCGGGCAGACCGGCACGCAGGGCGGCTCTTCGCAATGGAGGCAGCTCTTGGGGAAGTGAATTGTTTCCGTGTTGGGAAACTCCCCAATCTCGTACATCTGCACCCGGTTGAAGAAGGTCCCGGTGGGGTCGGCGTCATAGGGGTGGTGGTCGGACAGGGGACCGGCCCAGCCGGAGGTGTTCCATTCCTTGCAGGAGGTCACGCAGGCGTGACAGCCGACGCAGACGTTGAGATCGATGACAAGCGCGAGTTGGGTCATGGTTCGTTACCTCAATAAACCGCAAAGACCGCTAAGGAACGCAAAGGTAACGTTGTAATTACTTCGCGCTCTTGGCGTCCTTTGCGGTTAATTCTCAATCTTCACCTTCTTACGGAAGGCCCCGGCGATGTACGCCTGCCACCTTCCCCGCTTGGGGTCCTGTCCTGGCGCCCGTTTTTGCGGCTTGAACTGGGGCGAGGTGACTTTCTCTTCCTCCTCCCCTGCCTTGTAGACCTTGACGCGGGTGTCGAACCAGGCCGCCTGGCCGGTGATGGGATCGGAGTTGGACATATGGCTCCCGGCTTCGCAGGGGGGCAGCTCTTCATTGATGAGATGGTTGAGCAGGAAACCCTTCTGGGATTCGTTGGCCTTGGGCGAGAGGCCCCAGGCACCGGCGGCCTTGCCGATGGCGTTCCAGGTCCAGACCGTACCGGGCTCGACCGCCTCGGAGAAGCGGCACATGCAGCGCACCTTGTTGAGGGGCGACTCTACCCAGACCCAGTCGCCGTCCTGGAAGCCCTGGGTCTTGCCCAACTGCGGGTTCACGAATAGGTAGTTGTGGGTATGGATCTGGCGCAGCCAGGCGTTCTGGCTGTCCCAGGAGTGGTACATGGCCATGGGCCGCTGGGTCAGGGCCGTCAGGGGATACTCGTGGGTATCGACCAGTTGCGACTCCAGCGTCTCGTAATAGAAAGGCAGCGGGTCGAAGAAGTTTTCGACCCGCTTGCGCAGCCGCGCCGGGGGCTGCTTGCCGGGGCGCTTGCCTTGAGCAGCGAGGCGGAATTTCTGTAGCACCTCGGAATAGACATGACAGTTGATGGGCTCGGCATAGCGGGTCATGGCGTGCGCCCGCGCCCATTCCAGATAGCCCTTGTTCCAGTTGCGCATGTATTGGTAGGAACGCGGCAGCTCGTAATGGAAGACGCAGTTGTTCTTGGCGTACATCTCCCACTGGCGCGGGTTGGGCTCGCCCTTGAGGAACTTCTCGCCGCCCTTGCCGCGCCAGCCGGCCAGGAAGCCGATGCCGGAACCGGGCGAGGTCTCGTAATTGACGATGAAGTCCGGGTAGTTCTTGAACTTGCGGCTGCCATCCTCCTTGACGAAGGCGGGCAGCTTGAGACGCGAACCCATCTCCACCAATACTTCTTGAAAGGGCTTGCAGTCGCCACGGGGCGGCACCACGGGCACGCGCACCGAATCGATGGGGCCATCGTATTCGGAAATGGGCCGGTCCAGCATGGACATGGCGTCGTGGCGTTCCAGATAGGTGGTATCCGGCAGCACCAGATCGGCGAAGGCCACCGTCTCCGACTGGAAGGCGTCGGCCACGATAATGAAAGGTATCTTGTAGTCGCCCTTCTCGTCCTTGTCCGTCAGCATCTGGCGGATGTTCTCGGTATTCATGGACGAGTTCCAGGCCATGTTGGCCATGAACAGCAGCAAGGTGTCGATCTTGTAGGGATCGCCGCGCCAGGCGTTGGTGATGGCGTTGTGCATCAGGCCGTGGACCGAGAGGGGATACTCCCAGGAGAAGGCCTTGTCGATGCGCACCGGCTCGCCGTTCTCATCCACAAACAGATCATTGGGATCGGCCGGCCAGCCCAGCGGCATGCCGTCCAGGACCTCGCCCGGCTTGACGCATTCCGGCCCCTTCGGCGGCTTGGGACAGGGCGGGATCGGGCGCGGGAAGGGCGCCTTGTGGCGGAAGCCGCCGGGGCGGTCGATGGTCCCCAGCAGAGTCATGAGGATGCCCAGGGAGCGGATGGCGTGGAAACCGTTGGAATGCGCTGCCAAGCCGCGCATGGCGTGGAAGGCCACCGGATTGCCGGTGACCGAATTGTGCTCATTGCCCCAGACATCGGTCCAGGGGATCGGCAGCTCGATCTTCTGATCGCGCGCCACCACACCCATCTCATGGGCCAGGCGGCGGATGGTGGCGGCCGGGATGCCGGTGATGCCCTCGGCCCATTCCGGGGTGTACTGCTCCACCCGGTCCTTGAGCAACTGGAAGGCAGGCTTCAGCTTGATCCCATTCTCCATGACGAACTCGCCCAGCAGACGCGGCTCGCAGCCCGGCGTCTGGGTGCCCATGGGGATATCCATCTCCCGGTCCCACCAGAGCTTGTTCTGCGGATCGAAGCAGCCCGGCTCGTAATGCATCTCGACCCGGTGGAAGAGGCCGTGGTCGTCGCGGCTGGGGTCGTCGATCACCAGCTCCGCCGAATTGGTGTAATTGATCAGGAAGTCGCGGTCGAACAGCCCCTGCTTGATGATTTCGTGGATGATCGCCAGCAGCAGTGCGCCATCGGTGCCGGGCTTGATGGGCACCCACTCGTCGGCGATGGCCGAATAGCCGGTGCGCACCGGGTTGATGGAGATGAACCGCCCGCCCTGGCGCTTGAACTTGGCCAGTGCCCGCTTCAGCGGGTTGGAATGATGATCCTCGGCGGTGCCGATCATCACGAACAGCTTGGCCCGATCCAGGTCGGGACCGCCGAACTCCCAGAAACTGCCGCCAATCGTATAGATCAGCCCCGCCGCCATGTTGACCGAACAGAAACCGCCGTGGGCGGCGTAGTTGGGCGTACCGAACTGCTTGGCGAAGAGACCGGTCAGCGCCTGCATCTGATCGCGACCGGTGAACAAGGCGAACTTCTTCGGGTCCTCGGCGCGGATCTTCGACAGCCGTTCCTCCATGATCTGAAAGGCCCGGTCCCAGCCGATCTCCTGGAACTCCGACTCGCCACGGGCCGCTCCCGGTTTACGCAACAGCGGCTTGGTCAGGCGCGCCGGCGAATACTGCTTCATGATCCCCGACGCACCCTTGGCGCAGATCACCCCCCTGTTCAGCGGATGCTCCGGATTACCCTCGATGTGGCGCACCTCCCCATCGCGCAACGTCACGCGGATGCCGCAGCGGCAGGCGCACATGTAGCAGGTGGTGTTCTTGATTTCCACACGACCGACATCAGAGTCGGAGCGCGTCGTAGGGTCAAGCATGGCCGTAAACCTTTGAATTGTCGCTAAAATAGCGCCGGTCGAACCGGGCAGGGATCGGGCATTCTAATATTCGCGTTGACTAATAGGCAAACCGGCGACAACCGGCGTCACCGGTCCAACGGGCTCACCACACCCCGCCCGCCCTTGTTCAGGACATGGGTATAGATCATCGTCGTCTGCACATCCTTATGACCCAACAACTCCTGCACCGTGCGGATGTCGTAACCCGCCTGCAACAGATGGGTGGCGAACGAGTGGCGCAAGACATGGGGCGTTACCGGTTTGACCAGATTCGCCAGCTTCGTTGCCTCCCGCACCGCCCGCTGCACGCTGGCCTCGTACAGGTGATGCCGCCGCTCCTTGCCCGTGCGCGGATCGACCGACCGCACCGGCGATGGAAACACATACTGCCAGTCCCAAGCCTTGGCCTCGTTCGGGTACTTTACCGCCAGGGCATCCGGCAAATAGACATCGCCCCAGCCCGCCTCCAGATCCTTTTCATGCAACGCCTTCACCTTTTCCAGATGCGCCTTCAGCGACAGGATCAGGTTCTCCGGCAGCACCGTCACCCTGTCCTTGTTGCCCTTGGCCTCGCGCACGATGATCTCCCGGCGCTCAAACTCCACATCCTTCACCCGTAGCCGCAGCCCCTCCAACAATCGCATTCCCGTCCCGTACAGCAGACTGATCACAAGACCCATGGTCCCCGAAGTCGCCTCAAGCAAACGGCGCACCTCTGTCTGGGTCAACACCACCGGCAGACGCCGCGACACCTTGGCCGCAACCACCTCATCCAGCCAGGGCAATTCGATCCCAATCACCTCCCGGTAAAGGAACAACAGGGCCGACTTCGCCTGATTTTGCGTCGAGGCCGAGACATTCCGCTCATTCGCCAGGTGGGAGAGAAAGGCCGTCACCTCTTCGGCGCCCATCTCCTGGGGATGTCGCTTGTTGTGGAACAAGATGTAGCGCCGAGACCAATCCACATAGGCCTCTTCCGTGCGGATGCTGTAATGACGCAGCCGGATTTCGGCCCGCATCCGGTCCAGTAACTTTGGCGATTGTTGAGAAACGACTTTAACTTCCATCCGCGTTATTTTAGGATGTGTTATTATGCGGCGCAACGGATAAATGTTTTATCATCATGTGCTTATGTAGATAAGGTTTGATTTAGGCGGCATGAGGCGTTACGATCCGTGTCGTCTATTTTACGTTAGGCATCGGAAACCCAATGTCACCAGAACTCATCATCGGAGCTGTAATTGTTGGCATTGTTGTCTTGTTCTTGGTTGGCAAGCTCATGCCGAAACGACAGCCAAAGAATCACATTTCAAATGCGCCCGCTGTGGTGCTGTGTCGCGGCATACCGAGCGGACTATCGAGGCGTGGCGCAACAACAAAACCCAATTCTTCTGCCAGACATGCCATTCCAAATGGCTTCAATCCAGACCGCCACAAGAACGCGAGCGCTTCTCCTCTGCTGGCGGTTCTAGGTCTGGCTGCCTTGGCGTTGTTCTGCTGTTTGCTCTAGTGCCGCTGGCCGGTTTTCTTCTGGTGCAGGCATATGCCTAACAATCGCTTCGTCTTGAGCCTGTGGTGACAATAGGCACACATCGGCGTAAGATGGCTCCATGAAACCATTTCGCTGGAACGCAGAGAAGAATGAAACGCTCTCGTCTGAGCGGGGCATTTCGTTTGAGAACATCGTGGTCGCCATCGAGTCCGGGGGGTTGCTGGACATCTTGGCCCACCCGAACCAGTCGAAATATCCAAGGCAGCGCGTTCTTGTCGTCTCGTGCGACAACTACGCCTACTTGGTGCCGTTCGTCGAGGAAGAAGATTACTTTTTCCTCAAGACCGTGATCCCGAGCCGCAAGGCTACTCGGGACTATCTGAATCAAGGTGAGCCAGATGCCGAAAATTGATGAATACGAACTCGAAGTGCTGAGCGCCTTCGAGAAAGGCCAACTGAAGTCCGTCGCAACGAAAGCTGAACTTGCCAAATTCAAGGCTGCCGCGCGTGCCACCGCAATCAAGGATCGCCGGGTCAATATCCGCCTGTCTTCGGGAGATCTGAACGATATTCAGGTCAAGGCTTTAGAGGAAGGTCTGCCGTACCAAACGCTAATTGCTAGCGTTTTGCATAAATATGTTACTGGTCGCCTTTCAGAGCGGCCGGGGTCCGTCACTAGTGCAACTCGCAAGCCCGCAGTAAAACGTCGCGCTACATCAGACCGCTAATCCATCGCCTTGGCACAGACGCCCAACGAATAGGAATTACGGTGACACTTTACTAAATACACTTTATGAAGTGTATTTAGTAAAGTGTCACCGTAATTCCTGCCGTACTGGCTGTCACATGCCGGCGCTGCTCCAGCGGTTCTTTTCAACGTCGGCGGCGTCTTCGTTTTCAGTCTGTTGGCAGGTGCGCTTTACGCAAGAAGCGCATCCATCTGGCCTTCAGTGGCTGCTCATATTGCGAACAACCTGCTGGCTGCCTTGTTGGTGGCCAAAGACGCATGAGCGCCCCAACCCTGCAATGCACCGGACCTGCGCGAAAAGCCGCGCAGGCCGCTCCCCTACAGCCGCTCAACTCCACGTTATGCGTTTCCCGAAAAAGTGTACAATATCAAGCATGAACAACATCTCTATTTCCGACATTCTTGAGCTTCCGGTACAAGAACGCATTCATCTTGTCGAGCTAATCTGGGATAGCGTTGCGGCTGTTCCTGAAGCTGTGGAAATTTCTCCTGCGCTAAAGGCCAAGCTCGAAGTGCGCTTGGAGGAATTTGAGGCAAACCCGGATGCTGGTTATTCCTGGGATCAAGTTAAATCACACCTTAAAAATGGCTCATGGCGTTCCGCCTAAAATTTTCTTCGCGAGCGTTACGCGAAATCGGCGAAGCTCGAGAGTGGTACGAATTGCAGAACACCGGTCTCGGTGAAGAATTCATTGCGGCAATGGAATTGCAGTTAAAACGGCTAGAACACGCGCCTCTGCTTTATGCTGAGGTAATTCCCAGTGTTCGCCGATCTCTCCTTCCTCGGTTTCCATACGGTTTGTTTTATGCGGTACGGGGCGATCTCGTACATGTATTGGCCGTGTTGCATGATGCCCACAATCCGAGACGTTGGCCCAAAACCAAAGCACGGGGTCAGACAATTACGGACAATTACGGTGACACTTTACTAAATACACCTTATCGAGTGTATTTAGTAAAGTGTCACCGTAATTCTTATGTAGATAAGGTTTGATTCAGGCGGCATGAGGCGTTACGATCCGTGTCGTCTATTTCACGTTATGCCTTCCAATTGGCCTCTCTTCCCGGAATGAGACATGAGTGCAAAAGTCAGTAATCCTTTGACGGTGGTAGCAATATTCGCGGGTCTTGCAGAGGCATTTGCAACCTACGCACTGGTCAATGTGCCAAGCGAAATCCAGCACTTGTTCGTGTACTTTGTAATGGCCTTTCCTACGCTGATCGTCTTGCTCTTCTTCGCGGTACTCAACTGGAACCATACTGTCCTATACGCACCTGGCGATTTCGAGGATGAATCTATGTATTTGGAGTCGCTTCGTCTCTCTGTTAAGTCTGTTAAGTCGAAATTTATTGAAACTCTATCTAATCCCATAAGCGGCGCCAGTCCGCTTACGCCAACGCAAATTGAAGCAGCGTCTAACCAGCTCGAAAAGGTCATTAAGTCCATAAGCATTTCTCCGAGAGGGCAGCAGATATTGGACCTTCTTGGCGCTGGCCCTATGAACATAAGCCAAATTGCACAGGAGCTAGATATTGCGAAACAGCATGCTATGCGCCTGCTTAGCGCTTTAGAGACAGAGGGGAAGGTCGTTCGCGGCATACACCATGACGCAATCAGACAGATATCCGTTTGGAGCTTGGCGAGTGAAAGGAAGGCATAACCCTGCGTTCGAGCGGACCTGCGCGAAAAGCCGCGCAGGCCGCTCAACTCCACGTTAGGTCATCGTACCTCTATGAGCCGTCCCATTTACTATCACTACACCACTATAGCCGGATGTCTCGGCATCATTACGTCCCGTAGGGTTTGGCTTACCGACTATCGCTTCCTGAATGACAAGCAAGAATTGAAGCAAGGCTTATCAGCGCTCCTGGCGCATCTGGCAGTAGAGAAACGGGAATCATTCGAAAGAGCCTTTCTTTGGCACGGTATGAATACCCATCATTGTGTGCTCAGCATGTCGAAATCCCCAAAAATTCTCAGTCAATGGCGAGCGTATGCGGCTGACGGAACCGGCGTTGCCATTGGGTTTGATGATCTCTTTTTGAAGTTCGCAAAAATTGATCTCGTGGATTGTCAGTATGAGAATCATGAAACCTACGCACAGGAACTTGCTACAAAATACGCTTCATTTGCTGACTCAGTACATCAAGCGAGACTCGACAACCCTGCCGAAAACAGCTTCATGGAATGGATCAATCAGCACAAAGAAAATTTCTCGGCCATAGTCAAAGACATCATAGCCCTAAAGAACCCGGCGTTCGTCGAGGAACAGGAAGTACGTGCAGTCCAGTCAGTTGATCATGGCACTGTGAAGATGCGCCTTTCTAACCAACTCTTGATTCCATATACCGAGGCAAATTTCTGGGAAGACAACGAAGCGATTTCGAGCATGGCCGTGGTAATTCCAGAGATATGGCTTGGCCCCAAATGCAACGAGCTTAACCGCACCGCGTTGGCAGCCATCAACATCGGCATGTGCATGGTTGAAAGGTATGACTGTGGCTACGTCTAAAAGACCTAAATTACGGTAATTACGGTGACACTTTACTAAATACACTTTATCGAGTGTATTTAGTAAAGTGTCACCGTAATTCTGCGATTTTTTGCGTTCGGCCTGTGGTCGGGCATTGGCCTATTTCTTTGTTCTATCGGGTACAAAGCCTGGAGGATGCAATGAGGCACGAACCGCATCAATCGCGGACGCAGGCTACCGCTCACCGACATCCCACAAGATCCCTCACCCACCCAAAAATGACAAATGAATCTCGCTGCCGTAGCGGCAAATGATGTCTTGCTTGGCGTTGTGATAGGCGCGTGCGTTGCCCTTGGCGCTGGACCGGTCCACGGTGATCCGCGCCAGTTCGTCGGATATGACATCCATGAACAGTTCGGCCAGCAGCAGGCGCGCGGAGTCGCGGAAGTGGCCGCGCCCGTCCACGTAGAGCTGCACGGTGGGGGCGCCGGTGTTGATGATGATCTTTCGCTCCGCCGGGCTGTAGACGGCACGTTCCAGCTCGTTGTGCAGGTTGCGGAACTCGTACCCAACGAACATGTCAACCCCGTGATCCCTCGGCTGCCGGGGCTTGGATAGGGGGCTGGCGTAGCCCTTGGTGTGCCGGGAGGCGTCCTTGGCCATGGCGATTTCGCACCAGGCCCAATAGTTTCCGGCCCGGACGCTGATCTTGCCGTGGTCCCCCGCCGTGCCGCCCAGGACTGTCCATTCGATTCGCCCCGACCCGCCGAGTGAACTGACCGGTATCGATTCGGGCATGGAATCGATCAACAGGGTGGGGGAAAGTTCGTAGTTGATGGTCAGCACCTCGTCGCCGAAGAACTGGTTCAGATCGAGCAGCAGGGCGACCTGAAAGAGGCTGTCGCAGCGGCGGTAGTAGAAGGGGGTGGTAAAACGCATGGGGGCCGGGCGCTCCGGTTCACCCAGGGAATCGAGCGACGCTGGGGCCGGCGGGACCCGTATGCCCAGGTCGCGAACCGCCGCCTGGCTCATGAACAGCAGCAGGTGCTCGATCATATGCCCGGTGCGGCCGGAGGTGGTCGCCCGTTCCAGGTGTTTCAGCTTTTCCTGCTCGGCCTGCACATAGGGCTCGATCATCCGGCTGACGGCGTGGGAAAAGGCCTCTACAAAAGTGTCCTTGCGATTCAGCCCCTCCCGCTCGTCACTGATGATGGCCATGCCTTGCCCCAGCTTTTCCGCCAGGGCGGGGCAGTTGATTGTGCCGAACAGGTATTCCGTTCCTACCTGGTTCTCGTATTCGAACAACTGGCAGTCCAGCACCGCCGTGCCGGAGATGACGACCAGACCGTTGGTACGCTCGTCGCCCTTGAGAGTCAGTTCCGCCTCCTGGGCGCGTTTCAGGGTCAGGCCGAAGGGAAATTCTTCCCCCTGATAGACGAAGCTCCCGCCCTGGCCGGGTCCCAGCAGCAGCAGCGACGGGGGTTCCTCGTAGCGCAGGGGTCCCCGGCGCTCCGTTTCCTTCCCCTGTTGGATGTGGAGCATATCCAGGTGCCGCCGCCGCAACACCTCACGCAGATAGATATTGTCGGTCACCGCCTGCACGACGGAGCGGTACTGGGAGATGTTCACATGGGGGTTTTCGATGACGATGGTCACCTGAGTGCCGTTGCCTGGCACGCCCAGCCGGGCGTAATCGACCGTCTCCGCCGGGCGACTGCCGCCCCCGTCCTCATAGAGATAACTGCCGCTCTCGCTCCGGAACAAATCGATGCGGGAGTAGCGTCCGGCATGGATCGTTTCGATCCAGCCATGTCCCAGGCCGAAGATCGCCTGTTTCAGCCCGCGCCCGAAATAGCCCCGCCCCCCGGCCTCGCCACGGGAAAGGGGGCTATGCGCGCCGCCGTAGGCCAGGATGGCGCAGACCCGCTCGAAGGACATCCCTTCCGCCTGATCGGTGACCACCAGCAAGGCACCGGCCTGATGCCGCTCGTATTTGACGCGAATGGCGCCCGTCACCTCCGCCCCGTTGGCTTCCAAACGGGAATAGCTGTCGTCGCAGTTGGTAATCAGCTCGACCAGGGCCTTTTCCACCGAGGCAAAGCGGCGCGAATCGATATCGATCACCCGCTGGTCCACCGGAACTGCTGCTATTGCCATCGAATCCGCCTCGACTACCCGCCCGGTTCAGGCTGGGAAAGCCTCCAACCCTCCTTTTAAGGTAGTACCCCATCAAGGATTCTCCAATAAAAACGGGGCCGAAGCCCCGTTCGTGATGAGTTGCGCCCTTGGTTACTCCTCCCTGGGCTCCGGACCCACCTTCTTCCACTGGTCGTAACAATCGACACCGAAAAAGTGAAGCACGTAGTCGCGCCCCTCGTCAGAGACATCCTCCGAGCGAGGGACCTCCTTCATGCAAACCTCACAGGCCAACAAGGCTTCTGTCGTCTCTGGACTATTCATCTGGCGCCTCCGCTTATCGATAAGAGTCCTTCTTCATCTCCTATTAGAATAAGATTAGTAGACCAATCAAAATAGTCAAGTAATGGCCAGGGCCAAGCGGTGCTCCAACTCTTGCCACAACGCCTGATAGGCCTGTGCGGCAGGACCGGCAGCAGAGAACTCCGCCACCGGCTGAAGGTACTCGCCCATCCGCTCCACATCGCTGGCATAGGGGATGACCGTCTCGAAGGCATTGGCCGGGGGGTGCTCCAGCACCGCCATGTGCATGCGCTTGCGCCGATCCGCCATGGAGAGCAGCGGCCAGACGGGCATCTCGCCCAATTCACGGCCGGCGAGAAATTCCGTAATCTGACCCAGGGTCCGCAGGGAGAGCGTGGTGGGAATGATCGGCACCACCAGTGCGCTGGAGGCCAGAAAGACGTTCTCGGAGACCAGGGAAATGCTGGGCGGGCAGTCCAGATAGATGCGGTCGTATTCGTCCTCCAGGGGTTTGATCAGCTTGCGCAGGCGCCCTGCCGGTTTCTTCTGGTCCTCCAGCAGCAGATCGAGATTGCGGAAGGAGAAGTCCGCCGGCAACAGGTCCAGCCCCTCGTAATCGGTTGCCTTGATGGCCTCGCCGGCGTCGCGTTCGCCCCGCGCCAGCTTCTTCGGCCCTTTGATCTTGGGCTTGACGCGGAAGTAGAAGGTCGAGGCCCCCTGGGGGTCCAGGTCCCAGAGCAGTGTCCGCAGGCCGGCCTTGGCCGAGAGGTAACTCAGGTTGACTGCGGTGGCGGTCTTGCCGACGCCGCCCTTGATGTTGTAGACACCGATGATCGTCATCCCGAGACTTCCTCTTTGTTGCTCCGGAACAGTTCCCTGAACAGTTCGCGGTTCCGTTCCTGACTGAATTGAGCGAACGCGGCGGAAAAATGCACCCGCTCCGCCCGTTGCCGCTGCGACAGCTCGCCGATCAGCATACCCATGGCCAGCAGGGTCTGGGTTCCGGCACGCGACCTGCGCATCTCGCCCGCCATGGCTTCCAGCTTCCCGGCCTGTACCTGGAGATCCTGATGGTCACCGAGTTTGTCGAGCAGGGTCTTGAGGGCCTTGATGAGACCGCCGATCCGCCCAGCCGGATAGAGGCTTTGGAAGAACTCCATCAGGTAACGGAGTTTCTTGCAGCTCTTGCGCAGTTCATGCAACTCGGCGGCCGGGGATTCGTCGCCGATCGCCCTGCCCTCCCTCATGACACGCCGATACATTTTATGGATGCGGGCGCTGGCCACCTCTTTGACGCTGAGCCCGGCATTAGCCGGTGTGGTGGCGGCCGATGGCTGCGATTCGAGAAAGCCGCGCCATTCCTGCAACAGCGACCGGAAACGCCCGGACCGGAGATGATCCGCCAGGAGCCGGTAATCGCTGGCCTGATGCTGTTCCAGGTAGCGATGGAAAGGAGCCAGGGCTTCCCGGAAGCCGCTGGGCAGATTTGCTGAATAGTCCTCGAACTTGAGCAGAAAGACATCCCAATCGCGGGCGGGACCCGTAACCTGGCCCAGCCAGGCGAACTCGGCCTTGTAGCGCTCGACGGCACCGGCCTCGAATACCGCCTTCATCTGCGTCAGGGCCGAACGGGTCCGGCGCACCGCGACCCGAAGATCATGCAGAAACTCCGAATCCGTATCATTGCAGACCCCCTCGACGTTTGCCTCGATGGTTCCCAGCAGATGCAGAAGGATATGTTTGGCGGCAAGATCGGCCCGTTCATGGGGTTGCAGCGCGAAATTGAGCTTGGAGCTGTAATCGCCGCCCCGCCTGCCGAGGGCGGCAAGGGCCTCGTCCAGCGGACAAACTTCCCGCGCGCCCTCTTCCCTGAGCCTCTGCTCCAGGGCCAGTGCCTCGTCTTCATATCCGCGAAGGGGCAAAATTCTCACCAGCGGCGGGAGATTCGCCGGGCTTTCCTGGCATTCAAGACGAAGCACCGTTTTTCCGTCTTCATTCAGCAAGCTGAAAAGGCGCAAATCACCGGCAACGGGCACCTGGGGCAACAACCGCCGCATCTCCATCAGCGGCCCCAACCGCGACCCCATGGGTTCGGGAAGCGACGAAGCCATCCCCGGCTCCCCATCGTTTCGGCAGACGGCCAGGATGCGTCCCGACTGCCGTTCCATCAGAGACCAGACCTGCTCGCCACCCTCCCTGCCAACAAAAAGCGCCAAGCCTTCGCGATAGAGCCGCCAATCGAAGGTATCGAAATAGACCCCCTCGACCTTCCGGCCGGGCACCTCCTGGACAGCCCATCGTTCGGCCAAGGTCCGGATAAGATCATCGGGAGTCATGGAAATCAGGTGAAAAGGCATCGAAGAACCCGGTGGAATCGCACTCTTCAGAGGCTAGCAAACTTCCTGCCTTCGCGTGTTACAACGATGACTCGCAGCCTCCCGGCCGCCAAAATTCGTCCGGCACATTGTAGGAACCCGCCCGGATGGTAGAATGGCGCCCCACGCCCCCGTAGCTCAGGGGATAGAGCAACCCCCTCCTAAGGGGTAGGTCGGACGTTCGAATCGTCTCGGGGGCGCCATTTACCAAATATCTCGGACTAACCAAAGTAGGTGTTCGAAGGCACCGTTAAATTCGCAGGGCGCTATCGCGCAAGAGCCGGAACCCCATGACCGAACAGATCAACGTCGATCCCAACGAAATCAATAAGTTCGAGGAGCTGGCCTCCCGCTGGTGGGACCCCGGCAGTGAGTTCAAGCCCCTGCACGAGATCAATCCCCTGCGGCACCGCTGGATCGCCGAGGGATGCGGCGGACTGAGGGGAAAGAAGGTCCTGGACGTGGGTTGCGGCGGCGGCATTCTGACCGAAAGCCTGGCGGCCGACGGCGCCGAAGTGACCGGCATCGACATGGGCGAAGGCCCCCTGGCGGTGGCGCGTCTGCATCTGCTGGAGTCGGGGCTGGCGATACGCTATCAGCGAATTCCCGTGGAACGCCTGGCCCAGGAGATGCCCGGCCACTTCGATGCAGTCACCTGCATGGAGATGTTGGAGCATGTGCCCGATCCCGGCTCCGTGGTGACGGCCTGCCGGCAACTGGTCAAACCCGGCGGTACGGTTTTCTTCTCCACCCTCAACCGCAACCCCAAGGCCTATCTCTTCGCCATCGTCGGCGCCGAATACCTGCTGCGCCTGCTGCCCAAGGGGACCCACGACTACGCCAAGTTCATCACCCCGGCGGAACTGGGCCGCTGGGCGCGCCAGGCCGGGCTGGAGCTGGAGCGCATGACCGGGCTCGTCTACAACCCCCTGACCCGCGAATACCGGCTCGACAGCCGCGATGTCAGTGTGAACTACATGATCCAATGCCGCCGTCCCCTAGACGACTGATACCGTGACCGCAGTCCTCTTCGACCTGGACGGCACCCTCGCCGACACCGCCCCCGACCTGGCCCATACCCTCAACCAGATCCTGATCCGCGAGGGGCGGGACCCCCTTCCCTACGAAACCATCAGGCCCCATGTCTCCCATGGGGCCGCGGCCCTGATCCGGCGCGGCTTCGGCATCGGGCCGGGAGAACCGGGCTTTGCCGGGCTCCGGGCCTATTTCCTAGCCCATTACCGCGACAACCTCTGCCGCGAAACCCGCCTCTTCGCGGGCATGGACGAGGTGCTCTCGACCCTGGAGCGAAGCGGCATCCCCTGGGGCGTGGTCACCAACAAGCCCGCCTGTCTGACCGAACCCCTGATGGCCGCCCTGGGCCTCGATACCCGCGCCGGCTGCATCGTCAGCGGCGACACCCTGCCCCAAAGCAAACCACACCCCGCGCCCATCCTGCATGCCTGCGAACGGATTGCCGCCGACCCCGGCCGGACCATCTTCGTGGGCGACGCGGAGCGCGACATCCAGGCCGGACGGGCGGCCGGGACCCGTACCCTGGTCGCCCTCTTCGGCTATCTCGACGAACAGGACGCCCCCGCCGACTGGGGCGCGGACGGCCTGGTGGATAATCCCATCGACATCCTTAAATGGCTGGTTGCGGTAAGGCCCCTGCCTCGGGTGAGTAACGCCTAATCGCTGTTCGGGATGTAGTGGAAATGGATGTTCGCCAATAGCGGGGTACCTTTATCGGCCGCTACACGGCGTCCTTCCTCGATCACGCCCGCCTTGACCCTTTTACATATCCGCCTCAATATCCGCCGATCCGCACTACCGGCCCAAAGGAACGGACCTGTATGACGTTTCTCAACGGCAACCGACCCAGATCGCCACCGCATTGAATACGCGGCCCAGAAAATGTTTAAACTTCCTCACTCCGGAAGAAGTCATGAACCAGGAAATCAGTCAGTTATCTTGTCGTGTTGCACTTCAAACTTGAACCCCCCCACTCTTTCCAGGTTTATTAGCCAATGACCCTCAACTGTTTCAAGGCCTACGACATCCGGGGCCAAGTCCCCGGCGAACTGAATGAGCGCATAGCTTGGGCTATCGGCCGTGCCTATGCGGAAGAGATACAGCCAGGCACGGTAGTGGTCGGTTACGACGCTCGGCTTGAGAGCCCGGTCCTGGCGGAGGCAACCATCGCCGGATTGATCACAGGCGGGGCGCGTGTCGTTAACATTGGCCTTTGCGGCACCGAAGAAATCTATTTCCAGACGTTCCACCGCGAGCCCCAAGGCATAGGTGGCGGCATCATGATCACCGCCAGCCACAACCCCAAAGGCTACTGCGGCATGAAGCTGGTGCGTCAAGGCGCCCGGCCCATCAGTGGGGACACCGGCTTATTCAGCCTACGTGATCGTGCCGAGGGATACCTCTTTAACACCCCGGTGCTGACAGAGGCCGCCAATACGCAGGCAACAAAGGACGAGGACAAATCGGCCTACATCGCGCACCTGCTCGGCTATGTGGATCGCGCAACCCTCAAACCCCTGAGAATCGTCGCCGATCCAGGCAATGGCACGGCGGGACTGGTATTGCGTCTGCTTCAACAACAGCTCCCGTTCGAATTCGTGCTGATAAACGCCGAACCCGACGGCAACTTCCCCAACGGCGTTCCGAACCCCCTGTTGCCGGAAATGCGCTCGGCAACAGCCGCGGCCGTGCGGACACACAAGGCCGATCTCGGCATCGCCTGGGATGGCGATTTCGACCGCTGTTTCCTATTCGATGCCGAGGGTCGCTTCATCGAAGGCTATTACCTCGTCGGTCTGCTGGCCGAAGTCCTGCTTGCCAAGCATCCCGGCGGCAAGATCATCCACGACCCGCGCTTGACCTGGAACACCATCGAACAGGTGCAACAGGCAGGCGGCATTCCGGTCCAGTCAAAGACTGGCCACGCCTTCATCAAGGAACGCATGCGAAAGGAAGACGCCATCTATGGCGGCGAAATGAGTGCCCATCACTATTTCCGCGATTTTGCCTACTGCGACAGTGGCATGATCCCCTGGCTACTGGTCATGGAACTGATGAGCCAATCGGGAAAATCGCTCGGCGAGCTCGTGAGTGAACGCATGTCCGCCTACCCCTGTAGTGGTGAAATCAACTACCGCGTGGCAGATGTCACCAGCGCCCTGGAAAAAGTCCTGTCCCACTACAGGACCAACGAAAACGAAGCGCCAATTATCGACCGCACCGATGGCCTGAGCCTGGAATTCACCGATTGGCGTTTCAACCTCCGAGGCTCTAATACCGAACCCCTGTTGCGCCTCAATGTGGAATCGCGACGCAACCCGCAAACCATCGCAAGTCGCGTAAGCGAGATTAAAACAGTCGTCCGGGAAGCTGCTGTAGATGGCTAATTGGCAAAAAAACGTAGGTATGGGCTGACGGCAGAAAGCCCAACGATGAAGGCCGGTACTGTAATGTTGGGCTTCATACCTCAGCCCATACCTACCATAGCAAGCTGGAAAATGAGCCCGTTGAATTACTTCTTCCGCAGCTTCACCAGCACCTCGTGGGCGGTTTCTTCCACGGATTTTCCGTCCACATGCACTACGGCCCAGCCGTGGTCGCGGCAAAGGGATCTGGCCCAGCGCAACTCTTCCTTCACTTCGTCGTAGTCGATGTAATCAGTCGGGTTGTCCATCCCGATGGTGTTTACCCTGGCCTGTCTCCGCTCCACGAGGGTGGTGGTGTCCAGAAACAGCCCTGCCACGTTCTCGGGCTTGACCTTGAACAGGGTCGGCGGTGTGGGGATGCCTTTGACCAGGGGTACGTTCGCGACCTTCCAGCCCCGGCAGGAGAGGTAAATGGAAAGCGGGGTCTTGCTGGTGCGGGAGACGCCAACCAAAACGATATCTGCCTCGTTGAGGTGGCTGAGGGTTTGACCATCATCGTTCTTCAGGGCGAACTCCATGGCCTCCACCCGCTGAAAGTATTCCTCGCCAACGGCATGCAAGAGACCCGGTTTTCCTTTCGGCGAATGGCCAAAAAAGGCGGCCAGCTTGCGTAGAACGGGACTGATGAGATCGAGGCAGTCGATGCCGCGCCGCTTGCATTCATTCTCCGTGAATGAGGACAGATCGCGATCTACAAAGGTGAAAAACACGATGGCCTGCTCCTTTTCCGCCTCCTCCAGCGAAGAAATCACTTGGCCCTCGGTGAGGACATGTCCGATGCGATGCAGTTTCGCTTTGTCTTCGCGGAATTGGGAGTGGGCAGCCAAGACGATGGCCTCGGCGGTCTCTCCGGTGGCGTCGGAAAGAAGAAAGAGAACTTTCGGCTCAACCATTGATGTCACGGCAAACCTTCCTGGCTGAATTCAAGAAGAGGGCGGGATCGTCAGGGGGTCATTGACCCGCCTGCCGATCCCGCCCATGGGGTGAGTTAAGCGCCCTCTTTCACGGCCGCCTGGGCAGCCGCCAGGCGCGCGACGGGTACGCGGAAGGGAGAGCAGGAGACATAGCTCAGACCCACCCGGTGGCAGAACCGGATGGAGAGGGGATCGCCGCCGTGCTCGCCGCAGATGCCCATCTTCATGCCCTTCTTCTCGCCGCGCCCCTTGGCGACCGCCATGCTCACCAACTGGCCGACGCCACTGGTGTCCAGGGACTGGAAGGGGTCGCGTTCCAGGATTTCCTTACGGATATAGTTGGGCAGGAAGGAGTTGATGTCGTCGCGGCTGAAGCCGAAGGTCATCTGGGTCAGGTCGTTGGTGCCGAAGCTGAAGAAGTCGGCGTGCCGAGCCACCTCGTCGGCGGTCAGGGCGGCGCGCGGGATCTCGATCATGGTGCCGATGGGGATGTCCAGCGCCTCGGTATAGCCCCTGGCCGCCTTGACGTTCTGGATGGTCGCCTCGATCTGCTTGCGCAGCAGTGCCAGTTCCTTGTAGGTGCCGACCAGGGGGACCATGATCTCCGGCTGCGCGTCGATGCCGTTCTGACGGCATTCGATGGCGGCCTCGGTGATGGCGGTGACCTGCATGCTCAGGATCTCTGGATAGGAGATGGAGAGACGGCAGCCACGGTGGCCCAGCATGGGATTGGTCTCATGCAACTGGCTGACGCGCGTCTTGATCTTGTCCAGGGAGACGTTGAGGCGCTCGGCCAGCTCCTGTTGCAGGTGTTCCTCGTGGGGCAGGAACTCGTGCAGCGGCGGGTCGAGCAGGCGCACGGTGACGGGCAATCCCTGCATGACACTGAAGAGTCCCTTGAAGTCCTCGCGCTGGTGGGGCAACAGCTTGTCGAGACCGGCCTTCCGGTCCTGTTCGGTCTCGGCCAGGATCATCTCGCGCATGTCGGTGATGCGCTCGCCCTCGAAGAACATGTGTTCGGTACGGCAGAGGCCGATGCCCTGGGCGCCCCAGCCGCGCGCGCGCTCGGCATCCTTCGGGGTATCGGCGTTGGCCCAGACCTTCAGGGTGCGGATGCGATCCGCCCACTCCATCAGCGACATGAATTCATCGGAGAGCTTGGGCTCCTCCCTCTGGACCTCGCCCGCCATCACTTCGCCGGAGGAACCGTCGATGCTGATGACATCCTGGTCGCCGAAGACCCGGCCCTTGATGGTGACGGTGCGCTTCTCTTCGTTGATTTCCACCTCGCCCGCGCCGGCGATGCAGCACTTACCCCAGCCGCGGGCGACCACCGCCGCATGGCTGGTCATGCCGCCGGTAGAGGTCAGAATCCCGGCGGCGGCGTGCATGCCGCTCACGTCCTCGGGGCTGGTTTCCTTGCGCACCAGGATGATGGACTCGCCCTCGTGGGTGCGGTCCACGGCCTCGTCGGCGGAGAAGGCGATCTTGCCGGATGCGGCGCCGGGGGAGGCCGGCAGCCCCACCGTCAGAACGTCGCGCTTGGCGCTGGCGCTGAAGGTGGGCAGCAGCAACTGGTTGAGGTCGTTGGCGGGAACCCGCACCAGCGCCTCGTTCTGGGTGATACGGCCTTCCACAACCATATCCACGGCGATCTTCACGGCAGCGCGGCCGGTGCGTTTGCCGGTACGGGTCTGCAACAGGAAGAGCTTGCCCTTTTCGATGGTGTATTCGATGTCCTGCATCTCCCGGTAGTGGTTCTCCAGGATGCGCTTAACCTCCAACAGTTGTTCATAGATGTCGGGGCGCCACTTGACCATCTCGTCCACGTTCTGGGGGGTGCGGATGCCGGCCACCACGTCCTCGCCCTGGGCGTTGACCAGGAACTCACCAAAGAATTCGTTATCCCCGGTGGAAGGGTCGCGGGTGAAGGCGACGCCGGTGCCGGAGTCATCGCCCATGTTGCCGAACACCATGGTCTGGATATTGACCGCCGTGCCCAGCAGGCCGGTGATCTCGTTGATCTCGCGGTAACGCACGGCACGGGGGATGTTCCAGCTCTTGAACACCGCCTCGATCGACTTTTCCAATTGCTGGTAGGGGTCTTGGGGAAACTCGGTGCCGGTATGGCGCTTGTAGATGTCCTTATAGGCAACGATCAGCTCTTGCAGACCGGCCTCGTTCAGGTCGGTATCCTCGGTGACGCCGTACTTCGCCTTGATGCGGTCGAACTCATCCTCGAAATGGTGGTGGGGGACCTCCATGACCACGTCGCCGAACATATTGATCAGCCGGCGGTAGGCATCCAGGGCGAAACGGCGGTTGCCAGCGTTGTTCGCCAACCCGTCCATGGCCTTATCGGTGAGACCCAGGTTGAGGACCGTGTCCATCATGCCGGGCATACTGACGGCCGCGCCGCTGCGGACAGACACCAGCAAAGGGTTCTCGTCGGAACCGAACTTCTTGCCGGTCTCCGCCTCCAGCAGGGCCATGTTCCTGTGTACTTCGTCGAGCAGGCCGTCAGGCAGCTTACCGCCGATAGCGTTGTACTCGGCGCAGGTCTCTGTGGTGATGGTAAACCCCGGCGGGACCGGCAACCCGATGGAGGTCATCTCCGCCAGGTTTGCCCCCTTGCCGCCAAGAAGATCCTTCATCTCCTTGGTGCCCTCGGATTTGGTTTTCCCAAAGAAATGGACGCGTTTTTGGGACGCCATCGCCATTTTACGACCTCCAGTTGCTGTTAATACTCATAGACGGTATGCATTAAGCCGCTAAATGCTATCACAGGCCCGCCCGGCGAAAGGCCCATTATGGGCCTCTAAAGGTGATTTATTTGATCTATGCCAGTTCCCATTGCCCCGCCTCAACCCCTCCATCAATTCCTTGAATCGGGAGACTCAAACCCACCAGGCCAACGCCTGGGCGAGAGGATCACCAGCCCCATCCAGGGATAGGAACGCACGCTTGGCCAGTTGGCGAATAAACGTGGCCTGCCCCCTATTGTCCCCGCTACACTGGGATCAACTGTCAGCCCACCCTCAATCTGAGGCATTTGCCATGACAACCCTGAGCATCACCCTGCCCGAAAGCGTCTTTTCCGCCTTACGCAGGGCCCCCGCTGAATTCCTCAAGGAGATGCGTATCGAGGCCTCCACCCAATGGTATGCCCAACAGCGCATCTCCCAGGAAAAGGGAGCGGAAATTGCGGGTCTCAGCCGTGCAGAATTCATTGACGAACTGGCAAAACGCCATATCCCCGTCGTGCAAGTCGAATTTGACGAGCTGATGGAGGAGGTCAAACGTGCCTGATGCCTGGATCATCAATGCATCCCCACTCATTTTATTCGCCCGCATCAACCGCCTTGACCTGTTCGGGCAACTCGCCCCCAACATCCACATTCCGGCAACTGTGCTTGAGGAGGTCAGCAGTGGTGCCGCCAAGGATAGCAGCGCCCACCGCGCCATCGCATGGGCAAAGGCATACCAATGCCCCAATATCCCGGTTCCTCCCAGTGTCGAACGCTGGGACCTGGGGCCAGGCGAAACACAAGTCATTGCCCGCTGCCTCGCAGGCAACTTCTGGGCTGTTCTGGATGATCGCATGGCCCGGCGCTGCATCAGCGCCCACAACCTCAACATGATCGGCTCGCTGGGCGTCATACTGCGTGCCAAGGACCGTGGTCTGATAGATACCGCCAAGCCTTGGGTTTACAAGCTCAGGGAAGCAGGCATGTACGTTTCTGAAGAGTTGATCCAACAGGCATTGGCGGCTTTGGGTGAAGGTCCTTGACTGGCTGTAAATTGGCATTGCCCACTTCCCTTTTGTTCGCGCCTTAACCGCCTCCGAAATCCTGACCATCGACCAAACCCAACACCTGAGCGAGGACATCAGCCGTCCCATCCAGCCAATGGATGCCGGGATAGGACCGCAGCCAGGTCATCTGCCGCTTGGCCAGTTGGCGGGTGGCGTTGACGGCGAGTTCGACCATCCTGTCATAGTCCACCTCGCCCCGGAGGTACATCAGCATCTGGCGGTAGCCCACGGCGCGCAGGGAGGGCAGGTCGGGGCTCAGATCGCCGCGCGCCCAGAGGCGCCGCACCTCCCCTTCGAACCCCGCCCGCAGCATGGCCTGAAAACGCTCGGCGATGCGTTCGCGCAGGTCCTCCCGGTCGAGGGGGGCGAGGGCGAGCTTGAGCGGGCGGAAGGGGAGATCAGTGCTGGTCTCGCGCTGGAGACGGGAGAGGGGGACACCGCTCAGTTCGAAGACCTCCAGGGCGCGCAAGAGCCGCTGCGGATCGTTGGGATGGATGCGTTGGGCCGCCTCGGGGTCAAACCCGGCGAGCCGTTGATGCAGGGCCGCCCAGCCCAGCCGCCCCGCCTCGGCACTGATACGTTCCCGGACCACCGGATCGGCCTCCGGCAATCGGGCCAGGCCGAACTCCAGGGCGCGAAAATAGAGCATGGTGCCGCCCACCAGCAGGGGCGTCCGGCCGGCCGCCTGGATCTCGGCCATGGCCTGCAAGGCATCCTCGCGGAAACGGGCAGCGGAATAGGCCTCGGCCGGATCGCAGATATCAACCAGACGATGGGGGAACTCCCGCAAGAGTTCCGGCTCTGGCTTGGCCGTGCCGATGTCCATACCGCGATAGACCAGGGCGGAATCGACGCTGATGATCCCGCAGGGCCGCTCCCGCGCCAGGCGCATGGCCAGGTCGGTCTTGCCGGAGGCGGTCGGTCCCATCAGGAGGATCGCTAAAGGTTTATTTGCCATAAGTAGGTTGGGTTAGGCGCGCATATTCGGCACCCAATCAGGCGATGCCTGAACTGGCATGCTTTGAAATCTGCGCCGGGTGAATAGTGGGCGGGCTCCTATTTACCCAGACCAACTCTGACCACAGCATGGCTTGCCGAGGTAGCGGTATCTGCTAATTGCCCATCGGCAACCACGAATACCCAGTCTTCTTCCGCAAGCAGGGTAAAGTTGGAAAGTATTTGACCAGAGCGGATGTGTCGAAAAACGGGTTCACACGCGGTCTTCCCGTTCTTCGTGGATGGTTTGGCTAAGGTCGCCTTTGAGGTTAGCGAGGACTTGGCGGCAGCGGGCAGCCGCTATCCCGCGTTTATGCTGGGCAGTGGCGATGCTTGGCCTTTTCAGGGCTACCAGTAACGGCTGAAGTACCAACAGACTTTCGTTGTCGAGTTGAGCGACTTCATGCAACACATGGTTTTTTAGTGCGTTCATGCCGATACTCTGTGTTACGCCGTAGCGAAGCTGGATAAACCGGCAGGATAGCCGATTTGCGCGCCTGGCGCCCGAGGGAATTACCGCATAAATCCGTGAATAGTTTGCACACTGCATTCACTGCACCAGTGACGCGCCAGGAGTCTCATTTCTGCCATGGACCAATTCACACCTTCCGAACTCAAGACGATTCTTCACTCCAAGCGCGCCAACCTCTATTACCTGGAGCATTGCCGCGTATTGGTGAATGGCGGGCGGGTCGAGTACGTGACCGACGAGGGCAAGCAATCGCTCTACTGGAACATCCCCATCGCCAACACTACTGTGCTCCTGCTCGGCACCGGCACCTCGATTACCCAGGCAGCGATGCGCGAGCTGGCCAAGGCCGGCGTGATGGTCGGGTTTTCTGGAGGTGGCGGCACCCCGCTCTACAGCGCCAACGAAATGGACATCGAAGTGGCGTGGTTCGCACCGCAAAGCGAGTACCGCCCCACCGAATATCTGCAACACTGGGTCCGTTTCTGGTTCGACGAAGCACGCCGCTTGCAAGCCGCCAAAGCAATGCAGAACGCGCGCCTGACACGCATCGCCGCTCACTGGAACGACAACCGCGCACTCGCCGATGCCGGTTTCAATGTGGCTCGCGAACGACTATCGACTGCGCTGGAATCCTCCCGCCAACAAATTGAGCTGGCAGCCGACAACACCGCCCTGCTCACCGAAGAAGCGCGTCTTGCAAAGAAACTCTTCAAGCTCGCCTGCGACGCCACCGACTACGGCGATTTCACTCGCGCCAAGAACGGCAGCGGCTCGGATGCTGCCAACCGCTTTCTCGATCATGGCAACTATCTGGCTTACGGTCTTGGTGCGACTGCCGCCTGGGTTCTCGGTCTGCCGCACGGTCTCGCCGTGCTGCATGGCAAGACCCGGCGTGGCGGTCTGGTCTTCGACATCGCCGACCTCGTCAAAGACGCGATCATTCTTCCGCAGGCCTTCGTTTCCGCGATGCGCGGCGACGACGAACAGAGTTTCCGTCAAGCCTGTATAGAAAATCTGACGCGCGCCGAAGCGCTCGACTTCATGATCGACACCATCAAATTGATCGCTCTTGAGGTCGGCAAGCCCACCGCATGAACATCCTGCTGATTTCGCAGTGCTCCAAGAACGCGCTGACCGAGACGCGGCGGATCGTCGATCAATTTGCCGAACGGCGTGGCGAACGAACGTGGCAAACACCCATCACCCAGCAAGGGCTGGACATGCTCTATCGCCTGCTGCGCAAAACTGCCCGGAAAAACACCGCCGTGGCCTGCCACTGGATACGCGGCAAGGATCACAGCGAACTACTGTGGATCGTCGGCGACGCCCGCCAGTTCAACGCCCTCGGCGCAACGCCGACCAACACGACGACGCGCAATATCCTGCGCAGCGGCGACGAAAACGACTGGCACAGCGCCGAAGACATCCGGCTCCTCGCCCGCATCGCCGCCCTGTTTCACGATCTGGGCAAAGCCAACGACGCTTTTCAGAAAAAACTAAGGTGCGCACAGGCTATCGCCGACCCATTCCGCCACGAATGGGTGTCGCTGCGACTGTTTGAGGTTTTCGTCGGCAAAGGCTGCCTGAATGACCAGGACTGGCTAACGCGCCTGACAACGCTCGACGACAGCACCAGCAAGACCGTAATCGCCTCGCTGCAGGGGCTGAAAGACGGAATCGACCAGGCGCTCAGCCCGTTCAAGTCGCTCACCCTGCCACTCGCCCGCGTTGTCGGCTGGTTGATTGTCAGCCACCACCGGCTGCCAACGCCGGGTAAAGACTGGGCGCTAAAGGAAGACACCCTTGCGCGCCTGCCGGCCGCAGTAGTCCACGGCTGGTGCGGCAGCCAGCAGGCAAACGACAAGCTATCGACCACCGAGGCCAAAGCCTTTGCCAAAACCCAAACCGCTTGCTGGAGCTTCAAAGGTGGCCTGCCTTTCGATAGCCGCCAATGGCGACAGCACGTCGCCAAAACAGCCGATGCCATCCTCAAACGTCCCGGCCTCAGCGGCGAGTCGGCGGAAACAACGCTGCGCAGCTCCTACGTCCTGCACCTTTCCCGCCTGGCGCTGATGCTGGCTGACCACTATTACTCGTCGCAACCCTCGCACGCCCGCTATGGCGACCCCGTACCGAGTGATGGCAAAACCCTCTACGCCAACTCCTCCCGAAAAAATGGCGAAGCACCTCAATTCAACCAGCGACTTGACGAGCACCTGATCGGCGTCGAGGTCAACGCCAGCCGCCTGCTGCAAACGCTCCCGCGACTGGCACAAAGCCTGCCCAGGATCGCCCGCCACAAGGACTTTCGCAAACGCGCCAATGCACCGTTCGCCTGGCAGAACACCGCTTTCGACCTCGCCGAAAGCCTGCGCGACAAATCCGCCGAACACGGATTTTTCGGCGTCAACCTCGCGTCCACCGGCTGCGGCAAGACCTTCGCCAACGCCCGTATTCTCTACGGACTCGCCAACCCGCAGATCGGCGCACGTTTCACCGTCGCGCTTGGCCTGCGCACGCTGACACTGCAAACCGGCGACACCTACCGCGAACGCCTCAAGCTTGGTTCCGAAGACCTCGCTGTGCTGGTCGGCGGCGCGGCAACCAAAGCGCTGCACGATTACTACAAGGCCCGCGCGCAGGATGCCGCAAACAGCGGCAGCGAATCGGCGGAAGACCTGCTCCCCGCCTACAACCATGTGCGCTACGACGGCAGCCTCGAAGACGGCCCGCTCAAGCGCTGGCTATTGCAAAGTCGGCAGGGCCGTGGCGCGCACGCCGCCAGTCTGCTCGACGCGCCGGTACTCGTCTGCACCATCGACACCTGATGCCCGCCAGTGAAAGCACGCGCGGCGGCCACCAGATTCTGCCCATACTGCGCCTGATGACTTCCGATCTGGTGCTCGACGAGCCCGACGATTTCGACATCGCCGACCTGCCCGCCCTCTCTCGTCTGGTGCATTGGGCCGGCCTGCTTGGCAGCCGCGTACTGCTGTCGTCCGCCACCCTGCCACCGGCCTTGGTACAAGGGCTATTCCTCGCCTACTGCGCCGGTCGCGCTGAATTCCAGCACCATCGCGGACGCCCCGGCACCGCGCTTGACGTGTGCTGCGGCTGGTTCGACGAGTTTGGTGCGCAAGCGGCGCAACACGACAACGAGGCCGACGGTGCCGCCTTCCTCGCCACGCACACAAGTTTTGTCGAACGTCGCATTGCCCGACTCGCGGCTGTTACAGAAATTCGCCGCCGCGCCGCCATCCTGCCTGTCGCTATCAGCGCCACCAGCGCCAACGACAATGCCGGCAAGCAGGCGCACATCTGCCGCGAACTGGCTGATTTGCTGCGTACCAAAGCGCTGGCGCTACACAGCCAACACCACAGCACCGATCCCATTACCGGCAAACGGGTCAGCTTCGGCCTGATCCGCATGGCCAACATCGACCCGCTCTTCGATGTCGCGCAAAGCCTGTTCGCGCTGGGCGCACCGGAAGATTGCCGCATCCACCTGTGCGCCTACCACTCACGCCACCCGATGCTGGTGCGTGCCGAAATCGAACGCGAGCTGGACGCCGTGCTCAAGCGCCACCAGCCCGACAAAGTTTTCGACTGGCCCGGCCTGCGCGAAAAGCTCGATACCGGCAGCGAGCACGACCATGTTTTCATCGTCCTCGCCACGGCGGTAGCCGAAGTTGGCCGCGATCACGACTACGACTGGGCCATCGTCGAACCCTCGTCGATGCGTTCCATCATCCAGCTCGCCGGGCGTGTCAAACGACACCGAAAATTCGACTGCCCACCGGATCAGCCGAACATTCTGCTGCTCGACAGCAACGTCAAAAATCTCAAGCACCCCGGCAATTCGCCAGCCTTCCGCTGGCCGGGTTTCGAGTCGCCAGAATTCCCGCTGACCACCCATCGACTCAGCGAACTGCTCACCCCCGAGCAGTACCAAACCATCGATGCCCGCGCCCGCATCCGCCCCCGCGACAAGCTCGATCCCAAAGGCAACCTCGCCGACCTCGAACACGCCCGGCTGGCCGACCTCATGCTCGGAGCGCAGAGCGGCGAAAGCCAGAACGACACACCGGTGCACCGATGGTGGAGAACCAATGCACATCTCACCGGTGTTCTGCAACGGAAGCAACGTTTTCGCGCCGACCCGCAGGGACACCAAAGCTATTACTTCCGGCCGGATGAAGATTGTGTACAGACAGAATTTCGCCAACTTGAAGCGACCGGCTCAGAAGCCGTGGTGCCGAATCTGCTGCAATGTGTTGAACTTTTGACCGGCCCACGCATTGCCCCATGGGGTGCACCCGATTACCTCGATGCACTGCAAATTTTGGCCGAAGCGCAAGGCATGGAGCCCGCAGAATGCGCGCGCAAATTCGGCATCGTCGATTTGCCCGGACGCGAGGCGATACAAATCTGGCGCTATCACCCGGCGATGGGTTTCAGCCGCACATGAACACCAACGTAATTCACAAGGAGAAGCCTATGAACGACGCTCCGCTATCGCCATCGCCGCCCGGCGAAAGCCAACGCATCAAGGCCGAAATCGCCCGCTTCCTGCGCGAGGATCGCCTCCAGCCCAAGCTGGAAAAACTCAAAGCCGACGATGACGAAGCACGGCAAAAACTCATCGACGAACATCAACCCGCCGCCTGGATCGCCGACGCGGCGCATCGTGTTGGGCAGATTCAGCAAGTTACCCACGCGATCAAGTTTACCCATCCGTCGGCGGATGGCTCCAGCCTGTCCAGTCCTGGCAACCCGGCTGCCGAGCCGCTTGAACTTGGGTCGCACAGTCTTGCCGGCGAATGGTCGGCCGATGTGGTGGGCAACGCCGCCGCGCTGGACGTCTACAAATTCCTGCGCCTTAGCGTCGACGGTCGCTCCCTGCTCGACCGTGCCACTGCCCGCGACCCGGCGCTGGCCGAAGCGCTGAGCGACGATGCGGCCCAGGCTGCCGAATGGCTGGCGGCGTTTGCCGCGTTGCCCGAAGCCAAGGGTGGCCCGTCTTCGCACAAGCTCGCCAAGCAGCTTTATTGGCCGCTGGAAGATGGCGGCTATCACCTGCTGGCACCGCTGCTGTCGTCACCGCTGGCGCATGCGGTGCACGAGCGTATCGCCGAAGACCGCTTTTCCGATGCCGCCAAGGCAGCACGTGACGCTCGACGGGCGAACAAGCCACATGCCCACGGCTACCGGGATTACCCCAATCTCGCCATCCAGAATTTTGGCGGCTCTAAGCCGCAAAACATCAGCCAGCTCAACAGCGAACGTCGAGGTGAAAACTATCTGTTGGCTTCGGTGCCACCGATTTGGGAATCCTCTGCCCTGCGCCCGCCGCTCAAAACCGACACGGTCTTCGCCCGTTATTTCGGCTCACGCAGCGAAGTACGACGCTTGGTCGCCGTTTTGAAGGACTTCCTGCTCAGAGTGGCCGACGCAGGCACCAACATCCGCATCCGCGAGACTCGCGCCGAACTGGTGGCCGACTTGTGTGGCGAAGCGCTGAACATGGCCGCCGAGCTACGTGAATTGGAACCCGGCTGGAGCGCCCACGCTAATTGCCAGCTCAACCTTGCCGAACAATGCTGGCTCGACCCGGATCGAGCACTGAGCGATGAGGACTTTGCCGCCCGCTACCGACAAGGCGATTGGAAGGATGAGGTTTGTCTGCGTTTCGCCAACTGGCTCAACGCTGCCCTGAAAACCGACAAGACGCTGCTCGGCGGCCCAGAAGCCTTGGTATGGCAAGCGGTTCTTGGCAATGAACTCAAGATGCTGCGCGAGGAGCTTGAAGATGAGTAAGCCCGACTTCAAACCCGACGGCTTGCTGGTGTTGCCGCATCTACGGGTACAAAACGCCAACGCCATTTCCAGCCCGCTCACCTGGGGATTTCCATCTCCCACCGCTTTCCTCGGCTTCACCCATGCTTTGCAGCGGCGTCTATCGAGCGAATACGGGCAGGCCTTCGGCGGCGTCGGCATCGTTTGCCACGGCTTCGAAGCGCAAACTTTCAAGCCCAACCGGCGGCAACATCTGGTCTTCACGCAAAGCCGCAATCCGGTATACCTCAAGCGCGATGCAGGCAAGTTCATTAGCGAAGGCACGCCAGCGGCGATAGTCGAGGAAGGTCACGCGCATCTGGAAATCAGTCTCGCCATCGCCGTGCGTGGTGGATTCGACGAAGCACTGGAAGAGCAGCTTTTCGCCGATGCCGCCTACGAAACCGCCCTCGGCATGCGCCTGGCCGGTGGCAGCATCTTGCCGCCAAATGGCCCGCGTTTGCCCAAACCCCACTGGATACCTTGGCCCGATGTTGTCGCAGACCAACGCAAAGCGTTGGCCCGATTGCGCCGCCGCCTGCTGCCCGGCTTCGCTCTGGTGCATCGACCTGATCTGCTGGAGGAAAGGCTGGGCAAGCTCAAGGGCAATGGCAGCAACGCCAACCTGCTTGATGCACTGCTCGACATCACTCGCCTGAACCATATGCCATCGCTACCCACCCACGAAGGGCAGGAGAAAGTGGAATGGCTGCTTGAGAAACGCCCCGGCTGGCTCGTCCCGCTGCCCATCGGCTACGCCGGCATTTCGCCGCTTTACGCGCCAGGCGAAGTCTCCAGCGCGCGCGACAGTGGCGAGCCTTTCCGCTTTGTCGAGAGCCTTTACTCGCTCGGCCAATGGATAGGCCCGCATCGCCTGAACCAACTGGAGCAGCTGCTCTGGCACAGCACAACAGACGCGGAAGCCGGGCTCTACCGCTGCGTTAACCGCTACGCCGAAACCGTTACTGCATCGCGAACCGAAACCGAAAATAACGCCGCACTCAACACCATTCAAGGAGCTTAATCATGGCCAAGACCGACCTCTCTACCGCTTCCGTACTCGCCTTTGAACGCAAACTCGATCCTTCCGACGGCCTTTTCAGCGCCGGACGCTGGGACGACATCGCCAAGGGTGGTGCCTGGCCCGTCGTCGCCATTCACGAAAAATCGGTACGCGGCACCATTTCGAACCGGCTCAAAACCAAGGATCAAGACCCGGCCAAACTCGACGCCGCCATCGAAAACCCCAATCTGCAAACCGTAGACGTCGCCACCCTGCCCAACGACACCGACACGCTGCGCCTGCGCTTCACGCTGCGCGTGCTTGGCGGTGCCGGCGTACCATCGGCCTGCAACAACCAGACCTACCAGGCCAAGCTGCAAGCGACCGTGCAAAGCTACGTGACCAGCACCGGCTTTGCCGAACTGGCCCGCCGCTACGCCATCAACCTCGCCAACGGCCGCTTCTTGTGGCGTAACCGGGTTGGCGCTGAGCAAATCGCCGTTGAGGTGCGCCATCTCGACAAGGGCGTCGCGAAACAAACGTGGCACTTCAACGCACTCGATTTCAGCCTGCGCAACTTCGCTGTCCCGGCCGCTGCCGAGAAAGACATCGCGCAACTGGCAGCCACCATCGAACAAGGTCTTGCCGGCCAAAGCCACACCCTGCTGGAAGTCGTCGCTTACGCCCGCGTCGGCGATGGTCAGGAGGTTTACCCCTCGCAGGAACTCATCCTCGACAAGGGCGACAAGCGCGGCCAGAAGAGCAAAACGCTTTACGAAGTTGGCAAGGTCGCCGCCATGCACAGCCAGAAGATCGGCAATGCCTTGCGCACCATCGACACCTGGTATCCGAACGAGGAAGGCGACGATCTCGGCCCCATCGCCGTCGAACCCTACGGCTCCGTCACCAACCTGGGTAGAGCCTATCGCCAGCCCAAAGTGAAAGTCGATTTCTACTCCCTGCTCGACGGCTGGGTGCTCAAAGACAAGGAACCCGACGAGGGCGGCAAGCATTTCGTGATGGCCACGCTGATACGCGGCGGCGTGTTTGGCGACAGCGACAAGGAATAGCGAACCAACCATGGATACCTATATCGACATCCGGCTACTGCCCGATCCCGAGTTCCCATCCACGCTGCTGATGAACGCCCTGTTCGGCAAACTCCACCGGGGGCTGGTGACTTTTGGCGAAGGGAGCATCGGCGTGAGCTTTCCCGACGTAGGGCAAAAAAGCCACTCGCTCGGCCATCACCTTCGCCTGCACGGCACAGCGGCCACCCTGGAGCGCTTCATGCAAAACGGCTGGCTGAAGGGCATGAGCGACCACCTGACGGTAGGCAGCCCAAGCGCTGTACCCGCCCATGCGCAATACCGCACCGTGCGGCGGGTACAGGCGAAGAGCAACCCAGAAAGGGAGCGCCGCCGCCTGATTGCCCGCAAGGGCGTAAGCGAAGACCAAGCGCGTGCGGCAATCCCGGACGAAAAGGCCAAGCTGCTGGATTTGCCCTACGTGGTACTGAACAGCCAAAGCACCAACCAACAATTCCGGCTCTTCATAGAGCACATGCCCAAGGAGGCGGAGGCTCGCGCGGGTAGCTTCAGCGCCTACGGCTTGAGCACAACCGCCACCGTCCCCTGGTTCTGACCCTTTTTTCTGGCGCTTCCAAGAAGCCATTGTTTTCAAGTGCTTGGCGGAGGCGACGGAAATTGGGTCGGTCGAAACGAATCGGCTATTTTTCTTAAACAATTAAATGGTTAGACTGTTGTATCATCTACTTCACTGCCGGACAGGCAGCTCAGAAAAGACCCGAAGCCGAGAATGCCGCCCTGGAGCACTTCACTGCCGGACAGGCAGCTCAGAAATCGCCCATGCGCTTATAGAATTCGGTCTGGAACTTCACTGCCGGACAGGCAGCTCAGAAAAGTTCCAGCGGGCGGAAACTACAACATCACGCCTTCACTGCCGGACAGGCAGCTCAGAAAAGCTAGCGAGTCCTCCAGGGCTCTAGCCGCCGCTTCACTGCCGGACAGGCAGCTCAGAAACGTTGCGTTTGTCCGTGTTAGTCCCTCAAAATCTTCACTGCCGGACAGGCAGCTCAGAAATGCAACATGATAAAGGAGCTGGCATCCAACTCCTTCACTGCCGGACAGGCAGCTCAGAAATCGTTTGGTTGGTGTGGGACACATAATCCCACCTTCACTGCCGGACAGGCAGCTCAGAAAGGAAACGATTGAGCAACCCTGTTTCAAAAATACTTCACTGCCGGACAGGCAGCTCAGAAATGGTCCCCTCTACTAGCCGGACACACACCAGCCTTCACTGCCGGACAGGCAGCTCAGAAAAAGCTCCCCCCCGTGCGCGTAAGTGCGCCCGCCTTCACTGCCGGACAGGCAGCTCAGAAAAGCACGAAGGTGCTGGTGTGTGTCCGGCTCGTCTTCACTGCCGGACAGGCAGCTCAGAAATGTACATACGCCTGCGTAGCACTCCCGCCATTCTTCACTGCCGGACAGGCAGCTCAGAAATGGCCGCGGCCTGCCCCCCCTCGTTTTTCTTTCTTCACTGCCGGACAGGCAGCTCAGAAAAGGAACCAGGCCAGGGGGTTGCCTTCGTTCTTCTTCACTGCCGGACAGGCAGCTCAGAAACAGACGGATCAATCGAAACTAAGTTGCGGCTCCTTCACTGCCGGACAGGCAGCTCAGAAACATTTATGTGCGGGTGCTTATCGCTGTATCCACTTCACTGCCGGACAGGCAGCTCAGAAACGTAATCGATTCCTACGATGCGGGGCCAGTGTCTTCACTGCCGGACAGGCAGCTCAGAAATTGTATGGAAGGTGGGCGAGGACGAGCGTTCTCTTCACTGCCGGACAGGCAGCTCAGAAAGAACAGCTTGTCGCTCGCTAGAGAATCCTCCAGCTTCACTGCCGGACAGGCAGCTCAGAAAACCTGATGTACGGCGGGGCCGCCACATCTAAGCTTCACTGCCGGACAGGCAGCTCAGAAAGGTGAGCATCCGATCTAATAGCTCGGCGATGCCTTCACTGCCGGACAGGCAGCTCAGAAATGCTCGCTAGGCTAAAAGCAAAATATGAGTGACTTCACTGCCGGACAGGCAGCTCAGAAATCTGTCACCATGGCTCGGGCCGATTGGTCTCCCTTCACTGCCGGACAGGCAGCTCAGAAAAGTTCGATGAGAGCGAGATACACACCGGAACGCTTCACTGCCGGACAGGCAGCTCAGAAAGTCCCGCATGGTAAGCCTATGGTTGCGTACCGCTTCACTGCCGGACAGGCAGCTCAGAAAGTGATAAAGTGTTGTTTGCATACAACAGGCTTCTTCACTGCCGGACAGGCAGCTCAGAAAACGAAGAAGAACCCGAAGTGCCCGACATCGAGCTTCACTGCCGGACAGGCAGCTCAGAAACTTCGCGGACATGATCTGGATATGGTCGATGACTTCACTGCCGGACAGGCAGCTCAGAAATCATGCGTTGAGGACGAGAAGTGGAAGCGAGTCTTCACTGCCGGACAGGCAGCTCAGAAAGTGATAAATGGCGGTTTTTCACCATGCCACTCACTTCACTGCCGGACAGGCAGCTCAGAAACAGAAATCCGATGGGGTAGAGGCGTCATACATCTTCACTGCCGGACAGGCAGCTCAGAAAAGATAAGGAGGGTCATCGATTTCTTGGTTGAACTTCACTGCCGGACAGGCAGCTCAGAAAATTTCCGATTGGAGCGTAGTGAACGTGCCATCCTTCACTGCCGGACAGGCAGCTCAGAAAGGGGCTATCGCGTTCGTCCGCCGGAACTACGCCTTCACTGCCGGACAGGCAGCTCAGAAATCAGGAGGACACCCCATGGCTAAGATCGTACACTTCACTGCCGGACAGGCAGCTCAGAAATGACAGTAGGTATTTCGTGGCGAAGTTCCCGGCTTCACTGCCGGACAGGCAGCTCAGAAAAGCACACAATCGGCAGGGAGTTCACCGATGTGCTTCACTGCCGGACAGGCAGCTCAGAAATAATACCTCGTGCGGAATCATCGCGGACACTGCTTCACTGCCGGACAGGCAGCTCAGAAAGCTATCTACCGCTTGCGCACCGCCATCCTCGCCTTCACTGCCGGACAGGCAGCTCAGAAAGCCGAGGCCTGGGCGAGCTTGCCCCGCAATGCCTTCACTGCCGGACAGGCAGCTCAGAAATTGACCGCAATCGTCAGACCGTTGGTCAGGTCCTTCACTGCCGGACAGGCAGCTCAGAAAAGCCCGGCATCGGCATCGGCGATCTTCTTCTGTCTTCACTGCCGGACAGGCAGCTCAGAAAACTACGGGGCCTCGATGCTGGCCGGGCTCAATCTTCACTGCCGGACAGGCAGCTCAGAAAGCCCACATCGCACGAGAAGGAGCGATATTCGATCTTCACTGCCGGACAGGCAGCTCAGAAATATGTCCCCGGCCTTTGGGTCCATGATGATGCCTTCACTGCCGGACAGGCAGCTCAGAAATATGTCCCCGGCCTTTGGGTCCATGATGATGCCTTCACTGCCGGACAGGCAGCTCAGAAAAGGGGAGCACCTTCTCGACGATGATGCGATCGCTTCACTGCCGGACAGGCAGCTCAGAAAGCTCCGGGTGACGCCGTTGCCCACCACCGTAACTTCACTGCCGGACAGGCAGCTCAGAAATATGCTCTAGCCCAAGATGTTGCGAGCGCGGTCTTCACTGCCGGACAAGCAGCTCAGAAATATGAGGATCAGCTCGCATTTGTTCAGTATGACTTCACTGCCGGACAGGCAGCTCAGAAAATGCCGAGACCGCCTCGACGCTCATGCCGATGTCTTCACTGCCGGACAGGCAGCTCAGAAATGATGCCGGGCTCCCACTTGGCCCATGGGATCCTTCACTGCCGGACAGGCAGCTCAGAAAACCATCACCGCCCGCCAGCGGTCGGACGGCACCTTCACTGCCGGACAGGCAGCTCAGAAATTGGTGATATCGATCCAGCCGCCGGTCCCGGACTTCACTGCCGGACAGGCAGCTCAGAAATATCACTCCGTATTTGCCGACGGTGCGTCAATCTTCACTGCCGGACAGGCAGCTCAGAAATTGTGGCTTTTGCCGCTGGCACTAAGACTGTCACTTCACTGCCGGACAGGCAGCTCAGAAATGTGACGGTCGGCGCCACCAGTTACACGATGCCTTCACTGCCGGACAGGCAGCTCAGAAAAGTGTGATTACGAATTTGAGCTGTTTCTTATTCTTCACTGCCGGACAGGCAGCTCAGAAATCCCGAAGCAAGAAGGGGATCTGACTGCTGTCCTTCACTGCCGGACAGGCAGCTCAGAAAACACCGGGGACCGTCTGCGCGGCATTCTCGATCTTCACTGCCGGACAGGCAGCTCAGAAATTGGGATCATTAGCCCCAACAATAGTTTTCATCTTCACTGCCGGACAGGCAGCTCAGAAATTGATGCCGTACTGGTCGCGCAGGGCGTTGATCTTCACTGCCGGACAGGCAGCTCAGAAAAACGTCATCCCGAGCGGCTACGGCGTTACCCTCTTCACTGCCGGACAGGCAGCTCAGAAATGCCTTGGTGAGCGCTTCCAACGCCGGTATCCCTTCACTGCCGGACAGGCAGCTCAGAAAATGCAACCGGCGGCCGCCGCGTCCGTTGTTGCCTTCACTGCCGGACAGGCAGCTCAGAAAGATGCGCACCGGCGATTATTACGCAACCTCGACTTCACTGCCGGACAGGCAGCTCAGAAACAACATCGCCCGCTTTCGTAGCATCTAAGAGGACTTCACTGCCGGACAGGCAGCTCAGAAAATGTGGTCAAGCGCAAAGCCGTAAATTTCAACCTTCACTGCCGGACAGGCAGCTCAGAAAATCTGCTCGACGTGGGGGGCGATCAGCACCACCTTCACTGCCGGACAGGCAGCTCAGAAATAGGCCAGCTCGACGCCCTGGTGTCCGACCTCCTTCACTGCCGGACAGGCAGCTCAGAAATGGATGACGATCTGTTCGGCGCCCAGGTCCAGCTTCACTGCCGGACAGGCAGCTCAGAAATGGATCTGGGGCAACAGCTCGTCCAGCAGGCTCTTCACTGCCGGACAGGCAGCTCAGAAATCGACCCAGGCCTCCAGCGGCGCGGGGTAACTCTTCACTGCCGGACAGGCAGCTCAGAAAGTAGTGGCGCACGGCGGCGGCCCGCACCACGAACTTCACTGCCGGACAGGCAGCTCAGAAAGAGGGCTTTGCGCGCGTCAATAGCTATTTGCTCTTCACTGCCGGACAGGCAGCTCAGAAATGCCGAACAATATCCAATACGTGCCACACCATCTTCACTGCCGGACAGGCAGCTCAGAAAGGCCGTGAACCGATCGGGCGGAGCGCCGGAATCTTCACTGCCGGACAGGCAGCTCAGAAAAGGAACCGGCTGTTCATCTTCCGAAACCCTCGCTTCACTGCCGGACAGGCAGCTCAGAAATGGCCCACATTTCATTCGACGCTTCATAGTAGCTTCACTGCCGGACAGGCAGCTCAGAAAAAACTCGCGGAGCGATTGTGTGCGGCAGACTCCTTCACTGCCGGACAGGCAGCTCAGAAAATGTTGGCTATCTGGCCGGGCGCACCGGTGAACTTCACTGCCGGACAGGCAGCTCAGAAATCTATCAACGTCATCGGATCGCCCGAGCCGGGCTTCACTGCCGGACAGGCAGCTCAGAAATGATGCCAGACCCCAGGCGAGAGGGATCGTTTCTTCACTGCCGGACAGGCAGCTCAGAAATCAAAGGATCGTGATAATGAAATTCTGACCAGCTTCACTGCCGGACAGGCAGCTCAGAAAAAACACGTTCCGGCAGTACCCGGAACGAGTCACTTCACTGCCGGACAGGCAGCTCAGAAACGATAGGCCGATGCACCGGCGACGGCCGTCAGCTTCACTGCCGGACAGGCAGCTCAGAAAAAGATCGGAATCGACCTAGAGCGCAATCCAGATCTTCACTGCCGGACAGGCAGCTCAGAAATCCCTCGTGATCCTCTGGGCCGTGTTCATGGCCTTCACTGCCGGACAGGCAGCTCAGAAATCGATGACCGGCTCGTTGAATTGCAGATCCAGCTTCACTGCCGGACAGGCAGCTCAGAAAGCATTCAAAGGCGCTGCGGGCGCGTTCGCGGACTTCACTGCCGGACAGGCAGCTCAGAAACATCAGGCGCTCGAACACAGCCATGCGCTCCATCTTCACTGCCGGACAGGCAGCTCAGAAAATCCGGCAATACGCCAGCGGCAAAGGCTGGGACTTCACTGCCGGACAGGCAGCTCAGAAACGGCCGCCAGATTGACCTGGTAGTCTGTGCCCCTTCACTGCCGGACAGGCAGCTCAGAAAATTCGCCGGTCCAGGTCTGTTGATCGAAGGGGCTTCACTGCCGGACAGGCAGCTCAGAAAGGGAATGCCGCCGGACGCAAGCAATGGTCGATCTTCACTGCCGGACAGGCAGCTCAGAAAAATACCGGATTGGCGAAGCCGAATTCGCGGATCTTCACTGCCGGACAGGCAGCTCAGAAAACCAGCGCCGTGATCAGTTTTACCGAGGCATCCTTCACTGCCGGACAGGCAGCTCAGAAATGACCGGCACCGTCACGGTCGAGGGCGCGGACCTTCACTGCCGGACAGGCAGCTCAGAAAGACAACGGCAAGCTCATCAACAAGCGGCTGGCCTTCACTGCCGGACAGGCAGCTCAGAAAAGGTCGGTGATCGGTGCCTCGGCCAGGTCGTTCTTCACTGCCGGACAGGCAGCTCAGAAATGCCCGCTCCTGCTCGAACAGGTGGATGATCTCTTCACTGCCGGACAGGCAGCTCAGAAATATTTCCACTAATCGCCACTGGCCCCAGGGATCTTCACTGCCGGACAGGCAGCTCAGAAAAGTCTGTGGCCACGAACACGGTCAACCAGTCTCTTCACTGCCGGACAGGCAGCTCAGAAAATATCGTTGAGGTACGCAACCTCAGACGTTGTCTTCACTGCCGGACAGGCAGCTCAGAAACAGAAGGATGAAATCAGCCAGCCCAGACGAATCTTCACTGCCGGACAGGCAGCTCAGAAACTCCTTACACATCCACTCCCGCGTAGCCATACCTTCACTGCCGGACAGGCAGCTCAGAAATCCTGGTGCCGATGGTGCTCCGGGAACAGAGGCTTCACTGCCGGACAGGCAGTTCAGAAACCCATATGGCCCCCCGCCGATCGCTCTACTGCCTTCACTGCCGGACAGGCAGCTCAGAAATCATGCCCGCTGCCGGGGGTGATATCGGTGATCTTCACTGCCGGACAGGCAGCTCAGAAATGGAGGGTCTGGCAGGCGGGACAGGGGACGTGCTTCACTGCCGGACAGGCAGCTCAGAAAATGCGCCGTGAATGTCATGCGACTTCAATCCCCTTCACTGCCGGACAGGCAGCTCAGAAAAATGGTATTACGCCGACCCGGATTATTGGGCCCTTCACTGCCGGACAGGCAGCTCAGAAATGGTCGCCCTGGCGCGGCCCCTCGGATCTGTGCTTCACTGCCGGACAGGCAGCTCAGAAAACTCGATCTGAAGATTGCAGCTCCTGCATAGCCTTCACTGCCGGACAGGCAGCTCAGAAAATGGCGCTGCGCGTGGCGCCGAAATTGCGCTCCTTCACTGCCGGACAGGCAGCTCAGAAAGAAGGCGGCGGCCTGTCCGCCAACTGACCCGGCTTCACTGCCGGACAGGCAGCTCAGAAAAGTCTCCGCGTCCGTTTCTCAACGTCCTCCCGCTTCACTGCCGGACAGGCAGCTCAGAAATGGTGAAAAAAGCCAGGGGCGGCAGGGTGACCCTTCACTGCCGGACAGGCAGCTCAGAAATTGGCGGAGTTGATGAGCACCTAGGCGGTATCCTTCACTGCCGGACAGGCAGCTCAAAAAACATCTCAAACCGCCTGGTCCGCTATAGTTGACGCGCGCCGTAACCCAACATTCCTACCGCCCCCGCTTGAAAAGGGCGTCGAGATCCTTCATATCCAGCCGCGCCCAAGTCGGACGGCCGTGGTTGCACTGGCCGCCGCGCTCGGTCCGTTCCAGCTCCCGCAACAGGGCGTTCATCTCCTCCCGGCCCAGGGCGCGGTTGGCGCGCACCGAACCGTGACAGGCCATGGTCGCCAGGACCCGGTTGATCTCCTCGTGCAGGCGGCGGCTGGAACCATGGGCGCGCAGATCGGCCAGCAGGTCGCGGACCAGCCCTGCGGCGTCGGCCCCGCGCAGGATGGCGGGGATGGCGCGCACCACCAGGGTCTCCTGATCAAGCCGGTCGATCTGGAGCCCCAGGGCCTCGAAGGAGGCCGCCGACTCCTCGCAGAGTTCCGCCTCCACTGTGCTGACCTTGACCCGTTCCGGCACCAGCAGGGGCTGGCTGGGGATGCGCCCCGCCGCCTGGTGGGCCTTGAGTCGCTCGTAGGTGATGCGCTCGTGGGCAGCGTGCATATCCACCAGGATCAACCCCTCCCGGCCCTGGGCCAGGATGTAGACGCCGTGGAGCTGGGCCAGGGCGAAGCCGAGCGGGGGCGCGGCCTCCTCGGTGGAATCGGTGGCATCAGGTCCAGGGACAGGCCGTTGCGCCTCGAAGGCCAGGGCATAGGCGGCGCGGCCCTCGGCCACCCGCAGGGGCATGGCGGTCTGACGCGGGTAAGGCGCTAGGGTTTCGGCCCTGGGCGGCTGGCTATACGAGGACGGAGGCACGGGCCGGGTCGAAGGGGCTTCGCCGCCGGGGCCGGCCCCGGCGATGACTTGGTGCAGGGACCGGAAGAGAAAGTCATGGACCAGGCGCGACTCGCGGAACCGCACCTCGTGCTTGGTCGGGTGGACGTTCACATCCACCTGGGCCGGGTCGATCTCCAGAAAGACCACGTAGGCCGGGTGGCGGCCCTGATAGAGGACATCCTGATAGGCCTGGCGCACCGCGTGGGTCACCAGTTTGTCGCGCACCATGCGGCCGTTGACGTAGAAATACTGCATGTCGGGCTGACTGCGGGAAAAGGCCGGCAGGCCGAGCCAGCCGTAGAGGCGCAGCCCCGCCGCCGCCTGTTCGAAGGCCAGGGCCGATTGAACGAACTCCTCGCCCAGCAGCAGGGCGAGGCGGCGGGCCTGCTCCTCAGGCCGCTCGGCCACCGCCAGGGCGAAGACCTCGCGGCCGTTGTGCTGAAGGCGGAAGCGCACGTCGAAACGGGCCAGGGCCAGCCGCTTGACCAGGGTCTCGATATGGGCGAACTCCGTTTTCTCCGCCTTGAGAAACTTGCGCCGGGCCGGGGTATTGTAGAAAAGGTCGCGCACCTCGATCAGAGTTCCGGCGGGCAAGGCGGCGGGACGCGGCTCGGCCTCCCCCTCGGCCACCTGCCAGGCATGCCCCGCGCCCGCCGCATGGGAGGTCAGGGTCAGACGCGACACCGAAGCGATACTGGGCAAGGCCTCGCCGCGAAAGCCCATGCTGCGCACCCCCTCCAGATCGTCCAACGAGGCGATCTTGCTGGTGGCATGGCGGGCCAGGGCCAGGGCCAGTTCCTCCCTGTCGATGCCGCAACCCTCGTCCTGGACCCGGATCAGCCGCACCCCGCCCTGCTCGATGGCGATGTCGATGCGCCCGGCCCCCGCGTCCAGGCTGTTCTCCACCAGCTCCTTGACCACCGAGGCCGGGCGCTCCACCACCTCGCCGGCGGCAATCTGGTTGACGAGATGATCGGGGAGTCGTTTGATGCTCATGCAGCACAGTTTACCCGCCCGGACAGCAAAACGCCGATGACGGATTTCCCGGTCATCGGCGTTTGGCTGGGAGGTTCTACCCTCCCCCTCTCCCCTATCCTTCCCCCGGCGGGGGGAGGGGATTAAGGAGACTGATCCCTATCAGCCCAGTGCGGCCAGCGCGGCGTTGAGGGTCGCGCTGGGACGCATGGCCTTGGATGCCTTGTCGGCGTCGGGGCGATAGTAGCCGCCCATGTCGACGGGTTCGCCTTGGACTGCGTTCAGCTCTTCGACGATCTTGGCTTCGTTGGCGGTCAGGTCCTGGGCCAGCTTGGTGAAGCGGGCCTTGATCTCGGGGTCCTTGTCCTGCCCGGCCAGGGCCTGGGCCCAGTACATGGCCAGGTAGAAGTGGCTGCCGCGATTGTCCAATTCCTTGACCTTGCGGGAGGGGGACTTGTTGCTGTCGAGGAACTTGCCGTTGGCTTGATCGAGGGTCTCGGCCAGGATCTGTGCCTTGGGATTGTTGAAAACCTGGCCCATGTGTTCGAGGGAAACGGCCAGGGCGAGGAATTCGCCCAGGGAGTCCCAGCGCAGATGGCCTTCCTGCTGGAACTGCTGGACGTGCTTGGGGGCGGAGCCGCCGGCGCCGGTCTCGAACATGCCGCCACCGTTCATCAGGGGCACGATGGAGAGCATCTTGGCGCTGGTGTTGAGTTCCAGGATGGGGAAGAGGTCGGTCAGGTAGTCGCGCAGCACGTTGCCGGTGACGGAGATAGTATCTTCGCCCTTGCGGATGCGGTCCAGGGAGAAACGGCAGGCGTCGGCGGGCGGCAGGATGCGCAGGTCAAGGCCGGTCAGATCGTGGTCCTTGAGGTACTTCTCGACCTTGGCGATGATCTGGGCGTCGTGGGCGCGGTTCTTGTCCAGCCAGAAGACGGCCGGGGTATTGGACAGGCGGGCGCGGGTGACGGCCAGCTTGACCCAATCCTGAATGGGGGCGTCCTTGGTCTGGCAGGCGCGGAAGACATCGCCCGCTTCCACCTTCTGTTCCAGCAGGACATTGCCGGTGGCATCGACGACGCGCACGACGCCGTCGCCGGACATCTCGAAGGTCTTGTCGTGGGAGCCGTATTCCTCTGCCTTCTGGGCCATCAGGCCGACGTTGGGCACGCTGCCCATGGTCACGGGATTCAGCGCGCCGTTCTTCTTGCAGTCCTCGATGACCGCCTGGAAGACGCCCGCGTAGTTGCGGTCGGGGATCATCGCCAGGGTATCGTAGGGCTTGCCGTCGCGGCCCCACATCTTGCCGCCGTCGCGGATCACGGGCGGCATGGAGGCATCGATGATGATGTCGGAGGGCACGTGCAGGTTGGTGATGCCCTTGTCAGAGTTGACCATCGCCAGTTCGGGACGGCTCGCATAGACGGCCTGAATGTCGGCTTCAATCTGCGCGCGTTCGGCTTCCGGCAGGGTGGCGATCTTGGCGAGGAGGTCGCCGAAACCATTGTTGAGGTTCACGCCCAGGGACTTGAAGGTCGCGGCGTGCTTGTCGAGCAAGTCCTTGAAGAAGACGGACACGGCATGGCCGAACAGGATGGGATCGGAGATCTTCATCATGGTGGCCTTGAGGTGCAGGGACAGCAGTACGCCATCCTTTTTCGCCACCTCGATCTGCTTCTCGTAGAAGGCACGCAGGCTGCGGCAGTTCATGACGGAGGCATCGACCACTTCGCCCGCCTTGAGGGAGAGCTTGTCCTTGAGCACCTTGACCGCGCCATCGCTGCCGGTAAATTCGATGCGCGCTGTGGTGGCTTCCGCCAGGGTGGTGGATTTTTCGCTGCCGTAGAAGTCGTTGGCATCCATGTGGGCCACGCGGGTCTTGGAATCGGCGCTCCAGGCGCCCATGCGGTGCGGATTCTTCCTGGCGTAGTTCTTGACGGAAAGGGCTGCGCGGCGGTCGGAGTTACCTTCACGCAGGACGGGGTTCACGGCGCTGCCCAGGATCTTGGCGTAGCGGGCCTTGATCTCCTGTTCGGCGTCGCCCTGGGGATTTTCGGGGTATTCGGGCAGGTCGTAGCCCTGGGCCTGCAATTCCTTGATGGCGGCCTTCAACTGGGGCACCGAGGCGCTGATGTTGGGCAGTTTGATGATGTTGGCCTCGGGCTTCAGGGTCAGCGCGCCCAGTTCCGCCAGGTCATCGGATTGCTTCTGGGCGCTGGTCAGACGCTCGGGGAAGCTGGCGATGATGCGGCCCGCCAGGGAGATGTCGCGGGTTTCGACCTGGATGCCGGTCCCCTGCGTATAGGCCTGGACGATGGGCAGAAACGAGTAGGTCGCCAACATGGGCGCCTCGTCGGTGATGGTCCACATGATCTTGGTTGTCATGACATTTTCCTCAAAATTTAAATGTTACCTACCGGCCACAGAGGCGCGAAGAACACAGGGATATTTCAATAGTTGCCGTAGCGGGATTCCCGTATTTGATCGTCATCCCGTTACTCGGTCCTGGAAATGAACCCTGCTGAAAGGCCGCGCGCCTTGTGGATTACCGAATCACTGAATTAGAAACTACTTCGCAGGTTGGTTAGGCGCACAAATCCCCTATCGTTGAGGGTTCCGTGCGCCGTAATCCAGCCTGCAAAAAAAGTAACGAAGCTAATACCCGTTTCCGTTATCAAGAGACATAGGAGCAAGCGGACGCCGCCGTGCGCGTATCCATGTTGCGGCCACGGTTGGTGTGGTCGTCGATCTCGGCGGCGGAACCGATCATGCGGCCGAACAGGAAGGTGGTGAACGCCGCCGCTTCCATGGTCTCGTCGCTGATCTTGCCGTCCGCGTAGGGCTGCCACAGCATCTTGAGCAGGATCACCGCGATCACCGCATCCACGTTGACGCAATAGACGTTCTTGCTGACGCCGGTCTTGTGGAGGGCCAGCACCAACTGGTGATAGAACTCGTGGAAGACGTTGTAGGCGCCGCGCTTCTTGAACAACTCGTTGACGAAGACCTCGCGGGGGTCGTAGTTCACGTCCTTGTCCTTGAAGACCGGGTGATTGACGCAAGGGATCTTGTCGTAGGAGATGTTGCCCTCGGCCTTGGCCTTGGACTTGTAGCCCTTGTACTCCTTGGCGTAGCCGGTCGCCATGGCAGCCAGGTCCAGGCCGTGGCCGGCGCTACCGGGGTCCTTCAGGCCGGAGCTGCGGAAGCGGTCCAGCAGGAAGGCGATGGCCTCGAAGCCGTTGCCGCCGTGGGCATAGCCGGTGTGGGTCAGGAAGCCGATGTAGCCCTTGTTGACCTGCACGCGCTCCGGGGACTCGGGACCGTCGGCCGAAACCGCGCCCTTGGCGCCCTGGGCGGAGATGGTGCCGGGGCCGTTGGAGATGATCAGACCCAGCAGCACGGAGAAGGCATAGAGCGCCTCGGCGTCGGGGCGGTTGCCCAGCAGCGCCAGGTGCGCCGTCTCGGTGAAGCTCCAGCCCCGCATCAGCTCGGCGTTCTCCACGCCGCAGAAGCGGTCGGTGACCTGCTGGGCACTGCTGGCGGCGGAACCGATCAGGGTGGAGAAGATGCGGAAGTGCCAGGGCAGGTTGGTCACCGTCATGGCGCTGATGCGCTTCCGCATCAGCGGCTTCCAGGCGAGGTGGGTGGTGATGGCGGCCAGGAGCACCGCGCAGTTCACGCGCCCGCCCTGCTTCGCGGCCAGGGCCTGGACGAAGTCGATGAAGACGGACTTGGCGGACCGGGCGCCGACGGCCTCGATCATCGCGTCACAGCGCGAGGCCGACAGCTCGCAGCACTTGCGGGCATTCATCGGGGTCACGAACATCGCCGGATCGGCAGCAGCAAGCTGGGCGGAGAAGTCGAACGCCTGGCCGGGATCGGCAAGCCCGCTCTTCTTGAAGAGCGCGACCAGGGCGGTGGCCACGTCGCGGGACTTGGCGACATCCTTCGGGCCGATCATGGCCACGGCGGCGGCCAGCGAGGTATTGGGGCTGTTGCCCGCCCCGCGCGCGGCATCCGCCGCCGCCAGGCCGACCTTGCCCGCCTGATTGACGAAGGCATTCAGGGCGATGTTGGCCAGTGCCGAGCCGTTGGCGTCCGGGTATTCGCGGATCAGGCTCTGGACCAGATTTTCCTCGAAGGTATGGGTGGAGGAATCCAGCACAGAGACGCCGTGGATGCGGGTCACCTGGGTCTTGGAGTCCATCATGGAGGCGCCGGAGGCATCCTTCATGGTCTGGCGCGGGAAGACCACGCCCACCTGCTCGCCCAGGGCGGCGATCTGATCGTCATAGGGGGCCAGGGCCTGCACCACGGGCGGGGTCAGGTGGGCCGGCAGGTCCAGGCCCTGAGTGTTGCTGAACCAGCATTTCAGAGAAAGGTCGCCGACCGGCGCGAAGTCCGGCTTGGCGCCGTGCTTCGCCATCACGGCGGTCATGGCAAGGGGGATATGGGAGATGTTGGTGACCACCGCGCCCTTTCCGGAGCAGACGGGATTGTCCGGGGTGAAGAGGGCATCGACCCCGAACTTCTCCATGAACCACTCTTCCTTGGCCAGGGCGTTGTCGCCGGAACCGGCGATGGCACCCGCGTGACCGCAGGCCTTGGTCAGCTTGGCCTTCCAGCGGCCCACCACGCAGGCAATCACGGGCTTTTCGAACTTCAGCTCACGCTCATAGTAGCCACCCGGCTCGATGTACATGACGGCGGCCTTGGAGCGGTCATCGTTGTGGAAGGCATGGGTCCATTCCGGCGCGGCGTACTGGATGTAGACATCCTTACCGGAGGAGAGCGAAACGGTGGTACCCCAACCCGCCGTCGCCAGATAAACAGCGATGGTGGTGGTGAAGTTGCCGGAGTTGGAGTAGATGGCCACGGAACCGGGTATCAGCGACTCTTCAGGCGCGCTGCCGCCCAGGGCGCCGCCGATGCGGACATGGTTGTGGGCGTCGGCGACCCCGAGGCAGTTGGGGCCAAGGATGTCGATGCCGTGCATCTGGCCGACGGCGCGGATGATGCGCGCATCGCGGACCGGCACCTTCTCGGTGAGGATGACGATCTTCTTCAGGTTGGGATTGACCCGCACCGCTTCGATGACCCCATCGCGGACACCGGAGGGGGGCAGATAGACCACCACCACATTGAATTTCAGGCCGGCGTTGACCGCCTCCGCCATGTTATCGAAGACGGGGATATCGCCGGCGGAGGTCTTGACCATCGATCCGGAACGGCCGGGGGAGGTGCCGCAGACGATATTGCCGCCGGAGTAGATATGGCTGACCGGGGTGACGGTCCGGCTCTCGCCGCCGGTGATGTTGAGGACACAGACCCGGTCCTCCTTGGTGGCCAGCTCGGCCAGGGAGTTGACGCCCACGAAGTAGTGGGGGAAAGCTGCTACGCCTTGTGGATGCATGATTGTTTCCTCGTTCTGGCACAGCCCGCTGTCGGCTGCGTAGAAAAAATTTGGGTTAGGGAATTAGGCTTTAGGTCTCAAGCCTCCAGCCTCAGGCCTGAATTCCCATCCTCTTTGCCACGATCTCGCGCCCGCCGTTCTTCATCCAGTCATCAGCTGCCTGGGCGTAGTTGACTACCTCGCTCATGGCAGAGTCGAAGCCGAACATTTGGTAGGGCAGACCCAGGGCGTCCAGGGTGTCCTTCATGTAGGACATGCCGCGAATCAGGTTGGGGCCGCCGCGTCCCACCACCACGTAGAGGGGCTGGGCGCCGTAGGCGTTGAAGTGGTCGCGCAAGGCATCGGCCATGGCGCGGAAGGTCTCGAAGATGTCGGTGTTGTTGGCCTTGCCGCCGATGATGAAAAGCACGTTGGACTGGTTCAGCCAGTATTTGTAAACGATGCGGCTGATGTCGTGCATCTTGGCGTAGGGCGGGTTGCCGCCGAAGTCAGAGGAGATGGTGGCCGCATCGCCCAGCAGCTCGGTTACCAGGGCGTTGGCACCGCCGCCGAAGGTCATGGCGGTGATGGTGCCGGTCTCGTTGATGACGAAGACATCAGACTGGCCCTGGTAGGTGCGCAGGGAGTTCACTTCCTGTTCGAAGTTGGAGTAGCTGGAGGTATCCAGGTCATCCGGCAGACCGAGGCGGTCCACATTGGGATCATCGCCGTCGAAGGAGCACTTGAAGTCACAGGCCACGGGGGTCAGGCGGCCCTTGCCGTCGGACTTCATGCGGATCGGGTTCAGCTCCAGGGTGGTCATGCCGTACTGGTGGAACAGGTCCCACAGCTTGGGCAGGTGCTGGACCAGAGGACTGATCAGCTCGGCGGGGGCATTGATGCTCTTCAGGGCATTGGAAATGACGAAGCCCTTCAGACCGGTGAGCGGGTCGAAGGGGATGCGGGCGATCATCGTGGGCGGCAGCTCTTCGATGTCCATGCCGCCGTGGTGGGTGATGGTAATGGTCGGGGCGCGGAATTCGGTACTGTCGGTGAGTGAGAAATAGATCTCGAACTCGGCGGGGACAGCGCCCTCGAAGGTCACGCCCTCTGCCTTGGCCATGGTGTTGTTGTGGAAGTGCTCGGCGAAGTAAAGCCGTTCCTTCTCCTTCATGGCCGCCGCTAGATCGCTGGCGCGGCCCAACAGACCGGACTTGCCCTTCTTGCCCACCCCGCCCTTGAAGATGGGCTTGATGAAGACGGAACCGCAACGGTCGATGAGAGACTTGATTTCCTGATCGCTCGCCTCCGGTCCCAATACCTCGGACCGGGGAAACCCGACCAGATCCAGGAGTTTCGCGCCGTGGCGCAATCCAGTGATATTCATTACACCTATCCCCTTAACACTTGAATGGATTCAAAACGATGCTGTCGCCACAAAAGCGGGGAGCCCTGACGAACTCCCCGCTTCTTCGTGGCGGACAAACTGAACCTTGCGGGTCAGTATTCCTGTGGCAGGGTCTTCAGCTCGGCCCAGGAATAGACGGGACCCTTGACGCAGACGTAATCCTTGCCGACATTGCAGCGCCCGCACTTGCCGATGCCGCACTTCATCTTGTTTTCGATGGTGGTGTAGATCTGTTCGTCGGCGAAACCCAGCTTTTGCAGATTCTGGATCACGAACTTGATCATGATCGGCGGGCCACAGGTGATGGCGATGGCGTTGTCGGGCGACGGAGCCTTATCCATCAAATTGGCAGGGACGAAGCCGGTGTAACCCTGCCACCCCTGTTCCGGGGCATCGACCGAGAGCTGCACATCGGCCAGTCCCCTGAGCCGCTCGAAGTCGGCCTTGTACATGATGTCGCGCGAGGTGCGGGCACCGTAGAAGACGGTAATCTTGCCGTAGTGGCTGGACTGAGCGACCGCCGTCTGGATGACCGGCCAGATGGGCGCCAGGCCTACGCCGCCACCGATGAAGACCAGATCCTTGCCCTTCCAGTCGGCCATGGGAAAGTGGTTGCCGTAGGGGCCGCGGATGCCGATCAGGTCACCGACCTGGGCATCGTGGAAGGCGGTAGTGACCCGCCCCATCTTCATGATGCTGAATTGTTTGTAATCCTTGACCAGAGGCGAGGAGGCGATGGAAATCATCGACTCGCCACGGCCGAAGATCGACAGCATGGCGCACTGGCCGCAGGCATGTTCGAAACCATCGCCGTTGGGGAACTCGACCTTGAAGGTCTTGATCGCCCTGGCACCCTGGGTCTCCTCCTCGATACCGGCGATACGCCCCACTTGGGGGAGATAAATGTTGTCCATCATGACTGCCCCACCCTCTCCAAGACCGCGACAATGTCGATCCCGACCGGACACTCCGAAATGCAGCGGCCGCAGCCTGTGCATTGCTGGGTCTTGTGGTTCTCGACGAAATAGAGAAACTTGTGGCTGACCCGCTGGCGCAGGCGCGCACCCAAGTCGTGGCGGGGATTGTGCCCCGAGGTATGCATGGTGAAATCCGGGAACTGACAGTTGTCCCAGGTCCGCACCCGCTCGCCCTTATTGGCGCCGGTCGCCTCATCGTTGATGTCGAAGCAGTGGCAGGTCGGGCAGAGGAAGGTGCAGATGCCGCAGCCGATGCAGTGTTGCGCCATCTCCGCCCAGACCGGCGAGTCGAAATTCTGCTTGATGGCTTCGGGGATGGCGGCAAGATCGCCGATCGGGCGTTGCGGCTGCTGGCGCGACTCGGCGTGGACCCGCTCGACCTCGGCCTGATCAGCGGCGCCCGCTTCGTTGAAGGCGTCGCCAGCGCGCTCCATGGCCTCCGCACCCTTGGGGGTGATCGCCTTGACGTGGTAGCGGTCGCCCAGATCCGTCATCAGGACATCCAGCCCCTCCTCGGAGTGGGGGGAACCGCCCACCGACTGACAGAAGCAGTTGGGGGAGTGGGGTTCGTTGCAGGCCAGGCCGACCAGGGTCAGCTTCTCCCGCCGCGCCCAGTAGTAGGGGTCCTTGAACTCGGCGCTGAACACCTTGTCGTTGCGCGGCATGCCCCGGCCATCGCAGGGACGTACGCCGAACACCACCGTCGGACGGGGTTCGGGCACAGTCGCGGTCAGCACCGGGGCGCCGCCCTTGGCCTGCTCAAAGCGGAAGAAGACCTCGCGCTGCGGAAAGGCAAAGGCCTTGACGGAGCCTACGGTATTGGTATGGGACAGGTCGATGTCGCCGCCGGTCTGAACCGGGGCGTAATTCCAGACCGAATCGGCGAACGCAGGTGCATGCACCTCGCAGCCGTCGAGCTTGCCGACCCACTCCCTGAGTTTTTCCTTACTAAGGATTTTTTCCATGGGAGTTATTACCTGATGAAACTGTTGGGGTCTTCGTCCCGGAAGGACGAAAGCAGCGAGGCCTGACTGAGGTCGTGTCCGGCCTGATAGTGGAACATCTCGAAGGCCTCCATCTCAAGCATGGTGTTGAGCAAGCGCAACGGGATATTCACCGGACAGACGCGCTCGCACTCGCCGCAATCGACGCAACGGCCTGCCAGGTGGATGGCGCGCGTCAGATGGTAGACCGCGCTCTCGGAGGTGTTCGGAGACCGTTCGCACCATTTGATGCGGTTCGCCTTCTCCTCGGCACTGGTCTGCGGCTCGATGACGAAGCTGGTGCTGTCCACCACGCACTCGGGGCAGTAGCACATGGGACAGACCGAGCGGCAGGCGAAGCAGCGCAGGCAGCGGTCGAAATGGTGTTCCCATGCCGCCCAGCGTTCCGTTTCGGACGCCCCCAGGGCCTCCTTGGCGGCGTGGAACGGGGTAGCGTAACCCCGCTCTCCCGACGGCTCGCCAAAGACGACATCGTTGAGCGCCGGGGAGGCCGCACGGCATTCGAGGCAACGGTCGGCCAGGATCTCGCGGGCGGGGACCTGCATCTCGCCGCCGCGCAGGGTCAGCTTGAAACCGTCGGCGCCGTCGAATTCCACCCGGCTCGGGGAGCGGCCCTTCAGTAGGGTAGCAACCTTTTTCGGGTCGATGACGCCAGTGCCCTCGCAGGAGACGCCGATGACAAAGACCTCTTCGCGCTTGAAGTAGTTCTCTTGCAACAGCACGGCAACGGCACGGCTGTCGCATCCCTTGGCGACGATGCCGATGGGGCGGATGTCAGGGGTCTTGGAGGCCGCCTGCTGCTTCCGGTCCTTGACCAGATAGAGCGCCAGGTTATTCAGGCAGGTAGGGTCCCAGACCAGGGTCCCGGCCTCAGCCGCTTCTGTGATGGTACAAGGCTCGGCCATGGCGCCTGCTGTGCCACGCCGAAAACCGAGCACGGACTTGACCTGCCCCTTCTCCAGGAGGCCGGCCGCGCATTGCTGAATGTCTTCGACCTTGACCATCAGCGCTTCGCCTTGAGTTTGCGCTGGGGGCCGAGCGCCTTCATGTCGCGGACGAAGTCGCTGATAACCTGCGCGTACTTCGTCCCCTCGGCGGCCGAGATCCAGGACATGCGGAACCGGTCAGACTCCAGACCGATGAACTGGAGCAGCTTCTGCACCAGATAGAGCTTGCGGCGGGCGAAGAAGTTACCTTTCATGTAGTGGCAGTCGCCGGGGTGGCAGCCGGAGACCAACACGCCATCCGCCCCCTTGTTGAAGGCGGAGAGCACGTACATGGGCGACACCATGCCGGAGCACATGACCTGGATCGGAACGGCGTTGGCCGGATACTGGATGCGGGATACGCCAGCCAGGTCACTGCCCGCGGACGTACACCATTTGCACTGGAAGGCCACGATGCGCGGCTCGTGCTCTTGTGGCGCGGTTGGTGCTGTTGCTGTGGTTTGCGACGGGTTCGACACCTGAATCACCCTCCCATAATGGCGCTGATCATTGCATGAATCTGGAGCTGCGTGACGTTCTTCACGTCGATGGCGGCCCTCACACAGGTGCCGGCGCAGGTGCCGCAGCCCTCGCACAACACCTCGTTGACTACGGCCTTGCCGTTCAAGAGCCGTATGGCTTGATAGGGGCAGGCATCCACGCACATCTCGCAGCCCGTGCAGTGGGACTCCCGCACCTTCGCCACGGTCGGCGCATGGCTGAGCGTGTCCTGAGAGAGCAACGCCAGCACCTTGCAAGCGGCGGCGCTGGCCTGGGACACGGTCTCAGGAATGTCCTTGGGACCCTGAGCGGCGCCCGCCAGGTAGATACCGGCCGTGACGCTCTCGACCGGTTTCAGCTTGGGATGGGCCTCGGCCAGGAAGCCGTCCTTGTCGCGGCCGATCTTGAGCACCTTCGCGGCCTGTTCCGTGCCCTTCGATGGCTGCATGGCCAGCGCCAGCACCACCATGTCGGCATCGATCTCGACGTTCTGACCGGTCAGGGTATCGGTGCCGAGGACGCGAACCTTGCCGTCCCTGGTCCGGTGAAGCTTGGAGACGCGGCCACGCAAGTAGATGGTCTCGTCATCTTCCATGGTGCGCTGCACGAATTCTTCGTAGCCCTTGCCGCCGGAGCGGATGTCGATATAGAAGACGTAGGCGCGGCCATCCGGCACATGGTGCTTGTACAGCCGTGCGTGCTTGGCGGTGTACATGCAGCAGATCTTGGAGCAGTAGGCGCAGTGCTGGGCGGGATCACGCGAGCCGACGCACTGGATGAACACCACCTCTTTGGGTACTTTATGGTCCGAAGGCCGCAACACATGGCCCTTGGTCGCCCCGGAGGCAGAGCAGAGCCGCTCGAATTGCAGGCCATCGAGCACGTCCTCGACCTTGCCGGCACCGTATTCGCCCAGGTTTTCCTGGCCGTAGAGATCGAAGCCGGTCGCCACGATGATGGCGCCCACCTCCTCGAACACCGTCCTGGGCTGCATGTCGTAGTTGATCGCCCCCGCCTCGCAGACATCCTTGCACTTGCCGCAGCGGATGGGGTTCAGGCCCAGACAGGCATCGACATCCAGAGTATAGGAAGCCGGAATAGCCTGGGCAAAGGGGATATGGATGGCGCGGCGGGCGGTCAGGCCAAGATCGTGTTCGTTCGGCACCACCACCGGGCAGACCTGGACACAGTCATCGCAGAGCTTGCAGGCCTCGGGATCGACGTAGGTGGGCTTCTGCAGCACCTTGACCCGGAAGTTGCCCACGGAACCGGAGACATCCTGCACCTCGCTGTAGGTCATCAGCTTGATGTTCGGATGGCGGGACACTTCCACCATCTTGGGTGAAAGGATGCACTGCGAACAGTCCAGGGTCGGGAAGGTCTCGGAGAGCTGGAGCATGTGGCCGCCGATGGTGGCCAGCTTTTCGACCAGTATCACCTCCAGGCCCGCATTGGCGACGTCGAGCGCGGCCTGGATACCGGCGATGCCGCCGCCGATGACCATCACCCGCCGGGTGACCGGGACGGCGATGGGGTCCAGTGCCTTGTTATGGGCGACCCGCCGGATGGCGCTGCGCGAGATCTTGATCGCCTTTTCGGTCGCCTCCTCGCGGTTTTTGTGCACCCAGGCGCACTGCTCGCGGATATTGGCGATCTCGCAGGTGAAACCGCTGATCCCAGCCCGCTCGGCATTGTCGCGGAAGGTCTTTTCGTGCAGGTTCGGCGAACAGCAGGAGACGACGACGCTATCGAGCTGGTTGTCCTTGATGGCCTGGATCACCGAGTTCTGACCCGGGTCCGAGCACATGTAGACGTAATCCTGCGAATAGACGACCGTCTCTTCGTCGGTCATCTCCTCGGCCAGCCGCTTCACATCGACGGTGGCGGCGATGTTGTTGCCGCAGTGGCAGACGAATACGCCTGTGCGCTTCTTAGTCATGGTGCCGTCCTACCCTCGCTCAAGGCTTCGAGGCCATAGACATAGCCTTTCTCGAACGCCTTGATGTTGATCTTCAGGAAACGGTCGGGAACGAGGCCGGGCAGCGCCTTTTTCATGGCCTCGTCGGTGACCATCTTGGTCACCGCGGTGAAGAAGCCCAGCGCCACGAGGTTCGTAAACAGACGATTGCCCAGCTCCTCGGCGAAACGGGTCGCGGGAACCTGCCAAACACTGAGACCGGGGTGCTCTGGATGCAGTTTCACCAGGTCTTGTTCGACGATCAGAACGCCACCCGGCGACAGCTCTTGGTAATATTTCTCATAGGCATCCTGTGACAGCGCCATGAGAATCCCTGGATGGGTGATATAGGGATAGAGGATGCGGGTGTCGGAAACGACGACCTGCGCCGAACAGGCACTACCGCGCGCCTCCGGGCCGATGACCTGAGTCATGGCGGCGTACTTGTCGGCGTAGAGGGAAAGCGCCTTGCCCGTAATCAAGGCACAGCGGATGATGCCCTGGCCGCCGAATCCCGAAAATCGGATCTCTTGTTGCGTACTCATGCGCCAGCTTCCGGCTCAGCCAACGCGGCCGCCCGGCGGGCAGCAATCCTCTCCTGCTCGGCCTTTTCTTCCGCCTCACGTTCGGGAACGGTCTTACCGTAGAGCTGGTAATCGTCGCCAACCACCTGAACGTACCGCTTATCGACGGATTCGAGATAGGTAGGCTTTTGCTTATCGACAAACTTGCCGATGACGATCTTGCCCTGATAGTCGATGGCTGTCTCACGGGTATCGCAACCATGCTTGATAACCGTGTTTTCCTGGAAATACTGGAGCCAATCCACACCGTCGCCAAGGCGGTTGCGGCGCAGATAGAGCGTCGTGCAGGGGGAGATGATCTCAATGAACGAGAACCCCTTGCGCGCAAGCGCCTCTTCGATGGCCTGGGTGACGTTGCGGGCATGGACCGAGGTCCAGCGGGCCACATAGGTAGCGCCGGCGGCGTCGGCCAGGAAGGGCAGGCTGAAGGGGTATTCGTAGTTGCCGTAGGGGGTGGTCGAGGCGATGGCGCCTCCCGGCGTGGTGGGCGTCACCTGACCGCCGGTCATGCCGTAGGTGAAATTGTTGTTGCAGATGACCACCATATCCATGTTACGGCGGGCCGCATGGATGAGATGGTTGCCGCCGATACCGGAGAGATCGCCTTCACCGCTGAACACCACGACCTTCAATTTCGGATTGGCCAGGTGCATACCCGTGGCCACCGGAATGGCGCGGCCATGCGTGGTGTGAATCGAATCGAAATTGGAATAGCCCGCCACTCGGCCGGTGCAGCCGATACCGGAGATCACTGTCAGCTTGTCTTGGTCGATGCCGCTACGACGGATGGCTTCCGCGAAGGAATTCACTTCGGAGCCGATGCCGCAGCCGGGACACCAGATATGCGGCATCCGCTCCATGCGGAGGATGCCGGACATGGGACTCACTTGCTTGAATTGGGCGATATCGTTCAATGTGCTCATTGGGCGGCCCTTCTGATGGCATCCAGAATTTCTTGCGGGTCATGCACGGCACCCCCGCAGCTATTGACGCTGATGACTTTGCAACGGCCGGCGGCACTGCGCTCTACTTCGCGCACCATCTGGCCGTAATTGAGTTCCGCCACCACGATGGCCTTCACCTGGCTGGAGATCTCTTCGATACGCTTCTCGCAGAAGGGCCAAATGGTGATGAGGCGCAACGAACCGACCTTGATGCCTTCCTTGCGCGCATCCTGCATGGCCTTGACGGCGATGCGGGAGGTAATGCCGTAGGAGACCACGACGACTTCGGCGCCCTCGATCTGGTCTTCGTCCAGCCGGATGATCTGATCGGCATTGCCGTTGATCTTTTCGATCAAGTGGGTGAGCAGGATCTTGTTCTGCTCGGCCGTGGCGGCGGGATAACCCCGTTCGTTGTGCGTCAGGCCCGTAATGTGGAAGCGATAACCATCGCCCGCCTGCGTCATGGGGTGTCCCCCTTGGCAATCGAACTGGTAGGGACGGAAATCTTCCTTGGGTCCTTTGTAGTTGTTGCGCGGCACGACCGGGATCTGATCGGCGGGCGGAATCACCACCTTCTCGTGCATGTGGCCGACGGTCTCGTCGGTCAGGATGATGACGGGTACTCGGTAGAACTCCGACAGGTTGAAGGCCTCGACGGTGAGGTCGAAGCACTCCTGCGGGCTGTCCGGGCACAGGGCGATAATGGCATTGTCGCCATGGGGTCCCCATTTCGCCTGCATCATGTCCTGCTGGGCAGTCAACGTAGGCATGCCGGTCGAGGGGCCGCCGCGCTGCACGTTGGCGATGACCATCGGCGTCTCGGTCATGGCCGCCAGTCCAAGATTTTCCACCATCAGGGAGAAACCAGGGCCGCAGGTGACGGTCATCACCTTCTGCCCGCCCCAGGCCGCGCCGATCAGGGCGGCAATGGAGGCGATCTCGTCTTCCATCTGAATGAACAGCGCGCCTACTTCGGGCGCACGCTCGGCGAAACGCTCGGCCGTTTCGGTCGAGGGCGTGATGGGATAGCCGGCGAAGAACCGGCAGCCAGCCGCCAGTCCACCCTCCGCGATGGCGTGGTCACCATCCATAAAGTGGGCGCCGGCGTCGACCCCCTTGGGGTCTGCGGCAACTCTTTGGGCCTCGGCATAGCCCCCGTTTTTCGTCTTGTTCACTGGTTCGTTTCCCCTTTCACACACTCATCATCCCCTTTTACGAAGATGGCAAATTCAGGACAGATCATTTGGCAATACAAACAGTTGTGACATCTCTCCGGGGTCTTGGCGTAGGGCGGGTGATAGCCCTTGGCGTTGTATCCGGGCGAGATGTCCAGCACATTGGTCGGACAGAACTGCACACAAAAGCCACAGCCCTTGCACCAGGTCTCATTGACATAGACATTGCCGTGCAGCGGCTTGAGATTGTTGAAAAACATGCCGTCTCCCTCTCAGGCCAGACCGAGACCGGCCAGGGCCGGCTTCGGATCGATGTGATGAAGGTCGAACCGCAGCGCCGATTCATCGCAGCCGAAGGCCAACGCCATCAACTGGGTGAAATAGAGCACGGGCAGGTGATGGAAGTCCGGGTTGAGACGCCGTGCGTCCTCCTGCCGGAAGTCCAGGTTATAGGCGCACAGCGGGCAGCTCACGATCACCAGGTCGGCCTGTTCTTCGTGCGCGGAACCCATGATTTTATCGGTACGTTCCGCGATGATCTCGGGCTTGCCGACCGTGTGATAGGCGCCGCAACAATCGGTCTTGAGCGGAAAAGGCACCGGCGTGGCGCCGAGCGCGCGGATCAGATCCTCCATGATCGTCGGATTCTCGACGTCGTCGAAGGCGACCTCCTTCGGGCGCACCAGCAGGCAGCCGTAGTAGCAGGCCACCTTGAGGCCCGCGAGGGGCTTCTTGACCCTGGCCGCCAGTTTTTCGAAGGTGACGCGGTCGCGCAGGTATTCGAGGAGGTGGAGCACCTCAACGTCACCGGCGTACTTGGTCTCTTCGAGGTACATGAACTCGTTGAGGGTCTCCAGGGCATCGGCGCGCTTTTTGACATCGATATTGGCGCGCTTCAGGGTATTGTAGCACATGGCGCAGCTCGTCATGAACTCGCTGGCCTGGGCCTCCTTGACGCGAATCAGGTTGGTCACCGGGGCAACCCGGTTGATGAGGTTGTCGGAGGCCAGGCAATGTACCGTGCCGCAGCAGTTCCAGCGCGACAGCTCTTCGACCTCCACGTCGAGCCTCTCCATCGAGCTAACAGTGGAAACGTCGAAGTTCCGAGCGTGATTCTTGACCGTGCAGCCGGGGTAATAGATCAGTTTCATCAGGTTTGCCGTTTTTAGGAAGCCAGCTTACGTAGGGCGCTGATCATGGCGATCGGCGGCAAGTTCGTGCGCACATCGGCGTCGATCTCCTGAATGCGCAGGTGGTCGTCGCGCTGACCGGTCCGCAACACCGCTCCGCGTAGCGATTCAATGACTTCGGCGATGCGAATGTCCTTCGGGCAGCGCGTATTGCAAGTCATGCAGGAGACACAGGTCCAGATGGCCTCGCAGGCGAGCAACTGCTCATGCATCCCCAGTTGGGCCATGCGGATGATCTGGTTGGGCAATATGTCCATATGGGCCGCCATCGGGCACCCGGCGGAACACTTGCCGCACTGGTAGCAGGCCAGCAGCTTCTGACCGCTGATTTTTTCGACCTGGGCAACGAAGGGACTGCGTAGCCGGGCCGAGGTGATGCGTAGGGTCGTGGATGCCATGGTCGCCTTCAGAACTTGCCGTCCATACGGAATTCGGGTTTATCGAGCCAGATGCCGACGTTCAGTATGCTGTCCAACTGGGCCTGGAGGCTGTCGTAGTGGAAGCACTCCTGCTCGACAATCTTACCGATCAGATCGCTCACGGACGGGTCCGTGATGTGTTCGGCCATCGACTTGAAGAGTTGAATGGCCCGCCGCTCAAGCTCCATCGCCATGCGTAGCGCCTGGGTGTCATCGGCGACCACCGCGTGTCCGCGCTGAGTAACGGCGGCTTCCAGCTCGGTGACGAGCTTCGACGGATGGGCATCCGCCATCTCCTGCGCATAGAGATTTTTCCACTCTTCTTCGCCGATGAGTGCGGAAAACAGCCCATGGGTCTCTTCCACATGCGCCCGCTCTTCTTCGGCCAGGCGCGTGAACATGGCCTTGCCGCCGGGGTTCTGGGTGAGCCCGGCGATGTGCTGGTAGAAATGCGCCCCACCCAGCTCAAGGCCCAGCGCGGCGCGCACCAGCTCAATCACTCTTTCGTCCACGTAGCTCATTTTTTGATCTTTCGCTGTCTGGTGGTCTGGAACTCGATCAATCCTTCACTAACACTAACAGGCCTTCTTCCCCTCGCCCTGCCCGATACGGCTACGCAGCATGGAGTGGCGCGCCGGGACATTGCCGAGACGGGCCAACTGCTGGAGCTTGACGTCCTCGGGGGCGTAAGAGGGCAGGATCATGGGCGTGATCAGATCGGTCTCGATGCCCTGGTCCGCGATCTCTTTGGCGTAGGCCGTCACATGGTTCAGGGTCAGATTGCCCAGCTTCACATTCTTGGCGTATTCGCTCGCGTACTTGCCGGCGCGGCGGCCAAAGACGTTGTAGTCGAGTACCGAGTTACCCATCAGACGGTTGCGGCCATGGACACCGCCGGAGGCCTCACCGGCGACGAAGAGTCCGGGGATGTTGGTCTCGCAACGATCATTGATCTCGATGCCGCCGTTCTGGTAGTGCAGCGAGGGGTAGATCAGCATCGGCTGTTTGACGATATCGATGCCATAGCGATCGAACGCGCGGCACATGCCGGGGAATTGGTGGCGGGTATAGCCCTCGCCGTGGATCTGGTCGATGATCGGAGAGTCGAGCCAAACCCCGGTGCGGCCCGCGGCGGTCTGAATGCCGTTGTTACGGTCGGTGGCGCACTCGCGAATGATGGCGGCGCTTTCCACGTCGCGCGGTTCGCGCGGGAAGACGAACAGCTCGCCATGTTTGTTCAGCGGCTGGCCGCCCGCGCCACGGATCTTTTCGGTGACCAGGAAGCCGGCGATCTGCTCGGGATAGACGGCGCCGGTGGGGTGGTACTGGACCGAGTCCATGAACTTGAGATTGGCGCCGGCCCGATAGGCCATCACCAGACCGTCGCCGGTCGCGCCGTAGTGGTTGGTGGTGGCAAAACCGCGGATATGGAGACGTCCGAAGCCGCCGGTGGTGACGATGGTCGCCTTGGCCTTGACGACCAGGAACCGCTCGGTGTCGAGGTCATAGAGGATGGCGCCGGCGCACTGGCCCTTGTCGTCCAGCAGCAGCTCGACGGCTGGTTCGAATTCGCGGATGTTGATCTGGTCCGGGTGGTTCTCCACCTCGTCCATCAGGGTGCGCATGATGATGGCGCCGATGTAGTCACGGCAGGAGACCATGCGCTTGCGCGAGGTGCCGCCGCCGTGCAGGACCTGTAGCGAACCGTCTTCCATCTTGTCCCAGATGACGCCCAGGTTCTCCAGCTCCCTGACGACATCGGGGCCGTCCTCGGTCAGTGCGCGCACCAGCTCCGGCTTGTTGTCGAAATGGCCGCCGCCGATGGCATCCAGATAGTGGCGGGAGGGGGAATCGGTGGGGGAGACCGCCGCCTGCATGCCGCCCTCGGACATCATGGTGTTGGCATCGCCCATGCGCAGCTTGGTGGCGATCATCGAGCTGACGCCATTCTTCATGGCAGCGATGGAGGCCCAGCAGCCCGCGCCGCCGCCGCCGATGATCAGCAGGTCGGTCTCGTAATCGGGCTTGCGCAGATGGGGTTCCATCCGCACCGGATCGATCATGGAGTGTGCTTCCAGGAGTTCCGATATCTCGGTCGTGAGACTCTCGCCCCGGTTGGGACCGATGCGGACCGCGCGGCGGGCGTCGGCCGCGGAGTCAGGATGGAACTTGGAGAGCACATCCTCACGCTCCGCCGCGTTCATGGGCGGATAGACCGGCTTGCCGGTCTTGGCGAGCTCCAGCCTTTTGGGCCGGGTCTGTTCTACCTTCTCAAGCAAACCTTTCAAATAATCAGGATACATTCGTCATTCTCCGAAAGCGGCTCGCTGCCGATACGACCGGCGCCCCGAAAGTGGTGTTGTTTTTGCTGCCCGAATTTCGCCGGGAAGTCTGTTACTCGCTGTCCCGCGCGTAATAGCGCTCACTGAGGGCCTCCCGGCCAAGGGACATGAGTTCGGCATATTCGCTATCGAACTTGCGATCCTTGACCTCTTGGAGGCGGGCGTCGAGTTCCTTGCTCTCCTTGCGGAGGTAGCGCCCATAAAGACGCTTGCCGAGGATGCCGACCTTGTGCTGGACGATCTCGGCCGGGCAACGCAGGGCGCAGAGGCCGCAGGCGACGCAGTCGAAGGAGAGTTCCATAAGATCGGCGATATCGCCGCGTTTGGCCGCCTGGACATAGTCCATGACCTGAAGCCCCTGCGGGCAGGCCTTGGTGCAGGTGCCACAGGCAACGCAACGGAAAATGGACGGATAGAGCCGCTTGATGGTATCGACGTCGGGAGTAAGCGCCTCCAGATCATAGACGGCCTTCTCCATGGGTACATAGGGGACTTGGGCGAGGGCCATCCCCTCCTTGACCATGGTCGTGCAGGCGAGTCCGGTGTGAATCCGGTAGTCGCCGGGCATACGGTAGATGGTGCCACAGGCCCCACAGAAGCCCTCGCGGCAACCCGCGCCACGGATGATCTGCTGGCCGGTGTGTTCGATGGCCCGCATGATGGTGGCATCCTCCGGGACCTGGGCGCGTTTGCCCATGATGGAAATGGTCACCGTGCGTGCCTGCGGCTGACCTTGATTGTCAGCCTTGCCGCCCTCGGTTTCTGTCTGCCGCACACCGCCCATATGGAACCTCTCCACAATAACCTTAAGTTCGAGCCCTTCCAGTCCAACACTTACCCCGGCCGGTCCGGCCGATGGTATTTCCTAGTAAATCTATCAGGCATTTCCATTGCGAAATCATGGAAACGAGGGCAGATCCTAACCAAGTGTTTTATTAATATCAATACCCATTATTGCCTTAACCAATCCAACAGATGCAGCTTCTTTGATCCAGATCATGTTTGAGCATAACTAAATGATTAATAACGCTATTTGCATGGTTAATGTGATAATTAATATATCAAATGGATACTATTATCAACGAGATATATAGCTTTAGCAGCGCGTTCCAGTAGCATTTCAATCGGCCGAAACCGTCCGTTCTGCCGCCCAGGCACGCAGATAGGCGATCTTCTCGGCCATGAGGACCGAGAGGGGGCGGGTGTTTTTCAGTTCGGTCCGTATCTGATCGGTGGTCAGGGCCTCTCCGCCTGCGTGGGCGGCATAGAGGGCGGCCACCACGGCCTGTTCGATCTCCGCGCCGGTGAAGCCCTCGGAGGCCTCGGCCAGGGCGGGGAGATCGAAGCCCGCCGGGTCCTGGGATCGCTTCTTGAGGTGGATCTCGAACACGGCGGCCCGCGCCGGGGCCTTGGGCAGATCGACGAAGAAGATCTCGTCGAAGCGGCCCTTGCGCAGCAGCTCCGGCGGCAGGGATTCGATGTCGTTGGCGGTCGCCACCAGGAAGACCTTTTCCTTCCGTTCCGCCATCCAGGTCAGGAGGGTGCCCAGGATGCGCCGGGACGGCCCGCCCTCGTCATCGGTGGCCAGCCCCTTCTCGATCTCGTCGATCCAGAGGACGCAGGGGGCCATGGCCGCGGCGGTCTTGAGGGACTCGCGCAGGTTGCGTTCGGTCTCCCCGTAATACTTGTTGTAGAGGGTGCCGAAGTCGAGCCGCAGCAGCGGCAGGCCCCAGCCCCCCGCCACCGACTTGGCCGCCAGGCTCTTGCCCCCGCCCTGGACCCCCAGCAGCAGAATTCCCTTGGGCGGATCGAGCCCGGCTGGGGCATCGTCGGAGAGGAACACCGACCGCCGCGCCTCCAGCCAGGACTTCAGCCGCTCCAGCCCTGCCACCTCGCCGAACTTGGTGGTATCCATCTCGTAGGAGAGCACCCCGCCCAGGTCCAGCAACTGGTATTTGGCCTGCTTGATCGCCCCCAGATCCCCCTCGGTCAGCAGGCCGTCGTCCTGGATGGCGGTCCGGATCAGACGGCGCGCGTCGAGCAGGGTCATCCCCAGCAGATTGCGGACCAGGGCATCGATCGCCTTGGCGCTGGCCTTGACCGACCGCCGGTTGCGCTGGCCCCAGGCCGCGCTCTCCTCCTGGATCAACTGCTCCAGTTGCTCCCGCGCCGGCAGGGTCAGCTCGAACCGCGCCGCCAGGGACCTGAGTTCCGGCGGGATCGCCAACTCCGGGGCCACCAGGACCAGCGTATGGGCCACACGCGAGTGATTCTGGCCCAGCTCGCGCAAGGCGCGCAGGGTCAGGGGATCGTCGATCCAGTGATGGATATCGAACAACAGATAGAGCCCCGGCTCCGCCGTCGCCATGATCCGGGCGAGCACCTCGGCGGCCCCCTGCCCGCCCGCCCCGCCAACCGCCGGAATATCCAGCCGGACGAGGCCGGTCGCGATGGACCAGCGGAACAGGGGTCTGCCCATCCGCGTCGAAAGCCGCCGGAACAGCTCTTCCACCCGCCCCTCCTCGTTGGTCTCGATGAGAACGATGGGGGTACCGGACTCGACGAGGGTTTCCAGATCTTTGAGGTCATTCATGAGAGGTGTCTCGGTTGGTTACTCTGGCTTCGAAGCGGGGAACTGGAACAATAGCGCATTTTGAAATGGGTTCTCCCCCGGTGAGCTATGATTGAAAGGGCTTTTTTTGGAGGACGAGGGGATGTCTCGCATCGCATCAGGTTTTCTGTGGTTCTGTCTCTTTCTTGCCGGCCTCTCCCAGGCCCTGGCGGCGCCGGGTTACGTGGAGTCGCCGCCCTTCGCCCAGGTGCTGGCGGGGGTGCCGGTCCAAGAGGTGAAGACGCAGCGCCCGCTACGGGTCCCGATCATCACCTGGGGCGGGGACATCGCCACCCTCCATGCCAACGGCGACGGCCGCCGGACCAAGGCGGGCAGCCCCTTCGACGCCCTGGGCCTGGATCTTGAGCTGGTGCGCAAGGATGTCTTTTCCGAGCAGTTGAAGGCCTATCTGGAGGGCAGTTCGCCCTATCTGCGCGGGACCCTGGGGATGATCAACCTGGCGGCCGAGGCACTCTCCCGCGACCCCCGCACCAAGCCGGTGGTCATCTACCAGATGACCTGGTCGGCGGGGGGCGATGCCCTGGTGGTGAAGCCGGGCATCCACGCGGCCAAGGATCTGCGGGGCAAGACCATCGCCCTCCAGGCCTACGGCCCCCACGTGGACTATCTGACCAAGATCCTGGCCGACGCCGGGCTCTCGCCCCGCGATGTGAAGCTGCGCTGGCTGCCGGACCTGACCGGCACGGAGAACAGCCCGGCGGCGGCCTTTCAGCAGCCCGACATCGACGCGGCCTTCGCCATCATCCCCGACGCCACGGTGCTGACCTCGGGCGGAACAATGGGCACGGGCGCGGAGGGTTCGGTGAAGGGGGCGCGGATTCTGCTTTCCACCCGCACGGCCAACCGTATCATCGCCGATGTCTACGCCGTGCGTAGCGACTACCTGAACAAGAACCGCCCCCAGGTCCAGGCCTTCGTGCAGGGCCTGCTCCAGGGACAGGAGCGGTTGCAGCAGCTCGCGCGGGACAAGGCCGCCCGCGCCGCCGAATATCGCGCCCTGACCACGGCCGCCGCCGAGATCCTGCTGGACAGCCCCCAGGCCGTCGCCGATCTGGAAGGGCTCTACGCTGACGCGGAATTCGCCGGCTGGCGCGGCAACCTGGATTTCTTCACCAATCCCGAATTCCCCCGCTCCATCGGCCGTCTGGCCAAGGAGACGCAGGAGGCCTTCATCGGCCTGGGCCTGCTGGGCCAGCGGACCCCGCTGGCCAGCGCCGAATGGGACTATCTGCAGCTCCGCGCCGGCCTCAAGGCCGAGACCGGCCCCCAGGCCAGCCGGTTCGACCAGGAGCAGGTGGCCGCCGTGGTGGCCCGCAAGCAGCGCCAGGGCACCCTGGGCGAGGGCGAGCTGTTCTCCTTCGAGATCTTCTTCAAGCCCAACCAGAACCAGTTTTCCGCCGATCTCTACCAGGAGTCGTTCGACAAGGTCATCGAGTACGCCTCCACCTACGGCGGCGCCCTCATCACCGTGGAGGGCCACAGCGACCCCCTGGGCTACCTGCAAAAGCTGAAGGAGGGCCAGCCCGAGGTGGTGTTGGGCCGCATCAAGCAATCGGCCAAGAACCTCAGCCTCTCCCGCGCCGTCGCCGTGCGCGACAGCCTGATCGCGTTCGCCCAGGGCAAGGGCCTCACCCTGGATGCCACCCAATTCGCCGTGGTGGGCCACGGCATCGCCAAGCCCAAGAGCGGCCTCTGCGGCAACGAGCCCTGCGCCCCCAAGACGGAACGGGAGTGGCACGACAACATGCGGGTCGAATTCCGCGTGTTGCAGGTCGAGGCCGAGTCCTCTGTGTTCAAGCCCCTGTAGGTAGGAAGCACCCATGAGCAGATTTCGCCAATCGGCCCCGTCCGTCCGTAAAGGTGGTGGCGGCTGGACCTGGATACTCATTGCAGCGGCGGTGGCCTACTACATCTTCAGCGAGGAGGGGAATTTGCCAACGCCGCAGCCTCCTTCCCCGGCAGAGATCGCCCCTCCGGCCACACCCCGCTCCGGCTATGCCCTGGAGAGCGCGCGCAACACCTGGCCCCCGGCGCGGGACACCGGCAAGGCCCTGACCGGCGACGTACAGGGAGGTACTAGTGTCGCGGAAGGCAGGATGCCGGGAGCGACGCCGAAGGAACTCCTGGCGGCCAACTACTACCTGGTCCTGGACGGTTCCGGCAGCATGAGCGAGCGGCATTGCGCCGAGGGCCGCACCAAACATGAGGCCGCCATCGAGGCCCTGGCGGCCTTCGCCCGTTCCGTCCCTGCTGAGGCCAACTTCGGCCTGGGCCTGTTCAACAGCGGCGAGATCCGCGAGCTGATCTCCCTGGGACCCAACCAAAACAAGACGCTCGATGCCCTGAACGCCATCACCCCCGGCGGCAGCACACCCCTCTACAGCGCCATCCAGTTCGCCTACCGGCAATTGACGCAACAGGCCGAGCGCCAGCAGGGCTACGGTGAATACCACCTGGTCGTCATCACCGACGGCATGGCCAGCCAAGGCCAGGACCCGACCCCCATCGTCCAGGCCATCCTCGCCGAATCCCCCGTGGTGCTGCACACCATCGGCTTCTGCATCGGCGAGGACCATGCCCTGAACCAGCCCGGTCAAAGCTACTACCGCTCCGCCAACAACCCCGAGGAACTGGCCCGGGGGCTGGAGACCGTCCTGGCCGAGTCCCCCGCCTTCGACGTGGCCCAATTCAGACAACAACCATGACCGGACACCTCAAGGCCTTTCTCCTGATCCTGTTGCTGGGGGCCGCTGCCATCGTGGGGACCAAGTTCGCCCTGCCCCTGCTCAAGGACCAGTTGCAGAAGACCACCTCCGACGCCTCGGCGGTGAAGGGCAGTATCAAGATCGGGGTGGACAACTGGATCGGCTACTTCCCCCTCTGCTCCCCGGAGATGGCCCGGCGCATGCGCCAGGCGGGCTATGCCCTGAGCTGCCAGGACGACAACGCCGACTATGCCGGGCGCTTCAAGCGGCTCAAGTCCGGCGAGATCCCCTTCGCCGTGGCGACCGTCGATTCCTATCTGCTGAACGGCGCCGCCCAGGACTTTCCCGGCGCCATCGTCGCCGTGATCGACGAATCCAAGGGAGGCGACGCCCTGGTCGCCAACCGCGCGGCGCTCCCCAACCTCAACGCCCTCCGAGAACACCGCGACCTGCGCATCGCCTACACCCCCCAGTCGCCCAGCGAGCACCTGCTCAAATCCGTCAGCGAACACTTCGACCTGGGTCTCTTCCGCGAAAACAAGGGCGGCTGGGCGGTCAAGACGGACGGCTCCAGCGCCGCCCTGGCCCAGCTCCTGGCGGGCAAGGTGGACGCGGCGGCGCTCTGGGAGCCCGACGTGTCGCGGGCCTTGGCCGAACCGACCCTCGGCAAGCTGATCGGCACCGAGGACACGGACAAGCTGATCGTGGATGTCCTGCTGGTGGAGCGCCGTTTCTCCCGCGAGAACCCGGCCCTGGTCGCCCTGCTGCTCAAGGAATACTTCGCGACCCTGCGCTGGTATCACGACCACCCCAACGAGTTGCGCGACGAGGTGAAGGCCAAGACCGGCCTCGCCGGGACCCCGGTGGAGGCCATGCTGCGCGGGGTCTCCTGGGCGACCCTGAACGAGAACGGCGCCGGCTGGTTCGGCGCCGCCCCCGGCGGCTTTCGCGGCGAAGAGGGGCTGATCGCCGCCATCAACTCCGCCCTCGCCATCCTGCGGGCCAACGGCGATTTCGACCGTAATCCCCTGCCCGACGGCGACCCCTACCGCCTGACCAACCGGCAATTCATCGCCGAACTCTATCAAGGCCAGACCGGCGGCCCCGGCCAGGCGGCCAATGGCGATCCCCTCGCCCGCCCCTTCCCGCCCCTGGACGAGGAAGGCTGGCGACGGCTGAAGGAGATCGGCACCCTCAAGATCGAACCTGTCAGCTTCCGTCTCGGCTCCGCCCTGCTCGACTACGAGGGCAAGTTGATCCTGGACGGCATGGCCGAGAAGCTGCGCCACTACCCCAACTTCCGCATCCTGGTCAAGGGCCACACCGGGCTCCAGGGCGATCCCCAGGCCAACCTGGAACTCTCCGCCGAACGGGCCGAGGCCGTCGCCCGTTATCTGACCGTCACCCACGCCATGGACAACAACCGCATCCGCGCCATCGGCCACGGCGCCTCCCGCCCCCTACTCCGCAAGGAGGGCGAATCCGACCGGGCCTACGGCTATCGGCTGCCGAGGGTGGAGATCTCCCTGGCGACGGAGGCTTATTGAAGGGCTCCGCCTCAGAGGCTGTGAAAAAATCCCCCGCCGTAGCGAGAGCGGCACTGGGTGTGGCGGGCAAGGCGCGAGGACCACAATATCTGGGAGTGTAGCGAGACTACATGACCAGATATTGTGGCCTTCGCAACGCAGCCCACCGCATCCAGTGACGTTCGCAGTAGGCGGGGGATATTTTCACAGCCTCTCAGGATCCACCAATCCTTCCCAGCCCTGTATCGAACTCTCATCGGCTAAGATCCGCCAGCTTGCGCTGGCGCACTTCACAGCAACTCCAACGCCATCATCACCGCATCCTCTCGGCCCCGGTGGGCGGGGTAGTAGTTCCGGCGGGAGCCGATCTGGTTGAAGCCCAGGCTTTGATAGAGTCTTTGGGCAATGCTGTTCGAGGCGCGCACTTCGAGAAAGGCGATCCCTGCCTTGCGGCGGCGGGCGACCGAGAGCAGATTCTCCATCAGCCGGCGGCCAAGGCCTTGTCCTTGCAGGCTGGGACTGACGCAAACGTTAAGGATATTGGCCTCGCCGGCGGCGATGGAGAGGATGCCGTAACCGGCAATGACCTCGTCCAGCTCCATCACCAAACTGCTGTACCCCACCTTGATGCAATCGGTCAGAACCCCCTCGGTCCAGGGAAAGGGATAGGCCGCGCGCTCGATCTCCAGAATTTGGGGCAGATCATCGAGCCACATGGGGCGAAAGAAGGGTGGAAGCGGTTCTTGCGGTATGGCGCTCATGGGCGGAGTGTAGGCGAGGCGGCGGTAAATGGCCATTTAGCCGTCCGGGTCCAGGGTCATTCCGCTACCGGGTTCTGCCCGCCAGCAGATGCACCCAGTTTACCAGGAACATGGTCAACAACGCGGCGATGGCGAAGGCATAGGCGCCGTACTGGACCTGGACCGAGGCCATTCCCCGCAGCTTGACGCTAACCACCAGCAGGGCGACGACGAAGACATCGAGCATGGACCATTTACCGACCGCCTCCAGCCAATGCAAAGGGCCGTGGCGCCGGTCGCCGGGCAGGTTGACGGCGGCGGTCAGCAAGAGGAGTTTCAACAGCGGAAAAAAGACGCTGAAGAGGCCAATCAGGGCGAAGAGGAACCATTCCCCTTCCCGCCAGAGATCCGCCAGGCCGGAATAGAGGGAGACCTGATTGGAGAAGATCAGAAACTTCTGCAAGGTCATGAGCGGGGCGAAGAGTCCCAGCAGCAGCAGCGACAGCGCGGCCAGGATCAGGAGATTGAGCACCGCCGCCTGGGCGGGGAAGCGGCGGCGCAAACTGGCTCTCAACGCGCCTCCCGCTGGTAGATAATCGATCCGCTTCCGGCCTGGATGCCGAAGCTGGCCACGGCGGTGGGATCGTCGTCGTAGCGATCCCCATCCGCCCCTTCGTCGGTCCCGTTCCAATTGTATTTGAGCCAGACGGGGGCGCCGGCGCTCAGATTGAGATAACCCAGATTGCCCTCACCCGGCGCTTGCAGGTTGAGATTGAAGCCGTTGACGCCGGGCGGCTGGATGTATTGCAGTCCGGCCCCGCCACCGGCGGGACAGGCGAAAGCCCCCGTCAATCCGGCGTCGTCGAAGATGCAGGTCTCGCCCAGATCCAGGGCGTCGCCCGTATCCGGGTCCGCTAGGGCGATGCCGCCCAGGCTGGTGCAGGTGTCATCGCTGCTCATGGCGAAGACCGGTTCCGTGCCGGAGACCGAGACCACATGCTCTACCCGCAAAGGCACGGCAAGGGTCTGCAACTCCGAGCCATGGGCATTGGCGAAGACCAGCCGGCCGAAGCAGATGCGGGTCCCACCATCGCCCACGGCGATGGCTTGCGGCAGATTGCTTGCCGTGACGCCGTCATCATCGGTCAGGGCATTGATCTGGAGCTGGATAGCGGGCGTGAAGGGCTCCACCCGGTCGTTGGCTGCCCGCCCATACAGGAAGCTGTCATTCCCCAGGGTGAAATCGTAGGCCCCATACACCGGGGCGCCCAGCCCATCGACCGCCTGGGCGAGGCTGACGGCATCCGGCGTCCACTCCAGACCGATTCGGGTGAGTCCATCCAGCCCCAGTTTGGTTGCGTCACTGGTAACAGCAGGCATGGAGAGGGACCCGACGGTCAGCTTGCCGTAACCGCCAGCGTAATTCCGGGTCAGAGCGGCGGGTGTCAGGCCGTTGTAGGCCGTGGCCCGCGCCACGGGACGGCTGCCATAAGCGATGCCCTGTCCCTGGTAGCTGAAGCCGCCGCAGCTCCCCGCCAGGCTGCCGTTCTGGGTCACTGCCACAAGGAAATGGTCCGGGGTGAAGCGCCCGACCCAGGCCGTATTACCGTTGTTGCCGAAATTGCAGCCGAACTTGCCGCCGACGACGCTGTTGGAGAAATCGGCGGTGCAGTCACCGGCCGCGCTGTCGATGGCGGTGAAGCCGTCGTCGAAGAGGCCCTGGGCCTGTAAACGGAAGCTGCCCACCTCGCTGTAGTTGAAGGCGCTGCCCGTGGCCCGGCCGCTGAGGGCGTCGGCGGCGGGGAAGAGCAGGGGCGATAACGCACCCGTTGCTATTGCCCCCGCGTGGGCCTCCAGTCGCGCGGCATCGATCTCCGGCGTACCGTCATAACCCAGTCCGCCATCGGCATGGAGTGAAAAGACCGCGCCAGCCTTGGCCTTGGGATCGCCGCTGCTGGTGCCGTTGGTCAGGGTATCCGGCGTCAGGGTCAATGCGGTGGGGCGCAGGCTGAAGCTGTCGGTGGAACAACCGGTTACGGGCGTGGCGCCGCCGCTGTCGGTCACCCGGCACCCCAGGGAGCGATATGCCCGGTTGACCGTCCAGACCGGCCCGGCTTTGCGGCCCGAGTCGGCGGCCGTAAAGGTCAATGTCTGTGAGGCAATCGGGCTATAGGTGCCGCAGTTTCCGCTGCTGGTATCGACCAGTTCCACCGTCACCGCGCGATCGGCGTCGTAAGCGTAACTGGTCTCCAGGGCATCGGCCACGCCGTTGCCGTCCGCATCGCGCAGAGCGGCCACCTCGAACTGGAAGCCCTGCCCCGCCAGGCGGGTAAAGAGGTGGCCACTCAAGGGATCTTCACCGGCCTCAATGCAATTGAAACCGAAAGGATCGACCCCGCCGGAGATCGAACAGGGGTGGGTCAGGGCCATCACCGCCTGGACATCCGCCGTGGAGAGGCTGTGGTTGTAAAAACGGACCTCGTCCATCCAGCCCGGATAGTCGTTGGTGGCCGTGCCGCCGATCAGGGTATGGGTGGCGTCGTCCAGCAGGTTGAGATCGGTGGCTGTGCCGGTCAGGTCCAGGACGCCGTTGATGTAGATCCTGACCTCGCCGCTGGTCCGGAAGCGAGTCACCGCCACATGGGTCCAGGTATTGTTGGCGATGCTGGCGCTGGAGAGAAATTCCTGGTCCCGGATGACAAAGAGGATCCGATTGCCGCCGCCGCTTCGCTTGCCCATGAGGGCAAAGTCATCGGCCAGACCGGACGCATCGCTCCAGAGGAGTGGCGTGTTGTCCCACCAGTTGGCGTTTTGCGGCCAATTGCCCTGCCGCCGCACCCAGAGGCTGAGTGTAAAGTCGTCCGCCACCGGGCGGTTGATCTGGACATATTTCCCGGCCCGGTTGAAGACCCCGTAGCGGCAGGTGCCGGGGCTGCCGGCGATGGCCGGACTGGCGCTTTCGGTGGATGCCCCGCCGAAGGCCGTCCCGTGCAGCCCCGAACCGCTGGTGTCGGTGACTTCGCCGCTGGTGCCGTTCCAGGCGCTCTGTTCCATCCAGTATTCGGCGACCGGCCGGTAGGCGTTCTTGGTGACGCAGACATCGTCCACATGCCAATAGTCGAAGTCGCTGCCGCTGCCCCCCGTGGTGCGCAGCCGCAGCCGGAAACCCGCGTGCATGGCATTGGCGGGCAGGCTGAAGTTGACCGGGACGATCTGACCGGCGGTGCCGCCGCCGGTCATGGTGGTGATGGATTGCCAGGTGCCCGTGTTGTCCAGATATTCGAAGTAGAGGTTATCGCCGTTTTCGGGGTATTCGCTGAAACTGTCCGATCCCCGCCGCAGCCAGGCCGTCACAGCCGCCTGGGTGATGTGATCGAGGGAAAGCACCCTTGAGGTGGCGCTCGCCACCCCCCAGCGCAACACCATGGCGCGGGTCGCCGACTGATAGGTCTGGCTGGTCGTGGTCACCCTGCCGGTGTCGCTCAGGGTCCAGTTGCCCAGCCCGCCTTCGAAGCCGTCGCAAAACTGCTTTGAAAACCCGGCCGAAGGCGCCGCCTGCTCGGTGATGACCACGTCGTCTACATGCCAGTAGTCATAATTGGTGCCGCTGCCGGTCAGCAAACCGAAGCGGAGCCGGAATCCCGCGTGCAGGGCGGCGGCGGGCAGAGCGATCTGAGCCGTGATGATCTCGCCCGCCGTGCCGCTCCCGGCATACTGGTTGAGTGTCTGCCAGGTGCCGCCGGCATCCAGGTACTCGACGCGCAGATCCTCGCCCGCCTCGGGATTTTCGCTGAAGCTGTCCGCCCCACGCCGCACCCAATAATCCAGCCGGGCGGCGGCCACGCCGCTTAGGTTCAATAGGCTGGCGGTGGTGGCGGTGACCGTGTTGTAACGCAGGTACATGGAATAACTGGGAGAGCTGGCGGTCTGGGTGCCGCGCCCGGCGCGGGTGGCATCACTCAGGGTCCATTTGGCCATGCCGGTCTCGAAATTGTCGGTGAACAGCACATCCCCCGGCGCCGCCCGGAGTGCACCCCAAGGCGCTGCCAGCAGGAGCAGCAGGGCAAGCATCGCCGCCGGCCTGAAGGCCAGTCTATGCCCCAGGGTTCGGTCCGGTATTTTCACGATAGCCGCCGAATAGTTGCATCAATTGTTCAGGGTAGCGCGAATGCTGCGCTGCACGTAGTCGGAGCCTCTAGCCGCGCCAGAGGTGGCGGTCACTTCCACGTCATAGAGATTGTAACTGCCGCCGCCTTCGCTTACGGGGTAGGAATCGCAACGGCTGACTGTCACAGTAAAGGCATCGGCCGCGAAGCTGGCGGGCACCGCCGGACAACCGCCGGCCCGGATCTGGAAAAGGGTCCACTCCACCCCTGCCCTGGCCGCGTACCAGGCGCGCACCGCTTGCAGGGTCAAGGCCGTGCCCGACTGCTGCGCCAGCATCATGTTGACCATGTAGCCCCCCAGCAGGGAGACCACCACCAACAGAAAGATCGCGCTAACCAGGGTGAAGCCTCGGGGTGGCTGTTCAAAGGACCGCTTCATGGCAGGTTCGACACCAGAACCTGTTGATGCAGCACCACGCTCTCGCCGTCTCGGGTCAGTTGCAACCGGATCGATACCACCCCGTTGCGGGTGCCGGACCCGGCGGCATAGCTGAAGGCGCAGCCGGTCAACCGGTCGGCCAGGAGGGCGTTTTCGGCCGGGTTGGGTAAGGCGGTCAGCTCGGCATTCGAATCCACGTCGGCCTGACTGGCCCGGATGCTGTAGCCCTGATAACGGCGCAGGGTTCCCGCCCCCAGGTCGCAGAGGTAACTAACGGGGGTGTCCACCAGATAGAAACGCTGGTCCGGCGAGGCCTGGGGAAAGGCCGTCTGCCCCAGACCGAAACCGGAATCGGTGAAGCTGAATTGCAGGCTATTGGGCGGCCCGGCGGCGGCGGCCGTCACCGCCGCCATGTTGGCGCCGCCATAGGCATCTCCGGCGCCGAACCCGGTGTTGTAGATCACCAGACAGGTGGCCCCCCCGCCGGCGCAGGTCGTCCCCCCGGCAACGGCAACAATCTCGCCGATGCCGGAAGCCGGACCGAGCCATTCGAAACCGGTGTCGTTATCGGCCGGGTTGAAGCTGAGAGAGTCGCCCGGCGGGCTGGCCCGGTAGCGCCCGCCGGCAAAGGCGTGAAGAATTTCCAGACACTGGCCGCCACAACCCGCCCGGATGCTATTGGGCAGGGCCTCGCGGATCTCCCTGCCCATGCGGTCCAGGGCGCCGTCGGCAATATCCACCAGCTCGCCGCGCCGGGCCTGGGCCACGAAGGCGGTCACGGGCCAGGTGATGAATTGCGCCACCACCGTGGCCAGAATGCCGCTCAAGACGATGACCACCACCAGTTCGATCAGGGTAAAGCCCTTGTGATAACGATCATGGGGCGAGGCGAGCCACCCCGGAAGATGAAAATGTCGCCTCTCCCCTTGATCGTTCCCCCTCCCTAACCCTCCCCCAGGGGGGGAGGGAGCAAAGGTGCTTCGCGTATTTTCACGGTAACGGCCAGCTCTCAATTCAACCTCCAGCCATTGACGCTGATGTTGAGGCGCGGGTCGCCGTCGTGGGTGACGGTGACGCTGATCCGGGTGGCGGGGGAGCCGTTGAGGGTGACGGCTGTTACCTGGACTGCCACGTTGTAGGTCGTCAGCCCGGCGATGGTGGCGCCGGATTGGTCAATGGCCCCGCCCGTATCGTTCAAGCCGTTGTAATCCCAGACATCGTCGAAAGTGGCGCGGGTGCCCGCATCCCCGCCGGGGGGATCGATCAAGGGCTTGCCGGTGATCTCTTCCAGGTAGGCCTGGGCAATGGCGGCCGCCTGTTCGGTCAACAGGGGATCGGCGCTGTGACGGGCGGTGTTGCTGATCACCAGCATGACGCCGGTGATCACCAGGGCAATGATGACGATGGAGACAACCAGCTCGACGAGGGTCATGCCCTGGGAATGCCGTCGCACCTTCGTTCCCCTACCAGTGGGAGAAGCCGGTCTCGGCCTCGATGTCGAGGGTCCGGTTTCCGGCATTCAACGCCAGTGTTGCGGCCAAAAGCGCACCGCTGGCCGTATCGTGGGGCCGCCCCAGGGAATCGAACCAAAAATCGGCGGCATCCAGGGCAAGCCCGGCGGGGACATTATCGGCGATCACGCTGCCCCCCGTGCGTTGAACCACGACACTGAAAGCCCCGCTGGCACAGGAGGTGCGCTGGTTCAAAGCATAACCGGCGGCCGTGGTTACGACGCGGATCTCGCAGCCGGAGAAACGTGCCCTTTTTTGGGCGTAGCGAATGGAAGAGAGGAGATCCTCCTGGAAACCGCGCTGGTCGTAGCTGAAGCGGTCGAAAAACCGGGGCATCGCCACCGCAGCGAGGATGCCCAGGAGGACAAGGGTCGTGACCAATTCGACGATGGTGAATCCGCCAGACAGAAAGGGGGCGTTCCCCGGAAAAGGGAACACCCCCTTTACTGTTTTATTCAGCACCCGGCAAATCAGGGGTTATCGTCGACCGTGACGACGCCAGTCGAGGTGTTATAGGCGATGCTCATGTCCGTGTCGGCCTGATAGGTGTAGGTGCAGGTAGGCGTGGCGAACGCGGCTTGATAGTCAGAGCCGGTCGTTGTCGCCACGGAAGGCGCATTACCCTGCAACAACCCGCCCCAGAGGTTCACACAATCAGTGGCATCGTTGAGCGTGCCATCGGTGCTGGTGGGCCAGCCGGTTGCGTTGGCATCGACGGTGCCATCGCCAAAGTTCGTGATATCGCCGGCCGCTCCGGTATTGTTTACCAGCCATTGGGAGTGGGCCAAGGCCACCCCGGCCGAGAAACCGCCACCCGCGCCCTGGACCGTGGCCACATGGGCCTGCTGCTGCATGTTGGCGAACTTCGGCAGCGCGGTCGCGGCCAGGATACCCAGCAACAGAATCACCACCACCAGCTCGATCAGGGTAAAACCCGCTTGCACTCTTTTCATCTTTACCACCTCAAGAAGTATTCGTATTTACAGACACAACCCGAAGATTCCATCCTAACCATCGGTATTGTAATGACTATACATCAGATCTGGAATTTTCCAATCCATTCTCACACCCATTTGTTCAGGATCAACTGCAAATGGCTCGCAGGACCCAAACCCCGGCACCATGGCCAGATGCCCATCCAGATAGACCAGCGGCTGCCGCTCGCGTAGCCAGGGCGGCAATCCCGCCTCTTGCAGCAGCTTCTTCAGGGGCCGGGTCATGCCCCGCAGGGCGATCCTGCATTGTTCGCCGCCTTGCCGGTAGCGGATTTCGACCCTGGCGCTATCCCATCGCTCGCGGCTGATCCCTCCCTTGGCGGGGATCAGTTCCAGCGCCCCGTTCCCCGGCAGTTCCAGCCAGGTCCCTTTTCTCCACAGAATAGACCCCTTTAGCTGTGTGGAAAGTGTCGCCCGTCGCAAAAGGTACAGATCGCCGCGAAAACGGCAGGCGGCCGCATCGCCCCATTCGATGCGGGGGTGGCGGTCCGGGTTCGCGGTCAGGGGCTCGGTGCAAAGCCGCTCCAACAGCCGGTGATCCGGCGGGGGTGCGCCCAGGCGCTTGAGCCAGGCGCGCATGACCAGCCGCCGTTTCGGCGCTTCCAGCCGCGCGAGGGGTTCCAGCCGCAACAGGCCGGACGCGGGAGTCATATCATCGAGCAGTCCTTGAACCATGCCTTCCAGCAGATCTTCCGCCTCGGCACAGAGGGCGGCGCTACGGGATACTGTCGAGACAAAGGCGGGCCAGCGCGCCGCCAAAAGCGGGATTATTTGATGGCGCAGATAGTTGCGGCCGAAGGCGATGTCGCTGTTGGAGGGGTCGTCCAGCCATGCCAGACCATGCTGCCCGGCGTATTGGACCAACCGGCCCCTCGGGAAGTGGAGCAGGGGCCGGACCAGATGTCCGGGGCCGAAGGGCCGGCAGGGGGGCATGGCGGCGAGGCCGGCAGGGCCGGCCCCGCGCAGGAGATGCAGCAACAGGGTTTCGGCCTGGTCATCCTGATGGTGGGCGGTCAGCAGGAGGTCTCCGCTTCGCATCTCCGCCGACAGGGCTTGATACCGGGCATGGCGGGCGGCGGCTTCGGGGCTTTCTCCCTTCGCCGCCGATACGCAGACCCGGCGCAGAATGAAGGGCACCGCCAGCTCCTCGCAACGATCCCGGCACCATTCGGCCCAGTCGCGGGACGGGGCTTGCAGACCATGATCGACGTGGACCGCCAGGAGTTCGCCCTCCAGCCTGCCCCGAATACCGGCCAAGGCATGCAACAACACCATGGAATCCACCCCGCCGCTGAATGCAATCAGATACCGGCTGGCCTTGGGCAGGCTGGAGAGGGATCGAAGGAGGCTATCGGGAATGGGAATGGCCATGGGACAGGATTATTTCTTTATGTACCTGTAAATCCTGTCCATTTTCATTTTCCGGGGCGGGGAGCGCCTTGCACCACGGCTGGTTAGCGTGAAAAGACGTTGGTGGGTAGGTCGGCCTTCAGGCCGACTGCGGCGCTGATGGACGGCCTGAAGGCCGACCTACACCTTTTTATCTTCCGGGGCGGGTTGTCTCGCCCCATGGGCGGTTAGGACTGGAGGTAACGTCCGTATTTCATCAACCGCTGATACCGCTCTTCCAGCAGCTTATCCAGCGGCACCTTTTCCAGGCTGGCAAGATTCTCCAGCAGGGCCTTCTTGAGGTTGGCGGCGATGACGGCGGGGTTGCGATGGGCGCCGCCCAGGGGCTCGGGGACGATGGCATCGACCAGACCCAGCTCCCGCAGCCGCTCGGAGGTGATGGCCATAGCCTCTGCGGCCAGGGGCGCCTTGTCGGCGCTCTTCCAGAGGATGGAGGCGCAGCCCTCGGGGGAGATCACGGAATAGGTGCCGTATTGCAGCATCATCACCCGGTCGCCGACGCCGATGGCGAGGGCGCCGCCGGAGCCGCCCTCGCCGATGACGGTGCAGAGGATGGGGGTCTTGAGGCCGGCCATGACTTGCAGGTTCTTGGCGATGGCCTCGCTCTGGCCCCGCTCTTCGGCACCCACGCCGGGATAGGCGCCGGGGGTGTCGATCAGTGTCACTACCGGCAGACTGAAACGCTCGGCCAGTTCCATCAGACGCAGGGCCTTGCGATAGCCCTCGGGACGGGGCATGCCGAAGTTCCGGTAGATCTTCTCCTTGGTATCCCGCCCCTTCTGGTGGCCGATCAGGACCACCGTCCTGCCGCCGATCCGGGCGATGCCGCCCACGATGGCATGATCGTCGGCAAAGGCGCGGTCGCCGTGCAGCTCCTCGAAGTCGTCGAAGATGCGGGCGATGTAATCCAGGGTGTAGGGACGCTGGGGATGACGGGAGAGCTGGGAGACCTGCCAGGGAGTCAGCGATGCGAAGATCGACTCGGTCAGCGACTTGCTCTTTTTCTGCAACCGCTCGATCTCGTCGAGAATGTTGATCTCGTTGTCGTTGCCGACCATGCGAAGCTCTTCGATCTTCGCCTCAAGCTCGGCAATCGGCTGCTCAAATTCTAGAAAATTCATATCCATACGCGCACTATACCCGAAAGCAGGATTGATGTTGACCTCTATTCCGTTGCCGCTTGAAAACTCAAAAATGGTCAACGGATTGAGGATTATAGTGGCGACCCCGGCGCCATCCCATCTTTCCAGGAAAAAACCTGGAAACAGCCCGAGGGCTCATTTGCCGCCGTCCCTGCGTCCATATTCGACGGCGACATCCTCCCCGAAGCGGCGTTTCAGTCCCAGCAGAAGTTCATCCCCCGGCATGACACGCCAGGCCTCGCCCAGCGTCAGGCTGGCCTCGGCCTTGGCGGCGCGGAGGTTGATGGCGAACCGGCACCCCTCGCCCCGGTAGGGTTCCAGCAGTTCCTGGAGCTGCCGGCTGAGTTCTCCGGGACCTATCCCCCGGTGTTCCAGCCAACCCTCATCGAGGGAGAGCACCAGCCGTGACGCCTTGAGCGCCCGCGCCTGTTCCAGGGTCTGCGCCTGTTCCGCCCTGACCGACCAGCCGCCGCGATAGTCGTCGTAGACCAGTTGGCCGGTGATGAGCAGGATGCGGTCCTGGGTCAGCAGGGGCTTGAAGCATTCGTAGGGTTCGGAGAAAAAGGTCGCCTCGATACGTCCAGTGCGGTCGTCCAGCGACACCGACCCCATGGGTCCTCGCTGGGTGCGGCCGTGCCGCACGGCGACCACCATGCCCGCGACGGTCACCAGGCGCCGCTCGCGGCGGCCCCCGCCCTCCCCTTCCAGGGAAACGATCTCACCCAGTCCGGTGCAACCCAATTGCCTCAGCTCGGCCCTGTGGCGATCCACCGGATGGCCGGTGAGATAGAGCCCCAGGGTCTCCTTCTCGCCTTGAAGACGAATCTCGTCTTCCCACTCCTCGCTCGGCTCGGGCACGACCTGGGCGGGAGTCTCCCGCTCCTGCCCCCCGTCGTCCATGCCGAACAGATCGCCCATGCCTGCCGATTGGGATTGGTGTTGCTGCTCGGCCAGCTTGAGCGCCAAGGGCAATTGGGCCATGAGTGTGGCGCGGTTCGGCCCCAACTCGTCCAGGGCGCCGGCGCGGATCAGGGCCTCCAGCACCCGCCGGTTGGCCTTGCGCAGGTCGATGCGCTTGCAGAATTGAAACAGATCGTTGAAAGGCCCGTCCACGCGGCGCGACTCCATGATCCCCTCGATGGCCGACTCCCCTACCCCTTTGATGGCGCCCAGTCCATAGAAAATGGTGCGATCGTCGCGCTCAGTGAACATGTAGTCGGAGTGGTTGACGTGGGGCGGCTCCACCCGCAACCGCATCTGGCGGCACTCCTCGATGAAGGTCACCACCTTATCGGTGTTGTCCATGTCCGAGGAGAGCACGGCGGCCATATAGGCGGCCGGATAATGGGCCTTGAGCCAGAGGGTCTGGTAGGAGACCAGGGCGTAGGCGGCGGAGTGGGATTTGTTGAAGCCGTAACCGGCGAACTTTTCCACCAGATCGAAGATCTTCATGGCCAGTTCAGGATCGATGCCGTTGTTCGCTGCCCCCTGCTGAAAACCCTCCCGCTGCTGGGCCATCTCCTCCGCCTTCTTCTTGCCCATGGCGCGGCGCAGCAGGTCGGCGCCCCCAAGGCTGTAACCAGCCAGCACCTGGGCGATCTGCATGACCTGTTCCTGATAGAGGATGACGCCGTAGGTCGGCTCCAGGATGGGCTTGAGGGATTCGTGCTGGTACTGGGCGTCGGGGTAGGAGATTTTCTCCCGCCCGTGCTTGCGGTTGATGAAGTTGTCCACCATCCCCGACTGCAAGGGACCCGGCCGGTAGAGCGCGACCAGCGCGGTGATGTCTTCGAAACGGTCGGGTTGCAGCTTCTTGATCAGCTCCTTCATGCCGCGCGATTCGAGCTGGAAGATGGCCGTGGTCTCGGCCTTCTTGAGCAGATCGAACACGGCCGGGTCGTCCATGGGGATGCGGCTGATGTCGATGGCCCCCTCACCGGCGGCGATGCGCTGGCGGTTGATGGTCTTGAGCGCCCAGTCGATGATGGTCAGGTTGCGCAGGCCGAGAAAGTCGAACTTGACCAGGCCGACTTCCTCCACATCGTCCTTGTCGTACTGGCTGACCAGCCCCTCACCGCCTGCTTCACAATAGAGGGGGACGAAATCGGTCAGATCGCCCGGTGCTATGACCACTCCACCCGCGTGCTTTCCCGCGTTACGCGTGAGCCCTTCCAGGGAGCGGGCCATGTCGATCAGCTCCCGCACCTCGTCTTCCCGGTCGTAGCGCTGCTTCAGGTCCTCGCTCTCTTCCAGGGCCTTGTCCAGGGTCATCTTGAGATCGAAGGGAACCAGCTTGGCGATCTTGTCCACGAAGCCGTAGGGATGACCCAAGACCCGGCCCACGTCGCGCACCACCGCCTTGGCGGCCATGGAGCCGTGGGTGATGATCTGGGAGACCGAATCGCGCCCGTAGCGCCCGGCCACGTAGTCGATCACCCGGTCGCGCTTGTCCATGCAGAAATCGATGTCGAAGTCGGGCATGGAGACGCGCTCGGGATTGAGGAAGCGCTCGAACAGCAGGTCGTGTTCCAGTGGGTCGAGGTCAGTGATTTTCAGGGCATAGGCCACCAGGGAGCCCGCCCCGGAGCCGCGCCCCGGCCCCACCGGCACGTCGTTGTCCTTGGCCCACTGAATGAAGTCGGCCACGATCAGGAAGTAGCCGGGGAAGCCCATTTTGATGATGACGTCCAGCTCCAGCTCCAGCCGCTCCTCGTATGCTTGGCGTTGCCCGGCGGCCTCGGGCCGGGCCGGATCGAGGATGCGCTCCAGCCGTTTTTCCAGCCCCTTGCGCGACTCGTGGCGGAAGTATTCATCGACGGTGAAGGGCTTGGGGATGGGGAAATCGGGCAGGAAGTTCTTCCCCAGGGTCAGCTCCAGATTGCAGCGCTTGGCGATCTCGACGCTGTTCTCCAGGGCCTCGGGCAGATCGGCGAACAGGGCCGCCATCTCCTCCGCCGAGCGCAGGTACTGCTGCTCGCTGTAGTTCCGGGGACGGCGCGGGTCGTCCAGGACCCTGCCCTCGTGGATGCAGACCCGCACCTCGTGGGCATGAAAATGGGCCGGATCGAGAAAGCGCACGTCATTCGTGGCCACCACAGGGACGCCCTTGGTCAGGGCCAGATCGACTGCCTCGTGGAGATGGGCCTCTTCATCTTCCCGTCCGGTGCGGCTCAGCTCCAGGTAGTAGCCATCGCCGAGCAGCCGCAGCCAGGCATCCAGAAGGGAAACCGCATGCTCCCGGTTTCCGGCCAGAAGCGCCCGCCCCACATCGCCCTGCCGCCCGCCGGACAACATGATCAGCCCCTCGTGAGCCCCCTCGATCCAAGTGCGATCCAGCATGGGCCTGCCCAGGTGCTGGCCCTGTCGATAACTACGGGAGACCAGCCGGGTCAGGTTGCGGTAGCCCTGGTTGTCCTTCACCAACAGCGTCAAACGGTCCGGCCGGTTCTCGTCCTCCTGGTTGCGCAGCCAGAGATCGACCCCGGCGACGGGCTTGACGCCCGCCGCCATGGCTGCCTTGTAGAACTTCACCAGGCCGAAGAGATTGCATTGGTCGGTCAGCGCCACCGACGGCATGCCAAGCTCCGCCACCTGCCGGACCAGCGGCTTGATGCGCAAGACGCTGTCGGCCAGTGAATACTCACTGTGCAGATTGAGGTGAACGAAGGGGCTGGCCATCGGCAAGAAAGGGGGGCTTAGGGTCTGTCCGGGAATAACATGGACATATTGCGCTCAGATTTGGGTCAGGTTTGGATGCGGCGACTGAGCAAAACCGCAGGCGTAGCAGGGCTACGTCGAGGATTTTGCGATGGAGCCGCATTCAAAAATGGCCCGAAGATGAGATGCAAGATGTTCATGTTATTCCCGGACAGACCCTTAAGGGGATGGGGGCAGTGTAGTGCCGATCAGGGAGCTATTCCAGGCTTGAGGCTCAGTCTCAAGCCTCAAGTCTCATCCTCACTGGCCCGAAGGATCGGCGGTGCTGGGGAGTGAGGCCGAACCGGTCGAGCGCCTCCAGGTGCCGGCGGGTCGGATAGCCCTTGTGGACGGCGAAACCGTAGCCGGGATAGATCCTGTCCAGCTCCCGCATCTCGCTGTCGCGGGCCGTCTTCGCCAGAATGGAGGCGGCGCTGATGGCCTGGACCTTCGCATCGCCGCCGACGATGGCCTCTCCCTGCATGGTCAGTCCGTCGGGAATCCGGTTGCCGTCGATCAGGACCCGATGGGGAAGAGGGGCCAACCCCTCGATGGCGCGCCGCATGGCCAGCATCGTGGCATGCAGGATATTGAGCCGGTCGATCTCCTCCCAGTCCGCACGGCCCAGGGACCAGGCCAGCGCCTTTTCCTTGATCTCCAGAGCGAGGGACTCCCTTCGCTTCTCCGTCAGCTTCTTCGAGTCCGCCAGACCCTCGATGGGCCGGGATGGATCGAGTATGACGGCTGACGCCACCACGGCGCCCACCAGGGGGCCGCGTCCCGCTTCATCGACACCCGCGATCAGCCGCTCTTCTCCCTTCATTTCTTCGACTGCCGCAACAGCTCGATAACGGCCTCCGCCGCCAGTTCGGCACTGTTGCGGCGCAGACCTTCGTGGATGGCTGCGTAGCGGGCCTCGATGCGCTCGCGGGCCGGGCCGTCGTCCAACAGATGGGTCAGGGCGTCCGCAAGCCTTTCCGGCCTGCACTCGTCCTGGAGCAGTTCCGGTGCGAGCATCTCCTCCGCCAGCAGGTTGGCCATGGCGACAAAGGGAACCTTGATCAGGCGTTTGACGATCATCGCGGTCAGCCAGCTGACCCTATAGCCCACCACCATGGGGCGCTTGTGCATCATGGCCTCCATGGTCGCGGTCCCGGAAGCCGTCAACACCACATCAGCCGCCGCCATGGCGGCGTGGGAATCACCGTCGAGCACCCTGCAATCGATGTTTCCGCCCTGTTGGCGAAGCGCCGCGTCCACCAAGGGGCGCAGGCTCTGCTTCGGACAAGGAAGCAAAAACCGGATGCCCGGTCGCCGTTCAGACAGCAACCGCGCGGCGGCCAGGAAGGGTTTCGCAAGGGATTCGATTTCCTTCACGCGGCTGCCGGGCAGGATGGCCACCAGCTCACCGCTTCCCGTCAGGGAGAGATCCTGGCGGGCCTGTCGGCGGTCGATCTGGAGGGGAATCTGTTCCGCCAGGGGATGACCGACGTAGCGGACATTCACCCCGTGTCTCTCAAGAAAATCGATCTCGAAGGGAAATATGCCGAGGACCAGATCGGCTGCCTTCCGCAGGGTCTTGACCCGGCCCTGGCGCCAGGCCCAAAAGGTGGGGCTGACGTAATGCACCGTGGGAATGCCGGCCGAGCGCAGGCGTCTCTCCAATCCCAGATTGAAATCGGGGGCGTCGATACCGATGAAGAGATCCGGCCTGTCAGACAGAAAATGCTCGACCAATTGCCGCCGGGCCTTCAGCAGTCCGGGCAGGTGCCGCAGGACCTCCACCAGTCCCATCACCGCCAGCCGTTCAGCCGGAATGAGGGGACGGCAACCGGCCCTTTCCATGCGTTCGCCGACGGCGCCGATGAATTCAACCTGGGGAAGGCGTTCCTTGAGGGCATTGACCAAGCCTTCGCCCAGCCGGTCAGCAGAGACCTCGTAGGCGCAAATGCCGATTCTGGTCATGGGGACTTATCGAACGATACTGCGGCGGCAATCGGCGAAAAACTCGGTAAAGAGGCGAATTTCCTCGCAGTCCTTGGCCATGTCCGCGATCCGCGCCTGGGCCTCTTCCAACTTGAGGCCCGACTTGTAGAGGACCTTGTAAGCCCTTTTTATGTTCTGCACCGCTTCATCGGCAAAACCCCGGCGTTTCAGACCCTCGGAGTTGATCCCGTAAGGCTCGGCCGGTTGGCCTGACACCAGGACATAGGGAGGGACATCCTTGGTCACGGCGCTGCCCATGGCCAGGAAGGCGTGGGCACCGATACGGCAGAATTGGTGGACGAGCGCGAAGCCGCTCAGAATGGCCCAGTCATCCACCTTGACGTGACCGCCCAGCGAAGCTGCGTTGGACAGGATGACATTGTTGCCGATGCGGCAGTCGTGAGCCACATGGGTGTAGGCCATCAACAACACGTCATTTCCGATGGCTGTTATGCCCTGGTCCTGCGCCGTTCCACGATGAATGGTGACATATTCGCGAATGATGTTGCGATCACCGATCTCCAGAAAGGTCCGCTCACCACTGTATTTCTTATCTTGGGGATTATCGCCCACCGAGGAGAACTGATAGATCCTGTTATCCCGGCCAATCCGGGTCGGCCCTTTGATAACGGCGTGCGGCCCCACAACGGTGCCGGCTCCGATGACAACGTCCGGCCCAATGATCGAGAAGGGTCCCACCTCCACATCATCAGCCAGCTCCGCTTTCGGGTCGACGATTGCCCGGGGATCGATCACATCAATAATCCCGGGAGGTACACATGATTTCGGCCGTCGCGACTACGGCGCCATCCACCCGGGCCTCGCCCGTGAACATCCATATGCCGCGCTTGGTGCCCTTCAAATGAACCTCCAAGTCCAGGCGGTCGCCGGGTTCCACCGGCTTCTTAAAGCGTGCCTTATCGATGCCGACGAAATAATAGAGCTTGTTCCGTGCTTCATCGGGCTCTGTCTCCATGGCCAGAAGTCCCGTCGCCTGTGCCAATGCCTCGACAATGAGCACCCCCGGCATGACCGGCTTGACAGGAAAGTGGCCGGTAAAAAAGGGCTCGTTGAAAGTGACATTTTTATAGCCGAGCAATCTCTCTCCGGGCACGCATTCTTCCACTCTATCGACCAGCAAAAAAGGGTAGCGGTGCGGAAGCAGTTCCAACACCTTTCGTATATCCATAGCGCTCAAGTGACCCCCCCTACCCCAGACTGAAAGCAATCGATAATTTTATTTAGGCGTGACCTTGAAAGTCACGATCCGGCTCGCCTATCCCCGTAGAACAAAATTAGGTACGGATGAGCAAGCGGTTGTTATTGGTTTCAAACCGCGCCATGGTCAATCCGTTGAACTGGACCCTGCTCTGCAAACATCCCAGGCGCGCACGCAAGGGTACATTATCGGCAGTTTTTGGTCGAGCCAGAAATAAGCGCGTCCGGCAAACGGCTGATATACGAGCCCATGATGGGTGCGGAACGCATGAGAAGCGCGGGCTAGGGGCTACCGGAAAGACACCCCTCAGCCCAGCTTTGTCTTACACAAACAAAAGGCGCCCGGACATCGCACAACTGCAAAATGTCCAAGGCGCCCACCAGTCCGGATGTTTCATAAACATCCGTCGCAGCTTACTTTTTCAGCTTCTCCAGAACCTTGTCGGTGACATCGACACGCTTGCTGAAATAAACGCCGTCAGCCAGGATCAGGTCGAAATTCTCAGCGCGGGCAAACCCCTGAACCACTTCCTTGACCTGGTCGCGCAATTTCTGCAGCTCTTGAATGCGACGCAGATTGCTGTCTTCGCGAAGCGCGTTTCTGTCGTTGTCCATTTGACGGCGGCGGGCCATGATGTCTTTTTCCAGACGGCCACGCTCCTCCTCACCCATAACTTCCCCGTCCTTCTTGAGCTTATCCAGAAGTTCCTTCAGGCGCTTCTGGTTTGCCACCAGGCTTTCTTCGCGGGGCTTGAACTCAGTCTCTAGCCTTTTCTGTGCTGCCGCGTACTGGGGGGACTCCTTGATCAACTTCTCGGAATCGACATAGCCGATCTTCAGCTCTTCCGCCGCCAGGGCAGAGACAAAACCGCACAGGACCACGGCGGCGGTATATTTAAACAGGGCTTTCAAACTAACCTCCATCAATGATTAAAACGCTGAACCCAGCGTGAACTGGAATATTTGCTCTTGATCCCCCGACTGGCTGTTAAGCGGTGCCGCCAGACTTACGCCAAAGGGACCCATCGGCGACAGCCACACCAGTGACACCCCGGCCGAGGTACGGAGTTCACCCGTATCGAAGGCATCGACATCGGTAAAGACCTGGCCGAAATCCAGGAAAGTGCCCAACCGGACGGTCTGACCAGGGATATCGAAGGGCGGCGGGAAGAACAATTCCACGCTGCCAGCCGTCTTCAAACTACCGCCCATGGGATCATTATTGGAGTCCCGAGGACCCAGACTGTTGGCTTCAAAGCCACGGACACTCTTCGGGCCGCCGGCGTAGAAATGCTCATAGAAGGGCAGCTCCCTGGTGTCGCCGAGCCCGTCGCCATAGGAGAGATCCACATCGAAGGCAAGCGTCCATTTCTCCGCCAGGGGGAAATAGTGCTGATTGCGATAGCCCGTCTTATAGTATTCGAGGTCGCTACCCGGCACGGTCAGCATGCCGTAAAGCTGCTGGTACCCGCCCTTGGTGGGCAGCATGGACTTGTCGCGCGAATCGTGGCTCCAGTTGGCCGACAACTTATAGTTCAGGTAGTCGTCGCCATAGGTGCCAATGAAATTGTTGATCTGAGTGGACGTCGCCGATCCGGTCTTGAATTTGGTGTTATCGACATCAAACCCTAGGCCGATACGATCAAACTCGTTGATGGGGATGCCGAAGTTCACCCCACCTTGCAGAGTATCGGTGCTGTAATCAGCGGTCCCGGCCTCGTTATAGTCGGTGGACTGATATTTCAGATTAAAACCGCGACTGATGCCATCCACCGTGTAGTAGGGGTTGGTATAGTTGAGCTGATAAAGGGTGTTTACTTCGCTGGTATTAAAGCCCAGGCCTACGCGCTTGCCGGTACCAAGGAAGTTGTCCTGCTTGATGCTGGACGAGAACATAACGCCCTGCTCCTGGGAATAACCCAAGCCAGCCATCAGCGAGCCGGAACTCTTCTCCTTGACTGAGACATCGACATCCACTTCATCGGTGGAACCGGGAACCGGCTTGGTTTCCAGGCTGACTTCATCAAAGTAGCCGAGCCGCTGCAAACGCTCCTTGGACAGCTTCACCTTGGTTCCCGAGAACCAGGCGGATTCCATCTGCCGGATCTCGCGCCGCAGCACCTCGTCACGGGTACGGGTATTGCCCTTCATATTGATGCGGCGAACATAAACCCGCTTGCCGGGATCGACGAAGAAGGTCAAGGCCACGGTCTTGTTGGCCTCGTCGATATCCGGAATGCTGTTGACGTTGGCAAAGGCATAGCCGTTGTCGCCCAGCAACTCGGTGACCCTTTCCGAGGTTTCGACCGCCTTCTTCCGGGAGAAGACCTCGCCCCGGCTGATACGCACCAGGGGGAACAGCTTTTCCTGCTCCACCACCAGATTACCGGCCAAGCGGAGATCGCTGATGGTAAAGACATCACCCTCATGGACGTTGATGGTGATGTAGATGTCCTTCTTGTCCGGCGAAATGGTGACCTGGGTCGAATCGATGCGGAAATTGATGTAGCCGCGGTCCAGGTAATAGGATTTCAGGGACTCCAGGTCGCCGGCCAGCTTCTGGCGGGAGTATTGGTTGTCCTTGGTAAGGGCCGAAAGCCAGCCGCCGGTGCTCAGTTCCATGGCGTCACGCAGATCGCCGTCGTCGTAGGCCTCGTTGCCGACGATATTGATCTGCTTGATGCGCGCGGTTTGACCCTCGGCGATGTCGATATTGATGGCGACCCGGTTACGTTCCAGCGGAGTGACCGTGGAAGTCAGCGTCATGCCGTATTTGCCGAGGCTGAAATACTGGCGGTTGAGTTCGCGCTCGATGCGGTCCAGCACGGACTGATTGAATACGCGGCCCTCGGCAAGGCCGATATCCTTCAGTGCCTGCAAGAGCTTGTCGTCATCGATGCTCTTGTTGCCCGAGATGCCGATTTTGGCGACGGCGGGGCGCTCCTGGACGAACACCACGAGGACGTTGCCTTCGCGCTCCAGCCGCACATCCTTGAAGAAGCCTGTCTTGTAGAGGGCGCGAACGATCTCGCCCGTCTCGCCGCTGTTGACGGTTTGACCGACTTGCACGGGGAGATAGTTGAAGACGGTGCCGGCGGAGATCCGTTGCAAACCCTCTACCCGGATGTCCTTGACGGTGAATGTCTCAGCGCTTACCGAAAGGGGTGCGAGCAGCAGCAACGGTGCGAGAAAGCGGGACGAGCTGGAGGAGAAATGCATGGTGATGTTATCCAAGTTCTTGAGTTTTCTCTGCCGGGGGCGCTACAGCGAATCCGGGGCGCCCATGTGTTGGCTCGGCACAGTATATAGATCCGGCGGGCAAATTAGAAGAGCGCAACCCAGGTTAGGGGCTCTTTTTTTTCCAATGTAATCAATAGGTTTTGCGCTACGCAAACTAGAAATCACTTTAAGAAATGCCGCCTTATACCTTTCCAAAAAGGCGAATCAGATCCACGTAAAAAGCCAGCAGCATCAATGAAATCAACAGGGCGATCCCGACTCGCTGCGCCTGCTCCTGGGCCTTGTCGGATAGGGGCTTCCCCCTGACCGTCTCGATCAGGATGTAAAACAGATGGCCGCCATCCAGAACGGGGACCGGAAGCAGGTTGAGCACTGCCAGGCTGACGCTGATCAGGGCGAGAAATTTGAGAAATTGAATGGCCCCGTAACCGGCCGTCTTGCCGGCAGTCTGGGCGATACTGATGGGACCGCTCAGGTTATGCACCGACGCATTGCCGGTAATCATCTTGCCCATCACCTTTAGGGTCAGCCAGGAAAGCTCGCCGGTCCGGTTGAACGCCAATTTCAACGCGGTCATCGGATCGTAGCGGACCTCGCTGCGCATGCGCTCGAAGTAACCCTCCGGCACCTGCACGGCCGCACCGATCCGGCCATGGGTCCTGCCGCCTTCCTGATGCTGGCCGACCTGCAACGCCAAGTTAAGCTCGGCCCCTTCGCGCTGGATAATCAGATTCAGAGTCTGCCCCGGCCGTTCCCGGATCATCCGGACCCAGTCGGTCCAGGAGGGGACCTGCACCCCATCGCTGGAAAGTATCCGGTCGCCTGTCCGCAATCCCGCCCTCTCGGCCGCCTCCCCCGCGACGATCTCGCCGATGACGGGCGGCAGGCCCATGGGGTTCAAACCCAATTGCCGAAAGACCCCCTTTTCGTCCTTGATCAACTCCCCCAGTGACTGGCCCGGCAGATAGAGCCGCGCCTCCGATCCATCCTCCCGCTTCACCTGGACCGGGAGATCCTCGGCATCGACGGCTGCCGCCAGCAGGGCATAAAGGGCCTGCTCCCAACTGGCGACCTTCCGGCCCCCCACCTCTTCCAGCTCATCCCCATAGGCGAAGCCCGCCTCGGCGGCCACGGAGGCGGGTTCGACTAGACCGACAAAGGGGCGGACCCCCGTCTCGCCGACGGTATAGACGAGCCAGAAGGCAAAGACAGCAAAGATGAAATTGAGCAGGGGACCAGCGGCAACGATGGCGGCGCGCACAAGCCTTCCCTGCTGATTGAACGAGAGATGGGCCTCGGCCGGATCGACCTCCCCTTCGCGCTCATCGAGCATCTTCACATAACCGCCCAAGGGGATAGCGGCTACCACATATTCGGTCCCATCGGCGGCGGTCCGGCTCCAGAGGGAATTACCGAACCCGATGGAAAACCGCAGGACCTTGACGCCCAGCCGACGAGCCACCCAGAAATGGCCGAACTCATGGACCGTGACCAGGATGCCGATTGCCAGAATGAAGGCAAAAACAGAAGTTAGAAATTCCACCAGGACACCTTCAAGAAGAAAAACGCCCGAGCCCTGCCCAAGCCAGTTCGCGCGCGCGCCGGTCAAGATCCAGCAAATCCCCCAGCCCCGTTACCCCGGCGGCATCGATCCGCCCCAGGGTCTCCTCGATCAGAGAGGGGATGACCATAAAAGGGAGCCGCCTATCCAGAAACGCCTCTACGGCCACCTCGTTGGCGGCGTTCAGCACCGCCGGCATGCCGCCGCCAGCCGTCACCGCCTCATAGGCCAGACGCAGGCAGGGGAAACGCTCCAGATCAGGCGGTTCGAAGTCGAGCCGCGCCACGGCGAACAGGTCCAGGGGGGCGACCCCGGACGCAATCCGCTCCGGCCAAGCCAGGGCGTGGGCGATGGGGGTGCGCATATCGGGGTTGCCCAACTGGGCCAGAACGGAACCGTCCACATACTCGACCAGCGAATGGATCACACTCTGGGGATGCACCACCACCTGCACCTGTTCCGGGCGGGTAGCGAACAGCCAGCAGGCCTCGATCACCTCCAGGCCCTTGTTCATCATGGTGGCCGAATCGACCGAAATCTTCCGGCCCATGCTCCAGTTGGGATGGGCGCAGGCCTGCTCCGGCGTCACCTGGGCAAGGTCCTCCCTGGCCGTAGTGCGGAAAGGCCCGCCCGAGGCGGTCAGGAGGATGCGCCGGACCCCCACCTGCTCCAACCCGCGAGCGTAGTCGGCCGGCATGCACTGAAAGACCGCATTGTGCTCGCTGTCGATGGGGAGGATCTGGGCGCCGTGACGTGCTGCCTCCTCCATGAACAGCCGGCCGGAGACCACCAGGGCCTCCTTGTTCGCCAGCAGCAGGCGCTTGCCCGCGCGCACAGCGGCCAAGGCCGGCAACAGGCCGGCCGCTCCCACGATAGCCGCCATCACGGCATGGACATCAGGATGGGCGGCGGCCTGCTCCAGCCCGGCGACGCCCTCAAGCACCTCGATACCGGTCCCGGCCAGCAGCCCCCTCAGACGCTCGGCGGCGGCCGGGTCGCCCATGACCGCGAAACGGGGCCGGTGCGCCAGGCACTGTTGATGGAGCCGTTCCACATGGGTCTGGGCCGTCAGGGCGACGACCCGGTAACGGTCGGGGTGGCGCCCCACCACGTCCAGGGTGCTGACACCGATGGAACCGGTGGAGCCGAGGATGCAGATCCCGATCATGCAAGCCCAGCCAGCAACAGGCCGAAGAGAAAGATAGGCCCGGCCGAGGTCAGACTGTCGATGCGATCAAGGATGCCGCCATGTCCCGGCAGCAGACTGCCGCTGTCTTTCACTCCCCGGCGGCGCTTCACCAGGCTCTCGAAGAGATCGCCGATCACAGAAAAAAAAGTCGTAATCAAGCACAAGACCACCACAACAAAGGCATTGATCGCTGACAGCGGCCCCCAGAGAACAAGCCCCAGGGCACAGACTAGGGCACCGGCCAGGGCGCCATAGACCCCCTCGCGGGTCTTGCCGGGACTGATGGCGGGCGCCAGCTTCACCTTGCCCCAGCGGCGGCCGGCAAAATAGGCGCCGCTATCTGCGACCCAGATCAACACCAAAAGAAACAACAGCAGGACAGGTCCGCCCTGGGGCCAGGCATGAAGTTCCGCCAAGGCCACCCAGGACGGGGCCAGGACTACAACACCGGCCAGTGCCTGCATGACCGAGAAGTCATCCAGGGCGAATGGCTCCCTCGGCTTCGCCAGGATCAACCCCACCAGGACGGACAACCACCAGAGGGCGGCGCAGGCCATGACCAGAAACAGCGCCTCCTGATGGGGTCTCAGCCACTGGAGCAAAAATAGGACCAGGGCCATCAGCGCGACATAAAGCCCACGCCCCCTGAGGGAAGCGATGCCGGAAAGCCGGGCCCACTCGAAGGCGCCGGCCAGGACCACCAGCGCCAGTAACAGGGCCAGGATGGCGTTGGGCAGGAGCAGAACGGACGCGGCCACGGCGGGAACCAGGACCATCGCCGTCAGAATGCGCTGTTTCAACACGATGTTTCACCCTCGACTTGCGTGACAACCTGCTCACCGGTCATGCCGAATCGGCGCTGGCGCCCGGCAAAATGACGCAGGGCCACGTTCAGGGCCGCCTCGTCGAAATCGGGCCAGTAGGCATCGGAGAAAAAGAGTTCGCTGTAGGCCGACTGCCACAAGATAAAGTTACTCAGGCGCTGCTCGCCGCCGGTACGAATAAAGAGATCGGGATCGGGGCGATCGGCGAAGGTGAGTTCGGCGGCGATAGCGGCCTCGTCGATGCTGGACGGCTCCAGCTCGCCAGATTTCACCCGCCCCACCAGCCGCCGGACAGCCTGGGCCACATCCCAGCGCCCGCCGTAATTGGCGGCCACCTGCAACAGCATGCCGGTACAGGCGGCGGTTATCGCCTCGGTCTCGCCCATCTGGCGTTGCAGCCGGGCGGAAAAGGCGGACCGGTCGCCGATGATGCGCAGACGGACGTTGTTGTCCCTGAGCCGAGCCGACTCCTGCTTGAGCGCATCCATGAAGAGCTGCATCAACAGCGCCACCTCGGTCTTGGGGCGCCGCCAGTTCTCGCTGCTGAAGGCGAAGACTGTCAGGACCTCGATGCCGATATCGCCGCAGTACTTGACGATGTTGCGCAGATTTTCGGCCCCGGCGCGGTGCCCCGCGTGGCGTGGCTTGCCCTGGCGCTTGGCCCAGCGGCCATTGCCATCCATGACGATGGCGACATGGCGCGGCAGTACGATTGAATCAGGCAAAGTGCCCTTAATATCCTGAGACACTCAGATTCTCCGAAATGACGAATCTCCGAAATCGATCCCGTAGGTTGGATTAGGCGCGCCTTAACCCAACATTCGGCGCCCCCCGTCAGACGGTCATCAGGTCATCTTCCTTCTTGGTCAGGGCCTCATCGACCTCTTTGATGTGCTGGTCGGTGAGCTTCTGGATGATCTCCTGGCCACGACGTTCGTCGTCCTCGGAGATTAGTTTCTCCTTGACCAGGCCCTTGAGGTCGGTGTTGCCGTCACGGCGGATATTACGCACGGCGACGCGGGCCTGTTCAGCCTCGTGGCGCACGACCTTGATCAGGTCCTTGCGGCGCTGCTCGGTCAGGGCCGGCATGGGGACGCGGATCACAGTCCCGGCGGTGTTGGGGTTGAGCCCCAGATCGGATTCCATGATGGCCTTCTCGACCGCCTTCACCATGGCCTGTTCCCAGGGCTGGATCAAAAGGGTGCGGGCGTCCTCCACATTGACGGAGGCCACCTGGCTCAGCGGCGTCTCCACCCCGTAGTAGGAGACGGTCAGGTGGTCGAGCAGGCTCGGATGGGCACGCCCGGTGCGGACCTTGGACAACTCGGTCTTCAATGCCTCCACGCTTTTCGACATGCGGTCACTCACGTCTTTCTTGATATCGTCAATCATCTCAGTCTCCACCATGAACCAAAGAGCCGACTTCTTCACCCCTGACCACGCGCATTATGGCGCCGTGTTCGTTGATATTCATCACCCGCAAGGGCATGCCATGATCGCGGCAAAGGATAATCGCCGCCGTGTCCATTACCCCCAGCTTTTCCGCCAGGGCTTGATCGTAACTCAGGCGCGGATAGAAACGGGCATCCGCTACCTTCATGGGATCGGCGGAATAGACCCCGTTGACCTTGGTGGCCTTGATAAGCAGTTCCGCGCCGATCTCGACGGCCCGCAGACCGGCGGCCGAGTCGGTGGTAAAAAAGGGATTGCCGGTCCCGGCCGCGAACAAAGCGACCCGCCCGGCATCCAGCAGTTCCACGGCGCGGCGACGGCTGTAACCCTCGCAGACCGTTTCCATGGGAATGGCTGAAAGGGTGGCCGTAGCGACACCTTGCTTCTCCAGGGCATCCTGCATGGCCAGGGCGTTCATGACCGTGGCCAGCATGCCCATCTGGTCGCCCCGGACCCGGTCCAGGCCACCCTGGGCAAGACCGGCGCCACGGAAGATATTGCCCCCGCCGATCACCAGCCCCATCTGGACTCCCGCCCCGGCCAATTCGGCAATCTCGGCGGCCAGGCGCCCGATCACGCCCGGATCGATGCCGAAATCGCCGCTGCCCATCAGGGCCTCGCCGCTCAGTTTCAACAAGATCCGCCGGTACCTCATATCTCTCTTCATTTAGTTTCCAACCGGAAGCCGGGATAAGATAACCCAGCGCTTCTGACTTCTAAATACTACCCATGCAACAAGGCCCGTTCGTCACGGGCCTTGTCTGTTTCCTTATGGCCTTAGAGCCTGGCCTGCGCCATGACCTCTTCGGCGAAGTTTTCCTGTTTCTTCTCGATGCCCTCGCCCACTTCAAAGCGCTTGAAGGAGAGGATCTTGCCGCCGGCCTTGGTCAGCAGCTTGCCCACCGTGGTTTCCGGGTCCTTCACGAAGGGCTGGCCCAGCAGGGTGACTTCCTTCAGATACTTGTTGATGCGGCCCTGCACCATCTTCTCGATGATGTCGGCGGGTTTGCCGCTGTCCTGGGACTGGGCCAGGATGATTTCGCGCTCCTTGGCCAGCAGTTCGGGAGCCACCTCTTCCTCGCTTACGCAGAGGGGATTGCTGGCGGCGATGTGCATGGCGATGTCGCGGGCCATATCCGGGCCGCAACCCTCGGAGTCCACCATGACGCCGATGCGCACACCGTGGCGATAATGGGCCAGGCCGCCGTTGCCGGAAGCAAAACGGACGAAGCGTCGCACGTTCATGTTCTCGCCGATCTTGGAGATCAACGCCTGACGCGCCTCTTCAATGGTGGTGTCTTCACCGTCGTGCAGGGGAAGGGCCATCAGGGCCTCGACCTCGGTCACGCTGGAACCCATCACCCGCTCGGCCACCGCATCGGCGAAGGAGGTGAAATTGGCATCTTTGCCCACGAAATCGGTTTCGCAGTTCACTTCGACCATGCAACCCTGCTTGCCGTCGGCGCTCTGCTTGAGGACGATCACGCCCTCGGCGGCGACACGGCCAGCCTTCTTGGCGGCCTTGGCCTGACCGGACTTACGCATGTTTTCGATGGCAGTCTCGATGTCGCCATTGGTTTCCACCAAGGCCTTCTTGCACTCCATCATCCCCGCGCCGGTACGCTCGCGGAGTTCCTTGACCAATTCGGCGGTAATTGCCATGGCTCTACCTCAGTAATCTGTATGAAGTTCGGTGTTTGATATTCAACGTGAAACCCCTGTAGGGTGCAGTGAGGCTCGAACCGCACCGGCACCCTACATTGATCCACTCGACTCAGCCGCTGATCTCGACGAACTCATCTCCACCGGTCAGCATGCGGGCGGTGGCGGTCTTACCTTCCAGTACGGCGGCGGAGACGCCCTGCACGTAAAGCTGGATGGCGCGGATGGCGTCGTCGTTGCCGGGGATGACGTAGTCGATGCCATCGGGGGCATTGTTGGTATCGACCACACCGATCACCGGGATGCCCAGGGTCCGGGCCTCGCTGATGGCAATCTTCTCGTGGCCGACATCGATCACGAACATGGCGTCGGGGATGCCGCCCAAGTCCTTGATGCCGCCGAGGCTGCGATTCAGCTTTTCCAGTTCGCGGCGCAGGCCGAGGGCCTCTTTCTTATGGAACTTCTTGTCAATGCTGCCGTCCTGGACCATGGAATCGAGATCCTTCAGGCGCTTGATGGACTGCTTGATGGTCTTGAAGTTGGTCAGCATGCCGCCCAGCCAGCGATGGTTCACAAAGGGCATGTTGCAACGCAATGCCTCTTCACTCACCGCCTCGCGGGCCGCACGCTTGGTGCCGACGAAAAGGATCTTGCCGCCGTTGGAGGCCAGCTTGCCGACGAAATTCATGGCGTCGTTGAACAGCGGCAGGGTTTTTTCCAGATTGATAATATGGATCTTATTGCGGTGACCGAAGATGTAAGGGGCCATCTTCGGGTTCCAGTAACGGGTCTGATGGCCGAAATGCACACCGGCTTCCAGCATCTGACGCATGGATATCTTGCTCATTGAAACTCCAGATTGGTATGGGTTTAATCCTCCACGCATCCCCCGTGACAACCTAGGTCCTGTAGGACCCGGCACCCAGCCCCAGGTGACGATACGTGTGTGAATTCCAGGCCGTTGGCCTGGTTGGTTTGCCCGAAGGCGGCGCGTTTTATACCATAGGCGGCCTTTCACCACAAATACCCCGCCAATCCCCCCATGACCATCAGCATCAAGACCGCAGAAGAGATCGAACGCATGCGCATCGCCGGACGCCTGGCGGCCGAAGTGCTGGAGATGATCGAGCCCCATATCCGCCCCGGCATTACCACGGACGAGATCGACCAGATCTGCCACGACTATATCCTCAACGTGCAGAAGGCCACCCCTGCCCCGCTCGACTACAACGGCTTCCCCAAGTCGATCTGCACCTCGATCAACCATCAGGTCTGCCATGGGATTCCGAACAACAAGCGACTGAAGAACGGCGATATTCTCAATGTGGACATCACCGTCATCAAGGATGGCTTCCACGGCGACACCAGCCGGATGTTTCCGATCGGCGAGGTCTCCGTGCTGGCGCGGCGCCTATCCGGCATTTGCCTGGAGGCCATGTGGCGCGGCATCCGCCAGGTGCGTCCGGGCGCCAGCCTGGGCAACATCGGCCATGCCATCCAATCCTTCGTCGAGGCCAACAACTACTCGGTGGTGCGCGAATACTGCGGCCACGGCATCGGTCGCCAGTTCCACGAAGACCCCCAGGTGCTGCATTACGGCAAGCCCGGCGAGGGCATCGGATTGCAGGCAGGCATGATCTTCACCATCGAGCCCATGATCAATGCCGGCAAACGGCAGATAAAACTGCTCCCGGACGGCTGGACGGTCGTCACCAAGGACCACAGCCTCTCGGCCCAATGGGAACACACCGTCCTTGTCACCGACGAAGGTTACGAGGTGCTCACCCTACGAAAGGAGGAAACCCCGCTTGGACCTGCCCAGTAACAGCCTGCCCGACTCATTGATCGAAGCCGTCGCCGAGACCCTGCGCGGCAACGCCTCCAGCCTGAGCAGCTACCGCGACATCCTGAAACAGGGTTCGCGAACGCTCGGCGAACGATTTGAACAAGGCGAACCCGCCGACACCCTGGTCCGCGCCCGCGCCCATTTGATCGACGAGATCCTGACCGCCGCCTGGCACAACCACATGGAGAGCGATGCCAACATGGCCTTGGTCGCGGTGGGCGGATACGGTCGGGGCGAGCTTCATCCGGCCTCGGACATCGACCTGATGATCCTCCTGAACCAGGAAGACCCGGCAGTCGCCGAACGCATCGGCGCCCTGCTGACCTTTTTCTGGGACATCGGGCTGGAGGTGGGCCACAGCGTCCGCACCCTCGACCAATGCGTCGAAGAGGCCCGCAACGACATCACGGTAATCACCAACATCATAGAGTCCCGCTATGTGACCGGGGAGAGGGCGCTGTTCGAAGCCATGCGCATCGCCACCGCGCCCGATCGCATCTGGCCCAGCGGCGCCTTCTTCGCCGCCAAAAGCGAGGAGCAGCGGCAGCGCTACCAGAAATTCGGCGACACCTCCTACAACCTGGAACCCAATATAAAGGAGGGGCCCGGCGGGCTGCGCGACATCCAGAACATCGGCTGGGTGGCGAAACGCCATTACGGGGCCGGGACTATGTTCGACCTGGTCGAGCACGGTTTTCTCACGGAGGACGAATACGGCTCGCTGATGGACGGCCAGCAACTCCTCTGGCGCATCCGCTTCGCCCTGCACCTGCTCACCGGCCGGCGCGAGGACCGCCTGCTGTTCGATTACCAGCGCACCCTGGCGGAGCAGTTCGGATACCAGGACCAGGACAGCAACCTTGCGGTCGAACAGTTCATGCAGTGCTACTACCGCACCATCATGGAGCTGAACCGACTCAACGAGATGCTGCTGCAACACTTCCAGGAGGCCATCATCCTCCAGACCGAGACCTGCGAACCGCAACCGATCAATCGCCGCTTCCACGCCTGCAACGGTTATTTGGAGGCAGCCGACGAGTCGGTCTTCCGCCGCCACAAATTCGCCTTGCTCGAACTCTTCCTGCTGCTGGCGCAACACCCCGAACTCAAGGGGGTGCGCGCCAGCACCATCCGGCTGATACGGGCCAACCGCCATCTGATCGACGGCAAGTTCCGCAATGACCTGCGCAACCGCGCCCTTTTCATGGAGATCCTGCGCCAGCCCCGAGGCATCACCCATGAACTGCGGCGCATGAACCGCTACGGCGTCCTGGCCGCCTACGTGCCCCTGTTCGAAAACATCGCCGGACGGATGCAATACGACCTCTTCCACATCTTCACCGTGGACGAACACACCCTGTTCGTGGTCCGCAACCTGCGGCGGTTCTTCTCGCCTGATCACCGCCACGAATTCCCCCTGTGCAGCGACATCATCCGTGGCATCCCCAAGCCGGAGCTGCTCTACCTGGCCGGCCTCTTCCACGACATCGCCAAGGGACGCGGCGGCGACCACTCCGAACTCGGCTCCCAGGACGCCGCCGACTTCTGCCGCCACCACCTGCTCAGCAGTCACGACGCCAACCTCGTCGCCTGGCTGGTGCGCCAGCACCTGCTCATGTCCCTGACCGTCCAGCGCAAGGACATCAGCGACCCCGAGGTCATCCAGGAATTCGCCGCGAAAGTCGCCGACCTGAACCGGCTCGATTACCTCCTCCTGCTGACCGTGGCCGACAACCACGCCACCAACCCCAAACGCTGGAGCACCTGGAAATACGCCCTGCTCTGCGAACTTTACGGCGCCGCCCGGCGGGCCTTGCAGCGCGGGCTCGACAATCCCCAGGCCCAGGACGAGGTCATCGAAGAACAGCGGAAACAGGCACTGGAAGAGCTGGAACAGGACTGGGACATCCCCCCGTCACAGATCGACGCGCTCTGGTCCACCATCAACCCCGACTACTTCCTGCACAACCAGCCGGAACGGATCGCCCGCCAGACGGCCGCCGTGCTCGCCACCCCGCACCGGCGGCTTCCCCTGGTCGTCGTCATGGACGCCACCGTGCGCGGCTGCTCGGAGATCTTCGTCTACGCCCCAAGGCGCAAGGGGTTGTTCGCCAACAGCACCGGCATGATGGACCAGTTGGGTCTGAATATCGTCGATGCCCGCATCCAGACCACCACCGACGGCTACACCCTCAACAGCTATCTGGTGCTGGAGGAAGACGGCAAGCCCATCGCCGACCTGCAACGCAAGGATGAGATCACCGAAACCCTGCTCCACGGCGTCGAACACCCGGAAATGGTCAACCTGCACGCCACCCGCCGCATGGCGCGGCAGCTCCGTCACTTCGAAATCGGGACCCAGATCGAGATCACCCAGGACCAGCACCATGAGCGATCCATCCTGCGGATCAGCACCGGCGACCGCCCCGGACTCCTGGCGCGCATCAGCCTGGCCCTTTCCGACTGCGATATCCGGCTATTGAACGCAAAGATCGCCACCCTGGGCGAAGTGGCCGAAGACATCTTCTTCATCGGCAGCAGGGATGGCGGCGGCTACCTGGATCAGCAGTTGGAGGAGTGCCTGAAAACGGCCTTGCGACAGCGTATGGAGATTAAATGAGGCTTGAGGCCTTGATCGTTACCAGGCTCCAGGAGAAGACATGGAGAACCCCCTGGCTCGGGTCGGATCACCCCTCGGTGCTGAGCGCCCCGCGCCAGAGTGCCCGCAGGGCCAGACCCAATGCATTGAGATAGTCGTCGGTACAGGCACAGACCAGCTCCCGCTGGCGCATCAGCTCCTTGAGGGGTGAGGGCCGCAACAATTGCCAAAGCCCCAGGATGAGTGCGTAGCTTTGCAGCATCAGGGCCTGGGTGAGGAGGGGAAAGTGGCGTTGCAGGGCGGCGACCACCAAGTCCAGGTGGGCGTGGGTCCGCTCCTCGAAGGCGTAGGCGATCTCCAGGGAGATGTGCCGCTCCATCAGTCCGTGGCAGAGGGTGGCCAGGGGCAGAAAGGCGGGGGTGGCGATCAGCAGCCCCCGAATCAGGCCGATCATGTCCTCTATGGCCATGGGCGCGTCCTGTCCGGCCCGTTGGATGACGCTGTCGAAGAAGAGGCTGTTGTGGCGCTCGTGCATCGCCAGCAGCAGCTCCTCCTTGCTGCGGAAATAGAGGTAGAGGGTCCCCTTGGCCAAGCCCGCCGCCTGGGCGATCTCGGCGATGTTGGCCATACGCTCCGGGTCGTCCAGCCAGAGTCTTTCCGCCGCGTCCAGGATGAGGTGGCGGCGCTGTTCCTTCTCCTCGGGGCAGGTGGCGCGGCAGTGCTGGCTCATAAATCTAAAAACCTCTTTTCAACCGCAAAGAACGCTAAGGAAACCAATCCGATGCGTTTGTTCGGCGCATCCCTGCGCCTCACCCCTCCGGGGCTGGCGCGAAAACCCGCTCCCGACGGTTTTTTGTTCGGCGCATCCATGCCCCTCACCCCTCCGGGGCTGCCGCGAAAAACCGCTCCCGGCGGTTTTTTGTTTGTGCTCCCACATTCCTGGTCAGGAGCGAAACCTAGGTAAGCCAATGAATTCCTTCGTGTTCCTTCGCATCCTTTGCGGTTAAATGAGGAAATTAGGATAAAGCCTCCCCCTGGGCGGAAAACCGCCGGATCAGTCGCCGGAACAGCATCAGGAAGTCGTCCACATAGGTGAAGACCACGGGGATCACCAGCAGGCTGAGGAAGGTGGAGGCGATCAGGCCGCCGATGACCGCCACCGCCATGGGGGCGCGGAAGCTGGGATCGACCCCGAGCCCCAGGGCGGTGGGCATCATGCCGGCGCCCATGGCGATGGTGGTCATGACGATGGGCCGCGCCCGCTTGAGGCAGGCGTCCACCAGGGCATCGAAGCGCGACAGGCCATGCTCGTTGCGCGCCATGATGGCGTAGTCCACCAGCAGGATGGAGTTCTTGGTGACTATCCCCATCAACATGAGCAGTCCGATGACCGAGGGCATGGAGAAGCTGTTGCCGGTGATGAGCAGGGCCAGCAGGGCGCCGCCCAGGGAGAGAGGCAGGGCGGCCAGGATGGTCACCGGTTGCAGGAAGTCGTGGAACAGCAGCACCAGCACCATGTAGATGCAGAGGACGCCGATCAGCATGGCCGAGCCGAAGCTGCCGAACAGCTCGCCCATGCGTTCGGCGTCGCCCGAGGCGGGCCGCTGCACCCCGGCGGGCAGGTTTTGCAGCGAGGGGAGCCGGTTCGCCTCGGCCATGACCTCGCCGATCAGCCGTCCGCCCAGCTCCACGTCGATGGTGATGTTGCGCATGCGGTCCAGGCGGTCGATCTGGGCCGGTCCACTGCCGATGCCCATATCGGCCACCGCGTCCAGGGGCACGTCCCCGTTGCGGCCAGGGATGCGCAGTTGGCGCAGGGTCTCCAGGTCGCCGCGCACCGCGCGGTCGAGTTGCACCCGCACCGGAATCTGGCGTTGCGGCAGGTTGAGCTTGGGCAGGCGGGTGGAAAAGTCGCCGCTGGTCGCCACCCGCACCACGCGGCCCAGGGCCTCGGTGCTGATGCCCAGTTCCGCCGCGCGGGCGAAGTCGGGAATGATGTGGATCTCCGGCCGTTGCAGGCTGGCGCCCGATACCACGTTGCCGATCCCTTGCAGCGAGCGGAGATCGCGCTCCACCCCCTGGGCGGCGGTTTGCAGGATTCGCCCATCGTCGCTGGCCAGGGTGACCTGCATCTTCTCCCCGGCCCCACCTGTACCAATGGTCACGCGGGCGCCGGGCAGGACCCGCAGCCGGTCGCGAATCTCGTTCTCCACGGCGATCTGGGTGCGCGAGCGCTCGTGGCGCTGGCTCAGCACGGCGGTCAGGGTGGCCTTGCGCACGTCGCTGCTGCCGCCGCCCTGGAAGGGGCCGCTGCTGACGGCGCCCGCCGAGCCGACCAGGGTGAAGACCTGTTTTACGTCGGTCATCGGCAGTAACAACTGGCGCGCCTGTTCCGCCAGGGCGCGGGTTTCGTCAACGGTGCTGCCCGGCTGCAACTCCAGGGTGACGGAGGTCAGGGCCGTGTCGGCGGGCGGCACGAAGCCCTTGGGCAACAGCGGCAGCAGCGCCAGGGAGGCGATGAAGATCAGCACCGCCGCGACGATGGTCTTCACGCGGTGGTTCAGGCACCAGCTCACCCAGCCCAGGTAGCGTTCCATGATGCGGCTGCCGCCAGACCGGTCGTCGTGGGGCTTGAGCATGTAAGCCGCCATCATGGGCGTCAGCAGCCGCGCCACCGCCAGGGAGAAGAGCACGGCCACCGCCGCGCTGATGCCGAAGGGACGGAAGAACTTGCCCGGCACCCCGCCCATGAAGGCGGTGGGCAGGAAGACCGCGACCAGGGTGAAGGTGGTGGCGATGACGGCCAGGCCGATCTCGTCCGCCGCCTCCATGGCCGCCTGGTAGGGGGTCTTGCCCATGCGCAGGTGGCGCACGATGTTCTCCACCTCGACGATGGCGTCGTCCACCAGTACCCCCACCACCAGCGCCAGCGACAGCAGGGTGAGGATGTTGAGGGAAAAGCCGAAATACTGCATGGCGGCGAAGGTGGGGATGATCGCCAGGGGCAGGGCGGTGGCGGAGACCAGGGTGGCCCGCCAGTCGCCCAGGAACCAGAAGACCACCAGGATCGCCAGGGCGGCCCCTTCGTAGAGCAGCAACATGGAACCGGAGTAGTTGTCCCGTACCCGCTCGATGGTGTTGTAGGCTTCGGCGACCTCAACCTGGGGGTGGGCGGCGGCGAATTTTTCCACGGCCTTGCGCACCGCATCGACCACCGCCACCTCGCTCGCCCCGCGTACCCGCGTGACCTGGAAACCGACCACCGGTCTACCGTCCAACAGGGCGTAAGCGGATCGCTCGGCAATCGTGTCCTTGACCTTGGCGACCTGATCGAGGCGGGCATGACGGCCGCCCGCCAGGGGGATCTCCAGCGCACCGATCTCTTCCGCCGTATCGACCCGGCCCAGGGTCCGTACCGACTGGACCCCTCCTCCGATGTCGCCGCGTCCGCCGGGGGCGTCCTGCTGCACCTGGCCGAGGCGGGTGGAGACATCGGCCGCCGTCACGCCCAGCCCGCTCATCAGGGCTGGGTCCAGATCGATGTGGATCTCCCGGTCCACCCCGCCCACGCGGGAGACCTTGCCGACCCCCTTGACCGCCATGATGGTTCTGGCCACCTCGTTGTCCACAAACCAGGAGAGCGCCTCCTCGTCCAGGCTCTCCGAGGCCACCGTGAAGCTGACGATGGCCCCGCCGGCGGTGGTGATCTTGGAGACGACCGGGTCATCCAGGGTGGCAGGCAGATTGGCCCGCACGCTGTCCACCGCATTGCGCACGTCGTTGAGGGCGGTCTCGGTGTTCCTCTCGATCTCGAACTCGGCGTAGATGGCCGCCGTGCTCTCGGTCAGGATGCTGCGGACGTGCTTGATGCCTTCCAGGGTGGCGATCTGGTTCTCGATCTTGCGGGCGACCTCCGCCTCCAACTGGGCCGGATCGGCCCCCTCCAGGGTGGCGGTGACCACGATGGTGGGGAAGTCGATGTCGGGGAAGTTCTGGATACCCAGCGCCCGGAAGCCGCTGATGCCCAGAAAAGTCAGCAAGGCGAACAGCAGAATGGCGGGGACCGGATTGCGGATGGACCAGGCGGAGACGTTCATCCTAGAACCCTCTTTTCAACCGCAAAGGACGCAAAGAACGCTAAGGAAAACAACCCGATGCCTTTATCTTTGTTCCTACCTTCCTGGTCAGGGGCGAAACCTAGACAAGCCAATGAATTCCTTCGCGTTCCTTCGCGGCCTTTGCGGCCTTTGCGGTTCAATGAGGAGATTAGGTTCATCGGATAGCCTCAGGCAAAGACGCAAAGGCGCAAAGAGACGAAGGCCGTAGGATGCGGTGAGGCACGAACCGCACCGTTCCTGATTGGTCCTTCTTGGCGTCTTTGCGCCTTTGCGTGAGATTCCGGATATTCTCGCTCATCGCGGCATCCCCGGTTCGTCCACCACCTGCACGCTGTCGCCGTCGTTGAGGAAGGCGCCGCCGGTGGCGACGACGCGGGCGTCGGCGGTCAGGCCCTCGACGATCTCCACGCGCTTGTCGCCGCGCCGGCCGATCCGAACCGGCCGCTGGCTGACGACGTCCAGGGAAGGACTAGTGTCGCTAGAGGCAGGAAGCCGGGAGCGACCGACGTCCAGGGAGGGACTAGTGTCGCTAGAGGCAGGAAGCCGGGAGCGACCGACGTCCAGGGAGGGACTAGTGTCGCTAGAGGCAGGAAGCCGGGAGCGACCCCGGCTGTCCTCGCCGATGACGAAGACGTAGGTGTTGCCGTCGCGCAGGATCACAGCGGTCTGGGTCAGGGTCAGGGTCTGGCTGGCGCCGGTGAGGATCTCGCCCTGGGCGAACATGCCCGCCTTGGCCGGGCCGCCGGGCGGAAGGCTCACATAGACCTTGGCCGTGCGGGTGTTGGCGTCCAGGGTGGGGGAGACGGCGCGGACCTCGCCCTGCACCCGCTCGCCGCCGGGCAGGGCCAGGCTGGCCTTCTGCCCCGGCTGGATCAGGGCGAGGTCGCGGGCCGCCACCTCCGCCCGCCACTCCACCTTGTTCTGGCGCACCAGCCGGAACAGCTCCGTACCGGCCTGGACCACGGTCCCCAGGGTGGCGCTTCGGGACGAGATCACCCCATCATCCACCGCCAGGACCTGGGTCTGCCGGAGCCGGATCTGTTGGCTGAGCAGGGCGGCCTTCTGGGCGCGGAGATTGGCCTTGGTGGTCGCTTCCTCGGTCAGGTACTGGTCAATCTGAAGGGCCGGCAGGGCGCCGCTGATCCTGAGTTGACGCGCCCGCTCCGCGTTGACGCGGGCGGCGGCGAGACTGGCCTCTGCCTGGACCACCTTCGCCTCCTGCTGCTTGAGATCGGCCCGGACCGCCTCCTGGGCCAGTTGCGCCAGCTCCTGGCCCTTGCTGACCCGGTCGCCCACATCCGCCAGGACCTTGTCGATGCGCTGCCCGCCGATCTCCGCCGCGATCACCGCCTCCTGCCAAGCCTCCAGGGCGCCATTGGCCGTAATCCCGGTGCTCCAGTTTTCCAGCTTGGGCGTGGTGGCCGTGACCGCGAGGGCTGCCTTGGCCTTGGGCGGCTCGGCCGCCAGGGGAAAGCTGAAGGCTGCGCACAGGATCAGCGCAAGGATCGGGTAGCGGATGGGGTGTTTCTGCATAAATGACTGCCGGTCAGTTAGATGCGGGAAGGCTAAATGACCGGTGGTCAGTTGTCCAGAAGGATTGTCAAAGGCCCCGGACCCGGCGCCCCAAAGACGTAGGCCGGCCTACCACGGCCTTTCCCGGAGGGAGAGATGCCGTCTGGCTGTGCAAGCTGCGGGGAGTTAGTGTTTACCGTGAAAATACTGTAGGTCGCCCTTCAGGGCGACAGTCGGCCTGAAGGCCGACCTACATTGGCATTTTCATGCTCCGGGGTGGCCCGCCTCGCCCCATGATCGTTATCCTGAAAACCCAGTCGAATCACAGGAACACTGAAATGAACAAAGATCATCCCGAAGACCCCGGCTTCTTCTGCACGATACGCACCGCACCGGACCTTTCCGGGATTACCCAGGTGAGGCTCCATCCGGAACCGCCGCTCAAGGATTATTTGGAGGCCATGGCTCTTGCCAAGCGGGAGGCCGAGGCGCGGATCGGGGAACATATGCTGCTTTCATGGTACGACCGGGACCGCGACTTCGAATCTCCCCAGCACTCCAGCGAATGCCATTTGCGCAGCGCCGTTCCGGGCTATGTGGATTACGGGATCTACCACGGCGCCACCCTGATGGTGGATGTGGAGGAGGGGCGGTTTGTCTTTTTCTATCTGCCCGTGGATTTCTGATAGTGACGCCTCATGGCCTCGATAAATCGGGGCAGATCGGCCTCCGGCAGTTCATTGATGCCCGCAGCCCCCTTGCGTCCGCCACCCGTGGGGAATTGGGCCGCCAGTTCGTTCGCCCCGTTCCTGTTGTTCAGGGGGGCGCGGATGCTGACCTGATAGGTCCCCGGCCCCTTGCGGGTCACAATGGCATGGGCGCGCGCCGGGTGGCGGTTGCATAGCTCGTTGCCCAAGGGGCCGTTGACCCGGCGCGCCCAAGCCTCGTCCGGCAGCAGCAGGACGGCGATGGCGGGGTCGCTGTACTCGGGCGCAATCCGCAACCCCTCGGCCAGATCCGCTTCGTAACCGGCCAGCAGCCTTTGCCAGGTCTCCCGCCCCTCGTGGAGGAAGTCGAAGGGATCTTGGAAGGGCGAAAGGGCGCGGTAGAGATCGGCGGGGTGGAAGTGCAGGTCATCCAGACCGGTGCCGTAACCGTTGTAGTTGAGGCAGACCCCGAGCCTATTCAGGCGTTCCATCTGCCCCTCGTCCAGCCCCGCCTGCCGGCACAGGGCCTCGGCCGTTTCGATCAGGTTGTCCCCAAAGGCGCCGGTAATTGCCCAAAGACGGAATCGCCCCCGCAACAGCCGGTCCGCGATCAGGCTGGTGCAGAGGTTGGGATCGGTGTCGATATGCGCGGTGAGGCCGGGATGCTCGGGCACCCCTTCCGTCCCCGGATCATGGTGGTCCAGGTAGAGGATACGGCTGCCGAGTTCCAACTGGCGCAGCAGGGCCTGGCGGTTCTTGTCCAGGCTCAGGTCCAGGACCCTGATCTCGGCCGGGGCCGCAACCGGGACCCTCGCCAGCAGGCCGATATCCCGCTTGACGCCAGTGATCAGGGTCGCATCGCGGGGCTCGGCCAGCCGAAGCTGTAGCAGGGCGCAGATGCCGTCGGCGTCGCCGTTGAAAACGTCGTAGGCGTCCCTTGAACTCAAGAACCCAGCTCCATCACCCCGTCCATTTCGACTGCGGCCCCTCGCGGCAGCGAAGCCACGCCGACGGCGGCGCGCGCCGGGTAGGGCTCGCTGAAGTATTCGGCCATCACCTGATTGACCAGGGGAAAGTTCGTCAGGTCGGTCAGATAGACGTTGAGCTTGACCACATCCGCCAGGCTGCCCCCGGCGGCCTGGGCCACCGCTTGCAGATTGTCGAAGACGCGGCAGATCTGGGCCTGGATGCCGCCCGCCGTCATCTCCATGGTCTCCGGGACCAGGGGGATCTGCCCCGACAGATAGACGGTTTTGCCCACCTTGACCGCCTGGGAATAGGTGCCGATGGCCTGCGGCGCCCGATCGGTGCGGATGATTTCTCTGCTCATGTGTTTCCCTCGTGTTTCTGGAATTTGGAAATGTGGACCTGAGAGGCTGTGAAACCTCAACCCAAGGCCCGCAGGATACGGATCACCCTGGGCAGGGAGCGCAAGCGGCGCATGATTCTGGCCAGGTGCTGGCGGTCGCTCACTTCGATGACGAAGATGAGGGTCGAGGTGAGGCCGTCGCGTTCCTCGATGGCTACGTTATCGATGTTGGAGCCCATGTCGGCGATAGCGGCGGCCACCGAGGCCAGCACCCCGCGCTGGTTGCCGACCGATACCCGGACCTCGGTGGCGAAGCTGGCCTCGATGCCCTTCTCCCAATCGAGTTCGAGCCAGCCCTCTCCGGCCCTCCGTTCCTTTTTCAGATTGCGGCACTCCTGCCGGTGTACCACCATGCCCTTGCCCGGATTGAAGACGGCCGTGATCTGATCACCGGGGATGGGGCGGCAGCATTTGGCGTAGTTCACCACCATGCCCTCGGTGCCCCTGATGTAGAGCGGCCCCTCGTGCCGGTCCCGGTGGCTGGCCTCGGGCAGGGGTTCCCCCGCCAAACCGGTCAGGCGTTGCGCCGCCAGCAGGGGCATGCGGTTGCCCAGTCCGATCTCCACCAGCAGGCCTTGCAGGGAACCGGCGCCCCAATCCCGGAGGAGGACCGCCATCTGTTCGTCCGGAATGGCGTCGATGCGGGTGTCGTAGGCCGCCAGCTCCTTTTCCAGAAGCCTGCGGCCCAGCTCCGCCGCCTCCTGCTGTTTGAGATTCTTCAGATAGGAGCGGATGTGGCCGCGCGCCTTGTTGGTCACGACGAAATTGAGCCAGGCGGGATTGGGCACGGCCCCCTCGCGGGTGATGATTTCCACCGTCTGGCCGGTGAAGAGGCGGGATCGCAGGGGGGCCAGGCGGCGGTCGATGCGGGCCGCCACGCACCGGCTGCCGATGCCGGTATGCACGGCATAGGCGAAGTCGATGACCGTGGCCCCCTTGGGAAGGACCATGATCTGTCCGCGCGGGGTGAAGACATAGACCTCGTCCGGGTAGAGGTCGATCTTGACGTTTTCCAGAAACTCCATGGAATCGCCCACCCCGCTCTGCATCTCCAGCAGGCTCGACAGCCACTCCGAGGCCCCGCGCGCCAAGGTGTCGCGCCCGGCATGCTGGTTCTTGTAGCTCCAGTGGGCGGCGATCCCCGATTCGGCGATCTGGTGCATGTCCTGGGTGCGGATCTGGATCTCGATAGGCAGGCCGTGCAGGGCGATCAGCACCGTGTGCAGCGACTGATAGCCGTTGGCCTTGGGGATGGCGATGTAGTCCTTGAAGCTGCCGGGCTTGGGCTTGTAGAGGTTATGCACGGCGCCCAGGGCGCGGTAGCAGGTGTCGATCTTGTCAACGATGATGCGGAAGGCGAAGACATCCGCCAGTTCGGAAAGGGAAATCCGCTTCTCGCGCATCTTGCGGTAGATGCTGTAGGGGTTCTTCTCCCGGCCGCAGACATCCCCCTCGATTCCTTCCTGCCGCAGGCGCAGGCGGATGGCCTCCTCGATGTGGCTGACCACCTCCTTGCGGTTGCCCCGGTTTTTCTTGATCCGCCCGGTGATCACGCGGTAGCGGGCCGGCCAATAGGCCTGGAAGCCCAGCAGTTCCAGTTCGAGACGGATGCTGTTGATGCCGAAACGGTTGGCGATGGGGGCGTAGATCTCCAAGGTCTCCTTGGCGATGCGGCGGCACTTCTCCGGCCGCATGACCCCCAGGGTCCGCATGTTGTGGAGCCGGTCGGCCAGCTTGATGATGATGACCCGGATATCTTTGGCCACCGCCAGCAGCATCTTGCGGAAATTGGCCGCCTGGGCCTCGGCCTGGGAACGGAAATCCATCTGCGTCAGCTTGCTGACCCCGTCCACCAGTTCGGCGACCTCCTCGCCGAATTCCTTGGCCACCACCTCCTTGCTGGTGCCCGTGTCCTCGATCACGTCGTGCAGGATCGCCGCTATCAGGCAGGTGTGGTCCATGCGCATCCGCGCCAGGATGTAAGCGACCGAGATGGGGTGATAGATGTAGGGTTCCCCGGAGACCCGCCGCTGATTCTGGTGGGCCTCGGCGCTGAACAGATAGGCGCGATAGACCTCGCGAATCTGCTCGCGGCTCAGGTAGCTCTCCAGAAAATCGCAGAAATCGCTGATGAGAACGCGGTTCGGGTTGGCCGCCGCCTCTATCTCTTTGCGACTGGACCCGGATTGGGCCATGGGAATCCTCTATATCGTTGCAACTATCACAGGATAGACCATGGCTTCGGGCTTGAGGTTCGAGGGAGAAGGGAGCGGCCGCAGGTTCCTGGGCGTGATTCCCGGCCCTCCCTCGCATGATTCACATATCGATCCCGATATCGTCGCCCAACCGCAAATCGGCCATGCTTGTCATCTCGACCGCAGCTTCCGCAGCGGCCGCCGCCTCGACGGCCTCCATGCGCGCGGGGGTGATCAGACCTTCGGCTATCTCCCGCAGGGCCAGCACGGTCGGCTTGTCGTTCTCGGCCGGAACCAGGGAATCGGCGCCGTAGGCCAATTGCCGGGCGCGCTTGGACGCAAGCAGCACCAGATCAAAGCGGTTATCAACATTATCCAGACAGTCTTCTACAGTTACACGGGCCATCGGCAAGCCTCTCCGTCAAAAAATCCAAATCGGTGCAAAATCGCAAACCGGGCATGTTATCCGATTGATCAGCGATAAGCCATTACCCCTTCTCCGCCATCAACTTTGTCAAGGTCTTCACCCGTTCCTGTTCAGTCAGGGACAGTTCATGGCCCACCCGGGCCGTGAGGCGGGTGAACTCCTGGCGCCAGGATTCGCGCTGGAGCCGTTTCAGGCAGTCGCGGAACTCGGCCTCGTATCCTTCAACCGGTATCTCCGGCTGAACCCCGCTCAGGGTGGCGAGGTGGCGAAAGGCCTCCTCGCCGCGCCAGTGCTCCAGGAGCCGTCCCGTATCGATGCTGGGTTCCTGGGCGATGACGGCGGCCAGCTCGCGCAGTAGGGCGATACCCGGCGCCTCCACCTCTCGCCAGCCGGGAGGGAGGTCTTCCAGCAGGGCCAGGCGGGGCTCCTTCAGCAGGAGGGTGATAGCCTGGCGCACCGGCGTGGCCCCCTTGTATTGACGGGTGGATTCCTTGAGCAGGGGCCGGCGAAAGCTGCGTACCGGGGCGGTAGCCGGTGCCAGATCCTCGATCGGGGCGCCGCTGCGTTCGGCCAAGCGGCGCCACATCATCTGTTTGAACAACCCATCCGGCAGTTGTTCGATATAGCCTCGCGCCGCCTCCGCGAATCGAGCGCGGCCGTCGAGGGAGCCCATGTCTGCCTCCGCCGCCAGTTGCTTGAGCAGGTAGTCCGACAGGGGCTCCGCCTCCCGGACACGGCGCTCGAAAGCATCCGCCCCCTCCTTACGCACCAGGCTATCGGGGTCCTCTCCCTCCGGCAGGAAGAGAAAGCGCGCCCCGCGCCCCTGACTCATGAGGGGCAGGGCCACCTTCAAGGCCTTCCAGCCGGCCTCGCGCCCGGCCCGGTCGCCGTCGAAACAGAAGGCCACTTCGGCCGTCAGCCGGAAGACCTGCTCCAGGTGTTCCGCCGTGGTCGCGGTCCCCAGGGTGGCGACGGCGTAGCGAATACCCTGTTGCGCCAGGGCCACCACGTCCATGTAGCCCTCCACCACCAGCAGTTGCTCGGGGCGGCGCAGGGTCTTGATCATTTCGTAGAGGCCGTAAAGCTGGCGGCCCTTGTGAAAGACCGGGGTCTCGGGGGAGTTGAGGTATTTGGGCTTGTCGTCCCCCAGTACGCGGCCGCCGAAGGCCACTACCCGGCCCCTTGCATCACGGATGGGGAAGATGATCCGGTCGCGGAAGCGGTCGTAACTCTTGCCGGCCTCTGCTTCGGTAATCAGACCGGCCTGGGTCAGGAGAGGCGCGCCAAAGCGCGGCCCCAGTTCGCGCAGGAGATTGTCCCAGCCGGGCGGGGCGTAGCCGATACCGTATTCGGCTGCGATCTCGCCGCTCAGACCCCTGCCCTTCAGATACTCAACCGCCTTGCTGGCGGATGGGTGGCGGCGGAGCTGGAGGCGGAAGAAGGCGTCGGCCTGGGTCAGGACATCGAAGAGGGGGCGCAGATCCCTGGCCGGGGATTGATCGGAGAGTTCGCGAGGGACTTCGATGCCTTGGAGGCGCGCAAGCTCCTCCACCGCCTCGGGGAAGGAGAGGCGTTCATATTCCATGAAGAAACTGACGGCGGAACCGTGCGCGCCGCAACCGAAGCAGTGATAAAACTGCTTGTCGCGGCTGACGGTGAAGGAGGGCGTCTTCTCGTCGTGAAAAGGGCAGCAGGCCTGATAGTCCTTGCCCGCCCGTTTCAGCGGCACACGGCTATTTACGACATCGACGATGTCGGTCCGCTGAAGCAGTTGATCAATGAACTCACGGGGGATCTTGCCGGCCATGCGGCAGAGGTTAACAGGAAGTCCCTGTCAGCCGTTCAGTTTCTGTTTGATCAAGACGCCGATCTGGCCCATGTCCGCCCGTCCCTGCATCCTGGGCTTCAGCAGGCCCATGACCTTGCCCATGTCCTTCACGGAGGAGGCGCCGACCGCAACGACCGCTTCCTCGATCAGGGCGGCGATCTCCCCGGCGCTCAGGGGTTCGGGCAGATATTCTTGCAGAATACCGATCTCGAACTTTTCCTGATCGGCCAAGTCCTGGCGCCCGGCCTGCTCATACTGGGAGATGGACTCGCGGCGTTGCTTCACCATCTTGTCCAGCACTTCGAGCACCTGCTGGTCATTCAGCTCGATGCGCTCATCCACCTCGCGTTGCTTGATGGCGGCGGTTATCAGGCGCAAGGTGGCAAGGCGCTGTTTCACGCCCGCCTTCATGGCCGTTTTCACCTCGTCCAGAATGCGCTGTTTGAGCATGGCGGGACTCAGTACTTGCGTTCCCAGCGGCGGTTCTCGCGGGAGACCTTCTTCAGATGGCGCTTAACGGCGGCTGCCGCCTTGCGCTTGCGTTCCCAAGTGGGCTTTTCGTAGAACTCACGGCGGCGCACATCGGCCAGCACACCGGCCTTCTCACAGGAGCGCTTGAAGCGGCGCATGGCTACTTCAAAGGGTTCGTTTTCCTTTACACGTACGTTAGGCATTAGTGACCTCGAATTGATACAATCCCGGCTTTCACGGAGCCCGGCATTCTACACGAAGAATTCGGCGGATTGAAACCTGAAAAGCAACATGAATGTCCTCGGCATCGAAACATCTTGCGACGAAACCGGCGTTGCCCTCTACGGCAGCGTCCAGGGCCTGCTCGCGCACCAGGTCCACAGCCAGATCGAGGTCCATGCCGGATTCGGCGGCGTGGTGCCTGAACTGGCCTCGCGCGACCACATCAGCAAGACCTTGCCGCTTACGGAGGCGGTGCTCAAAGAGGCCGGGCTGAACCGCCGGGAGCTGGATGGCGTCGCCTACACCGCCGGTCCCGGCCTGGCCGGGGCGCTCATGGCCGGCGCCGCCATCGCCCGCTCCCTGGCCTGGAGCCTGGGCATCCCCGCCGTCGCCGTGCATCACATGGAAGGCCACCTGCTCGCCCCCCTGCTGGAAAGAGAGGCGCCCGCCTTTCCCTTCACCGCCTTGCTGGTCTCCGGCGGCCACACCCAATTGGTCGCAGTGGAAGGCGTCGGCCGTTACCGGCTTCTGGGCGAATCCCTCGACGACGCCGCCGGCGAGGCCTTCGACAAGACCGCCAAGCTCCTGGGGCTGCCCTACCCCGGCGGCCCTGAACTGGCCCGATTGGCAACCCAGGGCGATCCCCATCGCTTCCATTTTCCCCGCCCCATGATCGACCGGCCGGGTCTCGACTTCAGCTTCTCCGGCCTCAAGACCTTCGCCCTCAACTGCCTCGCCGCCTTTAGCGAAGAGGAACGCACCCCGCAACTGAAGGCCGACATCGCCCGCGCCTTCGAAGAGGCTGTCGCCGACACCCTGGCCATTAAGTGCCGCCGCGCCCTGCAAGAGACCGGCTCCCGGACCCTGGTCCTGGCCGGCGGCGTCAGCGCCAATCAGCGTCTAAGGCATCGCATCGACCGGGAAATGGAAAAACTGGGCGGCCGGGCCTGGTACGCCCGCCCCGAATTCTGCACCGACAACGGCGCCATGATCGCCTACGCCGGCTACCTGCGGCTGATGGCCGGGGAACAGACCGCCCCCGGTTTCACCGTCCGCCCAAGATGGCCCATGGAAGAACTCGGAGCGGCTGGGGTTTAGTCACTGTTGATCGTCAGGGTAGAGCAGGAGCATAGGGTCGCTTCCGACCTTCGTACATTTATCCTAGAAACCTCTTTTCAACCGCAAAGGACGCAAAGAACGCTAAGGAAAACAACCCGATGCCTTTATCTTTGTTCCTACCTTCCTAGTCAGGGATGAAACCTAGACAAGCCAATGAATTCCTTCGCGTTCCTTCGCGGCCTTTGCGGTTAAATGAAGAGATTAGGTTAGCTGTCCGGCTCTCGGGCAACGAGGGGCACCCGCAAGATCTTTCCCGGTTTCAGCGGCTCTTCGCCGGAGATCCGGGTGTATTCGATCAATTCCGAGGGCATGAGTCCGAAACGCAGGGCTATTCGCGACAGGGTATCGCCGGGGCGCACCCGGTAGATGCGTTCGCCGGGGCGGGCCTTTGGCTTGGGTATGCGCAATATCTGACCCTCCCTGATGTAATCCTGTTCGTCGAGGCCGTTGGCGGTCATCAACTCGGGGGTCCGCAGGCCGTAACGCTCGGCGATCCGGGAGGGGCTGTCGCCCTGGCGTACCAGACAGGCCTGTTCGCCGGGGCGGGCCTTGGGTTGGGGCACCATCAGTATCTGCCCAGGGATGGCGTCGTTCTCGTCGATGATGCCGTTGGTCTTCATCAATTCAAAGGTCCGCAGGCCGAAGCGCTCGGCAATCTGAGAGAGGGTGTCGTCGGGGCGTATCTGATAGCGCCTCATGCCCTCTTCGCTCCCCGGCGGGGAGTTTGAGGTGCCGGGTGGCGGCAGGCGCAGAATCTGACCGATGCGGATGATCTTGTCCTCTTTGATGCCGTTCATCGCCCGCACCTCGTCCAGGGCGACCTGGTATTTCAGGGCGATGGAAGCAAGGGTATCGCCGGGACCGGGCTGGTATTGGATGTCAGGCCGCTGTTGCGACTGGCCTGCCTCCAAAGTCGCTTGCTGTAGCAGGCCGGCTATTTTTTCCTCGTCATGTCCTTCCGGCAGGTTCAAGCGGTAGCCCTTGGGGATGTGTTTGCTGCCGCGCCACACCGGGTCGCCCAGGGCGGGGTTGGCCCGTCGCAGTTCCGCCTTTTCGATGCCAAGCCGTTCCGCTGCCTGGTCCGCCGGCAGATAGGCCGCCAGTTCGAGGCGGGATCGCTCGGCAGGGTGCCTGGGCTGGGGGTTGGGGTAGAAATGACGTTCAGGGTGTCTGGCGATCTCCAACACGGCCAGGAAGGCGGGGTAGTAGTTGCGGGAGGCGAAGCCGAACAACGGTCCCCGGTAGTTCTGGATGATGACGCCGATATCCCCTGAGCCGGTGGTTTCTATCGCGCGACTGACCCCGGATACGCCGTGGTTGTACGCGGTCAGCGCCAAGGGCCAGCTCCCCAGAATGCGGCGGTTGAATTGCAGCAGTTGGGCTGCGGCCAGGGTGGATGCGTAGGGGTCGAGGCGCTCGTCCAGCACCGTATCGACCCGCATGAAACGCCGGCCGGTGGACGGCATGAATTGCCAGAGGCCGGCGGCCCCGGCATGGGAGAAAACCAGGGGATGGTAGGATGATTCTACGAAGGGTAGAACGGCAAGTTCCAAGGGCAGGCCATGGGCCGCGAGGGCCTGGTCGATGAAGGACCGCCAGGTGCCGGAACGGACCAGGCCGGCCTCGAACCGGTCCGATTGCCCCCGTTGAAAACGCAGCCGTTGAGCCGCTTCCTTCAACTCCCTTGCGCTGGGGGCGCCCCCCAGCAGGGCTAAAAGGCGCTGCTCCTCGCAACTTGGGCCGGTAGGGCTGTCCTCCGCCAGCTCCCACAACAGATGGCGATAGTGCTCCAGTCGGCGTTCGATGCGCTTGTCGGGTTCCAGATCGAAGCTGAGGTCCAGTTGCTCGTAGACGATATCCAGCCGGTCGCTGTCATGGATCAGGCCGCCCTTGCTATCCACATCGCCATAGATGCGCTTCCAGAACGCCACGGCTGTGCGCAGGGAGTCGGGGACGGGAAAAAGTCCGGCAGGTTGCGGGGACAGTCCTTGCCCCTGGGGCGTCGTTGCGGGTGGCGAGGTTTCGTCGGCGGACACGGCGCCAGCCACCAGCAGCGACGCGATGAGAAGCAAGGCCTTCCACATATCAATCCCTCCAATACCAATCGATGACAGGTCGCGATATCGCGTACTGCCAGATCAGCTCCCCCCCCTCCAAACAGGGGTAATTTAGAACTCGCGGGGGACGATATCAATTCCCTATTTTTTGACTCCATGTTCCTTTTTTGACTCTTCTCATGCGCCGACCCTCGGCGGTTGCCGAAAAAATCGAAGACTGGCGTTAAATTCCCCATCGTCCTCGTTTCAACGCCCGAGCCGCCCCTCCGTCCCTGCGATCAACTGCCGGATATTGGGCCGGTGGCGCCAGAACAGAATCAAGGTAATGGCTATCTGCATTGCCAGCAGCTCCCAGGCGGGCCAGATGAGCCACACCACCAGCGGCGCCAGGGCCATGGAGACCAGGGCGGAGAGGGAGGAGATCCTGACCACCTTGGCCATGAATAGCCAAATGGCGCCCACCGCCAGGCCGATGGGCCACCAGAGGCCGAATTGCACCCCCAGTGCCGTGGCCACCCCTTTGCCGCCCTTGAAGTGGAAAAAGACCGGATAGAGATGGCCCAGGAAGGCGGCCATGCCGACGGCGGCCAGAACGGGCACCGAGGCATGCAGCAGATGCCCCGCCAGCAGGGGCAGGACGCCTTTGATCATGTCGCCGAAAAGGGTAATGGCCGCTGCTTTCTTGCCGCCGATGCGCAGCACATTGGTGGCGCCGGGGTTGTTGGAGCCCTGGGTGCGTGGATCAGGCAGGCCCATCAGCTTGCAGACGATGATGGCGCTGGAAACGGAACCGGTCAGGTAGGCGGCGAGGATCAGTATGGCTTCGGTCATGGAGGAACTCCGTAATTTAAACGGGAAACAGGGCCAGGATACAGGGATCTCTCAAGACTCAACGCACCTTCATCCGCTTGACCAGCTCTCGATCGACCAGGAGCGGGAGCTGTTCGCCCAGATGGTCCAGGAGCTTCATGCGCAGGCGCCGCTCGAACTTGCGGGCGGCGCGTTCGGCGGCCTTGGTGATCAGCGCCTCCAGCTTCGGCCCCAGTGAGTCGATAATCTCCTGGCGGGTCTGGGCGATGTCGCCGGGCAACAGCCGTTCCGTCTCGATCCCGTCCATGACCTCATCGAGCAGGGGGACGGTCAAGTCGTCGAGAAAGGAGGTTGTCGCGCTCTCGTCTTTGCCGTCCATCGCTCAGGATGAGACCTCGTGATGTTCTATGGAATAACCCCGTTCCCGGTAGAAACGGAATCGCTCCCGTCCTGCGGCAAGGGTCTCGGGGACCCGGTCCAGGGGTTCGAGCATGCGTTCGAAGCGGCTGAAGAAGGGAGGGACCTGGTCGGTCAGGTTGACCAGGACATCCTGCTCCTCGTCCGGGTCGCCCCGGTGGCTGATGAGCACCGGCGTCAGGCTGGCGTCCGAGCGGTGCAGCAGGCCGTGGGGGATGAAGCTGCCCTGGCGGAAGGTCCAGAGCAGCCGGTCCATGTGCAGGGCGACCTCTTCCGAGGGGGCATGGATGAAGACGCGGCGGTTCTGCTGGAAGGCCTTCTCCACCAGGCGGCAGGCGAGGGCGTAACGGCCGCCCTCGGCCACCTCCTGGGGAACATAGAAGTCGATCCGTGTCATTCCGTCCGGCCTGCCTGATTGAGCAGGAACTGGATCAGCAGGGGGACCGGACGTCCGGTGGCGGCCTTATCCTTGCCGCTGACCCAGGCGGTGCCGGCGATGTCCAGGTGTGCCCACTTGAACTTCTCGGTGAAGCGGGAGAGGAAGCAGGCCGCCGTGATGGTGCCGGCGGACTTGCCGCCGATATTGGCCATGTCGGCGAAGGGGCTGTCGAGCTGCTTCTGGTACTCCTCCCAGAGGGGCAGTTGCCAGGCGCGGTCGTTGATCTCCCGGCCGGCGGCAAGCAGGCTGTCCGCCAGCTCCTGCTGGTTGGCCAGCAGGCCGTTGGCATGGTGGCCCAGGGCAACGACGCAGGCCCCGGTCAGGGTGGCGATATCAATCACCAGCTCCGGTTCGAAGCGCTCGGCGTAGGTCAGGGCGTCGCAGAGGATCAGGCGACCCTCGGCGTCGGTGTTGAGCACCTCGATGGTCTTGCCCGATAGGCTGGTGACGATGTCGCCGGGCTTGTTGGCATCGCCGTCCGGCAGGTTCTCGGAGGCGGGCACCAAACCGATCACATCGATGGGCAGCGCCAGCTCGGCGCAGGCCTGGAGCGCCCCGATGACGCTGGCGCCGCCGCTCATGTCGTACTTCATCTCGTCCATGCCGGGACCGGGCTTGAGGGAGATGCCGCCGGCGTCGAAGGTCAGACCCTTGCCCACCAGCACCACCGGCTTCTGGCCGGGCCGGCCGCCCCGGTAGGTCATCTGGATCAGCTTGGCCGGCTGGCGGCTGCCGCGGGCGACGGAGAGCAGCGCCCCCATACCCAGCTCCCGCATCTGCGCCTCTTCGAGGATCTCGACCTGGATGGCCTCATGGCGCTGACCCAGGGCGAGGGCCTGCTCCGCCAGGTAACTGGGGGTGCAGATATTACCGGGGAGGTTGGCCAGGTCCTTGGCCATGGCCATGGCGCGGGCGATGGCACGACCCTGTGCCAGGCCGTTTTGCGCCTCGGGCTCCACCTCGCGGGAGGGCAGCCAGAGCTGGAGCCGGGTCAGGGGATGCTTCGGGGCGTCCTTGGTCTTGTCGCTCTTGCAGGCATCGAAGCGGTAGAGGGCCTCTTCCGTCGCCATCACGGCGTCCCGCGCCAATTCGCGGGGCGAAGCCTTCTCGCAGGGTTCGGCGGCCAGGGTCAGGGCCAGGTCGGTGCTGGGGTCTTTCCGGAGAAAGGCGACGGCGGCGGCCACCGCCTTGCGGTAGATCTGGGGGCCATAGGCCTTGCGCGGGCCGAGCCCGAGCAGCAGAATGCGCTCGGCCGCGAGACCGGGTGCGTCCAGCAGCAGATGAAGGTCGCCGCATTTGTCCAGATCGAGCTTTTGCAGCAGCTTGCCGATCAGGCCCTGGGTAAGCTCATCGGCCCTGGCGGCGGCCAGGGTCAACTCGCGCCCGGCATAGATCCCGATCACCAGGCAGTCGGTGCGAAGCCCGTCGAGGGCAGTGGATTTGATTTCGTAGTCCATGCAGACTCCAGACAAGGTTTTGCGAAAGGTTCCGATCCGTTAGGATAGGCGCCCAGTTTACCGCAAAGGCGGCATTGGTCATGAGCCCAGGAATCTCCCTCCCATGATTTTGGACGGCGAAGAACGGACTTTTATTGCTCCCTGCATAGGTTAGCCGCTGGCGTGTTGCCCACTCTTGATCGTTATCTGATTGCCGAAGTCTCCAAGACCCTTTTCGGCATTGTCCTGGTGCTGGTACTGATCCTGGCGGGCAATATCTTTATCCTCTATCTGAGCAGGGTAGCGGCCGGTGTTGTCGCCCACGACGTGGTGTTGACCATGCTGGGGCTCGAACTCGCCAAGGAACTGGGCATCATGCTGCCGCCTTCCTTCTTTTTTGCCGTCCTCTATACCCTGGGGCGCATGTACCGCGACAGCGAGATGACGGCCCTGTTTTCTTCCGGCGTCAGCCAACTGCGGATCTTCCGGGGCTACTCCTGGCTGGTGCTCCCTCTCATGCTCCTTTCCCTCTGGCTGATGACGCAGGTGACCCCCTGGGCCTGGCGTACCTTGCAGGAATTCAAGGAGGCGCAGAAGAAAACGGCGGATATCGCCAATATGGCGGCCGGCAAGTTCAACGAGTCCAATACGGGTGATGTCGTCCTCTATGTGGAAAAACTCAGCGACGACCACTCTTTGATGAAGAACGTCTTTGTTCAAAACCGGATGCACAACAAACTCGGCGTCCTCAAGGCCGAGGACGGCTATCAGTATGTCGATGAAAAGACCGGCGACACCTTCTTCGTCATGTTGAATGGGCGCAGATACGAGGGAAACCCCGGAGAACCCCAGTTCTCGGTTACCTCGTTCGACAAATACGCGGTACGGATCTTCAGGCCCGAGGACAAGCCGGCGGAACTGGCGCCCAAGATGCGGCCGACCGGCGACCTGCTCTCTTCGGACAGCCTGCATGAACGGGTCGAACTCCAGCGCCGTCTGTCGCCTGTCCTGGCCATGCTGGTATTCGCCGTGCTCAGCATCCCCCTCAGCCGCGCCTCCCCGCGACAGGGGATGGGCGGGCGCATGATTCTGGCCGTACTGCTTTATTTCACCTTCTTCAACCTTCAAGCCGTTTCCAGCTCCTGGATGGAAAAGGGAGTAACCCCCTCCTGGCTGGGAATCTGGTGGGTGCATCTGGTGATGATGGGATTCGCCGGCTTGCTGGTGATGTGGGACACGCCCTGGTATGCCGTCAAGGTCCGTTACCTGAGGTCGCGGTTATTCAGGGGTGCGCGATGACCGTTCTGGATCGCTACCTGGGCCGGCAGTTGCTGCTGGGCACCCTGATTTCCCTGATAAACCTGCTCACCCTGCTGGGGGTGATGAACCTGTTCGATGAGCTGGGAGATGTGGGCAAGGGGCGTTACACGGCCGGTTACGCCTTTGTTTACGTGATGCTGGGCCTCCCCCGCTATGCCTATGAGCTTTTCCCCATCGCCGCCCTGCTGGGGAGCCTGGCGGGGCTCGGCGCCTTGGCGAACAATTCCGAGCTGACCGCCATGCGGGCCGCCGGCGTCTCCCTGGGCCGCATCATCCTGTCGATGATGCGCACCGGGCTGGTGATGATGGCGGCTGCCTTCGTCCTGGGAGAGGTGGTGGCGCCGCCCGCCGAGGAGTATGCCCAGCAGATGCGTTCAGACCTGATCGCGCAGCAGATAACCCTGCGCAGCCGCTACGGCTTCTGGGCGCGGGATGGACTCTCCTTCATCAATATTCGCAAGATCCTGCCGGGCGCGGCCTTGGAAGATATACAGATCTATGAGTTTGATGCCGGCGGCCGCCTCAAGGAGACGACCCACGCCGATTTCGCCCAATACCAGGGCGATAAGTGGAAACTGAGCGGCATCCGCCAGACTCAGATTTCCGAAGAGGGGGCCAAGGTCAAAATAATGGATGAGTCCACATGGACCTCCCTGCTCAACCCCGATCTGCTCAAGGTCGTCGTGGTCAAGCCCCACATGCAGCCGGTTTGGGGTCTGTATCGCTACATCCGCTTCATGCGCGACAACGGCCAGAATCCCAATCAGTTCGAAGTGGCCTTCTGGGGCAAGATATTCTCCCCCATGGTGACCCTGGCCATGCTATTTCTCTCCGTTCCCTTCCTGTTCGGCAGCATGCGCACCGTCAGCATCGGCCAGCGCATCTTTGTCGGCTCCCTGATCGGGGTCGTCTTTTTCCTGCTCAACAAGGCCGTCTCTTACATGGCCGTGGTCTACGGCTTTAACGCCCTGATTGCCGCCACCTTTCCCGGACTCGCTGTCCTCGCCCTGGCATTCTGGTCGATGAAACGGGTCCACTGAGAGACCCGGTGCTAACCCGGCGGCCAGCTCATGCGGCGGCCGCCGAGGAGATGCAGGTGCAGGTGGAATACCTCCTGGCCACCATCCCCGTTGCAGTTGAAGGCGGTGCGATAACCCGATTCGGCGATGCCCTCGGCGGCGGCTATCTGTTTGGCGGCCAGGTACAGGCGGCCGATCAGCCCGGCGTCGTCCGGTTCCAGGTCGTTTAAAGTGGCGATGTGCTTGCGGGGGATCAGCAGGACATGGGTCGGGGCCTGGGGATTGATGTCCCGGAAGGCGACCAGATGCTCGTCCTCGTACAGCCTGGCGGCCGGGATCTCGCCCGCAGCGATCTTGCAGAAAATACAGCCGGTCATGATTTGCTCCTCAGAGAGTATCAGCCCAGCTCGCGCCGCCCGGCGAAGGCATGGGCCAAAGTGCCGCCGTCGATGAATTCCAGCTCGCCGCCCAGGGGTACGCCATGGGCGATACGGGTCGCCTTGACGCCATTCGAGCTGGCCATCTCGGCGATGTAATGGGCGGTCGCCTCGCCCTCCACCGTGGGGTTGGTGGCCAGGACGACCTCCTTCAGGGTCCCTTCGGCGAGGCGTTTTCCCAGCAGGTCGAGCCCGATATCGGCGGGACCTATGCCGTCGAGGGGGGAGAGGTGGCCACCCAAGACGAAATAGCGTCCACGGAAGTCGATGGCCTGTTCCATGACCCGCACGTCGGCGGGTGACTCCACTACGCAGAGAACACTGTCGTCGCGTGAGGGATTGGCGCAGAGGCCGCAGACCGCCTCCTCGCTCAGGGTGCGGCAGTGGGCGCAGTGGCCGATCTTGTCCATGGCCTCGGCCATGACGGCGGCCAGCCGGCGTCCGCCGGCGCGGTTCCGCTCCAGCAGATGGAAGGCCATGCGCTGGGCCGATTTGGCCCCCACACCCGGCAGACAGCGCAGGGCTTCGATGAGCTGGTCAAGCAACAGCCGCCGTGTCATGGGGCTGCTCAGAAGGGTAGTTTCATGCCGGGCGGGAGCTGCATCCCGGCGGTCAGGCTGGAGAGCTGTTCCGACTGACGGGCGGCCACCTTGCCCACGGCCGCGTTGACGGCGGCGGCCACCAGGTCCTCCAGCATCTCCTTGTCGTCGCCCATGAGGCTGGGATCGATCTCGATCCGGCGGACCTCGTGGCGCCCGTTCATGGTCACCTTGACCAAGCCGCCGCCAGCCTCGGCGGTCACTTCCTCCTCGGCCAGGCGCTCCTGGGTCTTTTGCAGTTCCGCCTGCATGCGTTGCGCCTGTTTCATCAGGTTGCCGATTCCACCTTTCATGCCTGATACCTCGTTCGTTAGTCGATGGGTTTGATCGAATCTGTGATCACCTTGGCGTCGAACTCAGCGCTCAACGCCTGGACATAGGGATCGTCGCGGATGGTCCGTTCCGCCTCTTGCTGCCGCTGAACGCGCTCCTGGGCCTTGAGCTGGGCCGGTGCCTGTTGCACCAGGGGCTTGCCGCCCGCCGGTTGCAGCCGCAGCTTCACCGGCCTGCCGTAGTAACCGGCCAGGGCCGATTGCAGCCGCTCGACGGTGCGTTCCGAGGCGAGATTCCCCGCCTCCGGCAACAGAACCAGCTTCAGCAGGTCCCCGTCCCAGCCGTCGATCACACAGTTGCTGGCCACTTGGGTGGCAATGCCGCCCAGGGAGCCCGAAATCGCCTCGACCACCTTGCGCCAGTCGTCGCCGGGGGCGCCTCCGGCAGGGGGCGCGGCCTTGGGTTGCGCAGGGGGTTCCTTTCCATCCTTAGGTCCGGAACCTGTGTATCCCTGCGCCACTCCTCGCACGGGCGCCGCACCGCGCTTCTCGACGGCAGGGGCAGCAATCCCGGCCTCGGCGGGCCGGAAGGCCAGCATGCGCAGCAGCACCATCTCGAATCCGCTCCGGGGATCGGGGGCGAAGGGGAGATCGCGCTGGCCGGTCAGGCCGATCTGGTAATAGAGCTGGACATCCTCCGGGCTGATCCGTTGCGCCAGGCCCTCCACCTGAGCGGCATCGCCCTCGCTGTCGTCCAGGGCGCCGGGGACCACCTGGACCAGGGCCAGGCGGTGAAGCAGGGACAATAAAGATTGCAGCGCGGCGGGAAAGTCCGGCGTCTCTTCCGCCATCTGGGCCACGATCCCCATCAGGCCGGGTCCGTCGTTGCCGGCCAGGGCCTCCAGCACATGATGCAGCCGCTCGTGGGGGATCACCCCCAGCATGGCGCGCACATCGGCATCCAGCACCCGGCCGCCGCCATAGGCGATGGACTGATCGAGCAGGCTGAGGGCGTCGCGCACACTGCCAGCGGCGGCCCTGGCCAAAATGGTCAGCGCCGGGGCCTCGAACTCGACCTTCTCCTGCTCCAGGATGCGCCGCAACTGGGCCTGGAGCTGGTCCATCGGCAGCCGCTTCAGGTTGAACTGGAGACAGCGCGAGAGCACCGTCACCGGCACCTTTTGCGGATCGGTGGTCGCCAGCAGAAACTTCACATGGGGCGGCGGCTCTTCCAGCGTCTTCAACAGGGCGTTGAAGCTGCTGTCGGAGAACATATGCACTTCGTCGATCAGGTAGACCTTGTAGCGTCCACTGCTGGGGGCATAGGGGACGTTCTCCAGCAGCTCGCGGGTCTGCTCGACCTTGGTGCGGGAAGCGGCATCCACTTCCAGCAGATCGACGAAGCGGCCCTCGTCGATCTCCCGGCAGGGACCGCAGACGCCGCAGGGGGTCGAGCCGACGCCCGTATCGCAGTTGAGGGACTTGGCGAAGATACGGGCCAGGGTCGTCTTGCCGACCCCGCGCGTACCGGTGAAGAGATAGGCGTGATGCAACCGGTCGTTGTCGAGGGCGTTGCTCAGCGCCCTGACCACATGCTCCTGCCCGACCATCTCGGAAAAGAGGCGGGGTCGCCATTTACGGGCAAGGACCTGATAGGACATGAGCGAATCGCCGGGAAGAAACACACCTTGAGAAATGGGTGGCAGACCGCGCCAGCCGCACCCCGGCGCCCGCACCCACCGCTACGGCTGCTCCCTTCCGGGCCTGACCGGGTTCACGGCTTCGCGTCGCGAGGGGACCGGCGCGGTCCACCATAATGCCTCCGCCCAAGCCGCCTTGGGCGCCGGAGCGGAGCGCGCAAGTATAGCGCGTTGACATGCCGTGCCGAAAGGGCGGATCAGCAGCGGCTCAATGAGATGGGCGGGATTTACGGCGCAACGAGAAATCGGATGGAGTGACCTGCTCGCTGGCGAGATCGCTCATCAACCCATGTTTTTGAGCTTTGCGACAGGCTACTTGAGGGAGATGTCTTTTTCATAACCCCTCAGCCCGCCTCCAACCGCTTTCATTGACCCCGACAGTAAGCGCGACACGACCTGTCGCCCCCATGGCGCACACTATCTCCAGTGAAGCAACGAACTGGAGTTGTGCCATGCTCCGCAGAAGGAACCCCTTTGGGAACAGCCACCTGCTCTTGGATACTGAAACCTACGACGCCCAATGCCGTCTGTGGCTGATGCGCCTGTTGGCAGGCACGGGATTCAAGGGAAAGCGGTTACGAGGTTTTTTTGAAGACGCCGATGTCCAAACGCTGCTGGGCATCCCAGGCATGGGAAAAAGTGCCAGGAATGATGACTGGGGGTTCGAGGACGACGAGGAACCCCCAAGGTCGCTTTGGGATGAACGGAAGATACAGCGCTGGCTTAACACCAACCTGCGCAAGGCCGAAGCGGCAAAGACATCGCTCAAAGGCACCCCCCTGGGCGACAACCTCCAGTGGCTTGGCAGGCGGCTCGGTCTCTCCGCTGTGGAACGGGAGACACTGGCCTTTGCCCTGCTGCTGCAAACCTCAACGGGGTTTGGCGAGGCAGTCGCCACACTGAAATTCAACATCCTCCGCCAAAACATTCTGGCGCTGCTGGCCCTCGTTACCGCCGCCACCTCGAAGACCATCGACAAGGTCTTGTCCGCGCAAGGGATCTTGATCCAGAGCGGCTTGTTGCGGCTGGACATGGATTGCATCTCCATAGCCGGTGCCTTCGTCTGTCCCTCAAATCTCGCCGACCACCTGATGGCCCGCTACGAACAGCCGGATGAGCTGCTCCAGCAATTTTTTCGTGTCGCGCCGCCGCCAAAACTGACGGAACCGGACTTTGCCCATCTGGACGCGGACCTGCGTCTGCTCAGGCAGATTCTGACCCAGGCCCTTCGCCAGCGCGAGACTGGCGTCAACATCCTCCTCTACGGTGAGCCGGGGGTGGGGAAATCGGAGTTTGCCCGTTATCTGACCACCACCGTGGGTTCCACCGTCGTCGAAGTGAGCAACGCCAGTGAAGAGGGGGAGTCCCTTTCGGGCCAGGGCCGGTTTGCCTCCTTCATGCTGTGCCAGCACATCCTCGCCAAGAGCAACGGCAGCCTGGTGCTGTTCGACGAGATCGAAGATGTGTTTCCCGATCAAATGAGCGGACTGCTGCAACTGTTCGGCATGGTCAAGGGTCAGGCCAAAGAGGCAGGCAAGGCCTGGGTCAACCGGGTGCTGGAGACAAACCCTGTACCGGCCATCTGGATCGCCAATCAGGTCGGACACATCGATCCCGCCTACCTGCGCCGCTTCGACTACGCCCTGGAAATCCCCAAGCCGCCAAGGACCGCACGCCAGCGGATAGCGGAAAAATACTTCGGCACAACCAAGACCAGCCCGGACTGGGTCTCACGGATTGCTGGCTGGGAGGAACTGACACCCGCACAGTTGGAAAAGGCCGCCCGCATGACCCAGTTGACCCAACCCTGTTCCGAAGCGGAGGCCGAGCAGGTGGCGGAAAGGACCCTGCGCCAATCGGCCCGCCTTCTGGGTCAGCCGCTTCCCAAAAAGAGCGGCGAACCGCGCGGGTATCGCCTGGATTGTCTCAACATCGGACTGGACATCCCCTCAGTGATCGCCGGCCTGCGCCGCCGTCCCAGCGCCAGCTTCTGCTTCTACGGCCCGCCCGGCACCGGCAAAACGGCCCTGGCCCGGCACTTGGCTCAGGCAGTGGATCGGCCGCTTATGGTCAAACGGGCCTCGGACCTGCTCTCCATGTGGGTGGGTGGATCGGAGCAAAATATCGCCGCCATGTTCCGCGAGGCGGAACAGGAGGGCGCGGTCCTGGTGTTGGATGAGGCCGATGGCCTGCTCGCCGACCGGCGCGACGCCAGCCGGAACTGGGAGATCACCCAGGTGAACGAGATGCTGACCCAAATGGAAGAGTTCGACGGCATCTTCATCTGCACCACCAACCTGCTGGAGCGGCTCGATTCGGCCTCCCTCCGCCGCTTCGCCTTCAAGGTCCGCTTCGATTACCTGAAGCCACACCAGAGCCAGCTTCTGTTTGAGGAGACTTGGCGCCGGTTCAATCCGGAAGCGGAACCATTGGATGCAATCCTGAGCCAACGATTGGCCCGCCTTGAAAACCTCACCCCCGGAGACTTTGCCGCCGTGGCCCGTCAGTGGGCTGCCCTGGGGAAATCACCCGAGGTAGGGGCATTGGTGGCTGCGCTGGAGGAAGAGTGCAGGATCAAGGGCGGACTGCCGCGACAGATTGGGTTTGTGTCGTAAGATAGTAAGCCCGACAAGCCGATTGAAGGTGACCTGGACCCGGATCAACGAAGACCAAGTGGACCAACTGGCAGCCCTGATCGATCAGACGATATTAGATTCAGGGGCAAGGTGGATAAGAGGAAATTAATTCGAGCCCTACCGCCGTCGCAAAACTGGCTAGCAACGGAGGGCAGCGAAATTGCCAGTCAAGTTGGCACAGTTGTTAAGTATTATTGCTCATATCTATTATTATCTTTCTTTCTTCATCTGTAAGATGAATAAGGTCAGGATTCGCATGATTTATTGCCAATGCAATTTTTTCTTTTGCAATATTAGTCGATTTAGTAAGCCCGATTGCTTCTTCTACGCTGTCGAACAGGTCTGTGACGCCAGGCTTTTGTTCAAAACTATACGGAAGCTCGTGTGCTTCATATCCTATAAAAAACCGCTCAAGGCGTCGATCATTTGTGCGCAATTCCTGTATTCGATTCACCCAATTATCTAAATGGTCAGACCTCACTGGCTTGATTAAAGACTTTCCAATAAGCTCTGATTGTATTTCAAGCGCCTCGTCCTTCACTTTTGACAGAACGCTTTCCTCTGTTGCGTCACGAAATTGCGCAATAAATTTTCTTGAATCTTCAAATGATTTTCTCAGCACATTCCAAGCGTCCGATGGGCACCACCTCCCCCAATAAGTTTCAATAGTGAAGCGCGTTATGAACGATCGCGGCACCTCTTTTTGGGGAAGATCACCCAGATCCAACACTTGCCTTGTAAATGTATCCCCCGCCTCAAATCCAACCGCCGCTAATTCAGGCGCAATTGTTCCTTTCTCCTTTGCAAGTTCCGTAAGTTTATATTTTATACCAAGGTCTTGGCTTAGGCTTCCAGACCACTTATGAAGAAACACCCCGGAGGATAATAGTGCAAATTTTAGTAAATATACCTCTTGTTTAAAAACTGCATGAGTAACGTCGACTCCCAAAGCATTCCAAAGGTAATCGTATGCTTCTTCAAAATCTTTAATATCTCTCATTTTATTCGAAAGATATCCTATCTCTATGTTTTCACCTCTAAAGCCAGGCACAGTGAAGTTCGCAGATGTTACGAGCACGACGCCACCAGAAATCGCATCATCCAATCTTTGAATCAAGGCATACCCCTTGCTATGAACCAACTTAGAAGATGCCAGCGCATTCCATTCAAACTCAATATTTCTATCATTCAGGCGTTTTTTAATAGAATGTAGCTTTATTTTCGTTTCAACAGGACCTGCTTTGTAAATTTCAGCAAAATTGAACGCCAAATAGACATTCGTCAGCCGGATACTCTTTAGAAGATAATCCGCATATTTCTCCACTAAATCCAGGTCAACATAACATGAGAGAATCCATAGCTCATGTCTTCGTTGCTTTATTCTATCGAGGGAAAGAGTAGCTTCATTAATAAGGTCTTCAGCTGACTTCCCATGATTCTTGTTTAGTATGTAAATGCTCATTACGTTCTATCCTGATGCTTAGCGCAAAGCTATCCGCAGACTTGGCTGATATTTAGATATAGATGGGCAGTTTCAAGTATGAAGTGCAACACGGCCATTTAACTGATTGATTTCTTAATTAAAGGCTTCCTCTGGGGTGAGAAAGTGTGAATGCCATGTTCGCATAGCTGATTTAATTCGAGTCCCATTTCCTTCTCAATTGGCCAATGGTTGTGTCTGTCCTTGCTTTACGCCCAGACGGATACTGCAACCTAACTGATCCATCAGGCAGATTGAAGATTTCCTCAATTTTTTTGACTATCGAATCTACGGGGGCATCAGATCTAGCTGGGCGATGCCGTTTTGCATTATCAGCTTTTCTCTTTGTTTTTTGGAGTTCTCCCACGGCATCACTGGGATACTTCACATCGTCTGAAATTAGCCCCGCGCCTCTAATTTTCTTCAATGTGTGACGTATACCTATCACTCGATGTTTTTTTAATATATCGGTCATGAATTTCTCCTGTTGAGAGATGATAGAGGCGTAAGAAAGAGGCCCAACATTGTATTTACACGCCACCCAAACAGTGGAAAACAATATAGATATTTACCCATCCATAATAGATACGTGACCATTCTGACACGCTGCGTTTCAAATGCATTCATATCAGGATATCCCGCTGGCGCCAAAAGCTCCGCCACCACTCAAAGATACCGCACCGCCATGTTGGCGACAATTCCGGCCATCTCTTCCACCAGGCCCGCTGGACCTCGCAGGGTAACCTCGTCCCCAAAGGCCAACAGCCAGGCACGCAACTCAAAGGTATCCCGCACTGTGGCGCGCACAAGGAGGGTGCCATCCTCCAACTCTTCCATGGCCTGATCTTCGGAGAGGGGACATTCATAGACATTGGTGGAGGCATGGCCGGTAAATTGGGCTTCGATCTGTATGAGTCCGGGATGGAGGGGGTAGCTGAATTCGCCTTGGGCGATGTGGGTGTCCAGGTCGAAGTTTTCTAAACGCGGGGTGGCCTCTTCCAATAGTTCGGCTGCCAGCATGCGATGCAGGAGCAGGTGGCGCACCTCTTTGTAGTCCCACATTGTGCAGACAAGGTAGAGCAGTCCGTCCCGGATCACGAGGGCGAGGGGGTTGACGAGGTATTCCTTGGGCTCTTCTGCCCAGGGTGGTTGGTAGGTCAGGGCAATGCGCCGTTCCTGCAAAAGCCCGTCGTAGACAACAGACTGGATTTCGGGGCCAATCGCCGGGGGTTGTTGCGGTATGCCACGGGAGAGGACGCGAATCTTCTCCGGCCAGGCGGCGAGTCCGTTTTCCTGGGTCTCCAGGACGCCCGTTGCGGTGTGGAACCAGGGCGCCAGGTAGTCGAGGGTGGTGGTCGGCAGCAGGCGTTGCAGGTGGGCCTCGACCAGTTTGAAGGCGAGGGCGGCCTGGGGGTCGAGCGCGGGGACATCAAGGCGCGGGGAGCCAGGCGCCCAGGACCAGCCTTGAGGATTCTCACCATCGGCGGTCAGGGGAAAGGTGCTCGACAGGCTGTTGAGGTCGCGCTGCACGGTACGCATGCTGATGTCATGCCCGGCCTCCGCCAGCCGCGCTTTCAGTTCGCTACTGGCGATCTTGTGGGGATGCAGGGGGATAAGCCGCAGCATGGTCCACTGGCGCAGGAGGGTGTCGTTCATGGTTGCCATCTCCGCAGGGTACGAGGGGATGGCGACAGG